>Ga0272449_1002663_pt1 | contig 16333 bp, 14 predicted proteins | sample YNPCB0241_FD_198679 | JGI IMG/M metagenome (GOLD analysis project Ga0272449, IMG submission 198679) | Hot spring sediment microbial communities from Yellowstone National Park, WY, United States - YNP-CB-024-1 | ecosystem: Environmental > Aquatic > Thermal springs > Hot (42-90C) > Sediment...
TCTCCATCCCACGTACGTCTGCCGCCTCTTCCAGCGCTTTGAACGCCAGAGCCCAATGCGCTACGTCCGTCACCTTCAACTCAACCGTGCGGCCGAACGCTTGCTGACCGAGCCCGTCGCTGTCAAGGTCCTCGCTGCGGACCTCGGTTATTCGGATCCCCACAACTTCACGCGAGCGTTCCGCCGGACCTTCGGCGTGTCGCCGCAACGGCTTCGTTCCACCACGGCCCAACCGATCCCCTCACACCCAGGAGTACGACCATGAAGCCTCATCACACCGAACGCATCCTGTTCGACGAACTGAGCATCCGGCGTCGGATCACAAAGCTGGCCAAAGACATCGCGGCGGCCTCATCCTCCCCCACGCTTGATGTGATCGGGATCTTGCGAGGGAGTTTTATTTTCCTGGCGGACTTGATCCGAGAATTCCACCTCCATCACGTCCGCACCCGGGTGGATTTTATCGTAGCCGAGAGCTACGGCGCCGGCACCGAATCCTCCGGTCAGGTGCGATTGCTGCGAGATTTCGATCTGGATGTTCGGGGCTCGGAAGTCCTGCTCGTGGACGACATCCTCGACACGGGACGGACCCTGGCCTTCGTGCGCGACCATGTTCGATCCCGCGGGGCCCGTCGAGTCCGAACCTGTGTGCTTTTAGACAAGCCGGCACGGCGAGTGGTGCCCATCGATGCGGATCACGTCGCGTTCGTATGCCCCAATGAGTTCGTGGTTGGCTACGGGCTGGACTATGATCATTGGTACCGCGATTTGCCGTGGATCGCGGCGGTCACCTTTACGGATGCGCCCACCAGCTCGGGTCCTACGGGTTGAACGGCCGAACCGATCGTCCTTCCACCGAAGTTCGCTCCCTAGTCATCGGTCCGATGGGCTGTGGTTGGGCCTTCCGGGCTTCTCAACGACGCAGATTCCGGGTATCCTGGGATCGTCATGAGACGGAGCCGCAAGTTCAGTCCCTATGCGTAGGCCTCCTGATCAGCGGCGCAGGTAGGCTGCGCGCATCCGCAGCGGAAGAACCCGAACCCCCCATTGTGGATCCTGGTCCGCCCGGGGGAGCACCCTCGGACGCGATCGTGTTGTTCGATGGAAAAGATCTTTCGGCGTGGCAGGACGCTCGAGGAGGGCCGGCCCGATGGGAAGTGCGTGACGGAATGTTGATCGTGAACGGCACAGGTAACATCTTCACGAAACAGGAATTTGGCGCCTGCCAACTGCATTTGGAGTGGTGTGCTCCACCGCCCGAAGGCAAAACTGGACAAGCGCGCGGGAATAGCGGCGTCTATCTCCAGGGGCGATATGAGATCCAAATCCTCGACTCCTATCAAAACCGAACGTACCCCAAGGGCCAAGCAGGCGCGTTGTATGGCAACTTCCCGCCGCTCGTGAACGCCTGCCGCAAGCCAGGCGAATGGCAAACGTACGACATCGTTTTTCAGCCGCCTCTGCCCGGTCCGAATGGCGAGATCATTCCGGGCTTCATCACGGTGATCCACAACGGCGTGTTGGTCCAGAACCACGTGCCCGTGAAGAACGCGACCACGGCGGCCGCCTTTCGTGGACCGGTGGCCAAAGGCCCGCTGATGTTGCAAGACCACGGCTGCTCGGTCCGGTTCCGCAACATTTGGATCCGCCGCCTGGACTGACCACCGATGGCCACGACGCCCATAGCGCAACGGGTATGGCCACGTGCGCGCGGGCGAAGGGCGACGAATCTCGTAGGGCCATGTCGGGTTTGCTCAGGGCGACCGAACTCGAAACGAAAACTCTTCGCGCAAGGTGTGAACCAGTACGCCCAGTCGCCTGGAATGTAGGATCCTCGCTTCCGGCATTCCATTCACCATCCAGCGGCGGGTCGGTCCCTCCCACCTCAACCCATTCACTTTCTTGATGGCATGGATCCGCGATGCCAAGGAAACCGCTCGAACTTTTAGGCCTCTGCCGAACCCTTCGTCGCCCGACTGCCTTTCCATCGTGGCCGCAGAACGAACCGACCCACGCACAGTCCACTGCCGGCCCTGCCGTCACCCTAAGTGCCGTGGCAGGTAAAGACGGCCCGCGAGCTCCAGCCCAGCTCGGCCGCGCGGCTTCGCACCACGGTTGACTTTGCTTTTCCCCGTGTGTAGTCTAAGCTCAAACGTTTGAGCAAACGAAAGGAGTGTCGAGCATGCACACGTTCGTCCTGCGAAACACGATCGCGGCGATCCTGCTATCGGGGGTTCTTGGATTCGGCAGGGCCGCAGAACCTGTACGGCTAGTGTTGGACACAGACCTCGGCAACGACGTGGACGACGCGCTCGCGCTGGCCCTCATCCACGCCCTTCAATCGCGGGGAGAATGCGAGTTGCTGGCGGTAACAGTCACGAAATCCCACTCGCACGCCGCGGCGTTCGCGGACGCAATCAACACCTTTTACGGCCGCGGCAACATTCCGATCGGGCTGATTCGAGGCGGCCCGACACCGGACATCGGGAAGTTTCTCGGTCTCGTGGATGTGATGGATGAAGGCCGGTCCCGTTATCCGCAAGACCTATTGGGGTCCGGCGAAATCCCCGAGGCCACAGCAGTTCTTCGACGCGTCCTGGCCGCCCAGCCGGACCACTCCCTCGTAATCGTGCAAGTCGGCTTTTCGAGCAACCTGGCTCGATTGCTTGACTCGAAACCCGACGAGATTACCGATCTGACTGGACTGGAGCTGGTCCGCCGCAAAGTTCGACTTCTCTCGATAATGGCCGGCGCTTTTCAACCGATTCATGGGAAAACTCATCTTGAATTCAACGTCGTGAAGGACATCCCATCGGCCAAGAAAATAGCGTCCGAATGGCCGACGCCGATCCTTTGGAGCGGCTACGAGATCGGGATTAGCCTGCCCTATCCGGCCAGCAGCATCGAACGCGATTTCTCATGGGTTCCGCACCATCCGGTGGCCGAAGCGTACCGCCTCTATCAGCCGCCGCCGCATAACCGACCGACCTGGGATTTGACCAGCGTGCTAGTTGCGGTTCGGCCTGCGCACGAGTACTTCGCCCTGTCGGAGCCCGGTCGGGTGACTGTATTGGACAACGGAGAAACCCGATTCGACCCGAACCCCGAGGGCACCCATCGGTACCTGAGACTCCCAGCGAATGCCGCGCCACGTATCCTCGAGGCATTCGTCAACCTCTGCAGTCAGCCGCCGAACCGTCTGCTCCGCCCGTGACGCCCCGAGGTCCAGCGCAACGCCCACGCGCCTCGCATGCGAACAAGATTCTTGCCGGGTCGCGAGGCGGGGACCGCATCACATTAGAAGACCTTGCCCGTAAACTTGATTTGGCACCCGCGACGGTGTCCCGCGTGCTGAACGGGCAAGGCCCACGTTACCGCATCGCGCCGACCACCGTCCAACGTGTCCTGGATCTCGCACGAACACTGGGATATCGCCCCAATCCGATAGCCCGTGCACTCCGAACGCACACCAGCCATTCGATCGGGTTGGTCGTACCGGACATCGGGAACCCGTTTTTTGCCGAAATCGCGTCCAGCGTGGCGGAGGTTGCGCGCAAGAACGGATATGTACTTCTACTGGGTGATAGCCAAGATTCGACGGATCTCGAACGAGAAACCTTGTGTACGATGGCAGAGAGAAACGTCGACGGTCTGGTGGTCTGCCCTGTCGGACTCGAATCGGAACACCTTTGCGCCTTGGCTCGTACGGGGCGTCCCCTCGTGCTCGCGGACCGCGGCGTCGCACCGAACCAGTTACCCTGTGTCACGGCGGATCATGCGCAAGGAGGACGGCTCGCCGCCCAACTTCTCGCCAGACTCGGACACCGTCGCGTCGGGATTATCCAAGGCTTACCCGGCACGCTGCCCAACGAAGAACGACGGCAAGCGTTCGAGTCCGCATGGAAACAGCTCGTGGGTCAACCGGTGGCCGTGGCTGGGCACGCGTTCTCATATGAGTCCGGCGTCGAGGCGGCGGAGGATCTCCTCCGCCGTTTTCCCGACCTCACGGCATGGTTTATCCTATGCAACGTGTCGGCCCGCGGCGCCATCGAGGTCCTTCGCCGACACGGGCGAAACATTCCCAGCGATGTCTCTCTAATTGTGTTCGACGATCATCCGTTCAGCGAACTATTGCAGCCCGCTTGGACGGTCATTCAACAACCTGTTCGGGATATAGGACGACGGGCCGCGGAGCGTGTGATCGAACACTTGCGCGGACACTCGCCCTCTGCTCCCGTTTGGGAACGCCTCTCGGTGCGGCTTGTCCTGCGCGACTCTGTGGCAGCGCGGGACGGTCCTCACAACCCGACCCACACACCGGCCGCGAAGGAAGGATCATGGAATCGTCCGTTCTCTAGGATATCCCGAAAGCAAGGAAGGCGAACTCGCAGATGGTAATCGTTCAAAACTACCCGCTGGCGGTTGCATTGTGTGTTGTCACGATGCTCTGCTGGGGTTCGTGGGCCAATACGCAAAAGCTCGCCCCTCGCTCCTGGCGGTTCGAACTGTTTTATTGGGACTATGCGTTGGGCGTGCTGGCCGCGTCGGTTGTGTACGCGTTCACCCTGGGAACCTTCGGCGGGGCCGGACGAAGTTTTGTACATGACCTCCGCCAAGCGTCCGCGACCGCTCTGGGGTCGGTTTTTCTCGGCGGCGTGGTGTTCAACGCAGCGAACATCCTTTTGGTCGTTGGAATTGCCCTGGCGGGTATGGCCGTGGCTTTCCCAGTTGGGATCGGGCTCGCTTTGGTCCTCGGTGTCATCGTCAACTACCTCGCGCAACCCCGCGGCGATCCGGTGTGGTTGTTCGCGGGAGTGGGACTGGTGACACTGGCCATAATCCTCGACGCTCTCGCCTACGCGCGGTTGCCCACCTCCACGTCGCGTAACTGGAAAGCGGGGTTGGCGGTGTCCATCTTGTGTGGCGGGTTGATGGGGTTTTTCTACAGGTTTGTCGCCCGGGGCATGTCCACAAACTTCACGCAAATGCCGGAGGGTCTCGTGGGACCCTACACCGCCATGGTGGTCTTTTCTCTGGGGCTGTTGGCCAGCAATGTGGTCTTCAACAGTGCTCTGATGCGCTTCCCCCTGGCGGGTCCGCCACTCTCGTTCCGTGACTATGCACGCGGTGCTCTGCGTGACCACGGCTGGGGTCTGTTAGGGGGTGCGATCTGGACCACGGGGATGTTGATGTCCATCCTCGCCTTCGGTGTGGCTGGACCTGCGATCTCGTACGGGCTTGGCCAAGGCGCCACATTGGTCGCCGCCCTGTGGGGTGTGTTGGTATGGAAGGAATTTGCGCACGCTCCACCGGGAACCTCGCGAATCCTCGCTGCAATGTTCGCGGTTTATGTCGTCGGCTTGGGTTTCATCATTTATGCAGGTGCACGGTGATCGGTCTTGTCCTTTCCCGGCCGGTCATCTTTTGGCCCAGTCTTAGCACAAAGCGAGGACCTTGAGGTGCCCGATGAAGCATCCCGTTATCACCGTGGTGGGTAGCTCCAACACCGACATGGTCATTCAGGGAACGCGGATTCCAGCTCCCGGAGAAACATGCATGGGGGGCCGTTTCTTCATGGCCGCCGGAGGCAAGGGGGCCAACCAAGCTGTTGCGGCCGCGCGCTTCGGAGCGGAGGTCCACTTCGTAGGGGCGATCGGCGACGACTGGCTCGGTCAGCGTGCGCTCGAAGGACTTTTAGCCGAAGGCATTCACGTCGAGCACGTTCGCCGCCCCACCGGTATCGCGAGCGGAGTCGCATTGATTTTGGTTAACTGCGAAGGCGAGAACGCCATCGCGGTCGCTCCAGGTGCCAATGAAACGTTGTCGCCCGCGGACATCGAGGCCGCCGCCCCGCTCATTCGTCAATCGGACATTCTCCTGCTTCAGCTAGAAGTACCTTTGGATACAGTGGTGCGTGCTGCGCAAATCGCGCACGACGCAGGGGTCCGTGTGCTTCTCGATCCCGCACCTGTACCCCCCCCTCCATTACCCAGGGAACTGCTCTCGTGTGTAGACTTGATCAAACCGAACTCCAGCGAAGCGGCCCAACTCGTCGGCCGCGCCATCCAGGGCCCCCACGATGCCAGGATCGCGGCGAGGGAACTTCAGGTCATGGGCCCGGCCAACATCGTGCTGACCCTCGGGGCACATGGAGTCGTGCTGCTCGCGGGGGAGGAGCCTGAGCACATTCCGGCCTTCCCGGTCCAAACGGTGGATACTACAGCAGCTGGTGATGCGTTTGCCGGTGCCCTGGCGACGGCATGGGCTTGGGGGTGGACTTTGCGCGACGCCGTGCGTTTTGCAGCCGCCGCCGGGGCTCTGGCTGCAACCAGGCCAGGGGCCCAACCCTCGCTGCCGACTCGTCCTGAGGTGGAACAGTTCCTTGCTAGGTGTACCGCCGGTGGCCCTCAGCTCTCTCGTCCTCCGGCATGAACCAGCGGGGGCGAACCCACCGGAAACACGTTGAACCCGATCTCGTACATCTCCTTGGGGTCCAAGAGATTACGGCCGTCGAACAAAAACGCCGGCTTGACCATCTCGCGGAAAATCGTTTTGTAGTTCAACTCCCGGTACACACGCCATGGCGTGAGGATCGCGATGGCGTCGGCACCCCGCGCAGCCTCGTAGGGATCGCGACAAAACTCCACGCGGTCCGCCACATCCGAAAGTTCGCAACGCGCGTTGTCCAGCGCCTCCGGATCCGTCACCACCACGCGCGCACGTTCTTCAATCAGGGCTCGCGCCACGCGGATCGCGGGGCTTTCCCGAATGTCGCCAGTGTCCGCCTTGAACGCAAACCCAAACAGCGCGACCCGTTTACCCACCACGGTGTTGAACATTCGGTGAATCATGTTGCGCACGAACCGCGCTTGCTGGTGCTCGTTATAACGCACGATGGACTCCCAGTAGTCCGCCGCGACGTTGAGCCCATAATGCCGGCAAAGGTAGGCCAGATTGAGAATATCTTTCTTGAAACACGAACCGCCGAACCCCACACCTGCCTCCAAAAACTTGGGACCGATCCGGCTGTCCATGCCCACTGCCCGCGCCACCTCTTGCACGCGCGCCCCCGACACCTCGCACAACTCCGAGATGGCATTGATCGAACTGATCCGTTGGGCAAGAAACGCGTTCGCCGCGAGCTTGGAGAGCTCGCTGGACCACACATGCATGGTGAGGATCCGCTCGCGCGGTACCCAGCGCGCGTAAATCTCCACCAGTTCTGCCACGGCCGCACGACCCGAGGGCGTGTCGGCCCCGCCAATCAGAACTCGGTCGGGAGTTTCGAGGTCGCGGATGGCCGTTCCCTCCGCCAAAAACTCTGGGTTGGAAAGAACTTCAAAGCGCCATGGTTGTCCGCCTTGGTTCAGGATGTACTCCATCGCCTCGGCCGTTCGGACCGGCACGGTGCTCTTTTCCACCACGATCTTTGGTCCCCGCGCATGCGCTCGGATGGTGCGCGCTGTACGTTCCCAATACTGAAGATCGGCTGCATACCCCGCCCCCTCGCCGAACATTTTGGTCGGGGTATTCACACTCACGAAAATCATGTCCGCTTGATCCACGGCCATACCAATATCAGTGGTGAAGAACAAATTCCGATGGAGCGACTCCGCCAACACGTCGACCAGCCCAGGTTCATAGATCGGCGGCCGTCCCGTGTCCCACGCACGAATTTTTTCTGCGTCAATGTCGGCGACGACGAATCGAATATCGGGACAGTGTCGCGCCATGACGGCCATGGTCGGCCCGCCCACATAGCCTGCTCCGATGCAAAGAATGGTACGTACAGCCACGGTTTTACCTCACAGAACAGCCGCAAGGATACGATAATCCCTTGAGCCTCACAAGGAGGCGGAAACCGGACCATCCCTTGCTTCCCCATCGGCCGGGGCCGACGTGCCCACGGCAGGACCGGCGATCTGCGGGTACGCCGCGCCTTCGGGTTATTCCTGAAGCCCGAGTTTTTTCAGCTTGGGCGCAATCACATACCTGCAGTATGGCTCTTGCTTGTTCCGCCGGTAGTACTCCTGATGGTAGTCCTCCGCCGGATAGAACGGACCCGCGGGTTCGATCACAGTGACGATTCGTCCGGTGATGGCCCCCGAGTTCTGCCAACGTGCCCGCGAGGCCTCCGCCAATTCCTTTTGGCGCTCGTCGTGTACAAAAATTGCGGATCGGTACTGCGTTCCAACGTCGTTTCCCTGACGGTTGAGTTGGGTCGGGTCATGCCCCCGCCAAAAGATGTCCAAGAGCTGGTCATAGGTCACTTGCACTGGATCGAACTTGATCTGCACTGCTTCTGCATGGCCCGTCCGGCCGGTGCACACTTCTCGATAGGTTGGGTTGGTCGTCGTGCCGCCCGTATAGCCCGACACCACCTCCACCACGCCCTCGATTTGGCGAAACACTTCTTCCAAGCACCAAAAACAGCCACCGGCGAACGTCGCGATCTCTAACTTCGATGTGGTGATGTTCATGTGGTTTGTGGTCATGCTATGAGACTCCGGCATCGCCAAGAGCGTAATCCATCCAGCTAGCCATGTCCGACACGCCATCCTCATGAGATTGACTTTAGCACGGCGCGAAGGACTTGCCAGTAGGAACGCCCAAGTTTTAGGGGCATGTCCGCTGCTGGCCGAACCGTTAGTAAGCTCCACCCCGGATCATTGGGCATCCGCGCAAGCCCACCTGTCGACGATCGACCGCATGCGGTGACTGGAGTGACCATGCTCGGTGGTATGGATGGGGCCCTGCCGGTGCCCACACGAACGGCTGTAGATCCAACTTTGCACGGCACACGCTTCCAAGGCCTCAGGGAAGGGTTGACACGGGCCAACCGGGCTACGTCCCGCGGCGGATATTCCGGCCCACGGCGGCCATGGTCTTCGAGTTGGGAAGAGGTGACGTCGTCCAGTCCCGAACCGCGCCCCTGGCTCGTCGACAATTCATGGGAGTTCGGGACAAGAACCCGCATTCGTTCACGCCCTATCGGCCCGGAGCCGGCCCAATCCCGGCCCGCCTCCTTCTTCCGCCTTCTACGCGACGAGCCGCACAGGCGTCCAAGCGGGCCGAATGCACACACCATCCTGCGAAGTTTTTGTCCGTAATCGATCCAATACATGGGCACACTTAGCGACTGATCGTAGGCGTTTCCACGGGAGGATGGAGATATACGGGACTGGGCGGATTCAATGGCTCGCCAGATTGCGCCAACTCCGCCGCGCGTTCCGCAAGCCACCGCGCGGATGGCGGCACACTGTGAGGCCACCAGCAGGATACGTCTGGACGGAAGCTAGGAGCCTTCGACAGGCGTTCCCAATCCGGAGAGCACCCCACCCCCCCAGGCGGCACGAGCTCAGCCACTTTCGCCAAGGGACACAAACTCCACGGGACGATCTGCACCGCGAGCCCAGCGTCGTTTCGCCGGAAGAGACCGTACCATGCTTGGCCGCGACGGGCATCGCCAGCCACCAGGATTTGCTCAGCCGGGACTAGCTCCATCGCCCGCTGCGCCGTAGCCCAGCCGCTGTCGAGGCCTACCGCGACGCTGTTCCCCGCGAGCGCCAACACTCGTGCCGCAGTGATCGCGATTCGCAAGCCGGTGTAGCTGCCCGGTCCACACCCCGCCACCCAAACATGGACCGCGCCCCAGTCCATTGCATGGTCCACCAACAGCTCTCGCAAAAGGGTCCACATCACCGCGTCATCCCGTGAGTCCGCCGACCACTCGCGCTCCGTCACTATACCGTCCGAAGTGCAAAGAGCTACGGAGCCCCGGGGCGAAGAACAATCGATCCCTACCACATTCACGGTTCACCGTCCTGCTGGCGGCACGACCCGAAGGTACCGTTCGGTGGGACTCGTGCCGTAGTCCATGTAAATATGCCATGCGTTGGCCGGAACGCACGGACCAGCGCGTTCAGCCCATTCGATCGCCAGAATCGCATCCCGAGGGAGTTCATCCAACCCCAGCGAACTCCATTCGGAGGGGGATGCTCCGCGGTAGAAGTCCACGTGGACCAATGGCCACCGCCCCCGGTACTCCTGCACGCGGGTGAACGTGGGGCTCACAATCCATTCGCGCACACCGAGTGCGCGTGCGAGCGTCCGAACGAACGTGGTCTTCCCCACTCCAAGGTCCCCGTGCAACGCGACCACATCCCCTGGTCGCAACTGCGCAACCCACGTTCGCACGAATTCATCAAGCTCAGAAAGGTCACGCACATGGACCCGGTATTCCGCCATCGTGACCTATCCATCGTAGCCGCAGATCGTCCGCCATGCGAGAACACCGGAAGCATGTCCTGGCATTGCGGCCGGCTGCTGTAGCAATCTCATATGGCCTCATCGGCGGCCATACGCAGAGCGATCGCCACCACCCAACGTCTGTAAAGTGAATCGACTCGACCGCTCAGGATCGGTCCGGTCAAACTCAAAGTATCGCGAATCTACGACCGCTTATCGCCGGAGGCGGCGCCGGAGCATCGCGCCTGCCGCCAACGCCAGGACCATACTTGCGAGCGTTCCGGGCTCCGGTACCACGGTCAGCGTCACGTCATCTGCGTAGCCTGGCAACGTTCCATAGTTGATCTGGAACTGATTGGCGCCGGCCAAGAACGTCGTGCCGTCTGGTAAGCCCGCGAATGTGCTGCTGTCAATCGAACCCCAGCCACTGATGATTGGGAACACCGTGCCCAAGGTCAGCGGGTTGGGGGCCCACACCGAAAGCGTCGCGCCATTCAGCGTCAACTGATATGTCGAGTTCATCATCAACTGGTCATACTGACCCGATAGCTCGCCCAAAATTTCCGCTTCAAACGTACTGCCGGAGTTGAACGTTACATTGCCGTCCACGGTCAGGGTACCGGGGCTGCTGCCTGGCCGCACCATGCCTCCACTCTCGACAATCAATCCGCCACGGAATGTGCCGTTGCCTTGCAACACTTGTCCGGACTTCAGCGACAATGCCCCATCCAAACGTCCGGTGGCCGTAAGCTCCGCGCCGGCGTCAATCTGGATCACCGAAGTGGCGGACAGCGCTCCGTTGCTTACCAGTGACAGAACGCCGGCCATTACGCGCGTCGGACCGGTGTGCAACTGATCCGCGTGGATTTGAAGATCAGCCGGACCGGCTTTCTCGAAGGCCATGTAGCCGCTGAACTGTCCCAGCCAGTTCGTCGAGACGGTTTGGTTCACCCTCAACGTGGCCAACGTACTCGACCTGTTGGTGACAAACGATGTCACAAAGTTCGTGCCGGAGTACAAATTGCCCAGAGTCTGGTTGTACCCGTTCAAATCCAGCGTCCCTCGAGTTCCAAAGCTGGGGTCGCCGATCGTTAGCGTCACATTCGTCGGCAATGCATTATCCACGCCCAAGACGAGCAGCCCGCCCTGCCAGATCCGAGCGCTCGGGAATGAGTTCCCCGTGACATTCAGATAATTGGTCCCAAGGTTGTTGTTACCGCCTGAAAAGTAGAAGAGGTCCGCGGCCGCAACAATGGGTTGGTTCTCTATAATGATGCTTCCGCTTTGAGCGCTGAAGTTCACCCCAAAGGATCCCCACACCCCGCCGGTGAGTCGCAGGGTGGAATTGTTCCAAACCGTGACACGCGTCAGCGCGTTGGATACCACCATCGGCCCGGACCAGGTCACGTCACTTCCGTTGAGCAACTGCAACGCCCCGCTATACCCTGTAGACTGGTCACCACCGTAATGGACGAGCGCGTTGGTCACGATCAACGTCCCTGAGTTGATGAACAACTGGCCCCCGTTTGTCAGGATGATTGGCCCAGTGCCCAGGCTGTATGCATTACTGACGTACACCCGGCTGTTCGGGTTCATTTGAAAGCCACCGGACACGACAAGCCCGCCCGAGAAGGTATTCGAGCCAGTCAACCACAGGTAACCCATGCCGTCCTTGACGAGCCGCCCGGCCCCGATGATCGAGTTTGTGATGGTCAGCACACGGTTGGTGTCCACGCGGATGGTCCCGCCTCTATCTAGCACACTGATCTGCCGGTCTCGAAGCGTCATGTTCCCACTGATTTGCAAAACGCCCCCGTTGAACTCTAGCGGACCACCGGTCGCGCCGAGCACGTCATTGGTAATGTTCAGGACACCCTCTTGTAGGCGCGTACCGCCGCTCCAGCCATTGAGCCAGCTTGTCAGCACCGCCGTACCCGATCCCACCTTCCAAAGCTGTCCAGTACCGAAGATCTCGCTCGGTACGTACAAAATCCGCCCCGCGTCCGCCCCGAGCCCACCGACAGGGCCGACCGCAATCCGTCGGTTGCCATCCAACTGGACGTCCGCCAACATGGCCACCAGACTCCCCCCCTGGAGTACGATGTTGGTCTCGGTCAGGTCTCCCGACACGGTGCCTAAAGCCGAATCGTTGCTGACCGCCAGTACACCCGCGCGAACGATGTTGATGTCGTGCGTGTTCGCAGTCGGCAAGAAGACAATGCTATTGGCGTCGCCACCGACTCTACCCACGTACAGGTTGGTACCGCTGCCAATCGTCGGCTGGTACACCAGGTAGCCCCCGCCGCCGCCCAACCGTACGTTGTGGTTGCCCCAAGCCACCGTGCCGTTGAACACATTCGTCCCCGGCGCGGAACCGAGGAAAGAGTTCAATAGATCCGGCCGGAAGGGATCACTGAAGTCAATGGCCGCGTTCGTACTCGCCCCCAGCGCATAGGTCGGCGCCGCGCCGCCCATCTTGGTATAAACGTCATCAATGAATCCTTGATACAGCCCATGGGAGTAGGCCACTGCGCCGCCGGCGTTCACGGTGAGCGTCGCAGACCCGGCCAGCTGATTGACGTTCGTGAGAATTATCGAACCGCCGTTCACCACAACCGGTGCCTTCACAAACGCAGGGCCGCGTAGTCCAACGGCCCCCTCTTCGATCTGAAGCGGTGCCGTACTGTAGTTGGTCCCGTAGAGGTTCAACACATTGTTACCGGACTTGACCAGGCTCACCGCGCCACTAATCCCGCCCTCGTAGTGAATTTGGACGAAGTTGGTCGGATTTGCGACACGCAAGGCCGCGACGTTGGTGCTGAAGATGTAATGCCGATATACTTGTTCCGCTGCCTGGTTCGTCGTGATGAACGAACTCACACTCAGATCATTTCCTCCCAAATCGAACCAGTTGATTGCGGTGGAACCGCTAGTGCCAAGTTTCAGGACGGGGGTTCCGAGGAACGCATTCGGAACGGCAATCAACCAACGCCCACCCCAATCGCAGTTGAGCAAACTTGCCACATTGCTAGAGACAGCAATAATTAGGTTGTGGCCGCTCAGCTGCCCTCCGGGCCCCAACTGAACCGGCTTGTTCGTGATGACGATGACATTTGGTGATGCGTCATCGTAAAACGCCACCACCTGGTTGGTCCCGATCACACCGCCGGCCACGATGTGCACTCCAGTGCCCGATCCGTTGTTCACCTTGGCAGCGAAGCCTGCGATCGCCACGATCGGCGTCAAAATGAGGTTAGTCGTCCCGGGAACAAACCGAAGCGCCGCTCCGTTGTATTGGCTGTTGGCTTGCCCGGCCCATACGACGATTTGATTGGTAAGGGTCAAGTTACCAATGGACAAAGTCCCATTGCTCAACACAATCGAGGGACTATGGCCGAACTGTTCCGAGATCACCGAAGCATTAAACTGCCCATTGCTTACCCAGAGGTGCATTCCGTCTTGAATTCGCGTTAGGCCGTTGTATGTGTTGTTGCTAACTAAGACGACGACCCCATACGGGCCCCGTCCGCCGATCAACACGCTGTCGGAGCCCGTGATCTGACTAGTGATCACCAACGACCCGTGACCACCTCCAAATCTCCACTCGTTGGCAGGATAGCCGTTTGCCACGCTGATGTAAGGCACGTACTTGGTGTGATCGAAAAGTACTGGAGAAGCCGCGATAGCTCCAACCAGCGATCCATCGCCCACTGCGCCGAGGAACGCGTTGGTGAACAACGGTGCACGGAAGTCAATAGTCTCATTGTTGCTCTGAGGTCCGATGGCGATCGTGCCCGCGCTGATTAGTCCCACGCGCGTGGTCAGCACTCCCTGCACACCTGCAAAGTTGAACGCGACCGCCCCTCCGACATTGGTGACGTTGGCCCCGCTGCCCCCGATCGCTTCCGCGGAGTCGAACTGCAACGTGCCCGCCACGACCCGCGTACCAAGGCTATAGGTGTTGTTGCCAGAAAGCACCAACAAACCATTCCCGGCTTTGATTAACCCACCGTTGGCGACCACGCCCGTGTTCGTCACCACTGTGACCATTGTCGGGGTGTTCCCACCCCCGACTTCCAGAGTTCTCTGTTGTCCACCGAGGTCCAGCCCGCCTTCGAGGCGCAAGCCGTTCCATACATTTTGCGCCTGGATTCTCCAGGTTGGCCATCCAACCATGATGTCGTTCTGAATCACGCGGCGAGCGCCCGTGCTGTTCGTCAACACCGGAATACCACCGGATGCCGCAGTGAACTGAAGCGGATTGCCGGACAACGTCAAAGCGCCTGACCTCAACCACAAGTTGCTGAGGCTGAAGGTGCCCGCAAGGTCGTTGTTGGCGACGGTCGCGTTGCCGGCGGAGTTGCTAAAAATCAAGTAATAGCCGGACCCGCCGCCAGCCGGCGGCGCGGAGCTAAAGAGCCAGTTCACGTTCACAGACCAGTTCAAAGTACCTCCTGAACCGTTCGTCCACGTGTGGGTTTGACTAAAGGCTCCCAGCGCAGCAACGAGAGTGATCCCCATTGCCCATGTCCAACTTGCGCGACGACTATTCTTCGTCATGCGATCCTCCAATCATGGTTCGTCTACACGGCCTTTCGACCTGACCATATCGCCACGTGTTGATAGCGTATACTTACCCTCCAAGCGTGTCAAGCCCCTGATTCACTTTTAAATCTTCGGGTACCCGACCGCAAGGACCTGGAGTTGTCCGAAAGGTCGTAAATGAGATCGCTGAACGACTGAAGAGGCCGATTTTTCGAGAATCGGGGCGATTCCGCACTCGGTATCCAATACGACGATAAGCAAACCCGTCCACCCCAGTGCCCCAGGGCCGGAACCTTCGGCGACCATCCCGCCGTGCTGTACTCCCGGCGACCCAATCGAAAGCATTTTCAACGAAAAGATCCCCAACACGATAAGATATTGCCGCACCCGTTCCGCCCTACCACTCTAAACCCTACTCTTGCGCCCATCCCGCGCGTCGAGCAAGCCGCAACAATCAATCACCGATACCTCATCTACGTCCACCACGCCTCCTTAGCCTCGCCTTCTGTACCCCAGAATCGCCCACACCAAATTGTGCGGAATCGCGTGGAGTACGAACCATACGGCGTTCGACCCAATCGCGTACTTGGCATCGACCTAGCCGCGGAGCATCCATTAACTCTTCATACTCATCGCCCACACCCCTCGCCTCCTGCCGATGCCACTGCACCATCCATCCCTCTTGAAGTTCGTTCCTACTACAAAAGACCGACACCGTTTTACATCGTCGGACGTCTCCACGGCCGCGGACGTGTCCGAACCCTTGCGTACCTCAGCCGGTTTTGGCTCCCGCGGCTCCCTGGCACAAATTCCACCTGGGCTCATTCTCAAATATCCTCAACATTCTTTCCCCGCCGACGCCACGCCCCCTCCGGCAGCGCCGCGCACGCCATCCGCAACATCGCAGCGACTCCATTATCCGCACCCAGCACATCACCCGCTTCCGCCCACACCGCCATCACCGGCTGATACTCTCTCACCCCCGCGTACGTCCATTTCATCGCCCGTGTCCAACTCGCTACGATCGTCACATCCACGCCCACCATCGCCGTCCGTACCTCCCACTGAGACGCCCACTCGAATCACCACCTCATCATGAAAGCGATCCTGTATCTCCCATATTGTCCACGCACTCGGCGGCACGTAGCCTAATCACCGTTCTATCCCCGGATCCAATCGTAACCGATCCAGGTTTTCTACGTCATCCCCCTACCGTCAAACTCACTACCACCACCTCGCCCATTAGCCAGAACTCCGCCCCGGCCCATTGAAACTATCGAAGGTGTCCAGCCACACCCGGGCATCTCCAGGCCTCGACACACCGGGGCAGTAGCGTTATTCCATGGCGTGGTTTCAGATGTTTATCCCACGGACGGGGGAGCAATGGATCCGGGGTGTTGACCCATATCGGCGTCTGGTTTTATGTCGCCACTATCTAAACCCTATTACGTCAAGCGTTCACCTAATGGACCAAACTCCTCGTCCCCCTCTCCCCTTTCCTCTACCCCTCCCCCTAGGCGCAGACTAGGGTAAAGCGGCC
>Ga0272449_1002667_pt1 | contig 16290 bp, 13 predicted proteins | sample YNPCB0241_FD_198679 | JGI IMG/M metagenome (GOLD analysis project Ga0272449, IMG submission 198679) | Hot spring sediment microbial communities from Yellowstone National Park, WY, United States - YNP-CB-024-1 | ecosystem: Environmental > Aquatic > Thermal springs > Hot (42-90C) > Sediment...
TCCTGGTCCCCCCCGAGCCCCAGCTGGTGGGGGCCTACGGGGCCGCCCTCTCTGCCCTGCGCGAAGCGAAATGAGGGTTCCTAGCTAGTTTCGTCCGATTCAAACTCTTTTGAAGCCGCCCTCTCAGCCCTTTGATAAGCGAATTGAGGGCTTAAGCCGCGGAGGGAAAACCCGCGGGCCCCCTCATCCTCCCGTGTATCCCTCGGCGAAGAAGAAGGTGTTCGCGGGAGCGGGCAGGGCGGTGGCGTTGCTCCCCCCGCTCCACCCCCGGTAGATGAAATACATGGACCTCTCGACGAAGACGGGACTGGTGCCGCTCACCGTGACCGCGAAGGAGCAGCTCTCCAGTCCTCGTATCCGCTTCACCTCCAGCGTCTCCCGGGAGTTGGGGGGGAGCACCAGCCTCCTTTCGACCTCCTGCCCGTCCTCGCGATGGAAGCGCACCTCCACCCCCGCCTCCACCGGGTTGGGATTGGCCAGCAATATCCAGGTTTCGAAGTCGCCACCGGTGTATCCCTCCGCCATGTACCACCGCTCCCCCGCCGCCGGCACCGCCGCCGAGCAGTGTCCTCCTTCCTTCCTGCCCCGGTAGAGGAAGTACATGGCCCGCTCGGCCACGATCCCCACCCCGTTCTCGGAGGCCACCCTCACGCCGAAGGAGGAGCCGCGCACCTTCTCCGCCGCGTTGATGGTGAGCCGAGAGAAGGCGGGCACCACCCTCTCGTCCCTCACCACCCCGTCCTTCGGCAGGAGGTAGGAGAGCGTAACCCGGGCATCCTCCGGGTGGGGGTTGGCCAACAGTATCCAGGTGTCGAAGTCATCCCCGGTGTAACCCTCGGCGAAGAAGAGCTCCGTCGAAGGCTCAGACACCGCCTGACTGCAGTGACCCCCTCTTATCCTGCCCTTGTAGCGGAAGTAGACCGCCCTCTCGGCCAGGATCCCCACCCCGTTCAGGGAACGGTAACCGATGCCCACGCTTTCAGGTCCCAGGCCTGGCACCTGGTTGACGAACACGGTGCGGCGGGAACGGGGGGCCAGGGTGTACCTCTGCAGCAGGGGAGGCTTTCCCTCCCTCATGAAAGTCACCTCCACCTCCGCCGCCCGTTCCTCCGGGTTGGCCATGAGAAGCCACGTGTGGAAGCCATCCCCGGTGTAACCCTCGGCGAAGTACCCGGACGGCGAAGGGACGCAGCCGGTGGACGCGTGCCCCCCGTCGGCCCAACCCTGGTAGTTGAAGTACTCGGCCCTCTCCGCTACCACCCCTTTTTCAGAGCGGACCACCATGGAGACCTCGTCCCAGCTGAGGATGGAATCCACGGGCACCGTGAAACGGGACCGCGCGGGCACCTGATAGCTCCGGGTCACCGGGGGGTCGGAGGGCCTCAGGTAGTCCACCGTGACCCGCGCCGCCTCCGAGTTCGGGTTGAACAGGAGAAGCCATGTGTCGAAGCGGTCGTGGTATGGCCCCCCGATGATCCTCCTGCCCCAGGCGAAGTGCCCGTTCCAGTAGCCGCTGGTATCCAGGCAGTCGACGCTCACCCCTGAATTGGACCCAGTGGAATGGATGAAGAGGCCGTTCCCCAGGTAGATGCCGGCATGGTTGATGCGGGAACTGACGGCGCCGCCCTCGCTCCCGAAGAAGAAAAGGGCGTCTCCCGGCTTCAGAGAATCCCTGGTGACGTGAAGGTACCGCTCGTCCCGGGCCTGGTCATCGGCCACCCTTTTCATGGGATAGCCCATCCTCAGGTAGAACACGTCATACACCAGCCCGGAACAGTCGAAACCCCCCTCCGACTCCCTCTCCCCCCCATAGACATAGGGGCAGCCTATGCGCTCGGCAGCATAGCCCAAGGCACGGCGCTGTTCGTCCCCCATGGCCGGCAAAACGCACCTCTGGCTGGTGAAGGACTGCTTGACGTAGCCGAGGCGCCAGCTCTCCAGACGGTCCAACCTCCAAAGGGTGTAGGCCAGTTCACCCCTGGGGTATTCCTTTCCCGGCCACACACGGCTCCCGGAGTGCTTCAGCCTAAGGTTCATGAACAACACCAGCACCCCCGAATCGGGATACCCGTTCCCGAAGACCCCACGGATGTTCTCCGCCTGCTCCTCCAGCCTCAAGCCCCCACACACACCGCGGGCCACTCCCTCTAGAAGCACAGGCTCACCGGGAGCGAACCTGCCGTCCGGCCTGGCGGTCATGAGCCCGTGTTTGACCGCCAGGTTGGCCCAACGGTAGGCGGGATGACTCCTGTCCAGGTCAGGGAAAGTGATGGAGGGATCCGGTGACCCATTTCCGTAGCCGAACACGCAGACCAACGCCCGGGCAAGATCTGCCCGGGAAGCGGGCTCCCCGGGGCGGAACCTACCATCCGCCCCCACCTCCATGTAGCCTCGGGACACGGAATAGGCGATGGCCTCCTGCAGGTCTGCGGGAAGGTTCCCGGTATCTGAAAAGGCGCCCAGGGCCCGCTCCGGGAATGGCGATGAAGAAACCTGCCAGGCCAGGCAGATCAGGAATATGGTGAGAACAACCCTCAGCCCGTGGCGCCTGCCCATCATCCAAGTCCCTCTCGGAACTTCCCTTACTCTCCCTGCTCGTCCATACTCTATTAACCTTTATTCGTCCTCCCTTTCCTTTCCCTGAAGCCCATGGATCGGAGGTTCCGCTGTCTTTCGGGCGGATGGGTTGAGGCATGTATCTCCCTCAGGTGACCCGACCCGCGGCAGCACTGGTCGAGCGTGAAGCGGCTTCCATGGAGCTCGAGATCCGCGGTCACCCCGCAGACCGGGTAAGGTATTCTATTGGATAAGAAAAGCCCCGCTTAACCGGGTACGAGACCGTGATTCCTGGAAAAGAAGGGATCAAAAGGGGAAAGGAGGGTTCTTGCGCCGCCGGAAATGGAGGGAGGTCTACCTGGACAACGCCGCCACCACCTGGCCCAAGCCGGAGCAGGTTTACTTGGCGGCGGACCGTTTCGCCAGGGAGGTGGGGGGCAATCCCGGACGGAGCGGCCATCGGAGGGCCCTCGATTCGGGAAGGGAGGTGCTCCGCTGCCGGGAAGCCTTGGCCTCCCTACTGGGGGTGAGCGACCCCTCTCGCATAGTCTTCACCAAGAACGCCACCGAGGCCCTGAACCTCGTGTTGCAAGGCAGGCTGCGCCAGGGGGGCCACGTGGTGATAACCTCTGTAGAACACAACTCGGTTTGGAGGCCGGTCAGGGCCCTGATGGAAACGGGGGTGGAATGCTCCATCGCCCCCTGCGCTCCCGACGGGACCCTCGACCCCTCAGAGGTGGCGGCCCTGGTCCGGGAGGACACCCGGCTCATAGCGTGCACCCACGCCTCCAACGTCCTGGGCTCTCTGCTCCCGGTGGAGGAGATTGCCCGCATCGCCGCGGAGTATGACATCCCCCTCCTGGTGGACGCCGCCCAGACGGCAGGCCGCTATCCCATCCACGTGGAGGGCATGGGCATCCAGTACCTGGCATTCACCGGGCACAAGGAGCTCTTCGGGCCCCAGGGCACCGGGGGACTCTACGTGGCCCCGGGGTGGGAGGTGGAACCCCTTATTTACGGAGGCACGGGCAGTCTCTCGGAGAGCGCCGAGCAGCCCGGCTTCCTTCCCGACCGTTACGAGAGCGGCACCCTCAACGCGTGGGGGCTGGCCGGCCTGAGGGCGGGGGTGGAGTTCGTGGCCACCCGGGGGGTGGAGAAGATCAGGGATCACGAGAAGGCCCTGACCGAACGCCTGCTTGAGGGACTGGAATCCCTGGAAAAGGCAGTTATATACGGGCCCCGTCGCTGGGTCGAGCGGATAGGCGTGGTCTCCTTCAACCTGGAGGGCATCAGCTCCTCCGAACTGGCCTACCTGCTGGACGAGGAATACGGGATATGCGTGCGGTCTGGCCTCCACTGCTCTCCCCTGGCCCACAACACCGCCGGGACCCTGCGTCAAGGCACGGTCCGGGTAAGCTTCAGCCTGATGAACACCATGGAGGACGTGAACCATCTCCTCGGGGCCCTGGAGGAGATAGCCGGCTCCCTGTGAGGCGGCCGGTCCGGAGGCGACCTCTTGGGCCCTCTCCCTTTTTCCAGGCACCAACCCGGGGAAATCACCGGGCGTTACGGGAATGCGCGTTCCGTGGAATTCCCCATACCACCGCCCGCGGGCCCCAGGGTTAGATACACCGAACCCCGAAGGGAGTCCTCACCCCATCGGCTTTCACCGAGTGCCCCGCGACGACATTTGCCCACGAACTGGGCCGCGGGTTAAGGCCTTGGGATCAAAATCGGCTTGGCTGCCGGAAGGAAAAAGGACTCTGGCGGCAGGAGAGGAGACAGGTGCTACTTGCATAAGGTAGAGGAAGGGCGGACCTCTCCCTGCTTTCCCCAGGTAGGGCCCATCTCATCTTCCTTAAACCCCGAAGGATGTCCCCCAACCCGCTAAAGCTAAAGCGTAAAAAGGGGCGGAGCCTGAGCCCCGCCCCATCCAGGGCATTCCTCACTCGGGCACGAAAGCCTCCATGTCCTGCATGTTGCCAATGGGCTGGTCCTTCCACTTGACCTTCACCCGCATCCCCACGTGGATGTCCTTGGGGTCGCACTTGACCACGCCCATCACCCAAGAGTCGCACCCGTCGAACTGCACCATGGCGGATACGCGCGGCTCCGGCATCGGATTACCGCGGATGTCGGCGTACTGTACCGTGTAGGTGCGCACCGTACCGTGGTCGCTGATCTCCACGGGTTCGTCGATCTTCACGTGGCACTTACGGCAGTAGAAGGGCCCTGGGAGGTACACCATGCCGCACTGATGGCACCTGATCCCCTTGAGCTTCTTCTCCTTGAAGCCTTCCAGCATCAGGTTGATGCCCCTCGCCTCTATGTTGAAATGAAAGGTGGAAAGCTCCCAAGCTCCCTGGACTACCCTGGTCTCCTCCATCATTACCTCCCTCCTCTCACAGCTTCTTGGGCTTGTCAGCGAGGATGGTGATGCTGGCATACTGCATCAGGCCACCCCAGCCGTGGGCCAGCGCCTTGTGTACCTCCTTCTCCACCTGGCGCTCACCCGCCTTGCCCATGATCTGCAGGGCGCACTCGGTGACCCTGTTCAGGGCAGAGGTCCCGATGGCGTTGGTGCTCACCACCCCACCGGAGGCGTTGACGGGGAGCCTCCCGGTAATCTCCAGCTCACCCTGCTCCAGCAGCTTGTGGGCCTCACCCACCTCGCACATGCCCACCAGTTCCAGGTACATGAGGGTCTGGTGGGCGAAGCCGTTGTAGATCTCCACGTAGTCGATCTCCCTCTTGGGGTCCTCGATGCCCGCCCTCTTATAAGCCTCCCGGGCGGCGATGACGCACTGCATCTGCTCCGCGGGGTCGGTGATGAGGCCCTCGATGAGGTTACCGGTGGTGGGATCCGAGGCACAGCTGGCCACCCCCCATACCCAGGCCACCTTGTCGGCGATCTTGGCTGCCTTCTCCTCGCTGGCCAGGATGCACACCGTGGCCCCGTCAGTGGTGGGGCAGACGTGACCGTAGCGGACGGGGTAGGAGATCATGGGGGTTTTGGCGATCTTCTCCGCCGTGGCCTCGGGATCCTTAAGGTGCGCGTAGGGATTCTTGGCCGCGTTCCTGCGCTCCATGGCCGCTATGGCGTCTATGTGGTCTATGGTAGCCCCGGACTTGTGCATCCAGGAGACAGCCTGGTAGGTTATGGCTCCGGCGCTTCCGCCGCCCTGAGCCCCCATGCCTCCCTCACCGGTGAGGTCGATGCCCGCCATCATCATGGCCACCGCCTCCGGGGTGATTATGCCCAGCAGGCCCACCTGAGCGTCACCCTCGGAATGTTTCTCGAAGGTTACCACCATGACCACATCGTGCAATCCCGAGGCTATGTGGTAATAACCGGCGTGGAAGGCGGTCATGCCGGTGGTCCCGCCGGTGGCGATCCGCATCACCGGCTTGCCCAAGGCCCGGATATGCTCCACGGACCAGAGGTGAGGCAGGTTGACCCCCTCGAAGGTATGCATGTTTCCGAAGACGATGGCGTCGATGTCCTGGGGACCCAATCCGGAATCGGCGAAGGCGGCGTCCACCGCCTCGGATATCATCTCGGGGATACTCACGTCTTTCCTTTTGCTCACGAACTGGGGGCAGTACCCCACTCCCACAATTCCCACGTTCCGCATGACCGAAGCACCTCCTCAAGCTCCCAGGATGAGCACCGCGTTCTGCTGGGCGCAGAGTCCGTCCTGTCCGTGCACCAGGGCCGTGCCTGCCTTCTCCAGCTGTACGGGCCCTGCCTCCCCCCGGATCTGGAGCACCGCCTCACACAGGCGCAAAAGGCCTCCGGCGCACACGGTGTGGCCGCCCAGGGACCCTCCCGAGGGGTTTATGGGCATGGAACCTCCCGGTCCGGTGATGCCATCCCGATAGGCCTTCTCGGCCTCCCCCTCAGGGATAAGGCTCATGGATTCCGCCAGGAGAGGCTCCTGATGGGCGAAGAGCGCGCTCACCTCGGCGAAGTCGATCTCTTTGGAAGGATCGGAGATCCCCGCCAGGGAGCAAGCTCTCCTGGTCGCCTCCGCCGCCGAGGGTGATCGGGAAAGGTCCCTTTCACCATAAAAGTAGGTCTCGATGCTGTTTCCCGCCCCCAGTATCCAGACGGGCTTTTCAGTGAGCTCGGCGGCCTTTTTCTCTGAGGCCAACAGTACCACGCAGCCCACGTCGGTCCGGGGATAGCAGTGCAACTCCCGCAGGGGCTCGTAATAGTAGTCCGAGCTCCTCACCTTATCAACGTCTACGGCCTCCAGCCTGCGGCCCTGGCGGGGGTTTTTGGCCGCCAGTTGCAGGTCCTTGGCTGCCACCAGGTCCAGGAGCTCCTCGGAATAACCTGAGCGCGAGAGGTAACTCCGCGCCTGGAGCGCTGCCCCCGCGAGCTCATTCAAAAGCCCTACCTGCCTTTCGTAGGTGGGACTCAGGGAGTACTGGATGTTAAGGTAGGGGCTGGCCTGGGAGCCGGTGAGGCCTAGACTCACCACCAAGGCGGTGTCGTACTGCCCTGAGAGGATACGCATCCAGCCGTAGATGAGGGCATTAAGGCCGTCCATCTCCACCTTGGTCTCGTCCTTGAGGTAGGCTCCGGAAGGCGCATCCAGAAAGACGGTGGAGATGGTCCGTCCGTCGATGAAGTCGTTGGAACACATGATGAAGGTGTCCACTTCGTGCCGGTCTATCCCCAGTTCGTCAAAAAGCCCCCTGGTCAGCTCGAAGACCAGCCTCTCGCGGGTAGTCTTGAGATCGGGTGCACAGGCGAATTTGAGGCCCACCACGGCGACTTTTCCCGCCATACTTTCTCACCCCCTGAGCCTTACGCGGGACGGAAATGGTCCAGGTCGGCGTAATCGCCCTGGACCTGGTCCTTCCAGACCGCCTTGACCCTCATACCTTCCTTGACCCCGGAGGGCTCCACTCCGGAGATCCGGGCCAGGAAAAGGGAATCTACCCCGTCCAATTCCACCAAGCCGAGCACGTAGGGCGATTCCGCCTTCTTCAATTGGCCCTTCTCCAGGTAGACGTGGCCCACCGTGAAGTTCCTGAGGGTCCCCTCCTGGGCGACCTCCACGAATCCCTCCATCTTGGCGTTGCAGGCCCCACAGATGGTCCTGGGGGGCACCACCACCTTGCCGCAGGAAGGACACTTGGAGCCGTAGATCTTCCTCTCGGCGAAGCCGTCCAGGAGCTTCTGGATGCCGGGGCCCACCCTGTTGTTGTACTGGAAATCTAGGGGCACCGTGGGGTTAAAGAATTCGAGCTTGACCTCTTCCATCTCATCCCTCCTTCTCCGTCAGGGACCGAAGCACCTCACAGGGGAATCGCCGGCACTTCCCTCTTGCAGCCCTTCCTTATGTTTCCCCATCACGGCTGTCACTAACCTATCCTAATACCGCCGCCGGGCGGTGTAAATGCCTTAACTGGTAATTAACACTTATGACTTCCTTATTCTAACCGGGATAACCATAGTTGGCAAAGCAGGGGGGATAGAGCAGGGGTGATAGCTTTCCCGCAGAGCGTTGAAGAGGGGATAATCCGGGGGTGATTCTAGGAAAGGGTACCCTATCCGCGGTTAGGGGAAAGGTATCCTATCCGCGGGGTCTTAGCCCAATCACCTGCAGGTGGGCTTCCCCTAAAAACACCACCTTTGGCCCAGGATGGCCGCAAGGCCGGGGGCGTCCGGGAGATAGGGAGGATCCCGGAAGAAAAGGCCCTTTCGGTGGCGAGGAAATCCCGGTCGCCCGACTTCTTGATGCCCAGGGGCGGAGAGGGCGATCAGGCACATGGGTTCTCCCGGCGGTTTGAACTCATAATCCGGGAAGGTGGGCCTCCTTTTCGGCCAGGACGGCCATGGAAGCCCCTAGGGGGAGGTCCAGGTGGGATACCAGGAGGGCCTCGAGAGCCATGATCCCCTTGAGCAGGGCGTTAGAGCCCGGGAAGAGGGTGTCCATCCCTTGGGTGTACCTAGCCTTTCCCCCGCTGAAGTCTCCCAGCTTGATGTAGAGTTTTATCAGGGGATGGGTGAGGAAGGTGTAACAAGTCATCCTCAACTTCCGGAAACCGCTCCATTGAAGCAGCTTCTCCGCCTCCTCCCGCGTGTAGCGGCGCAGGTGTCCTGCCAGGCAGTCGAAATCGCTGTACAGCCCGGGCATGGCTGGAAGGGTGACCAACAGCAGGCCGCCGTCGGCCAGGACCCGGTTCAGCTCGCGGAAGGCCAGGTGATCCAAGCGCACGTGCTCAATCACGTCCAGGCAGGTGACCAACTGGAAGGAACGGTCCCGGTAGGGGAGGTCGCACACGTCCGCCTGCCTCACCCTCTCCAGGCCCCGCAGCTGGCAGTATCGGAGTGCCTCCTCGGAATAATCGCAGCCCTCCACCTCCCCGTAACGCCGCAGGAAGATGATGTTGCCACCGGTGCCGCAACCTACATCCAATATCTTCCATACATTTCCCGGTTCCACGTAAGGTTCCAGGAGGCTAGCCAGTATCTTTCTCCTGCCCACGAACCACCAATGTTCCTCCTCCCTGGAGTAGATGGCCCGGTAAGCTCTGGGGTCGAGTTTCACCTTCTCCCCCTTGTTCTCTCGATCCCACTCAAGTCCTTTCCCTGTACAGGGCCCCCCGGGGACATGCCTCGGCACAGCAAAAGCATAGGATGCAGGTGGAATCGTCTATGCTGGGCCGCGCCTCCGCCATGGACACGGCGCCCACCGGACAGGCGCGGGCACAGACAGAGCACCCGTCGCAAAGTTCCACCTTGAGCCCTACCCTTCCCTCGGGGCGAGGTACCCGTTCCCTGCCCATGAGAAAATCCAGGGGCCTCCTCGCGTAGTGGTATAGGTGGAGAAGGATGGTGGTGATCATGAACTTGTTCAGCTCGGGGTGGTCGGGCAAGTCGAAATCCCTCTTGACCTTTTCCGGGTCCTCTCCCAGGATCTGGAAGCCCTGGGTGCGGCCAAGGCCCCGCTCTTCCGCCTTCCTGATATGAGGGACTCGGTGTGGGTCCAGGCCCACGAGCCGACAGCAGGTGGCGTCCACCTCCACCACGTTGTCCCCCGCTACCAGCAGGCCCAACTCCACTGGCCGCCCGTTGGTGGGTCCCAATTCTCCCTCCATCCCCACCAGGGCATCCACCACCACCAGCCGAGAGGGGAAGAGGGTGTTCAGGTCCACTATGCCATCGTCCAACCCCTTCACGTGCACGCCGACCTTACCCTCCCCCTGCACCAGGCCCTTGAGATTCTTGAGGCCCAGGGTGACTATGGTCTGGAGGTGGGTCTTGAGGACTGGCACGTTCACGATGCCCTGGCATTCCAGCACTGGCTTGGCCACCTTGACTTCCCGTAGGACCTTCCCACGGGGCACCCTCACCGTCACCGCCTCGGCGCCGTCGAGATCCACCAGCGGAACTCCATACCTGCGCTGGAAATCCCCGTAACCGGCCCTCTCGAAGACCCGGGATGAACGGAAGGGGTGGATGGGGCTTTCCCCCACCACCGGCTCGGCACCGGCCTCCCTCACCAGCCGGCATATCTCCGCCACCAGCTCGGGGTCGGTGACGGTACCGGTGGAACTGGGCTTGGCAGCGCAGATGTTGGGCTTGACTAGGATCCTCTCGCCCTCCTTGACATATTTTTCCATGCCTCCTAGCAACTCCAGCAACATCGCCGCGTCCTGGGGACCTTCCGCCCTTATGACCGCTACCGTCACCTGTACCTCCTTCCGGGACCCCTTCCCGACCCCGTAGAACCCTAAGCTCAAGCCGGGTGTTCAGCCACAGGCCCGGGGATTTCCCCTCTCCCTTAGGTCCTCCAAGACCTCCACGGTCCTATCCGCACACCACTGGCGTATCCTGTCACATGTGGCAGAGTTTTCCAGATACTGAACGAGTTCATTCCCGGAGGAGAACTCCCTTCCCGTCAGCGCGGCACATTCCAGCGAGCCGAACTCCTCCCGGAAGTCCTCCACGAGCCGGCTCCCCCGCGACCACTGCTCATCGGCCTCCTTCCCCAGGTACAAGTGATAATGGCCACGAGTGAAGAAGGCCAGGTTCCCCAGAACCCCTCTCTCCGGGTCGTTCCCCAGCACCAGCCCCAGGCATCCCAGGGCCGCCGCCAGGGCCCCGCACAGGCCCCCCGAGAGACCCATGCCCCCGTCCAGGGCCAGTGAGAGCCTTTCCAGGGTGACGCTTCCCAGGCCGAAACGCCTCCTCGCCTCTGCCAGGACCCCCGAGCCACAGAGCCCTCCTTCGCGGAAGAGTCTCTCGTCCAGTTCGCCGACCTGCCCGCTCCCGGCCAGAGGCTCCTCCACCATCCTCACCAGGCGTGGGACGGCGACGGCCGCGGCTCGGGCGCATCTGGTGAGGAAACGACCCTCCAGCAGGTAACGGGCCAGCCCCGTGGCCCTGCCCAGGTCCAGCCCGGTGCGCTCCCGGCATAAGGTGCTCCCGAAATGGTCCTTGAACCAGTCCGTGTACTCCTTTAGTCTCTGGTAGAGGGATTCCCCCTTGCCCTGCTCCGGTTCCAGCAGATCCCCCAGGTGTCCCAAGGCTATGGCCAGGCATCCCCCCGACACCACGCCGCAGGTGGAACCGCTCCCGGCGCCGCCCCCCTCCAGGGGAGAGGCAAAGAGCAACACCTCCCCGTCAGGTACCTTCAGGTACCTCCTAAGGGTGTTCAGGGTAGCCTGGGAACAGTTGAGATAGGTAACAAGGCGCATCCCCGCCAGGGCTGCCACCAGGCGCTTGACGGGCTCGTCCACGGTGACCTCCTCTCGCTACACTCCGAAAAGTACGGGTAGGTAACATTATAATCCTTTGATCCTTCCGGGCTGCGCGCCTCCTCATGACTCCCGTAACCCTTGAGCCCCGCCATCGTCCGTCATCCTCCCCGGGGTGATCCCCTTCATCCTGGTCCCGGCACGCGGGACCGTTCTTCCCCTCCCCTTTTCCCGAGCGGCGAGGGCGAAGTCACCCCTTGATTGCCGGTCCCGAGGCGGGAAGGGTAAAATCCCATTATCTTCCATGGTAGGATATGTCACGTCGCATGCTTGTATCTTCCTCCCACGGCTGGCGGGTATGGGGGAGATATGACCGGAGGACCCTGATAGGAAAAACATGTTATCTTGGGAAAAAGGCTTAAGGGATAGAGTGAACCTGGCCCGGGGATAGGTATCCACCTTCCCCGGGAACCAGCCCTGGCGCCGGGGAGAAGGAATAGGAATCCACCGTCGGGGCGAAAACCCCTGGTCCATCCTGCACAGCCATGTCCCCTGAACGGCCCCGCGGGCCCATGAAGGCACGGTCGCCCCGTCGGAGTGCTCACGATCGGAGCTCATGGAAGGAGGGCAAGGGCCCGTATGATGGAGAAGGAAGGTAAAGCCATCCTCCGCCTCCCACAAGGGGCTTGGGAGCCATGGAAGACCAGGGGGCAGAAGAGGGGCACTATCCTGAAGTATAGTGCCCCTTCCCTGGTTTCCTCGACGGAGGTGGCGTGACGGGAAGGTGGGCGCTAACGGGAAAAACCCGGACATCGCCCGTCAATGGTGGGGACTTAGAGGTCTTGGAGGGGAAACGGAGGTGGAGCCAGTGCGATACCGGAACCTGACTGTGGAGAGAAAGGGCTACGTGGCAGTGGTGACTTTAAACCGCCCTGACCGCGGGAATGCCCTCAGCGTTGAGATGATGCGGGAGCTGGAGGACGCCGCCCTCTCCTTCCGGGAGGACACGGAGACCCGGGTGGTGGTCTTCACCGGGGCGGGCAAGCATTTCTGCGTGGGCATCGACCTACGGGACCCGGAACACGCAAAGTCCCTCTCGGCCCCCCTCCTTTACAGGCAGCGCCTTTTCCGCCTCGGCCCCCGCATGATAAGGGTCCTCAGGGAGATGGACCAGGTTACCATCGCTGCCGTCAACGGTGCGGCTATGGGAGGAGGGGCCTGCATCGCCTCCGCCCTGGACTTTCGAGTGGGGGCAGCGGACTGCCGCGTGGGTTACCCGGAGAGCAGCTTGGGCATTCCCCTTTCCTGGGTCAGCCTACCCCTATGCGTCCACCTGGTAGGTCCTTCCAGGGCTAAGCGATGGCTCATGCTGGGGGAAAGATTGGACGCCGACACCCTTCTGCAGTGGGGTTTCCTAGACGAATTGGTACCTCCAGGAGAACTCCTGGAGAAGGCTTTGGAGATGGCCGAGGCCTACGCCGCCCGTGCCCCAGTGGCCGTGCAGATGATCAAGCGAAGCGTGAACGCGCTGACCGGGGCCCTGGACGAGGCGGTCATGCACATGGACAGCGACCAGGTGCTGCTCGCGGAGACCACCCGAGACTTCCAGGAGGCGGTGCAGGCCTTCCTGGAGAAGAGGGAGCCGCATTTTCGGGGAGAGTGAGGGGAGCATGAATTTATCCTGTACTACCGCCGGGAAGACGGGAAGGCCCGGACCGGCACGCTCTGTTCCTAGTGATCTGGCGAGGGTTTCCGCAGGAATGCCATCGAAGACGGGAAGGCCCGGACCGGCACGCGCTGTCCCGGTCCGGGCCGGCAACTCCAGCAAACTCCCGGGTTTTAAATCCCGGTAACGAAAAGCACCCGGGTCAGTCGACCCCGAATATGGCCACGGAACACACGTTCTGGGTGGGCACGCCCCCCAGGTTGTGGGTAAGGCCGAACTTGGGGTTCTTCACCGCCCTGTCCTCCGGCCAGCGACCCAGGAGCTGATTGTATACCTCGTAGATCATGCGGATCCCAGAGGCTCCGATGGGGTGGCCGAAGCACTTCAGGCCGCCATCGGTTTGGCAGGGTATCTGCCCATCCAGGTCGAAGAACCCGCTCAATATGTCCTCGGGGGCCTTGCCAGGCGGAGAGATGCCCAGGTCCTCCATGGTAACCAGCTCGGTGATGGAGAAGCAGTCGTGCACCTCCATCATGCTGATCTCCTTGCGGGGATCCTTTATCCCCGCTTCCTCGTAGGCCTTACGGGCGGCCGTTCTGGTGGAGATGATGCCAGCGCCATCCCACTTGTGGAACATGGCCTCCTCACCCGAGCTGACCGATATCTGCAAGGCCTTGACCTTCACCAAAGGCTGGTTGGGCTTCAGCTTTTTCGCCAACTCGGGGGTGCAAACTATGGCCGCCGCCGAGCCGTCCGAGACCCCACAGCAGTCGAATAGTCCCAAGGGATAGGCAACCATGGGGGCGCCCATGATCTGCTCTTTGGTCACCGGCCGGCGCAGGTGGGCCCTGGGGTTCTTGGCCCCGTTCTGATGGCTCTTCCAGGAGACGTGGGTGATGGCCTCCTTGAGCTTTTCCATGGGGATCTTGTACTTCGCTGCGTAGGCCGTGGCCAGCTGAGCGAACATGCCGGGGGCGGTGGCGTTGGGGCCGAGCATCACCGCCAACTGGCCGAAGACGGGTGAGTCGGGCAGGCCCCCGTAACCGGTGTCCTTCAGCTTCTCCACCCCCAGGGCCAGCGCTATCTCGTAGGCCCCAGAGGCTACCGCATAGCAAGCGCCCCTGAAAGCCTCGGTACCCGAAGCACAGAAGTTGTCCACCCGGGTGAAGGGTATGAAGGGGGTGTGTAGCGTCCCCGCTGCGAAGGTAGCTCCCTTCCCGATGTTCACCTCGTCCAAGTGGACTCCCAACCAAGCGGCCTGGATGTCCTTCTTCTCTACCCCCGCATCCTCGAGCGCCTCGTTGAGAGCCTCCACCATCAGGTCCTCGGCCCCGGCGTCCCAGCGCTCCCCGAACTTGGTGCAACCCATCCCTAGGATGACCACCTTGTCCCTTATGCCCATGGTCATCTCACTTCACCTCCTCCCCTGCAGGAACCGCTTTCCAGAAGTAGTTGGTGATGTCCCTCTTGGGATCGTAGAACTTCACCCGGAAGCTGAACTCCACCGGCATCCCTACCCTGAGATCCTCTATGGTACAGTCGGTGAAGTCCATGAGGAGCCTCCCGCCGCCGTTGATCTCCACGTTCCCATAGATGGCCGGCGGGTTGATGGAGGCGGCCAACATGTCGCCGGTATAGGTGAACACCTTGCCCCCCTTATCTGCCAGGTACACCTCGTCCATCTCGTCCATGGCCTGGCACTCGGGGTTCACGCAGATCCTCTGGGGAGGGTATTGCTGGGTCCCGCAGCGCCGGCAGCGACTCCCCCACAACCCGAGGATGGCCTTGTGCTCCCTCCACACCAGGGACCAGCGGGTCTCCTTGTCGGTCTCCCCGCGGATACCGGTCTCAGCGGGAGCCATCCCCCTCCAGACGAGGTACTTTTGGTAATTGTCCAGCTCAGCGCGGCGCGCCAGCCAGCGGGACACTCCCCGCCCGTCCTGCACCCGGGAGATGGCGTCCGTCACCTGGAACCACAAGGCGTCGCAACCGCTCCCGTAGCTCACCACCAGTATGTTCTCCCCAGGCCGGGCGCTCTCCAGGGCGTGGGCCAGCATCAGCAGCGGATGGGCGCATCCCGTGTCCCCCACGGCCGCCATCAGGTCGTCCTGCACCTTCTCCGCCTCCAGCTGCAACGAGCCGTTGATGCTCTTGCGCGCCCCACCGAAGATACAGGGATAGATGACGCGGTCGAAATCGCCCACGGAGACGCCGTACTTGTCGCACAACCCCCGGACCGCCTCGGGGATGAAGCGGGAGTACCCCACGTCCCGGATCCAGCGCTCCTCCCACATGCGGTTGAAACGGGTGTTGCTGCCCCGGAAGGTGTCCACGAAATCGTAGGAGAGGGAATAGGAGCCCTTGTACTCGGCGATCACCCCCTCATCTCCCACCAAGAGGGAGGCGCCCCCATCGCCGAACACCATCTCCTGGGTGGAAGCCATCTTGCCCAGGCGGCAGTCGGAGGCACAGACCACCGCCTTGGCCCCCGGGTTGGCCGCCACGAACTCCAGGGCGGAGATAAGGGCGGTGGTCCCCGCCTTGAGGGAGCCGGCGAAATCCGCCGTCCTGATGTCCTCTCTAGCCCCGAGGGCACCGGCCACGATATTGGCACATTGTCTCTCCCGGTAGGGAGCGGTGGTGGTGGCCAGGAAAACCGCGTCCACCGCACCCCGGTCCATGCCCCGCAGGCAATCCATGCCCGCGGCCACCGCCATGGTCACCGGGTCCTCGTCGAAGTTGGCCACCGCCTTCTCCCCCCGGGCATTGGTGATTATCACCGGGTTCAGCCAGCCCATCATCCCGAAGATGAGCATCCGGTTCAGGCGGTACCGGGGGATATACCCTCCGAAGGAAACGATGCCTGCCATCTCGACCTCCCTTCCCTTTCCTAAAACCGCCGACCTTAAGCCTTAACGGAAAAGTTCCCAACGTTAGCGCCTCGCCAGAAGGCCGAAGTTAACGAAGTTAAGCGCCTCGTCAGGGGAATACCACCTCCGAAAACCCTGGATGCCTGGACCTGAGAAGGCGCGTTATCCTCTTCCTCTCTTCCTCGTCCTCCACGCGCTCCACCTCGGAGACGAAGAGCCCCTCCTCGTTCACCCTGTATTTCCACTTCTTCACGAAACCAGGGACGGTTATGAAGGCCATGCCGCCCCTGCCGCAACACGAGGTGTCCACCACCGCAGCCTCCAATAGGTAGAAGAGATCGCGACCCTCGTATTCTACCACGACCTCCTCCAGCACCTGGTAATAACCGGCTATGCTCCGGATCTCCTCGCCCACCCTCTGGTGCACGTGCTCCGCCATGTCTCCTCACCCCACCAGCCTCGCTAGGGCAACCCTCTCCC
>Ga0272449_1002668_pt1 | contig 16290 bp, 16 predicted proteins | sample YNPCB0241_FD_198679 | JGI IMG/M metagenome (GOLD analysis project Ga0272449, IMG submission 198679) | Hot spring sediment microbial communities from Yellowstone National Park, WY, United States - YNP-CB-024-1 | ecosystem: Environmental > Aquatic > Thermal springs > Hot (42-90C) > Sediment...
CAAGCAGCCTTCCTTATGGATCATCTGGTAAGGGCCCAAGACTCAGGAGCACCTGCGACCAAAAACCTTAAGTGGGAAGGCTCCTAACTAGTTGGCAGAAAATTTAGGGTGTTGATTTAAGTTTGGTCGTTGAGGGTTTTTCCGGAAGTAAAAGAGCTGCAGACGTGAAAATAAGTGAATTAACGCCAACCTCAAGGGCTGTAAATGTGAAAGCAAAGGTGGTTTCAAAGAGTGACGTTCGAAGCGTAGCTTCAGGAAGGGACGGAGCGCCCCATAACGTTTGCGATGCATTAATAGGCGATGAGACAGGATGCATCTATCTAACCCTTTGGGACGATAATATAGACAAGGTTAAGATTGGCGAAACCATAAGCATAGGAAATGGGTACGTGAGCCTGTTCAGAGGCAGTATGCGCTTAAACGTTGGGAGATACGGCACATTAGAAGCCGCAAAAGAAGCATTAACAGGTGAAGTAAACACTGAAAATAATCTTTCCGCAAAAATATATCCTCAAACAGAACGAACCTTTGGAGGAAGAGGTCGAAGAGATTTCGGTGGAAGGGAGAGAAGAGGCGGATTCAAGCAAAGGAGATACTAAATCGGCGAATTCAGAGCCCCTTTCTAAAATGCTCCTTTAATGCGTCCAAGCATTTTATGAAATCATACTCCTCTTTTTCAGAAAATTCTAATCCAATTTTTTTATAAAGCGTTCTGATTATTGACTTTTCAATGATGAACGCTCCTGATCCAAAAATTTTTCTAATACAGTTAAGGAATGTTACCAGATTTTTCGGTATATCCTCCTTTTTTAAACCATAAAACTTATGAAGATGAAAATAAACGACCTCCCTGCCGCTTTCGCTAAGTATCAGCAGTCCCTCATCTATTGCTTCGATTAAAATATTGTTAAAAAGCTCATCCGTCTCCGTCATCAATTTTTACCTCATTAGAGAATACTTTTCATGGCTTTTTTGATTTCCTCAACTCCCATGTAGAACGTTCTCTTTTCGTCCTCATTTAACTTCCATTCTAAGATTTCGATGACACCCTCTTTACCTAAAATGACTGGGACACCTATACCTATGTCCTTCAGCCCGTATTCCCCGTTTAAAACCGTAGAGCACACGCAGAGTTTTCTTTCATCACGGATTATAAGTTCAACAATGTCGGCAGTATTATTTGCTGGGGCATATATAGTTGCACCCTTTTTCAAAATGACATCTGAAGCTGACTTTTTCAATTCCTCCATTATTTCGGTTTTTTCCTTCTCTGTAAATGTTACACTTTTGCCGTGAATCCTCACTTTACTAAAAACCGGAACTTGATTATCTCCATGCTCGCCTATAACATATGCCTCTACATCCAAAACTGGAACATCATACCTTTTACTTAGAACATGCCTAAACCTTGCTGAATCAAGCATTCCGGCACTTCCAATAACCTTTGAACGTGGAAAACCAGAATACTTCCACAAGAGGTAATTCATAACATCCACAGGATTTGTTAGTGTAATAATCACCGGCTCACCTTTAGTCTTTCTTAAGTTCTGCGCCACATCTGCTATTATTTTCTTATTAACATCTAAAAGTTCAAGCCTGGATTTCATTTCAGAGGTTCTAGGCTTGCCTGCGGCAACAACAATTGCCTGCGAACCATCTAAATCATCATAGCTTCCAGCAAAAACCTTTGTATTGCTTTTAAAGGCGATGGCATGTGTTATGTCTGCGGCATTTCCTTCCGCCAAGTTTTTAACAATGTCTATAAGAACCAGCTCTTCAGCTAGCTTTCTACGTGCTATCTCATAAGCTATACATGATCCGAGATTACCAGTTCCTATAACTGCAATTTTGTGCATACAATCATTTTGAACTTAAAGATTAAAAAGTATTATTTAAGGATGCGACTGCAAAAATTCAAAATTTATTGGCCCACTAGAATTCTTCATAAAATTGTAAAAATGTTGGAATTGGAAGATTTTAGGTTTTAAGGGATATTTCTAACATATTAGGTCATAGCAATTGTTCATGTCAATTTAGACTATATCAGCATATTAACAAAAGTTATCTTTTAAGCGCATAAGTGAATGTAATATCGGGAGGAAATCAGTTTGCGGTTAGATTATATACTATACGTGATTGCGGCAATGGTTTTCATAGCCACAGGAATGGCGCTTGGATATCAAGTAGCGTATAGGGAGTTATGGGTCATATCCACCGTGGTTTTGGGGCTTGCATTCGTTGGTCTCGGGTATATGCAGAGGCCGAAGGCTAGACCAATAGCTGTAGAAGCATCCACGCCCATTTCAGGTGTTCCGTTAACATCACCGCCTACTGTAACTGATCCTGGAGCGCCCTCCTTAATTACTGCTTCGCAACAGTCTCAAGAAACCGTAGAAACAGTTGTTACACAGGAGGGCTCTGCTGGAGCGCCTTCAAAAAACATCAGCTTAACGGATGTGAAAGGGATAGGCGAGAAGCGGGCAGAACGTCTTAGGAGCGTTGGCATAAACACCGTTGAAGAATTGGCTAGGGCTTCCGCTGAAGATTTAGCTGCTAAACTTAAAGTCTCTCCAAGAATGGCTATGACATTAATTGAAAACGCTAAAAAACTTATCGAGAAATCCTAGCAGCATCAGCTTCTATCCCTTCACGTTTGATGTTTAATTCACGGTTTATTTTGTAGCCGTCTAGCCCTGAAGATATTTTTCAAAAAGTATTCCATGAACAACTTTGTAGTAGTTATCAATTCTTTTAACTTTTATGTAACCAAGTTTCCTGTAAAGATTTAATGCTGCGACGTTATCCTCCCTAGCTTCAAGACGGCACTTCTTAGCCCCATTATTTAGAAATATTTTCTCTAGCTCTTGCAGGAGTTTCGTTCCAACGCCTTTCCGCCTATGGCTTGGACACACATCCAACGTTAATACATGTCCTACTATAATATCGCCCTCGAAATCTAGGGTTCCTATAACGAAGCCCACTATTTTTCCATTCTCCTTTGCAACAAGACTGATTGAATTGTAAATTGAAAGTAAATAGGCTATCTGATTTTTTGTAAAGGCCTCATCTTTAAAACACTCTTTTTCAATTTCATAGAGTCTGTCTAAGTGCCCAATTGAGGCACTTTCGATAACCACTGCCATTTACACATCATCAATTATAATTGTTTATCGATTTATTATCCTTTCAATGTTACGCTGTTTAAAGATGCCCTCGCTATTCCAATTTCAATCCACTGCTGAGCTATAAATCCCACAAAGAACCTAAGCCAAAGAGTTAAAACCCTATTTAGTATAGTCGCTGTGGCGCTTAAGCCAAGAGGGACGCCTAGCAATACATAAAAAGTTGTCATGGTTATTTCCGGGAGTCCCACCTCAAAGGGCACACCTAGAGGAATTGATTTAACAGCTGAGACTACAGCTTGAGTCATAATGATTATGCTCCAGCTGACTTTGAAGTTTAGGGCTAAGAAGCAAAGATAAGAGATTCCAAGATAAGCCATCCAAGAGAGTGCCGTTAAAATGATTGAAACTATCACGATCCTTGGGTTGCGCCCAAAGGCTCTTATGGAAACATGGAAAATATCCGCAAGCTTCACAGCTTCCTCCTTAATTTTTGCCAGTTTCCATTTCCCTCTGCTAATGTGTTCAATAAAACTTATAACCCAGTCAATAATTTTCAAAGTCCAGCTTTTTTTAATACATAGGAAAAGTAGCAAAAATGCGAAAAACAGCGTTGCAATAACTAGAAATAATGTTAGGTTAAAAATCACGCTGTTCACTTGAACTTCGGTCATGAGCATCCCCATGCCTATCAAAAGGGTAGCGGTACCAATTCCCATTCCTATGAGTCTTTGCGCCACAAGCGATGCGGCAACTTTACCTGCCACATCATTACCGTGCATTCTTGTTACAAGGTATATTCTGGAAATCTCCCCGCTCAAAGATTCCGCTGGTATAATTATGTCAACGTATATTCCGTACCACACATATAGGCAAGATTTTAGCACTGAAAGCTTAACTGAAAGGAAATTGATGAGCTGGTGCCATGCCAGCGAGTGGAATAAAACGTCAACAAAAACTAGGAGAGCTGCCAATGAATATATTAAAGGATCAGCCTGTTGGATTGTGGCTATTATTTCTGGTATGCTAACTTGGAATATTTGGAGATATGCTATGAATGCGGCTATGCCTATTAATGGCAAGATTATAGTTTTCCACGTGACTTGAGTTTTCATCGTAGCCATAGCTTCATCCAGCAATGACTTCAGAAAAGCTCTTAACGGATTATATAATTTTTGGAAAAGCCGTTATGAGAATTGCTGAGCTAAAGTTTTAAAAGCTTCAGAATCATGTGTGCTTTAGGTGCGTTTATGTTTTCACGGGAAGAGGCGCTAAACCTTATTAAGAGTTGGATTTCAAAAAGAAACGTTTTCCTTCACATGCTTGCCGTAGAAGCAATAATGCGGAATGTTGCAAGATATCTTGGAGAAGATGAGGAGATTTGGGGTCTAGCTGGTTTGTTACATGACATAGACTATGAGAAGACGGAAGAGAAACCGGATAAGCATGGTTTGCTTGCTGAAGAAATCTTGAAAAAGCATGTTTCTGATGAGATTATGAATGCTATAAAAGCCCATAATTTTAAGTATACAGGTGTCAAGCCGCAAAGCCTTCTGGATAAAGCTTTGATAGCTTGTGATGCGATTTCCGGTCTGCTGGTTGCCTGCGCTTTGGTTATGCCCTCTAAAAAGTTAGAGGAGGTTAAAGTGGAAACTGTTATTAAAAAGTTTAAGGACAAGGATTTTGCTAGGGGTGCGGACAGGGAAAGAATCCTCCTCTGCGAGGCTATGAATATTCCAAGGGAAATATTCTTTGAGTTAGCTCTTCAAGGGCTAAAGAAGATAGCTCAGGATATAGGCCTATAATCAAAACTCCGGCTTGGATTTACCAAGTTTCTTGTCTAAACATGCTTTCACAAACCCATAATATTCAGGATCGGGTTTTCCCGGGCGACTTTTAAATTCTCCATGAAACTGAGAGGCTAAAAGGAAGAAATGATTTGGCAACTCTAAAATCTCCATTCTCTTTCCATCCGGGCTTTTTCCGGAAAAAATCAGCCCATTCTTTTCCAGCACGTCTATGTAATTTAAGTTCACCTCAAATCTGTGACGGTGACGCTCATAAATCTCCTCACTTTTATATAGCTTATAAGCGATTGTATCCTTTTTCACAATAATTTTTTGGGAGCCTAAGCGCATAGTTGCCCCTTTATATTCTATCGTCCGCTGTTCCGGCATTAAATCAATCACAGGATGAGGAGTATCTGGATCAATTTCTGTACTATTTGCCTCCTTCAATTTGCAAATATTTCTGGCGAATTCTATAACAGCCAACTGGAAGCCATAGCATATTCCTAGGAAGGGAATGTTATTTTCCCTAGCGAATTTTATAGCCATAATCTTTCCTTCAGTGCCCCTTGGTCCAAAACCGTAGGGTACAAATATTCCATCATAACTGTTCAGAGTTTGCAGACTTTCCGGGTTTTTCTCAAAAGTTTCAGCCTCGATGTAATGGATGTTAACTTTTGTTTGGCATGCCGCGCCTGCATGAAGCAAGGCTTCTTTCATGCTTACATAACTGTCTGTAAGACTAGCATATTTGCCGACCAGGGCTATTTTAATTTCATATTTAGGATTTAATATGGCATTGACAAATTTTTTCCATTCCTCGTAGTTAGGTTTGTTTTCCGGGAGGTTGAGTCTCCTACAGATGAATTTGCCCATCCCTTGCTCGTCCAGAATGAGGGGAACTTGATAGACATTTTCCACGTTGTAGGAGCAGAAGACAGCATTCTCTGGAATTGTGCCAAAAAGGGCTATTTTCCTCAGCGTTTCAGAATCTATCATCCCTTGACATCGCGCCACAATTATATCTGGTTGTATACCAATACGTCTTAATTCATTGACACTATGCTGCAGCGGCTTGGTTTTCATCTCCTTTGTAACGTCAAGAATCGGAACCAGTGCAACGTGTACGTAAAGGGTGCTTTCGTAACCTTCTTCTAAGCGCATTTGGCGTATTGCTTCAAGAAACGGCAACCCTTCAATGTCGCCTACGGTGCCGCCAACTTCTGTTAACACAACATCAACTTTAGAATTCAAGGCCGCCTTCCGTATTCTATCTTTGATCTCATTAGTTATGTGCGGAACAATCTGCACACATTTTCCGAGAAAGTCTCCACGTCGTTCCTTTTCAATCACTGCCTTATAAACTTGGCCTGTTGTAATGTTATTTTCTCTTTTTAGGTTTAAGTCTAGGAAGCGTTCATACCAACCCAAGTCCAGATCTGTTTCTCCACCATCGTCAGTTACATAAACTTCGCCGTGCATGTATGGGTTCATTGTTCCCGCGTCAACATTCACGTATGGGTCGATTTTCACAGCTGTTACATTAAATCCCCTTGCCTGAAGCATTTTTCCAATGGAAGAGGTCACTATCCCCTTACCTACGGAGCTTAAAACGCCGCCTGTAACAAAGATATACTTAACCATGCTGTTACGCTCCACAATAGCAAAACCATGGTCCGGCTGAGCATTTAAACTTATTCCATACCCTCCGAAAGTTTAAAACAGTCATGACCTTAGGTCTGATTGCAGGAGAAGAAATGTGCATGGCGATAAAAAAGGAGCCAAGCATCGTGTACTGGCTTGGAGACAACTTATACCTGAACATAACCAACAAGTGTACAAATAACTGCTACTTCTGCCTAAGAAACTTTTGGAATGGTGTTGGAGGGTTCAACCTAAAACTGGAGAAGGACCCAACGATCAGCGAAATTTTAAGCGCCCTCCAGAATACGATTAATTTGCGATATTGGAAGGAAATCGTTTTCTGTGGTTTTGGAGAACCCATCATGAGGTTGGATTGCATTTTAGAGGTTAGCAAATATGTTCGAAAGAATTATGGAAAAATTGTCACCATAAGAGTTGACACTAACGGGCAGGGTTATTTGTTGAACAAGGGTCGAAGGGTTGTTGAAGAACTTAAAGAGGCGGGCGTCAACAAATTAAGCGTCAGCCTAAATGCCCATGACAGGGAAACATACCTAGAAATTTGTAGGCCAAGCATTAATGGGGCATTTGAGGCAGTTTTAGACTTCGTTGAAAGAGCCAAGAATATTATTGATGTAGAAGTCACTGCCGTGGCAGTTCCCGAGGTTGATTTTAAGAAGTTTGAAGAACTGGCAAAAAAGTTAGGTGTAAAATATAGAATAAGGCAATATATTCCCTGTTTCTGGTAGATTTCGAGATCATTGAGATATTCCAGTGCTAAATAATCAATGGCTAAAGCTGGCGATGAAAACTATTATGCCTATTCTCAAGCATTATCTTGGTTTTTTGTTCCCATTTAACACAATAAAACAGTTTAAGACCTTTTGCTTAGGCTAAAGATATAAAAATTAAATATGTTTTAGTGAGAAAGTATCCCCCATGCTTATTGCTGGTGTTGACGAGGCGGGACGGGGTTCCTTGGTCGGTTCTCTTGTCATTGCGGGAGTTTTAATTAAAGATGAGGATTTGCCGAGACTTGTTCAGCTTGGCGTTAAGGATTCAAAACTCTTGTCACCTACAGCCCGAGAAAGACTTGCGGTCCAAATTATGCAGACTATCCAAAATTATTGTATCATAAAGCTTTCGCCGTCAGATATTGATAGAGTTGTTGAAACTGGTCGGAAGCTCCATAGGCTTAATAGGCTGGAAGCTCAGGCAATGGCTAAAGTTATAGCGCATCTTAAACCCGATATTGCCTATGTTGATGCTTCAGATGTTTTAGAAGAACGCTTTAAACAGCATATCCTTGAACTCTTGCCCTCTAAGGTTGAAATAATTTCGGAGCATAAGGCAGACAGGAAATATCCAGTAGTGTCCGCGGCTTCCATAATAGCCAAGGTTGAAAGGGATAGGGAAATTGAGGATTTGAAATTGAGATACGGTGATTTAGGATGCGGTTACCCTTCAGACTCAAAAACCATTAAGTTTCTGCAAAAATGCCTTGAAACCTTCGGAGAATACCCGGACTTCGTGCGAAAGTCCTGGAAACCAGCTAAGAGGATAAAAGAGGAAAAGGGCTTTAATCAGATGCATCTTCCTTAAATTTTGCAGAGCTCCTCTGGATCCCGTATCTTTGAAATTTTGTCACGGGAAATGCATGGAATATCCACGTTTTCTGCTTTTTTGTTTTCTGTTACAAGTATTGCATGTGCTTGGACAACTTTACTGAGGCTTAAAATTTCGCTGACCCGTTGGCTTAAACTGTCCTCTCTTCCATTCGTAACACTGCCTATAATCTTGATGTTGTCTTCTTGATTCGTTATAAGGAAGTCGAACGGTGTTTTTCTTACCGGGATTATGTCATAGCCGGATATATTCTTAAAAATCCTCTGAAAAATTTTGCTTTTAGTGATCAACCGTTTTGCTTTATTTATCGAAGTTCTTCCTTTACGATTCGGCATGTTAAAAATGTCCACAGATTTAGCTATTGGCACCCCCAGTGTACATAACAGCTTATAAGCTATGGTTACAGATGTCCTTGTCATTCCCTTTTCATATCCATAAAGGGTCCTTCTGGAAACACCGATTTTTTCCGCTATCATGCCAGCTGAGAGACTAAGCTTTTGCCTCCTCTGCCTCAAGGCTTCTCCATCAATTTCTACGTAGTAGCCTCCTGGACCCGCTTGAACCAACGGGTAAATTTTCTTAAGGATAATATTTTTGAAGGTTCTGGGAGTCACTGCTGGAACGTTGTATCTGAAGTATACCGTATCGTCCTCTAGAGGTTTTTCCCGCGTCTTGTTTCCAACTATTAAAGAAGATGCTAATATGTTTTTGCAAATGACTCTCAACTCTAAAGAGTCATGAGGCGAAATGCCTCCAATATCTGGCTGAACCTTTATCAAGATAAGGGAATAGTCCTTTCTAGCAGCTAAGTTGAAGCAACTTGGCTTAGAATATACGGGGGAGACGGTGAATCCAGCCTTTTTAAGCACGGTCTTAACAGAGCTAACGCCTTCCATCTCCCTAGCGGTCATCAGCCTCCACAATAAAGTACCGGCATGCTCTTAAATATAAGGTTATACGCCTTGTTTTTGCCTGGATTTTGCAACTATCATTGCGTGAGCCTTGTCATAGGGTTCCAGATGTACAACATCCTCAATTATAAAACCTCTACTTTCCAGCACTTTTATCTCTCGTCTATAGACCTCTGATGGTTCCTTTGTGACATCTATACTTTGTGCCTTTATTGCAAGCATAATCCAGCCGGTCTTTTTAAGGTAGAAATCGGCGTTGTCCGCTAAGATTCTGGCCTGATCAGGTTGTGCAATGTCGCAGTATATAGTGTCAACTTTACCTTGAATATGCATAGTGTACCTATCTGGAAAACGGGCATCTTCAAGAATTGGAATCATGTTTGGTCTATAGGCGCATACATTGTTGATCAACTCTCTTATGGATCTAGGGGCGAACTCTACACAGTAAACTATCCCTTTTTCTCCTACGATGTCTGAAACGTGGCTTGCAGTGGTCCCTGAAGCTGCTCCCAAATATAGAATGTGATTTTCAGGCTTTATTGGGACATTTTTCAGATTTTTAATTATGGCTGCCGCCAACTTACTTCTATATGGATCCCATAATCGATACTCTACTCCCTCATAATGTATGAGTTTTTCACCGTAAACGCTTCTTCCAGGAGCGAGGTTCTTAGTTGCAAGTCTCTGACTTCCATCTTCAAGAATTACCTGATAAATTTGAGGGAAGTGGGGATGGGGTTTAATGCGCATGCCCTTTTCTCCTTTTTCTCTTTTCCTTTTTAGGCTTTTTCTCTGAAATCTTTGGTTGCTCAGCGTATTTTTCTCGGATTTCCTCAACCCTTTTTTCTAAATCAGCCTTTAACTCATCGCCTATATACCTGCCTCCAAAAGCATCGGTTCTAGCTGCTATAGCCAATTTTCCAGCTAAAGCCCGGGCTATCTTTCCCCTTTGCCACTTTTTAGCGTCATGTATAAGTGGGTGCTGGAAAATTATGCCATGCTTTGGCGGTCTTGCTCCAGTCTTTAAGGAACGGAACAATGCTTTTTCCGCTCCCAAAACTTGTATTGTGCTAGCGGGCATTTTGGCTAGATTCGTAAGTCCTCCTGATAAGGCGATTAGGCGTGCACCTAAAAGTGCGCCTACAACGGCTTTTATGTTAGGCGCCGCCTCCTCCATGGCGGTGTCTATATACTTCTCCAGGTCTTCCCTGAGAGCATAAAAATCTAAAACGTTCTTACATAATGCTTGAATTTGCGCTAAGTCCGTCTCCGTTAAGTCTGCGCCCATGGATGCCCAGGCAGCGTTGGCTATTTGTTCTGCTTTGGTTTTTGGCAAATTTTCTCTCTCAAGGTTATCAATTGTAAAGTTTTCTTTTCTCCCCAAGTTCAGAACAAGCCTAGCATAGGTTTCATGTCTGTCTATCATCCTATCCAGTTCTGGAAAGTGGATGCCGTACCATTCCCTTATACGGCTCATGAAAAGGTTTAAGGTTCTGTCTATATCATCAAGGGCCTGAATGGCCTGTGCTATTATTAAATCTTTTTTCTCCACCATCTTCTTAACTTTAAGCTTGGCTACTTCGATGGCAACCTTGTGAATCCAGCGGCGTAATTCCTCGTAATCCTTAACAAAACTTGTTTCTACAGCGAGTTTTTCAATATTAGAGCGTAGATTCTCAGTCTCAGATGTCCCCAAAACTTCGACATTCACCTTATACCTTACCTTGACTTCCTCTGCTAAGCGTTCATTATTAAAGGCAAAAACTGTGTAGCCCTTTTCTTTCAGGTGCTCTATTATGTTTGATATTTCCTTAACGACTTTACCTGACTCGATCTCCGTCAGAGCTTTAGCTGCTTCCTCGGGTTTTTTATTGAATAACGATCTGGCTATAAGCATGTTCCCTTCATCAAGGGCGATAACTCCGAAAAATGTTGGAGTTATAACGGCTTTCATTCAATTACTCCTCAGATTCTTGATAGTATTAAATTGATTGAATAAATAAAGGATTCTGAAAACTTTGTCACTTGAGATTAAGTTTATCTTATCAGAAACATAGACATAGCTGGTTGTGGTGGAATAATAATTGAAAATTGAGCTCTTAAGCGTGAATTTAGCTGGTTTGAAGCTGAAAAATCCCTTGATGCTGGCTTCCGGGATTTTGGGATATTCCGCCGAATCCCTTGAAAATATAGCGCGAAGTGGCGCTGGTGCCGTTGTAACGAAGTCTGTTGGGCTTAAACCTAGAAAAGGCTACGCAAACCCCACGGTGTTTCAAACAAGCTGTGGTTTAATAAATGCTATGGGGCTTCCAAACCCTGGGATAAATAATTTTGTAGAGGAAATCCAGAAGGCGAAGGCTATTTTACAAGTTCCGTTAATTGTAAGCGTTTATGGTTTTTCGGCTGAAGAATACGTTAAGGTGGCTGAAAAAGCCGTTGAGGCAGGTGCGGATGCCGTTGAACTTAATGTTTCATGTCCCCATGTTAAAGAGACAGGTGTTGAGATTGGACAAAAACCGGAAGTCTTGGCTCATGTGGTTAAAAGGGTTAAAGCTTCTATAGATAAGCCAATTTTCGTTAAACTTTCACCGAATGTTAGTGATATAGCCGGGCTTGCAGAGGTCGCCGTTGAAGCTGGCACTGATGCCATCACGGCTATAAACACGGTTAAGGCTATGGCAATTGACCTGGAAACGGCAAGGCCAGTTTTAGGTCATATAAAAGGTGGTTTATCTGGGCCTGCTATAAAGCCGATAGCAGTAAGGTGTGTCTACGAGATTTACGAAAAAGTTAATGTCCCGATAATCGGTTGTGGTGGTATAACAAACTGGCGGGATTCCGTGGAGTTCATGCTCGCGGGGGCCACAGCAGTTCAGATTGGAACTGCCATAGCCCTAAAGGGGCTAGGCGTGTTTGAGACTATATGTAGAGGAATTGAAAAATACCTGAAGAAGAAGAATTTTGGGAGTGTACGTGAAATTGTTGGCTTATCGCATAGCCTATAATGTGCTGAGGACAACAAGGATCATAAGCATTAAAAAAGCGTCGCCCAGCGTTAAAATATTTACTTTTAAGGATAAATTATGCGCGAGGGCCGAGCCCGGACAGTTCTTGATGCTTTGGATTCCCGGAGTAGATGAAATTCCGCTTAGCATTCTATCCGCGGAGAAGGATGGCGAAGTTTCCGTTGCCATTAAAAAGGTGGGCGAGGCTACCGAGGTTCTTCACAAGATGAGTGCTGGCGAGGTTCTAGGTGTGCGAGGGCCTTTCGGAAATTCCTTCTCCACTCGGAAGGGCAGAGTGCTTATGGTTGGTGGGGGCACAGGCATCGCGCCTTTGATGTTCTTGGCTAGAAAACTTGTTGCATCGGATGTAAACGTTACTTTCTTGGTTGGTGCTAAGACTAGGGATGAATTGTTGTTCTTTGATGATTTGTGTGCGCTTTGTGGCGAGGGAAACGTTTTAGCTGTTACGGAGGATGGAAGTTACGGCGTTAAGGGCTTGGTTACGGAACCATTAAAGAAGCTCTTGTCCAGTGAGAAATTTAATATGATTTACACTTGTGGGCCAGAACAGATGATGTTCAAGGTTTTCTGCTTAGCTGAAGAGTATGGCGTCGATTTAGAGGCGAGTTTGGAGCGTTTAATGCGCTGCGCCATCGGAATTTGTGGAAGTTGTATAATAGGAAGGTATCGCGTTTGTAGAGATGGCCCTGTCTTCAGCATTAAGCAATTGAGGGAAGTGAAAGGCGAGTTCGGCTTTTGGAAAAGGGACTTCGATGGGAAGAAAATCCCAATTGAATGAGAAAGTCAAGCTCAAAAAGGTTATATTTGAGCTGGGTTTATTTGGTTTATCCGCGGGTGCTAGGGATGAAAGGTGACCGTCAAATTCAGCGCCAACTCTGAAAAAGGTTTAAGTCCAAACTACCGCCCGCTTGAAATTGAGAAGGAAATCCGCGATTTCTGGGATAAAAACCGCATTAAAGAAAAGCTCATGGAGTATCGTGAGAAAAACGCTGTAGGCTTGTATGGCTGGGTTGAGGGGCCTCCAACTCTCAATGGCATTCCTCATGTGGGTCACGCAAGGGGCCGTGTGATAAAAGACCTTCACTATCGATGGAAAACCATGCAGGGCTATTTTATGCCATTCTGGGCTGGTTGGGACTGTCAAGGCTTGCCGGTGGAGCTTGAGGTTGAGAAGCTTTTGGGAGTGAAGAATAAGCGAGAGCTCATTGAAAAAGTGGGTGAAGAACGTTTCGTGGAGGAATGCAAGAAGACAATAATGCGCTATCATAAGGAGTGGGTTGAAGCCGACAGAAACCTTGGAATATTCATTGACCATAGCAAAGCCTATTGGACCTACCTGGACGATTACATTGAGAGGGAATGGCAGTATCTCAAACGTGCTTGGGAGCAGGGCTTGCTTGAGGAGGGCTACTATGTTGTGGCTTATTGTCCTGGCTGCCAAACCAGCTTAAGCAGCGCTGAAGTTGGCTACGAGGGATCTTATAAAGAAGTGGAGGATCCCTCTCTATACTTCAAGTTCCGGCTGGCTGAAAGGAATGATAGTTATTTCCTCGTTTGGACTACAATGCCGTTTACAATTGTTACAGATTTAATGTTGGCGGTTCATCCAGATGCGCAGTACGCGATTGTTAAGGTGAACGATGAAAGGTGGATAATGGTTAGGCAACGTGTAGAGCCTGTGATGCAGGAGCTTGGCATAGAAAATTATTCCATAATCGAGGTGGTTGATGGCAAAAGTTTGGAGGGGCTAAAGTATGATTATGCATTCAAGGATCTTATTCCTAAACAGGCAGAGCTGGATAAGCATCCTTTAGTGCACAGGGTTGTCTGTGAAGACTTTGTGGACGTGAACACGGCAACGGGCGTAGTGCACTTATCTCCAGGAAACGGTGAAGAAGATTTCGCTGCGGCTGTGAGGAGGGGGGTTCCAATATTCGCTCCTTTCGATGACGAAGCCAAGTTCACGAATGAGGCCGGCTTCTTTGCCGGAGTATTCGCTAGAGACGCTGATGTTATGGTTATAGAAGAACTTCGTAAAAGGGGCTTACTTGTTGGGGTTAAAACCATAAAGCATGAGTATCCCACATGTTGGCGTTCCCATCATAGGCTTCTCTGGATTGCCAGGAGGGAATATTTCCTAAGGACTGACAAAATAAATAGCAAGATTTTGGAAGCTGCTGAAAAGGTTGAATACTTCTTCGAAGCACCGAAGAACCGTTTCATTTCCTTCCTAAAAGAGGGTAAGCCATGGTGCATTTCAAGGGAGAGAATTTGGGGGGCGCCACTTCCAATTTGGGTCTGTGAAAATTGTGGAGCGAAAATTTTCGTAGCAAGTAAGAAGGAGCTTCTGGAGAAAGCAATAGAAAAGCCATCCGGCTGGTTTGAGCTTCATAAGCCGTGGATAGACCGTATTACCCTGAAATGCGAGAAATGCGGGGGCATAATGCATAGAGAACCTTTCGTGCTTGACACTTGGCACAATAGCGGTGCTTCTCCATATGCAAGGTTTACCGATGAAGAGTTTCAGAAGTATGTGCCAGTGGATTTCCTTACCGAGGGAATTGATCAAACAAGGGGATGGGCTAATTCTCTATTGCTGGAGCATGTGATATTAACTGGAAGGGCTGAAGCGCCATACAAGGCCTTCTTGTTTCAGGGCTTAACACAGGATGCGAAAGGTCGAAAGATGAGCAAAAGCCTTGGAAACGTTATAGAGGTCAACAGCCTTTTGAAGAGGGAGTCAGCGGATGTTTGTAGGTTTTACATGCTTTGGAAGTGTTCTCCAATAGACTTCATGAACTTCGACATAGATGAAATGAACCGTCGTCCCTACCAGATTCTCTCAACCCTATATCACCTTCATAGATTCTTTTTACAAAACGCCGAGTATGACAAATTTGACCCTGAGAGGCATAAGCTTGAGTGGGCATGGAAATACTTCAAAAAGCCTGATTTTTGGCTTCTCTCAAGATTGCAAAGAACCGTGGAGGAATATACTACAAAGTTGGGAAAATGCGAATTCAACACCGCCCTATGGATGCTTGAAGACTTTGTCGTAGAAACCATCAGCCGCCTTTATGTGCCTATGATCCGTAAGGAACTATGGTCTGACGACCCTGAAACCCTAAACAGAAGATTGGCCATTTACGCCTGTTTATGGCATGTCCTTAAAACCACGGTTCTTCTATTTAATCCTATAACGCCGTTTCTAAGTGAAGCCTTGTACCAGAAAGTCTACAGAAAGCTCGATCCTAAGCTTCCTGAATCTGTGAACTTTGAGGATTGGCCTAAGCCGGATGAAAGGCTGCGGGACAAGGCTCTTGAGGGAGATTTCGAGAACCTTTTCCTATGTCTATCCCTTGTTTATTCTGCAAGGCAGTCTGCTAAACTGAAAAGGCGTTGGCCTCTGAGGAGAGTTTTCGTCCAAGCGCCAGAAAGCGTCTGTTCGTCGCTTAAAAACTTACATGAAGTTTTCCTTGAGCTTGCAAATGTCAAGGCAGCGGAATATGCGTCAGAGGTTCCAAAGGACATTAAGGATGAAGCCGCCGCTGGTAGATGGGCCACAGCCTCCGATAAGGATGTAAGGGTTTTCATTGATACTTATAGGGACGAGGGACTTTTAGGCGAGGGTTTAATGCGGGATGTAGCTCGGCGGATTCAGTCCCTGAGAAAGGAGCTGGGATACAATCCCACAGACATTTTGGAAACCGTTCACGTGGCTGGCTTCGATGAGGAAACTGTGAAGCTTCTAAACCTATATCTCAGAGATATGGCGGAGCTTGTAAGGGCCAAAAGCGTGCTCTTGCACATCACTATTCCACAGATAGCAGTGGAGTGGCATGAGTATCCATTAGACGAGAGGAAAATATACATAGCCATCTGCTAGTTATAGACATCCCGCCACAGCTATTTTCAGCACAATTGATCAACAAAAGGTTTATTCATAAATCCAAGCTATGATTTGAGATGATGCAGTACATGGGATTCCAAAGAGCCGCTTGGAGACATGGGCAGAGGGGCAAGTTCCCAAAAATCCAGAAACATCCCTTATATCCCAGTTTTAAAATTAAAATTTTAAAATTGGGCGTTTCATAAATGTTGGGCCGGTAGTTCAGCTGGTATGAACGCCCGACTCGCACTCGGGAGGTCGCGGGTTCAAATCCCGCCCGGTCCA
>Ga0272449_1002669_pt1 | contig 16286 bp, 12 predicted proteins | sample YNPCB0241_FD_198679 | JGI IMG/M metagenome (GOLD analysis project Ga0272449, IMG submission 198679) | Hot spring sediment microbial communities from Yellowstone National Park, WY, United States - YNP-CB-024-1 | ecosystem: Environmental > Aquatic > Thermal springs > Hot (42-90C) > Sediment...
AAGCCGCCGCCCGAACCCGCCCAGCGGATGTTGAACACATCGACCGTGATGACGGTGAACGGGTTCTCGATGCAGAACAGGTAGGCGCGCACGCGCAGGTTGTTGATGGCGTCGCCGCCCTCCTTGAGGATTTCCAGATGCGCGTTGCGTCCCAGCGTGTTGTAGGGGTCAGCCCCGCACGGCACGCGCTGCACGCGCCCCGTCAGCACGCCCGACACCTCGAAAATCTTGATGTTCGCGGAGAAGCCGTCGTCGCTGACCTCCACACAGATGTTCGGGTTGTCCGTGCCGCTCCAGCGCACGACCGCCGTGTTACCGTCGTCTGAAATCACTTGACCAAAGAGGGGAATGCGTCGGTCAATATTCGCGAACGGTCGCAAGTCAAGCAAGATGTCCAACGCGACGCCGTCGTTGTTCAGATCGGTAAACGCCAGACGGATGGGCGGGCGCGGGTTGAAACTCTCGCTGAAGTTCGCCGCGCCTGTGATTCGGTAGTCCGCGCCGTTGAACTTGAACACAAAGTCGCCGCCGTCTTGCAACTGCTGTGCAATCTGCGCGCTCGCGATGGCAAGCATCGCCACGCTCATCAGACCCAGACCAAAGACCCGTGTATGCATAGTTGGCTCCTTTCGTCCCGCGTAGGGACAAGCAAAGTGTATCCCCGCTGAGGTTAATAACGGGTTATAGGCGCGGGCGATGCGAAGGTGTCTGTGCGTTGGACACTCAACGCGCGCGTGTTCACTTGGCTAAGCGCAGGATGGCTTCGGCGAGGCGGTGCGGGTCGTGGCGCACATAGTCGGTCTGGCTGATGAAGTTGCCCGTGATGACCTTGTAGCCCATCTGACGGATGCGGTCAACATCGGACAGCACTAAATCCTGCCCGCTGGCGCGGTAGCGTTCCAGCAGTTCGGGCTGCGGGATGGCGGTGTTGACCAGCACATAGTCGCACACGCGCCCGCCCGCATGCGCCTCCAACGCCCGCACATGGTCGGACGCCGTGAAGCCGTCGGTCTCGCCAGGCTGGGTCATCACATTCCACACATAGAAGAAAGTTATAAGGTCCGAAATCCACAGGAAGGTCGTCTGTTGCCCACAGGCGTTCTGCTAACGGCTCTAACCGCGTGTGTGGAAGGCGCGACTCGCCAAAGCGACGCAGAACCTCCACAACGCGCTCCGAGACCACAAGATAGGCGTACCGAAAGCGGAAGAAGTCGCTCCCGTCCCACTGCTGCTCGTCCACTCGGTAGTGTACCTTTGTGCGCCCCAGCACCTTCCAGCCTCCACATTGGTTGCAAACCGCCAACTCCCCACCATCTACATTCGGAACGCCACCTTCGCCCGTGACCACTGCTAAGTAGACTGAACTCTGCTTGCCCGTAGAGGTCTGCACAGGGAACAACTCAATCCCCGAAATACCCTGATTAGTTAGGGCGTCTGCAACCTCGCTGGAGAAATAGAGGCTCCCTGTGGCGGCGTCGGGTCCGTAGGCGCCCCAGCGCGGTGAGAACGACTTGCGAACGAAATGCGGACCTAAGTAAGCGTTAGGCATCACGGGACGATGCGACGCCAAACCATACAGGCGGCGGACTTGATGACTGAGCGTTCGGAACTCTTCTACCGACGCGCTGTTGAAGCGTTCGTGCTCGTGTATGACGAGGTTATTCCAGTCGGAGCGTCCAAAGGCTTCCCAGTATCGGCGATGTAAATCCTCGGGGACATCCTTCTGGTAGGGCGCAAGCAGAGCGACGACCGCTTTGGGGATAGGTTCGGGAATGTTGGAAGCATCGGGTGCGCTGGCGAAGAGACGCCCGCAGCTATTGCAGTACATCTTCGGCAGTTGCAGCTCCTGCCGACGGTATGGCTCGAAGTCCAGGTCGTACCCGTGATGTCCCCAGATATAGAATCTCATCTTTACAGCCCCGTATGAAACATTTGAACACTTTGGTCTTAGAACTCAGGCGGACGAATAGACCTTTGAAGTTCTTCAAGAGCTACCCGCGAACGCTCCTCCTCCTCGCGCAGTAGCTCTGGAGAAAGCACACGCCGCTGAGAAAGCGGCTCAAATTCTACCCAAACTGTATCCGCTCCCAGCGAATACAGCAAATCGACCACCCGCTCCGAAATCACCACTCCTATGGTTTCCAAGTACACGAAATCCTCAGAAAACTCATCAGGTACATTCAGTGTCGCTGCTTGGCGCCCGCTCAAAATCACCCTCCAGTGCCCGCAAACCGAACACTGCTGCCACTCACCTACATCAATCTCTGGCAAAACGAAATTTCCAAGTACCACTAATTGATACAAATCCAACGGTCGTCTGTCTCTGTTCAGTACTGGAAACCAAAGTAAGTTGGAAACGCGCAGCTGTTCCAACTGACGCCGCGCTACGCCACTCAAAACTACGCGTCCCCATTCAGGCGACTTGTAGATGTGCCAGGCAGGCACATACTCCTTGCGCATCAGATACATCTCGCCGAGCACGGTACCTGACAGTATAAGGCGTTCAGGGGGAAAGTTATATGCCGAGCGTACCAGATGCTCCAATTCAGCGAACTCATCGGGTGAGATGCACTCAGTTGGTCTGTAGCGGCGTAGTCGCTGATGCACAAGTTTGGGCACTGGTTCGGGTATTGTAGCAAAAGCATCACCGAAGTCTTTTGTTTGGCACGCTGGGCAGAGCTTGTACGGCAGATCAGCGCGCCGCAATATTCTGGGATTGAAATCCCAGTCGGTCTTGTCGTATCCTAAAGTGTAGTACAATCGATATCGCCTCATAGAACCTACTAATCCCACTTGCGATTTTGATCTTTCAAGGACTTGAGGAGGCTCTTTGCCTGGTTTGAATTATATCTCAAACACTCCTCCCAGTCAAAGTCGGTTATTCCCACTGCGCGGAGTAGCCTTTGGGCGTGCTCATATGCCGCTTTTTGACCCCTTCACAGGCGCTTTGCCCATGTTTTTTCAACTCGTTTTCTGCCCACTTCTGAAAGTCATCCCACTGCTTGTTCCACCAACCTCCTCCGGAACCCCCGCTATGGATCCATTTATGAAACCACTCTGCGACTACTAAGTGTCTTTGCGCAGAGATTTAAACATCGTTCCCCCACCCCAACCCTCCCCGTGAGCGGGGAGGGAGTCGCGGCTCCTCCCCCGTTCACGGGGGAGGTTGGGAGGGGGGCATGTTGAAAAACCAACGCAAAGACACTTATTATACAATCGTCAACGTCTATGCCTATCTTTTTGAAGAATTCACGCAGCCTTTGAGGGAAAATATGATGTTGGAAAAACTCTTTTCCGTATGTCCACCACTGTGTAGCCCGTATTGATCCTACCTGTCCAGCTTCTTCTAACGCCATCCGAACGATTTCCATCCTACCTCGCGTACAGGTCACGGAGGTAAATTCATCCTGTATTTCTGTTCCTGTGGGATCGCGATAATTGACAGGATCATTCCCACAATACCGATACAGGTTCGGGTCGCCCGAAGCGGCGTCTATCGGGTCGCGCTGCAGCCAGCGGGCGGTGCGGGGGTCGTAGACGCGTGCGCCCACATGGTACAGCCCTGTCTCGGGAACCCACTCGTACCCGTACGCCCGCGCCAACAGAAGCCCTACTCCTGCCCCTCCTCTGGAACTTCCTCCCACGCATCTTCCTCAAGCTCCGCCCACCAATCGGGCGCAGGAATCAGCTCATAGGTCGGTCCACCTGGAGGCGGCGGCGCAGGCTTCGGCGGATAAATAAACTCCCAGTTCACCCGCACCACATCCGCAAACCGCGTGTTGACCCACTCAGGTCTAAACTCGTTCCAGACGCTTGCATCACCCGTCGCCACCAAACGCGCCAGCACCTGCATCCCCAACACCTGCGAAGGCAACTCCCCCTCACCGACTTTCGGATGTTGCCACTCGCGCGTCTGAAAAATCAGGCGCAACTCGCCTGTCCCCTCCACAACCGCCCCTTGCACAGCGTCCGCCAACTCCTCGTCTGAAAGGAAAAAGGGCGACTGCAACTTCCAGCACAGGTACGCCAGCATCTCCAGTGGCTTCAAGTCGTTCGCCTGCTGACGGTCTGGAGGGAACACGATACCTGCCGCCGCGTACTCCTGCGCCGTCGGAGTGAACTCCAGCCATTCGTCGCCCCACTTGATGCGAACACGATCCCGCCTTGCCAAAAAAGCGCCTGTCTGATTGTCCCAGAGTTCCTGCACATCAATGCGAGCGGGCAGCTCGCGCAGGATCCACTGAACCTGTCCCTGAATGCAGTTGCCGTAGAGGTGTAAGCTGTGTTCATAGGCGCACGCGGGAAGCACATAGGCAACGATTTCGAACGCTATTACCCAGTCGTGTTCGTTGCGGAACACGCTGAGCCTGCCTTCTACGAACTGGAAGTTGATGTTGTAGATGTCGGGTGGGGGCGGAATATCCCCACGCTCGTAGGTCATCGTCTCATCCAGCAGGTTCAGTACCTCTGCCTCTGTAATCATTTCCGTACCTCCAACGCTTGGGGCAGACAAGAGGACAAGACCTCCAAGCAGCACGCTTATCCCCATCATTAGCAAAACAGCGAATATACAACGAGCCATCACCCTCATTATACCAATCGCCGAGCCAAAGTTTGTAAATGCGTCGGCTTCGAATCCCCCCTCACCCCGACCCTCTCCCCCCTTTGGTAAGGGGGGAGAGGGCAGGGAGTGGGGGGATTCTGCACGCGCAGCAATTTGTGAACTTTGCCCACGCGATTGGTATGACAACACCCAAGGCGTCTTGCCCAGCGGTTGCCACTGGGGCGGATTGGTGTTGGCAGAGTGGTAGACATACCCTGTCTCTGGGTCAAAAGCCAAGTAGACCGAGTTCGGCGACTTCCACACCACCCATCTACTGTTGTTCGGGTCTCGCGCTGTGTGCCAATAGTTGCCCTATGGGTCGCGGATTGCCAGCACACGCGCTTTGGGCGCAGCCCCCCACGGCTGAGGTCGCCCGCCAGATAGAACCCTTCCGTGATTACGAGAGGCGCGAGTGCCTCAAACACGCGCTGCATCGGCGCGGGCATCACTTCGAGGTGCAACTCGGCGGCTATAGCGGTTGCGTGCGTTCGCGCAGCCAGCGTTTGACGGTGTGCTGGCGCAGGAATTCGGGCAGGCGCGTGCGGGTGTCCATCGTTATCGCCCTCGTTTAACCAGCGCGACGCTGAGCCGCTCGAAGTCCACTGCAGGGCGTACCCACGCCTTTTTGACCGAGTATTGCCGATCGAGCCACACTTGTTCCACGACGCCTATCGTGAGGTTGGGTGGGTACTTGCCACCCAGCCCTGCGGTGACGACGCGGTCGCCTGCTTGCAGGGGCGCCTCAGGCGGGATGAAGTTGAGCAGCAGCATGCTCTCGCCGCGCCCTTCGCACACGCCTGTGCTGGCTTTCTGCGCGTTCAGGGCGCGCGCGCTGACCGCCATGCGCGGCGCGATGAGCATTCGCACGAGGCTGGTCGTGGCGTCCGCGCGCTCCACAACGCCGACCAGCCCCTCGCCTGCAACCACAGGCGCGCCCGCCATAACGCCGTCGCGCGAGCCGCGATCGATGATGAGCGTCTGCTGCCCTGCCTGCGGGTAGACGGCGACGACGCGGCAGCCGAGCCACTCGCCTGCCAGTTGCGGGCGCAGGTTCAGCAGGCGGCGCAACGACTCGTTCTCTGTGGCGACCGCGCGCAACTGCTCTAACTCCTGCTTCAGGCGGGCGTTTTCCAGCGCGAGGTGGTCGTACTCGCGTAGGGCTTCGCGGGCTTGGGCAAGCGTGGCAAAGAGTTGCCCCGCGCTCTCGGTGGTGGACTGCGCCGTGCGCTGCAGGGGGGTCAGCAGCCCACGAATCAGCGCGGTAATCAGGTTCGCCTCGCCGTGATGCACGCGGTGGTTGTGGTACACGCCGAGCAACATCCCCGCCATCGCCAGAACCAACCAAGCCCATCGTCGGCGGCGGCGCATTGCGTTCACCTCTTACGCGGCGATTGCGCCGTCTGCAACACCTTGCGCAGCATCGGGTTATTCTCCAGTTCCTCCAGCACCTTGCCCGTGCCCAGCACGACCGCCGAAGTGGGGTCGCTGGCGACATACACGGGCATCTGCGTCTCGTGCTGGAGCAGTTTGTCCAGCCCGCGCAGCAGCCCGCCGCCCCCACATAGCACAATGCCGTAGTTCATGATGTCCGCTGCCAACTCGGGCGGGGTGATTTCCAGCGTCTGTTTGACCGCTTCCACAATCGCATTCACGGGTTCAGCAATCGCGTGGCGGATCTCTTCGGAGGTAATCACCACACTGCGCGGCAGCCCGCTAATCAGGTCGCGCCCCTTAACCTCCATGCTGAGTTCCTCCTCCAGCGGGAAGGCGGAGCCGATTTCGATTTTGACCTGCTCGGCGGTGCGCTCGCCGATGAACAGGTTGTAGGTGCGGCGCACATAGTTGGCGATGGCTTCGTCGATTTCGTCGCCTGCGATGCGGATGCTGCGGCTGGCGACAATGCCCGCCAGCGAGATGACGGCGACCTCCGTTGTGCCCCCGCCGATGTCCACCACCATCGAGCCTGTGGGTTCCACAACGGGCAGCCCGACGCCGATTGCGGCTGCCATCGGCTCTTCGATGACATACGCTTCGCGTGCGCCCGCCCGCATCGCCGCTTGCAGCACCGCGCGCCGCTCCACCTCTGTGACCCCGCTGGGGATGCCGACCACCATGCGCGGGGGAATCCAGCGGTGGCGCGAGACCTTGCTGGCGTAGTATTGCAGCATCTTCTCGGTCTGCTCGAAGTCGGCGATCACGCCGTCCTTGAGCGGGCGCACAGCGATAATGTTCGCGGGCGTACGCCCCAGCATGCGCTTGGCTTCCTCGCCGACCGCCAGCACCTTGCGCGTGTCCTGGTCAATCGCGATCACCGACGGCTCGCGCAGCATGATGCCCCTGCCGCGCACATGCACCAGCGTAGTCGCCGTGCCTAAATCGATCCCTAAATCGCGCCCGAAACGCCCGAACAGTTTTGAAACGAACAACACGCCCCAATCGCCTCCGCGTTAAAGTGTACCCGTTGGGTGCACAGGATTCTTAGCCGCTTAAGGGAGGCAATCCATAGCCGCGCAGCCTACCCAATCTCTAACGCCTCCAGTTTGCGCGCCTGCTCTTCCGCTTGCAGCGCATCGATAAACGGCTGCAGGTCGCCGTCCAGCACGCCCTGAATGTCGTGGATGGTTAGCCCGATCCGATGGTCGGTGATGCGCTGGTCGGGGAAGTTGTAGGTGCGGATCTTCTCGCTGCGCTCGCCCGTACCGATTTGGGTGCGTCGTTGCTGGTCGCGCTCGGCGCGAAGCCGCTCCTGCTCCATCTCGTACAGGCGCGCCCGCAGGATTCGCATCGCCCGCTCGCGGTTCTGCAGTTGCGACCGCTCGTCTTGGCAGGCGACCACCAGTCCCGTCGGCTTGTGCGTGATGCGCACGGCGGTCTCGTTTTTCTGCATGTGTTGCCCGCCGGGTCCCGACGAGCGGAAGGTTTCGATAATCAGATCTTGGGGATTGATGACCACATCGACCTCTTCGGCTTCGGGCAGCACGGCGACGGTGGCGGTGGAGGTGTGGATGCGTCCGCCGCTCTCGGTGACGGGCACGCGCTGCACGCGATGCACGCCCGATTCGTGCTTGAGGTGGCTGTATGCGCCGTCGCCTTGAATGCTGAACACGATGTATTTGTAGCCGCCCAAGTCGCTCGGCTCGGCGTCCATCAGTTCGTATTTCCAGCCTTTGCGCTCGGCGAAACGCAGATACATCCGCGCGAGGTCAGCGGCGAACAGCGCGGCTTCCTCGCCTCCCGCAGCGGGGCGAATCTCCATGATGACATTGCGCTCATCGTTCGGGTCGCGCGGCAGCAGGCGTGCGGTCAGCGCACGCCCGTACTCCTCGAGTTGTTTCTGGGCGGTTTCGCGCTCCTCCTGCGCCAGCGCGACGAGATCGGGGTCTTCGTCCGCTTCCAGAATCTGCGCCGCCTCGCGCAGCTGGGCTTCGGCTTGCTGGTAGCGGGTGTAGAGGTCGCGCAGCTCGGTCAGTTCCGCGTGCTGCTTGCCCAGCCGTTGCAGCGCGCTGGGGTCGCTCAGCACGGCAGGGTCTGCCAGTTGCGCTTCGATGGCGGGCAGTTTCGCAAGGGTCTCCGTGAGCTTCGCGCGTAGCTTGTCAGGCAGCATCAAGGGGAATTGTACCATGCGTCGGCGCGGTTTCTGTCGCCCCTCTCCGTGAGGTTCCCCCCGCCTCGCGAGGGGAACCGTGTCTCTACCGCCTGCGGTTCGGTTGGTGCGGGGCGGGTCGCGCGGGCGGTTTGGGCGGCGCGGCGGGCGTCGTCTCCTCTGCCAGCGTCTGGCGGAAGGTCGCCTGCGCCTCCCACTCCGCCCACTCCTCGATGGGTTCCCACTCGCGGATGGTCTGCGGGTCGTACTCGGCGCGGAGCTTGAGCTTCTCGTAGCCCGACGCCTGCACCAGCGAGCCGTCGGAGAGGGCGTAGTAGTAGTCGATCTCGCCCTTGATGGTACCCGTGATTCTGCCGCGCGGGATGTTGCGGTCGCGCAGGCGCGAAATTTCAATCAGCAGGTCGTCCAAGCGGATGTCGATTTCGGCGTCGGTGATTTGCTTGACATGCAGCACGGGACGCCCCTTGATCTCGGTCGCGCCGACCACGCGCACGGTGGCGGGGTAGGTGTAGAGCGTCGCCTGCTCCAGCGAGAGTTTGCCCCCGCGTGTGTCGATAAACGGCGTCGGGTAGCGCACCTGCCACTCGTCGCCCTCGCGCACGGAGCCTGGGGGCAACGGCGCAAAGGGTCCAGGCACCACATTCAGCCCAATCAGTTGGAGGAAGTAGGACGGCGGCAACAGGAAGTCCAAGCCGGGGAAGCTCGGCTCCTCGCGTTTTTCGTCGTCTTTCTTCTCGCCGCGCTTGACCCGTTGCACGACGCGCTCGGCGTCGTCTTCGCTGGGGAAGCCCGACGGGGTGACCTTAACGGTCTCGGTGTAGGGCGGCGGCAGTTCGGTCTCAGCGAAGTAATCCACGCTCTGCTTAACATAGCGGGTGGCGACGCGCATGCGCGCCTGACCGTTCTCCAACACCTGCAGCACTTCGGTATCGAAGCGCAGTTGGGCATCCACCGCGATGGGCATGCTCTGCTCGAAGGTGGACGAGCGCGTGTCGCCGCGCAGGCTGTAGACGGCGTTGAAGCGTTGCTTCTGCCCCTGCTCGTACAGTCGGCGCACCACATAGCTGCGCACGCCCGCCTGCGCCCATGCAGACGCGACGCACGCCCAGCAAACCAGCAGTAGTCCCCAAAGTAGCATCCATCGGCTCATAACGGCTCACCTACCCACAGATACGGCGTCGCGTGCGCGACTCCTGCCTGCGCGCTAAAACATTTCGCGGTAGGGTATACTCTCAGCGGGCGGCGCGGATGAGAGAAGAGTGGGATCGTGCCCACTCTTTTCTTTAACACCCGATACGCTCCCCAAGGGGGTATGCGCGATGATTTGCAACGAAATTGTGGAGGTATTGAAGCAGTTGGAACGCGAGCGTGGGATTCCCTACGCGGACTTGTTGGCGACTCTGGAGGGCGCGTTCGCGAATGCGTATCGCAAGCAGATGCACCTGCCCCAGAACGCGCGGGTGCACGCCAAATTCACGCCCGACCAGCCGAACTGTTTCCGCATCTTTGTGGAGAAGGAGGTGGTCGGCGTCGTCACGGACGAAAGTGTGCAGATTCCGCTGGAGGAGGCACAGAAGTTGAACCCCGCGCTGGAGGTGGGCGACACGGTGCAGATTGAAGCGTCCATCGAGCAGTTCGGGCGCATCGCCGTGCAGAACGCTTTTCAGGTGCTGACGCAACGGCTGCGCGAGTTGGAGCGCGAACACGCCATGCGCGAGTTGAACGCCAGCGTCGGCGATGTGATTACCGCGCGGATTGAACGCTTCATCGGTCCGAAGGTGCTGCTCTCGTATGGGCGCATCGAGGTGGTGCTGCCCGAAAAGCACCAAAGCCCGCGCGACACCTACGAAATCGGGCAGCCGCTGAAGGTGTTGGTGCTGGAGGTCAAAGCCCCGCCGACCGAGCGAGGGCGCGAGCCGCGCCTGCGCGATATGAAAGTCATCGCCTCGCGCACGGAGCCGCAGCTGGTGGCGCGCCTGCTGGCACACGAAGCCCCCGAAGTCGCCAGCGGCGATGTGGAGATCAAAGCCATCGCCCGTGAACCTGGCGAGCGCACCAAAATCGCCGTGCATTCCAAAAACCCGCTCATCGATGCCGTCGGCGCGTGTTTGGGGCAGCGCGGCATGCGCATACAAGCCATCACCAACGAACTGTTCGGCGAGCATATCGATGTCATCGAGTGGAGCAGCGATCCCGTGCAGTTCATTCGCGACGCGCTGAACCCCGCGCGGGTGAACCGCGTGATCCTGGACAAGGCGAACAAGAGCGCGCTGGTGGTCGTGCCCAACAACCAGCTGCGTCAGGCGGTGGGGCGCGGCGGCGTGAATGTGCGCCTGGCGGAGCAACTCACGGGCTGGAGCCTCGAAGTGCGCTCGGAGGAGGAGATTGCCAAAGCCGAGAAAGAGAAGTCCGCATGACCCGATACGGCGGTGCGCTGCGTGTCGGCGCGCCGCCCCCAAGTCCAGCCTCCTGCGCTTTGCCCGCGACCCCCACACCCGCCAAGTCGCCTTCGACCCCGACCAGCGCATGCCGGGGCGTGGCGCGTACCTATGCCCCAGCACGGCATGCTTCCAAACTGCCCGCAAGCGCAACAGCCTCGCCCGCGCCCTGAAAACACCTGTAGACCCCAGCGTGCTGGACGCGGCGCAGGCGCGCATACCGCCTACGGAATAGGCTCCATATCGCGCCAGTTCGCGCCAACTTTGGCGTCCACCGTGAGCGGCACACGCAGCGGGTACGCCGACTCCATCTCCGTGCGCACGGCTTCGGCGACCGCAGCAACGCGCTCAGGCACATCGGGCGTCTCCAGCAGCAGCTCGTCGTGAACCTGCAACAGCATCCGCGCAGCAGGCTCCAGCGCGGGCAACCGCCGATGCACCCGTATCATCGCCAGCTTCATGATGTCCGCCGCCGTGCCCTGAAACGGCATGTTGATGGCGGCGCGTTCGGCAGCCAGCCGCTCGTTGCGGTTCGCGCTGTGCAGTTCGGGGATGTCGCGCTTGCGCCCCAACAGCGTGCGCACAGAGCCTTTCGCGCGCGCCTCCTCCAGAATCGCCTGCGTGAACGCCTTAATCTGCGGGAACCGCTGGAAATACTGCTCAATAATCTGCTTCGCCTCGCCGACGCCGATGCCCAACTCCTGCGACAGCCCGTAGTCGCTCATGCCGTACAGCACGGCGTAATTGACCGTCTTGGCGCGGCGGCGCAGCTCCTTGTCCACCTGCTCTGGGGGCACGCCGAACAGAATCGACGCCGTCGCCGTGTGGATGTCCTCGCCGCGCTCGAACGCTTCCACCAGCACAGGGTCGCCTGACATATGCGCCAAGATGCGCAGCTCAATCTGCGAATAGTCCAGCGACAGGAGCAGGTAGCCTGGGTCGGCGACGAACGCGCGGCGGATTTCGCGCCCGATCTCCGTGCGAATGGGGATGTTCTGCAGGTTCGGCTCGCTGCTGGAGAGCCGTCCTGTGGCGGTCACGGTCTGGTTCAGCTTCGTGTGGATGCGCCCTGTGAGCGGGTTGATGAGCTTGGGCAGCGCGTCGGCGTAGGTGGAGCGCAGCTTGCTTAGCTCGCGATACTTGACAATAAGTGCGGCGATGGGATGCTCCGCCGCGAGCGTCTGCAGCACCTCCGCATCGGTCGAGTAGCCTGTTTTGGTCTTTTTGACGACGGGCAGCCCCAGCTTCTCGAACAGAATTGCGCCAAGCTGCTTGGGCGAGCCGATGTTGAACGCTTCACCTGCGAGCGTGTAGATGTCGTGCGCTACGGCGTTTATTTCGGCTTCCAGGCGCACGGAGAGTTCCTGCAGGTAGGGCGCGTCGACGCGGACGCCGTGCCACTCCATCTCAGCGAGGATGGGCACAAGCGGCAGCTCGATGTCGTCCAGCACCTGCAGCGTCTCCTCGCGCTGCAGGATGTCGCGCAAGCGTGGCTGGAGCATCAGCAGGGCGCACGCTTCGGCGGCGGGTCGCATTAGGGCATCGTCGGGCAGGCGCAGGCGCAGCACATCCTCACAAAGCCAGTCGAGCGTGTAGGCGGCGCGGCTGGGCTGCCACAGGTACGCCGCCAGCAGGGCGTCGAAGTGCGCGGGGCGCGCGTCGATGCCCGCCCCGCGCAGCAGCAGGCACTCGGTTTTGAGATCCCACACGGCGCGTGCCCGCTGGGGGGCGTTGAGCAGGCGCGTTAGCGGTTCGGGCAAAAACAGGCTGCCGCCAAGTTCCAGCCACACGGCGCGGTCAGGCGCGAGGGCGAGCGCGACCCCGTGCAGTGTCGCGTCGCGCAGGCGGTTCAGCGCGCCTATAAAGCGCACGCCCACAGGCGCATCGCCCTCCAGCAGGCGCGCAAGCGTCGCCTCGTCGGGGTTGCGCACCACTTCGGGCAACAGCGTCTCGTAAACCGACTCCACCGCCGCGGGCGCGCTGCCGAACCGCTCCACCAGCGCGGGCAGTCGCTTCAAAATCGAGCGGAACTCGTACTCTTCCAGCACGCGGTGCAGCGCCTGCACGCGCTCTGGGGTGAGTTCGAAGCGCGGGATTTCGTCAATCGGCAGCGGCGCGTTGTCCAAGATGGTCGCCAGCATGCGGCTCTGGCGAATTTGGTCGGCATACTGGCGCAGCGTCTCGCGCAGCTTCTCGTTCTCGACCTGCTCCAGATTCGCCAGCAGGTTCTCCACGCTGCCGAACTGCTGCAGGAGTTTGACGGCGGTCTTCTCGCCGACGCCGGGCGCGCCGGGGATATTGTCCGACGGGTCGCCTGCTAAGGCTTTGAAGTCCACAATCTGCGCGGGGGTCAGCCCGTACTTTTGCATTACGGCGTCGGCGTCGAAGATTTGCAGTTCCGAGACGCCGCGTTGCGGGGCGCACACGCGCACATGCTCGTTGATGAGTTGCAGTTGGTCGCGGTCGCCTGTGAAGATGAGCGCGTCGTAGCCGTGTTCGACGGCGTAGCGGGCGAGCGCGCCCACCAGGTCGTCCGCTTCGAAGCCCTCCTCGCTGAGCGTTGGGACGCCCATCGCCTCCAGCAGTTGGCGCGTCATCTCCACCTGCGGGCGGAACGCTTCGGGCGTCTCGCGGCGGTGCGCTTTGTAGTCGGCGAACGCCTCGTGGCGAAAAGTGGGCGCAGGCGCGTCGAACACAACCACCAGCGCGTCGGGCTGCGCCTGCTCTAGTAGCGAGAGCAGCATGTTCGTGAAGGCGTAGACGGCGTTGGTCGGTCTGCCGTCGGAGGTGGTCAGCGGGCGCGTCGCATAAAAGCCCCGATAGAGCAGGCTGTGCCCGTCAATGATTGCCAGCGTCGGGCGGCGTTCGGCTTGGGTCATCGGCATGGGATTGTACCTGAGCCGTCCATGCAGGCAAGACCACTGTGAAGCGCGTGCCGACCCCGACCTCGCTCTCGACCGTGATGAAGCCCTTGTTCTGCCGCACGATGCCGTACACCGTCGCCAGCCCCAGCCCTGTGTTGCCTACGCCCTTGGTGCTGAAAAACGGCTCGAAGATGCGCTCGCGAATCTCGGCGGGGATGCCCTCGCCTGTGTCTTCCACAACCAAGCAGACGCACTCGCCGTGCGGCAGCTCCTCGCGCTCAGGCATGGGCAATAGCTCCTTCGTGTAGGTACAGCGGAGGGTTGTGATGGTCAGTGTGCCACCGCCTTTATTTTGCATGGCGTCGCGAGCGTTCAACACGAGGTTCATCACCACCTGCTCGAGCTGCGCGGGATCCATAAAGACCGTGTTCTCGGCTTCAGTCAGGTTGAGTTGCAGGCGGATGTTCTCACCGAGGCTGCGCTGCAGCAGGGGGAGCAGGTCTTGGATAACGGCGTTCACGCTGATGGGGCGGGGCTGGGTGAGCTGCTTGCGGGCGAAACCGAGCAGTTGGCGCACGAGGTTCGCCGCGCGCACGCTCGCCTGCACAATCCGCTCCAAGTCTTGCTGAGCGGGGTGGTCTTTAGGGAGGCGTCCCTGCGCCAGCTCCGCAAAGCCCAAGATTGCCGTGAGCAGATTGTTGAAGTCGTGCGCGACGCCCCCAGCGAGTTGCCCGATGCTCTCCAGCTTCTCGGCTTGGAACAGGCGTCGCTCCAACGCCTTGCGCTCCGTGATGTCGATATCAGCGCAGATGAATCGAGTTTGCCCTTCGTAATCTATCGGGAACAGGGATGAGAGGATGGTGCGTTTTTCCCCGCGGGCAGTCGTGGTTTCCCATTCGTGTAGCGGGGCAGGTTGCCCTGTGTCGCGCACGCGATGGAGCAGCAGCAGAAACTGCTGCTGCTCCTCATGGGTGAAGATAAGCGCGTCCAGCGTCTTGCCGAGCGCCTCGTCGGCGGTGTAGCCGTAGAACTTTTCGGAGGCGCGGTTCCAAAACAGCACGCGCCCCTGTTCATCGTACATCTGCATTGCGACCGAAGGCGCGTTGTCCAAGATGTTGCGCACCTGTCGGTAGGCATGTTCCAGTTCGCGGCGCGCCTGCTCCAGTTGGTGGGCGTACTCGCGCTGTTTGGTGACCGACACGGCAAGTGTCATCAGCGTGCCGAAGTTAATCGCCAGAAACAGCCACCCGAAGAAAGCGTCCCGAAACTCTAAGGGTTGCGCGTCGTCCCAGCCTTTGGCGAAGGTCGCCATCAGGAGCGCTGCTACCAGCGTCAGCAGAGTCGCGCCGCGCTGCTGGTACACAATCGCGCCCAACGCCATCGGCGGCAAGAGCAGCGCCAGCGACGGCGCGGGCAACAGCCGAATCGCACGCAGGTAGAACGAGAGCCACGCCGCAAGACCTACCAGCAACACCATACCGATGAGCGCAAGCCCATCACGCTTGCGTGTGGGCAAGTTCTCCCACCACACCAGCAGGAAACTGCCCATCAGCAGGTAGCCAAGCCAGTCGCCCATCCAGCGGTAGAGGGTGGTGAGTCCCCAGCGTTGAACCTCTGGAATGGCGTACTCGATGCTCAAAAAAGTATTGATTGCGGGCGAAATCACGCTGGCGACTGCGCCAATCAGTGCGAATTTGGCGACATCTTGCAAGGCGTTCAGGCGCGGGTTGACCTGCCACGCGCGTAGCGTCGCCACGCCCACGAACGCCCCCAGACAGACCGCAGGCGCCCACAGCAGCGCGACATCCAATCGCCCCCATTTAGCCCACGCGGTTAGGGCTGCCCCCAGCGCGATCCCTACCAACCCGATGCGGTAGCCCCACCAGTAGGTCAGCCCCACAGCGACGCCCGCAGGCAGCCACAGCAGGCTGCTGCCGTCTTCCAGCACTGCCGCTTGCAAGCTCACCCGCGCCATCAGTGCATACGCCGCTGCCGTAAGCGCAATCCGCACGAGGAGAACCGCGAATGACTCCCGCCCTTGCGTCATACAGTGTTGCTCCTGCGTTCTAATTATGCGGCTCGAGGCGCAATTCCTGCAACAAAATCTCGCGGATGCGCACGGCGGCGCGCCCGTCGCCGTAGGGGTTCACGGCGCGCGCCATCTGCGCGTAGGCGTCGGGGTCGGTCAGCAGGCGCGCGGTCTCCTGCACAATCCGCGCAGGGTCTGTGCCGACCAGTTTGGCTGCGCCCGCCGCCACACCTTCGGGACGCTCGGTCGTCTCGCGCAGCACCAGGATCGGCTTGCCGAAGGCGGGCGCCTCTTCCTGCACGCCCCCCGAATCGGTCAGAATCACATCCGCACGGCGCATCGCGTGCACGAACGGCGCGTAGTCCAGCGGCTCGGTCAGTACCGCGCGCGGGTGGTCGCCTAGAATCGGCACAAGGCTCTGGCGCACAATCGGGTTGCGATGCATCGGCGCCAGCAGCAGCAGGTCGTCGAACCGCTCCAGCAACTCGCGTGCGGCGCGGGCAATCGCTGTCATCGGCTCGCCCCAGTTCTCGCGGCGGTGCGTGGTCAGCAGCAGCACCCTGCCTGTGTGGCTTAGCACGCGCTGCAGGGCGGGGTCGACGCACTTCAGCGGCATCATAGCCACCCACTGCACGGCGTCGATGCCCGTGTTGCCCGTGACCCAGATGCGCGCGGCGGGGATGCCCTCGCGCAGCAGGTTCTGGCGGGCGGTTTCGGTCGGCGCGAAGTGGAACTCGGCAATCGGCGC
>Ga0272449_1002671_pt1 | contig 16279 bp, 15 predicted proteins | sample YNPCB0241_FD_198679 | JGI IMG/M metagenome (GOLD analysis project Ga0272449, IMG submission 198679) | Hot spring sediment microbial communities from Yellowstone National Park, WY, United States - YNP-CB-024-1 | ecosystem: Environmental > Aquatic > Thermal springs > Hot (42-90C) > Sediment...
CCTGATCAATATTTAGGCGTAGTTTTTGTTGGGGGCCCAGGAATGATAAAAGAATTAGATAATCCCTCTTTTCAAAAATTAGCTAAAGATTTTAATAGCCGAAATAAACTGGTAGCAGCTATTTGTATTGCTCCAGCTTTATTAGCAAAAGCTGGGATTTTAAAAGAGAAAAAAGCAACCGTTTGGTCTTCTGAGAGCGATCAAAGCGCTATTCAAATTTTAAGAGAAAATGGAGCTATTTATGAAGAAGCTCCTGTAGTTCAAGATGGAAATATTATTACTTCTTCCGGTCCCCAATATGCTCAGGCTTTTGGAGAGGCAATAATCAACTACATTAATAAAGTTTATTAAGAAAAAAGTTCGGGTTTTTATGGTGGAGAAAATATATAAAATAAAGGGAGGGAAAAAATTAGAAGGAGAAATAGAATTAGCTGGAGCTAAAAATGTAGCCACAAAAGTTATTATTGCCTCTCTTTTATCTGAGGAAAAATCAATTTTAGAAAATATTCCAGAAATCGGAGATGTTGAGATTACCCTTAAAATGTGTGAGAGTTTAGGGGTGAAATATAAATGGCTTGATAAAAATGTTTTAGAAATCGAGCCATCTTTAAAAGATTATAGAGTTCCTCTTGAATACAGTGGGAAAAATCGTGTCCCAATTTTATTTTTTGGTCCACTTCTTCATCGTTTTAAAAAGGCAGAGATTCCTATTGTTGGAGGGTGTCAAATTGGCCAAAGGCCTGTTGATTTTCATATTAATGGTTATCAACTTTTAGGAGCTAAAATTATTTATCAAGATAATGTTTATATTGCTTCCTGTGATAAGCTGAAAGGAATAACGATAGAGCTTCAATATCCTAGTGTTGGAGCTACAGAAAATTTGCTATTAGGTGCAGTTTTAGCAGAAGGGACAACGGTTATTCGGAATGCTGCTATTGAACCAGAAATAGAAGATTTAGTTTTATTTTTGCAATCAATGGGAGCAATTATTTATCAAGATGTTAATCGAACTTGGATAGTAGAAGGAAGAAAAAAATTAAAAGGCACCACTTTTAGAATAATGAATGATCGAATTGAAGCCGTTTCTTTTGCTTCGTTAGCGATTGCTAATCAAGGTAATATTTTTATCAAAGGCATTGACCCCAGAGGAATTTCTACTTTTTTAAATTATGTCAGAAAAATTGGAGCAGATTTTGAGCTTTTTAAAAATGGTATTAGATTTTATAATTCTTTTCCTTTAAAAGGGATAGCTTTAGAAACAGATGTTCATCCAGGATTTATGACTGATTGGCAACCACCCTTTTCAATAGTTTTAACTCAGGCAGAAGGGGTTTCTATTATTCATGAAACAGTTTATGAAAATCGATTTGGCTATGTTTCTGCTCTAAATGAAATGGGGGCTAAAATTTATCTTTTTACCAACTGTTTAGGTTCTAAACCGTGCCGTTTTTGTTATCATGATTTTCCTCATAGCGCAATTATAGTTGGTCCGACAACTTTAAAAGGTAAGGAATTAGAGGTACCTGATTTAAGGGCTGGTTTTTCTTATTTAATTGCTTCCTTAATTGCAGAAGGAGAATCAACTATTCTAGGGATAGAAAAAATAGAAAGAGGATATGAAAATATAAAAGAAAGACTTCAAAATATAGGGGCAGAGATAAAAGAAGAGGTCAAAACATAAAAAATTAATTTAAATAAAATTATGAAAAAAAGAATTGCTATTAATGGTTTTGGCCGAATAGGTCGAGCTTTTTTCCGTTTAGCTTTTGGTCAAAAAGAAATTGAAATAGTGGCTCTTAATGATTTAGCAAATATTAAGAATATTGCTTATCTTTTAAGGCGAGATACTGTTTATGGTTGTTACGAAAAGAATGTAGAAATTTTAGAAAAAAAAGAAAAAATAGGGAAGACTGAATCTATTGGTTATTTAATAGTTGACAATCAAAAAACTTATGTTTTTAACGAAAAAGATCCAAAAAATTTACCCTGGAAAGATTTAAATGTTGAAATAGTTATAGAGAGCACTGGAGTTTTTGAGGATTATTTAAAAGCAAGAGACCATCTTTTGGCAGGAGCTAAAAAAGTAATAATTAGTGCACCGGCAAAAGGAGAAGAAGGCAAAGATGGAAGAATGGTTTTAATTGGTTTAAATGATGAGGAAGCTAAAGAATTTGATATTATTTCTAATGGTTCTTGTACAACTAATGCGGTTGCGCCAGTAATGAAAGTTCTTGATGAAAAATTAAAAATTAAAAAAGCAATATTAAACACTATTCATGCTTATACCGCAACTCAATCTTTAGTTGATGGATTTAACAAAAATGATTTTTTAAGAGGAAGGGCAGGAGCTTTAAACATTGTTCCTTCTTCAACAGGGGCAGCAAAATCAGTTTCAAAAATTTTAAAGAATTTAGAAAATAAATTTGATGGATTAGCTCTTCGAGTGCCAACTATTTGTGGTTCTATTGCTGATATTACTTTTCTTTCTGGAAAAGAAACCAACAAAGAAGAGGTAAATGAAATTTTAAGAAAGGCTTCTCAGGAAAAAAGATGGAAATCAATAATTGGGGTTTCAGAGGAACCATTGGTTTCTTCTGATATTATCAAGACGGAAAAACCAGCGATTGTTGATTTAACTTTTACGAGAGTAGTCGATAAAGATTTGGTGAAAGTTTTAGTTTGGTATGATAACGAGTGGGGGTACTCTTGGACTTTGTTAGAGCAGATTTTGAGAAATTGTTAAAAAGAAAATTAAGTATTTTTTAAAGTTGCAGAAAAATGAAGTTTATGATAAGATATAAAAAATTATGCTGAGCTCTAAGCAAAAAGAGAAAATAATAAAAGAATTTGCTCTTCATAAAGAAGATACAGGCTCTCCAGAGGTTCAGATTGCTTTATTAACCAAAGCAATTGATCTTTTGGCTAAACATTTAAAAAAGCATCCAAAAGATCTTCATTCTCGAAGAGGTCTTTTAGGTATGATTGCTAAAAGAAGGAGATTATTAAATTATTTAAAAGATGAGTCAATAAGAAGATACAATAAGTTAGTTAAAAAGTTGAATTTAAAGTAATTTTATGGCGGTTAAACACAAGAATCAGCGAGTGGCGATTTTTATCGATATTCAAAATCTTTATCATTCAGCTAAAAATTTATATGATGCGAGAGTTAATTTCAGGAATCTTTTATTGGAGGCGGTTTCAAATAGACAACTAATAAGAGCAATTGCCTATGTGGCTAAAGCTGATGAGCCAGGAGAAGTTTCCTTTTTTGAAGTTTTAGAAAAAAATGGTATTGAAGTAAAAACTAAAGATTTGCAAGTATATCCTGATGGGACAAAAAAAGGAGATTGGGATGTAGGTTTGGCGGTTGATGCTATTAAAATTAGCCCAACAGTAGATGTAGTTGTTTTAGTAAGTGGAGATGGTGATTTCGTGCCGTTGGTGGAATACCTAAAAGCTTTGGGTAAACAAGTAGAAGTGATGTCTTTTGGAAGAACTACCTCTTATCGGTTGAAAGAATTAGCTGATGATTTTTATGACCTGGATGAAAAGCCAGATTATTTTTTAATTAAAAGTAGCCAAAAAATTACTCAAAAAATACCAAAAATTATTAAAATTAAACTAAAGAAATGAGCTCGCGCGAATATTTTTTGAAAGTTAAAGATAAAGAAATAAAAGTAGAATTTTCTGATTTAGCAGAGCAAGCCAATGGAAGCGTAATAACAAGACTAAAGGACACTGTTGTTTTAACAAATGCAGTTATGGCTTTAACCGAAAGGCCAGAGTTAGATTTTTTCCCTTTATTAGTAGATTATGAAGAAAAATATTATGCTGCTGGGAAAATTTATGGAAGCCGATTCGTTCGAAGAGAATCTCGCCCAACAGAAATAGCTATTTTGGTAGCTCGGTTAATTGATCGAGCTATTCGTCCTCTTTTCCCAGAAATGTTAAGAAGAGATGTCCAAGTTGTTTCTGTTTGTCTTTCTATTGATGAAGAAAACGATCCGGATATTTTATCTATTTTAGGAGCATCTTTGGCTTTATCAGTTTCTAATATTCCTTTTAATGGTCCAATTTCGGCAGTAAGAGTTGGCTGGTCAAAAGAAACAGGTTTTTTAGTTAATCCTACTTATAAAGAGAGAGAAAATTGTCTTTTAGATGTGGTTTTTGCTGGAAAAGGCGATAAAATTAATATGATTGAAGGAGTAGCCAAAGAGATTCCAGAAGAAATACTAGTCGAAGCTTTTATTTTAGCGAAAAAAGAAATTGAAAATTTAAACCAACAGCAAGAAAAAATAATTCAGGAAAATGAAAAAGAGAAAGATTTCTCCGGTCTTAAGGTTTTAAAAGAAGATTTATTATCGGAAATAGAATCATTTTCTCAAGGAAAAATTGAGGATATTATTTTTAACAAAAATAAAATAGAAAAAGAAAAATCTTTAATTGATTTTAAAAATCAAATTTTTGAATATTTAAAAACAAAGAATTATTCAGAAGAAGATTTAAAAAGTTTTGAAATTGCCTTTAATAAAGTCTTAAGGAAAATAACTCATAGATATATTATTGAGAAAGAAATTAGACCAGATAACAGGGCTTTAAATGAAATAAGGCCACTGGAAATGACTATCGATGTTTTGCCTCGACCTCATGGCTCTGCTATTTTTAAAAGAGGATTAACCCATGTTTTATCCACAGTAACCTTAGGATCACCTTCAGACGTTTTATTGATTCAGGGAATGGAGTTTACAGGTGAAAAGAGATTTCTTCATCATTACAATTTTCCAGGTTATTCAACAGGAGAAGTTTCTCCTTTAAGGGCTCCTGGAAGAAGAGAAATCGGTCACGGAGCTTTAGGAGAAAAAGCTCTTTTAGCTGTTATTCCTTCAAAAGAAGAATTTCCTTATACTATTCGAGTGGTTTCAGAGGTTTTATCTTCGAATGGGTCAACGTCTATGGCTGCGGTTTGCGCTTCATCTTTAGCTTTAATGGCCGCGGGCGTTCCTATAAAAAATCATGTGGCTGGGATAGCGATGGGATTAATGATTGATGAGAATGGTAATTACAAAGTATTAACTGACATCCAGGGTCCTGAAGATCATTTTGGGGATATGGATTGTAAAGTGGCTGGAACAGAAAACGGAATTACCGCTATTCAAATGGATTTAAAAATTTCAGGAATTAATGAAGAAATATTTTCAAAAGTACTATCCCAAGCCAAAGAAGCTCGGCTTTTTATTTTAGAAAAAATGAAAGAAGTGATATCAAGACCTCGTCCAGACATCTCTCCTTATGCTCCTCGGATTTTTGTTTATAAGATTAAACCAGAACAAATTGGTGATTTAATAGGACCTGGTGGAAAGACAATTCAAACAATCACTCGAGAGACAGGTGTAACCATTGATATTGAAGAAGATGGAACATTGTATATTACTGCTCCTGACAAAGAAAAAGCTGAATTAGCTTTAAATTGGATAAAAGGTATTACTAAAGAATTTCAAGAAGGGGAAATAGTTGAAGGAAGAGTTGCTCAAATAAGAGATTTCGGAGCTATTATTGATTTAGGCCATCAAAGATCAGGATTATTGCATATTTCAGAATTTCCTTTTAGAGTAAAAAGAATAGAGGATTTATTAAAGTTAGGAGATGTTTTGAAATTAAAAGTTAAAAAAATAGAAGCCAATGGAAAAGTTAGTTTATCTTTAAAAGATTTAAAATTTGAACCTCCTAAAAATTTTCAAAAAACAAAGAGGTTTTTTCACAAAAGATAATTTGACTTGTTTTTTAAATTTGATTTTTTTGATATAATATATTTGGTTTAAAATAAAATTTAATAAATATGCCAGATAAAAATTTTTCTTTTAATAATTTTAATCAAGAACCTACTTTTTCTCCTTCGGAGAATATTAATATTAGGACAATGCAATCAGATTTGGAGAAAATTAAATCAGAGGGAGGCAATATTCCAACAAGCGAGATTCCTTCTTTTCAAAATCAGAATTTTACTCTAAAAACGCCACCTCAGATGTCAACGCCTTCTACTTCAGGATTTTTAACGCCGGACTCTTCTTTTCAAGGAGGATTTAATCAAACTTTTCAAACTCCAACTGAGAGCACCATAGGTTCTTCTTTCCATAAAGAAAGCGAAACCTATTTTGAAACTCCGCCAATTAGTCCGACAGAGGTCCCTTCTTTTCAGGAAATGCCTTCTCCTGAGAATTTAAGTTTTTCTCCTTATCAGACCCCCCCTACTCCGCCAACAGGAGAGACAGGCCAGGAATTTGTTTCTCCAGAATTTCATCCCCAAGTTCCTAAAAAATCTAAGTTATTATTGTCTTTACTTTTAGCTGGAATTTTAGTAGCAGTGGGAGTAATGGGTTATTTTATAGTTTGGCCAAAATTATTTAAAAAGCCGATTCCAGTAACAACAACTACTATTTCCCTAGTAACAGAAACAGTCATAACAACGACAACAACTACTACGTTGCCTCCTTCTCCTTTTGTTGAAATTAGTACTCCTTATGAGAAAGCAATTATTGAAATAAAAGTAATAGGAGATATTATTGTTTCAAATATAAGAAAAGAAGCAATGACTAATTTAGGAGCAGTTAATACCTTTAAAGTAATTATTCCTTCGGTTAAAAGAGAGACTTTAACCACTGAAGAAGTAGTTTTATCTTTAATTCCTAATTTGCCAGAAAGATTAAGAAATATTCTTTTGAAAGGGAAATATTTGGTTTATGCTTATTATGGAGAAGTTAATCCCTCTTTAGGTTTAATTTTAGAAGTAAATAAAGAAGAAAGAGAGAAAGCAGAGGCAGCTTTTCTTTCTTGGGAAAAAGGAAAAATAATCAGTGATTTATCAAAATTTGTTTTAGTTGATATGCCAAAAAAAATTACTTGCAAATTTAAAGAGTCAGAATTATTAGGAGCAAGAGTTAGATTTTGTGATTTCGGATCCAAAGAAAAAGGAATTGGTTATGCCTTTTTTGATACTTATCTTATCATCAGTTCTTCAAAAGAATCGCTTCAAAGCGCTATAAATCATTTACAAGGTTCTCGAGAAGCTATTTACCCCTTTTTTAAGTAATCATTGAATAATTCATAAACAATTAATTATTATAATTATAAATGAGAAATATTTTATCTTCTTTTCTTGTTATTATTTTATTTTTTATTTCTTTAACTTTAATTTTTCTTTTTTTTAGCCAAACTTCTCTTGTTGAGAAGGAGATTTCTTTTTCAGAGTTTATAAAAAAGATAAAGGAAAATCCAGCAGAAAAAATAATTGTTCGGCCAAATAATGTTGAAGTAGTTATTGGGCAAGAAAGATATTTAGCTAAAAAAGAGCCAAATGTTTCTTTTTTTGAGATTTTAAAAAATTATGGTTTTTCTTCTGAAGAGATTAAAGATTTAAATATAGAAATTAAAGATGAGGGTAATTTAGGGTTATGGTTGAATATTATTTTTTCTGTTGTTTTGCCAATATTGCTTTTTATTGGGCTTTTCTATTTTCTTTTTCACAGAACTAGCCAAAGTGCTTCTCAAATTTTTTCTTTTACTCGATCAAATATTCGTTTATTTTCTCCAAAAGACGCTAAAGAAAAAATTACCTTTAAAGATGTAGCTAATTTAAAAGAAGCAAAGGAGGAATTAAAAGAAGTAGTTGAGTTTTTGAAGAATCCAAAAAAATTTCAGGAATTAGGGGCAACTATTCCTCGAGGAGTACTTCTTGTTGGCCCTCCTGGTTCTGGAAAAACTTTATTGGCAAGAGCGGTTGCGGGAGAGGCAAATGTCCCCTTTTTCCATATTTCTGGTTCTGAATTTGTAGAAATGTTCGTTGGGGTAGGAGCAGGAAGAGTGAGAGACGCTTTTTCTGTAGCAAAAAAAGCTGCTCCTTCAATTTTATTTATTGATGAAATTGATGCTATTGGTCGAGAAAGAGGAACAGGGTTAGGGGGAGGCCATGATGAAAGAGAACAGACTTTAAATCAGATTTTAGTTGAGATGGATGGTTTTGATAGAGAGACAAGAGTTATTGTCATAGCAGCGACTAATCGGCCAGATATTTTAGACCCAGCTTTATTAAGACCAGGTAGGTTTGATCGGAGGGTTGTTTTGGATTTGCCAGATGTTAATGGTCGAGAAGAGATTTTAAAAATACATGCCAGAAATAAAAAACTAGATGAAAAAGTAAATTTGCGGGAAATTGCTGAAAGAACACCGGGTTTTTCTGGAGCAGATCTGGCTAATTTAATGAATGAAGCTGCTATTTTAGCAGCTCGAAGAAATAAAAAGAGTATTACTCAAGAAGAGCTAATTGATTCAATAGAAAAGGTAATTCTAGGGCCAGAAAGAAAAAGTCGTGTTTTAACTAAAAAAGAAAAAGAAATTACTGCTTATCATGAGGCTGGGCATGCTTTAGTTTCTGCTTTGCTTTCTGAAGGAGAAGTAGAAGTTAAAAAAATCTCTATTATTCCTCGAGGATTGACTGGGGGTTATACTATGAGAATGCCAAAAGAAGAAAAATATTTAAAAACTAAAACTGAATTTTTTAATGATGTTGCTACTCTTTTAGGTGGTTATATTGCGGAGGAATTAAAGTTTAAAGAAATTTCCACCGGCGCAGCTAATGATTTAAGAGAAGCAACGGAAATGGCAAGGGCTTTAGTCACAAAATATGGAATGAGTAAAATTGGTCCAGTAACTTTTGGTCGGACAGAGGAATTAATGTTTTTAGGGAAAGAAATTTTGGCTGAAAGAGATTATTCAGAAGAAACAGCTGCTAAAATAGACAAAGAGGTTCTTGCTATTATTAAAGATTGTTATAAAAAAGCAAAGAAATTATTGGAAGAGAACTATGATAAATTAGAAAAAATAGCTCAAAAATTAATAGAAAAAGAGACTTTAGAAAAAGAAGAATTCGAAGAGTTAATTAAAAATTGATTTTTGATTTTTGTCAATAGAGATGCTAAAATAGAATAACAAAAAATGGGCGCATAGCTCAGTGGTTAGAGCACCACTCTTATAAAGTGGGGGTCGATGGTTCGAGTCCATCTGCGCCCACAATAATTTTTTATTAAATTTTTTGTAGATATTTTGATGTTTGTTTTTTTGGTTTCGGCTGTTTCTGGAATTATGTTTTTTATTTTTTCCAGAGGACCTAGGGCTGGTTGGTAGGAGATCGGAGGTTTTAACAAAGGAGATTTAATCGAAATTCATACATTTTTTGGAATTTTAATGATCTTATTTGGATTGATTCATTTTTTTATATCTAAAACAGTTTTTTTATACCTAAAACAGAGAGTAACGATGACAAAAAATTTATTTAAAAAAGAGTAATTTTTTTATGCGTTTGTGGTCAATTCATCCTAAATATTTGGATTTTAAAGGTTTAGTAGCTTTATGGCGTGAAGGGTTATTAGCTAAAAAAGTTTTAGAAGGCAAAACAAAGGGATATAAAAATCATCCTCAATTAGAAAGATTTAAAAACTTTAAAAATCCCGTTTTAGCAATTAATTCTTATCTCTTTTATGTTTTAAAAGAAGCAAAACAAAGAAACTACAAATTTAATCAGAAAAAATTAAAAACTAACGAAAAAATTCTTTATAAAAAAATTCCTGTAACTGAGGGTCAAATAAAATTTGAATTTCATCATTTACTTTCAAAATTTAAAAAAAGAGACAGAAAATCCTATTGTTTTTTGTTAAAACTGAAAAAAGATGGTAAAATTTTAACGAACCCAATTTTTTATCAAGTAAAAGGAAAAAAAGAAAAATGGGAAAAATGAAATTATGTTGAAAAAAAATATTTTTTCTTTTTTGTTTTGGCTTTTGATAACCTTTTTGGCAGGTTTTATTGGCTCTTTCTTTACGGCAAAAAGCATTGCTAGTTGGTATCAATTTTTAAAAAAGCCTGTATTTGCTCCTCCAAATTGGATTTTTGCTCCAGTTTGGAGCATTTTGTATTTTTTGATAGCAGTTTCTGTTTTTTTAATTTGGAAAAAGAGAAAAACGAATGTTAAAGAAGCTTTAACTTTTTATTTCATTCAATTAATTCTAAACACTTTCTGGTCGATTGTTTTCTTTGGTTTAAAAAGCCCCTTTTTTGGATTTTTAGAAATTTTGGTTTTATGGATTTTTATTCTTTTGACGACCCTTAAGTTTTACAAAATTGATAAATTAGCTGGTTATCTTTTAATTCCTTATATTTTATGGGTTTCTTTTGCTGGAATTTTAAATTTCTTTGTTTGGATTTTAAATTAAAAAATGCAATCTAAAATTTTAAAATTTGAATTAATCGGCGTTCTCTTTATTATTTCTTTGGGCAGTTTACTGCATTTTACTTTTGGGTGGGCAAATAAGTTGTGGCTGGTGGGGATTTTTTCAGCGGTCAATGAAAGTACTTGGGAACATTTGAAATTGGCAGTTATCCCGGCTTTATGGTGGATGTTAATTGAAATGAAAATTTTAAAAGAAAAACCAGAAAATTTTTTCTTTGCCAAAACCAAGGGGATTTATTCAATGCCCTTTTTTATTGGGGTTATTTTTTATTCCTATAAGGCAATTTTAGGAAAAGATCTTTTAATTTTGGACATTTTAACTTTCATAATTGCTGTAATTTTAGGACAGTTAATAAGTTATAAACTGATGTTTTGGACAAGTTTGCCAAAAATTTACAATAAAATAGCTATCCTTTTTCTTTTGCTATTATTTTTTTCTTTTGTAGTTTTCACTTTTTATCCGCCCCATAATTTCTTATTCCAAGATCCAATAACTTTTAAATATGGTATTTAGTTGTTGTAAATAAAAAGTTAAAGGGTCGGAATTTAAAAATTAGAAATTAAAAATTATTAATTAATTCTAGGAAAGATTCAGTAACGGTTTCTGGTCCAAAACTTGTCAAAAAAGAATCAAAGATTGAAGAGAGGTTATGGAAAACATTTGCTGACTAATCTCAAGCATTTTATCTTCTTTTATTTGACTTATGGATTAAATTGGCAAAATAATGGAAAAGGTTCAAAAATAATTAATTTTAAGCCCATTAATTTTTTTATTGAATTTTTTTAAGAAAAAGTATAAAATATCATTAATAGGGCGGTTAGCTCAGTTGGTTTAGAGCGTGCGCTTGACGTGCGCAAGGTCAGAGGTTCGAGTCCTCTACCGCCCACTAAAAAGTTAAATTTATCCCGAGCTTCTCGGGATTTTTTATTTGGCTTTCATTTTTATTAAAAAATTGTTATTCTTTAAATTATGCTAAAAATATTATTGAGTTTATGAGAATTTTTTATTCTCTAGAGGTATTTTTTCCTCATATTTCAGGAGTAACAATTACTACTGAAAGATTGGCCTCTAATTTTGCTTTAAATGGAGATGAGGTTTTTATTATTACTGCTTCAGATTCGGGTGATTTTTTAATTGAAGATTCTGAAAAAGGTTATAAAGTTGTAAAGATCAAGTCTTATAAGAGTCCTATTGGCCAAAAAACAAAAGTGAGTTATTTTGCTAAATTAAAAGCAAAAGAAATTATTGAAAAATTTGAACCAGACATTATTCATTTACAAGATCCTTTGTTTATTTCTTTATCGTTGGCTTCGGAGGCAAAAGAAAGAGGGATTCCAGTGATTTTGACTCAGCATAGCTCAATGGATTTTCCTTTGAACTATTTAGGTCTCCCTCGATTTTTTAAAACCTGGGCGAGAAAAATAATAGAGCTTTATTATCAGTCTTTTTTTAATAAATATTGCGATTTAATTATTAGCCCTAGCAATTTTATTAAGGAAGAAATTGAAAATTTAAAAGTTAATGTTCCTATTGAGGTAATTTCAAATGGAATAGATTTATCAATAATTGAAAAAACGAAAATCAACGAAGATTTTTTAGAAAAATATCAATTAAAAGATATCATTCATAAGCCAATTGTTCTTTATGTAGGGAGATTGAGTAAAGAAAAAAACATTGAAACCTTGATAAAAGTTATTCCTTTAGTTTTAAAAGAAACTGAAGCAATATTTCTTTTTGTAGGCGAGGGTAATCTAAAAAAGAAAATAATTTCCGAATTGAAAAAACAATCTTTAATAGAGAAAACAAGATTTATTTCTACTGTCGAACCAAATCAAGAAGATATTTATCGTTTTTATAAAATATCATCTTTATTTGTTATGCCCTCTCCCATAGAAGCTCAGAGTTTAGCTACTATGGAGGCAATGGCTTGTGGATTACCTATTGTTGCTTCAAAAACTGGGGCTTTGAAAGAGTTAGTAAGGGATAAAGAAAACGGATTATTAGTAGATTCTTTTAATGTTGAAGAATTAGCCCAGGCGATTGGAGAATTATTAAAAAACCAAAAATTAAAAGAAGAGATGGGTCGAAAGAGCAAAACTTTTATTGCCTCCCATGATTTTAGCTTAATTTTTCCAAAGATTAAAAAAATTTATGAAGATTTGGTTAAAAAAAATTTTTGGGAAAAATAATTTAAAAAAGCTTGGCTTTTTAGCTTTATCTATCTGTCTTTTTTGTTTTATTTTAATCTTTTTAAGAAATACTCAAGTTTTGCCCCAAGGAGCGATTTCTTTAATTGAAGAAATGGAAGAGATAAATTCATCAGATAGAGTTTTAATTTTTTCTCCTCATCCTGACGATGAAACGTTATGTTGTTCAGGCCTGATAGATAAATCTAAAAAGAAGGGGGCTGATATTTATATTGTTTTAGTGACTGATGGAAATAATAGAAATTTAAAAATAGTAAGATATGAGGAATTTTTAAAAGTAATGGATTTATTAAAAATACCCAAAGAAAATATTTTCTTTTTAAATTACCCAGATAAAAAGCTCCAACTATATCCGTCGTCAACTCTTCAAGAAAAATTTGAAGAAATTATTTTAAAGGTTAGGCCAACAATTATTATCTTTCCTTTAGAAGAGGACAATCATAAAGATCATAAAATTGTCAGCCAAAACCTAAAATTTGTTTTAAAAAAATATCCAATAATTAAAAGTTATCAATACCTTATTCATCATAACTATTTTCCCCAGCCTTGGGGCTATCATCCTTATTATTATCTTCTTCCTCCCTTGAAAATTTTAAATTTTAGCTACCATTTTAAAAAAGTCAGTTTGGATTTAGAGGAGATTACTTTAAAAAAACAGGCAGTTTATATGTATAAAAGTCAATTAAAATTTTTCCCTTTAAAGGAAATGATGCCTTCTTTTATTAGATTAAATGAGTTATTTATTGAAGAAAAATAAATATGACTGAAGAACTTATAGTTGAAAAAGATGTTAAACCGAAAAGGTTAGATTTATTTTTAAAAGAAATATTGCCTTTTTCAAGAAAAAGGATTGTTCTTTTAGTTAAAGAAGGAAATATTTTGGTAAATAATAAAAAAGTAAAGCCAAGTTATATTTTAAAAGGGGGTGAGAGAATTTTTTTAGATATTCCGGAAGAAGTAAAAAAAGAGTTGATTCCTTGTGCTTTAAACCCCGAGCCAGAGATTATTTTTGAAGATGAAAATTATTTAATTATTAATAAACCAGCCAAAGTAATAGTTCATCCCAATTTAAAAAATTTAAATTTACCAACAATTAGTAGTTGGTTAATTTATAGATGGCCACATTTAAAAGAGGTAGGAGAAGATCCTTTAAGGCCAGGAATTGTTCATCGATTAGATAAAGATACTTCTGGAATTTTAGTAATAGCCAAAAATAATCCTGCCTTTTTTCATTTAAAAAAACAGTTTCAGCAAAGATTAGTAGAAAAAGAATATATTGCTTTAACTTATGGGAAAATTTTAAAAGAGGAAGGAGTGATAGATTTTCCTTTAGCTTATTCGAGAAAATCTGCTTTTCGAAGAAAAGTCGTTTTAGAAAATAAAAAAAGCCAAAAAATAAAAAAAGCCATTACTTATTATCAGGTTTTAAAAAGATATAAAAATTACACTCTTTTAAAAATTAAACCTTTAACAGGCAGAACTCATCAAATAAGAGTTCATTTAGCTTCCATTGGATTCCCAGTAGTTGGGGACAAAGTTTATGGTAGAAAATTAGAAATTGAAAATAAAAAAAACAAAAAAATTGTTTCTCGACTTTTTCTTCATGCCCACAGGATTAAATTTTTTGGCTTAAATGGAGAAATTTATGATTTTTTCTCTCCTTTGCCTCTAGAGTTAAAAGAGATTCTTTCTGATTTAGAAATTGAATAAAATGAATTTTTATGATAGAATTCATTATCAAAAATAAAGTTTAATTAATATGCCAGAGATTAAAAAAGAAGAAGTTAAGTCAGGAATGACCATTAGAGTTTATCAAAAAGTAAAAGAAGAAGGGAAAGAAAAAACCCATATTTTAGAGGGTTTGGTTATTGCTAGAAAGCACGGAAAAGAGCCAGGGGCAACTATTACTTTAAGAAGGATAATCGAGGGGGTAGGAGTAGAATGGATTTTGCCTTTATACTCTCCAAAGATAGAGAAAATTGAATTATTAAAAGAGGGTAAAACTCGAAGAGCCAAACTCTATTATATTCGAAAGAAATCACAGTCAGAAATCAGAAAGAAATTAAAAGCTGAAATTAGAAAAGAAACTCAAGAAAAGCAAACTAAAGAAGTTAAAGAAGATCAAGAGATACCTTAAAAGAGGAAAATAAAGAAGAAATGAATCAAGGATAATTTTAGCCCAGGTGGCGGAATTGGCAGACGCACAGGACTGAGGCTCCTGGCCGAGTTTTTCGGCTTGTGGGTTCGAGTCCCACCCTGGGCACTTTTGGGTTCAAATCAAAAAGCGGCGCGTAGCGCCCCAAAATAATATTTTTTAATTTTTTTATATTTTATTGAGAACTCTTAAAAAATCTGTTAAAATTTTAGAAAATATGTTTTTTTATTTTAGCGAATATTATCAAACAGTTAAAGTCGTTGGAAAGGCTTTGCCGGCGATAGCAACTCTTATAACTTTAGATAGAGAAAGGAAAATACCTTTACAGTCTTCGACTGCTTTTTTTATTTCTTCTGATGGTTATCTTTTTACTAATTATCATAATATTGAAGATAAAAATTTAGATTATCTTATTTTTTATCAATCTCAGGAATATCCAATTAGAATTGTTGCCGAAGATAAAATTATTGATGTTGCTCTTTTAAAAATAGAAGGAAATAATTTTCCTTATTTAAAATTAGGAGATTCTTCAAAATTAAAATTAGGGGAAACAGTTATAGCTATTGGGAATGCTTTAACAGATTTAGAAAAAAGTGTTTCCCGGGGTATAATTTCTGGTCTTTCCAGAAAGATTAGAACAAATAAAATGGATGATCCGATGGAATTTAGCGGGTTAATTCAAACAGATGCTGCCATTAATCCAGGAAATTCTGGCGGACCTTTAATTAATTTAAAAGGAGAAGTGATTGGTATTAATACTGCTATGATTTTAGGGGCAGAAAATATTGGTTTTGCTATTCCTATTAATCAAGCTAAAAAAATTTATGAAGAAGTAAAGAGGGTTGGATATTATCGAAAACCAAGCCTCGGGATAAGGTATTATTTAATTGATAAAGAGATTAAAAATCTTTATAATTTGCCTTTTGATTACGGAGCTTTTATTGTTTATGGAAAAACTCCTTATGATAAAGGGATTAAAGAAAATAGTTTGGCTGAAAAAATTGATCTAAAAGAAGGTGATATTATTTTAGAGATTAATAACCAAAAAATTGAAAAACCCAATACTGTTTCAAAAATTTTATCTCAATATCAAATTGGAGATAAAATTAAAATTAAATTTTTCCGAAACGGAGAGGTTAAAGAAATAGAAACAACATTAAAGGAATAAAAATGCTTTGCGATTCTCATTGTCATTTAAATTTTTCTCAGTTTGAAGGCGAATTAGATAAAATTATAGAGAAAATAAATAAAGACCCAATGTTAATTATAAATGTTGGGACTTGTTATTCGACTTCAGTAAAGGCTATAGAGGTTTCAAAAAAATCTCCTTTCTTTTTTGCTAGTATAGGCCTTCACCCATCTCATGTTAATCCTTTTTTTAAAGATTCAAAAGAGATTTTTTCCAATGAAGACCTTTTGCCCGCGGAAAAATTTGATGAAAAATTCGAAGATCTTTTAAAAGAGAAAAAAGTAGTGGCTATTGGCGAAACAGGTCTTGATTTTAAATATTTAGAGATATTTAAAAATGAAAAAGAAAAGTCAGAGGCCATTGAAAGACAAATAGAGGAATTTAAAAAACAAATTCAGAAAGCTAAAGATTTTCATTTGCCATTAATTATTCATGTTAGAGAATTATA
>Ga0272449_1002672_pt1 | contig 16277 bp, 18 predicted proteins | sample YNPCB0241_FD_198679 | JGI IMG/M metagenome (GOLD analysis project Ga0272449, IMG submission 198679) | Hot spring sediment microbial communities from Yellowstone National Park, WY, United States - YNP-CB-024-1 | ecosystem: Environmental > Aquatic > Thermal springs > Hot (42-90C) > Sediment...
CGGCCGCGGGGGTCTTTCGTGAAGGTGATGAGCCTCGGGTTCGCGAACCCGAGCCTTTGGATTTCATAGATTCATGGGATCGCTGTCGGATCTTCCTGCGACAGCGCTAAAAAATAGGCCTCAAAGGATGCGATGGACCCCCTGCGGCCTTTGCGGAGGTTTCGCGCCTGCTGCGCCCCGTAGGGCCTGGGCCCTTGTCTCAGTGCCCATCTCCGGGCTCCCGCTCTCACGGCCCGTACCGGTTATAGGCCTGGTGAGCCGTTACCTCACCAGCAACCTGATCGGACGCGGCCCTATCCTTGGGCGGGCCCGGAAGGCATGGTTCCGAGCCCCTTTCGGGAGGGGACCGTTCCAGGCCCCCCTCCCCGCCGGGGATTAGCCCCAGTTTCCCGGGATTATCCCCGTCCCAAGGGTAAGTTAGCCACGTGTTACTGAGCCGTGCGCCGCGCCCCCGCCGTGGCCCGAGGACGCGCGACTCGCATGGCTTAGTCCCACGCCGATAGCAGTTGGGTCCGCCAGGATCAAGCGGAGTTGGGACGATTGAGTCCGGCCGCAAATCTAATCGCTCCAAGCCGGAGCTTGGCGGGGATCGTGGGCCTCTCTTGGACCCAAACGTTCCCCGGGGGAGAGGCCCCGGATTTTGTTTGGGCCCTCATAACTATGCCCGCGATCGGAGGTCAACCCTTCATCCAAGGGATTTACCCCATCGTCGGGTTGACGCCGCCGCCGGGAAGACCGCGGGCGGTTGGGCCTTCCGGCCCTCGAGCACCAGCCCCCTCTTAGGGGGAATCCAGATATAAATGTTGCTCCGGCCCGCCGGGGAGGCCGACGGCCCTTAATAAGATACGACGCTGGATAGCGGGGGGGTCCCCAGCACCTTCTCGGCGGCCCTCCCGACGGAATCCCTATGGGGCTCCGGGGAATATATCCTGACTATGTTCATGAAGGTCTTGAGGACGCTGATGACCTTGGATACCTCGGACAGGCTCTTGGCGATCTTCCTGCCCCCCTTGGCCCTGATGAATAGCGGTATCTCCATGGGGCCGAGCTCCATGGCCCGATTATAGGGCACGGATGGGAGGGTCGGGACGTCTATATAAACGTCGTCAGGGGATAGGCCGGCCTCTTGGGCTATCTCCTCCCTCACCTTGGCCCTGACGCCCTCGTTCGTGAGTATGCTAGATATTAACTCGTCCTCCGCGAAGAAGGTCCTTTCGTAAGCGCATTTCAGGAGCCTCCGGCGCTTCAAATCCTCCATTATAGGGGCCGATGCCTCGCATTTGCAAAGGGCCGCCCATAGGGAGGCGTCATCGGCGGCCAAGTACCGATCCAATTCCCCAAAACCCATCAGGCCGATCTCCTCCGTCGCCCTCTCCATCGCCTTCAGGAGCATGAGTTGGGCCGCCCTCGAGGTCTTGTGGAAATAAATCGCCCTGAAGGATTCGAACCTCGCCAATATGAACGCCTCGAGGGTCGGGAGTGCGGTGAGATCGACGCTGAGCTTATCGTCGAGCACGTCCATCGTATATATCAAGCGGAATACGTCGAAATAGCCATATCCCGCGCCCGTGTGATACGAATCCCTGACCAAGAAGTCCATCTTATCGACGTCGATCGAACTCCTTATGATTTGATCCAAGAACCTCCTATTGGGCTCGCAGAGCTCCCCTATCGCCAGCTTGGATAGCTCCTCCGCATCGAAGCCGCGCTTCTCCAATATATCCGCCAGCTCGGACTCGGCCACGATCCGCTTGGTCATGACCTCATGGTTTACGTTGAAATATTTCATGAGTATGGGCTCCAGTAGATGGGAAAACGGCGCGTGGCCGACATCGTGGAGGAGCGCCGCGAGCCTGACCTCTTGGATCTCGGACTCGCTGAGGCCCACCGGGAGGGATTCGGCCAGGGCCCCGGCGAGGAACATGGTCCCCAGGGAATGCTCGAACCTAGTGTGGTTCGCGGCCGGGTAGACGTACTCGGCGCCGGATAGCTGCCTTATCCTCCTCAGCCTTTGAACTGGCAGGCTATCGATGACGTCCCTTTCGACCTCGGTGATCCTTATGTACCCGTAAATGGGGTCCTTTATGAAGCTCCAATAAACCCTGCCCATGTCCGCTCGTCCCGCGCGGATCAATAATGGGCTGGGGGAATTAAAGCGTTAGGCGACGGCTCCCCGGCTGGACTCAGCGCTCGAGCAGGGCCGAATAGAGCTCCGGCCGCCTATGGGATCGCCATGGGATCAACTCCCTCACAACCCCAACCTCATCCAAATCCAAATCGGCGCATATAATCCCCTCGCCGATCGAGGCCCTGCCGATGACGATCCCGCGGGGATCGACGACCATCGTCCCATCCACGAACCCCTCCCCGACTTGGCAGGAGCCCACCACGAAGAACCCGTTCTCGATAGCCCTGGCCCTGAGGAGGACCTCCCATTGCGCCTCCTTGGCTGGGCCGCTGAACCAAGCGGCCGGGACGAAGAGGATTTCGGCCCCCCTTATCGCCAGGGCCCTGGGGAGCTCGGGGAACCTTACGTCATAGCATAGGATCGCGCCGATGGTCCCGAAATCGGCCCTATGGATCATCCCGGGCTCCCCGCCCGGCGCGATCCCATCGGACTCCCTATGGCCGAATATATCGGCCAAATGGGCCTTCCTATATTTCCCCAATATCGAGCCATTCGGGCCTATCAATATGGCCGCGTTATAGGCCTTCTCGCTCCCCGATGCCTCCAATATGCCGGCGATCGCGTAGATCCCGGCCTCCTCGGCCGCCTCCCTTAAGCCGCTCACGAAGGGGCCGTCCAAGGGTTCCGCGACCCTCGGGAAATCCCTCGCCACAGTTATCATCGGCAGCCACTCGGGAAGGCAAACGAGCTCGGCGCCCAACTCGGCGGCCCTCCCGATGAACGATCTCGCCTTGGCCAAGTTCTCGGCCTTGCTCTTGGCCGATCGGAATTGAACCGACGCGATCCTGATGACCCTCGCCATGGGCGGTCATCCGCGCCATCCGGCGTCGATGAATGGGTCCATAATTTCCAATATCCCTTTTCCCATTCGAGGGGAAGCCCAGCCCTATTGGAGCTTCTCCCCGCACTTGGGGCAGAAGGCCGAGCCCTTCGGGTATTCGGCGCCGCAGCTTGGGCATAACCCAGCGGCGGTAGGGGTCGATGGCGGAGGGGCCGCCGGCGCGGGGCCGGCCCCGCCCCTTCCGCCCCGTCCCCTGAGGGCCAATGCCGCGACGAGGATCGCCAGCGCGATCAAGACCGCGGCCAGGCCCATCGCGCCGCCCGGGACCTCTTCCCAGAATTGCTTGGGCGGCGGGGCCTCGACAGAGAACGATGCGGGCGCGCCCTCGAAGCCCTCCCGGTCCGCATCGCCGGCCCAGCGAGCCCTCACGGACCATGCCCCGGCCATATCTGGCTTGAAGGAATCTGAGAAGGCCCCCGATGCGGAGGTGGCGATCTGCCTTGAGAGCTCTACCCCATCGGGCCTGCGGTAAACGAGCTCTATGGCGGTCGCTATGGGCGGGGAGAGCGTTCCGACGACCGAAACGGATTCCCCGACCTTAAGCGATGCTGGGCTGACCGAGAGCGATATCGAGCTCGCGGCCTTGGCCTTCTCGATCGTGAGGCTGACAGTAGCATATTGCGCCACGCCTCCCCCCTCCCCCTTTATCGTGAGCTGATAAGTCCCGGGCGGGGCGGACGCCTCGGTCGTGATGGTCAGGGTTGAGGTGAAGGTCGGGGTGCCCGATGCCGGGCTGAAGGAATGCGAGGCATCGTCGGGCAACCCATCCAAGCTCAACGATATCGGCTGGGCCGTCCCGGAGGCGAGGATCACGGACACGGTGAAAGTCGCCGACTTCCCCGCCTTCACGGATCGAGATTCCGGGGTTGCCTTAATGGCGAAGTTGAAGGGGGGCGGGGCCGCCCCGACCGAGAAGGGCAACGAGGCCATGTTATTGGCCCTGTTCGGGTCGTTGTATTGAGAGGGCGATGGATCTATCGCCCAGCTGACGACATAGGAACCCTCCTTGGCCGTCCAAGGCGTCGTGATCCTCAAATTATATGGGAAGCCCGCTGGACCTGGGTATGATACGGTGAAGGGGATGGCCGTCCCGGCGAAGTACATAATCATGCGGACCGTTTGTGGGAAAGGAGCTGTGGATGCCAGCGCCCTCATCCAAACCCCGAAGTAGACCAGATCGCCCTCCTTCGGGGCGGCCGGCGTTATGTAGGGATTGAAGACCTCCCAATCGGTCGTCGGTATTGGGGACCCGACGACCACGTAGACCGTTTTGCCTATGTTCCCGGGTCCAGGGAACGGGGTTCCAGAGGGATGGCCCCATACGTATACGGGGTACGTTCCGGGCGATTGGGAGGGCGATACATGCACGTACATCACGGATGAATATGGGGCTGGTAGGTTGTTATGGGAGAAGGTCACCGTGAGCCCCAGGGTGGGCGGCGAAACCAAGAGCTGGATGGGGAAGGCCGTGGCTGGCCCAGAGACTTGGATGGAGAAGGCCACCGTGCCACCGGGGACCGTGGATCTTGAACCGGGGCTTATGAGGAGGTCCCATGCCCGGGCCATTGGGACCACGGATGCCATGACCGCTAGGGTTATTGTGGCGATCAAAAGGGCGCTTCGGAATTTATTCCCGCTCCTCAAATCCAAAACACATCTAACGTAGTTTTACAATTAATGTGTGGATATTAAGCATATAAAGCTTTGCCCAGCCCTCGGGGCCCGCCCCTATGAGCGCCGTTGCCATTGAATGCGCTCGCTGAAATGAAATCCGGCGCGGGCGACGCCCCTCGATGATCGATCCGAACTCAAGCCATCGAAATAGATTTTTATGACATTTCATTCCAAATTAATGACGAAAAAGGTCAAATGGAGCGCATGAACTCAGCTATTTTTAAATTTCGATAACGCGGGACCGAAAATCGAAGGTCGTCGTCGCATTTGGACTCCACGATCGTGTCCCTGGGCGCGATCCTGCTGGCCATATTGATAGCGCCCTTCATCTCCGAGAGGCTCAGGATCCCCACGATCGTGATCGAGGTCCTGATCGGGGTGATCCTCGGAAAATCCATCTTGGGGATAGTAAGAGTCGCTCACATGGAGTTCGTTTCGTATTTCGGGCTCACGTACCTGCTATTCCTGAGCGGATTGGAGGCGAACATTTATGACATAAAGGGCAACTATGGGAGGGCGATCGGGATCGCGCTCCCATCGATATTTATACCATTCGCGACCGGCGTTTATCTGTCCCAGATATTCGACATAAACCCGATCCTACTCGGCGCGATATTCTCTATGACGTCCTTAGGTGAGGTCAACGTATGCGTTAGGGGAATTCGATGCGATATCGGGTTTCGCAATGCGCTGCTCGGATCGGCGGTCATCGTCGAGGTCGTTAGCCTGATGCTGCTATCGGTCGGCCTGGAAATGGCCGTGGGCTCGGGGACGGAGGCGATCGCGACCATGGCCCTGTTCACATCGCTCTTCGCGCTACCCCTCCTATTGAGGCGCTGGAGGCCCGCCCTCCCATTGGTGGAATGGGCGAGGGATAGGTCCCATTTGCAGTTGGAGGTTAGGATCTGCTTCGCCATAATGGCCTTCATGGCGATCCTCTCCGAATCCATGAATGTCCATTTCACCCTTGGCGCTTATCTCGCCGGCCTCGTGATCTCGGAGTTCACGGAGAGCGGGGGGGAACTCGAGAGGAAATTGATGGGATTCGGGCACGGCTTCTTCATACCCTTCTTCTTCGTCTCGATGGGGTGCTCCATGGAGTTATCGCGCCTATACGGGGCGCCTTGGGCGCTCTGGGCCCTGCTCCTGGTGATTGCGATAGGGCTCCTGAGCAAGGTCCTTGGGGTTTGGATCGCCTCCAATCTCCTCGGCTTCGGCCCAAAGGAGGGCTTGGCGATGGGCCTCCTGCACAGCGGTAGGATGAGCTTGGCCTTGGCGGGTACCGAGCTTGGCAGGGCCATGGGGATAATAAGCGATCCGCTTTATTCGGCCTTGGTCCTCTTCTCCCTGGCCTCGATAATCATAGGCCCGAGCGCGGGCTCCGCTTTGTTGCGAGGGATATGGGGCCCATCACCCGGGCGGGCGCAGGCCCATCAAACGATCTCCGTGAAGAGGCAGCTGGGGTAGCCCTTGGATGGGTCCCTCTCGAAATGATATACGCCGGTACGCGGTTTGACCCCATAAAGGCAGGGGGCGCCATCCGGGATCGATAGCTTCAGATGATAATCCGCGCTCCTCCTGAGGTCCTCGATGAACGATGTTCCAGGCTTCACGACCCCGAATAAAAGGTCCCCGTTATATTTGGCCTCCGCGTATAGGAGGGCGAGGAGCTTGCGACCCCCCTCACCGTAGAATCGATCGATGGCGTCCCATCCCACGTAGATCATGCACTTCCTCCCATCCTTCCCCCTCAGCCCCCTCAAGGCTTGCGAAAGGATCCTCCAATCGGCGGATGGGCTCCCTCCACCGAGTCTTATCGAATAGGGTTCCCGCGGTCCCCCTCGGGCGAACTCCGCGATCTTCGCGTTGCCATCGAACGCCCCCTCCTCTATGAAGCCTATCAGCATCGCCCTATAGGCCCTAGCGCTGGCGCTGGTGTTCGGGATCGCCAGCAGGCGATTTCCGTTCGCGATGAAATTGAGCCAGATCGGGATCCTGATCAGGTTATATGCCTCGCGTGGCAAATCGGGGCTCGATTCCAGGAGGGCGAAGGACCCCTCCCGAAAACCCCCGCCCAGCAGGGCATCGAGGCCCTCGTTGCCGGTCGAGAACCTCCCCCTCGGGTTGGGGATCGGCTCGAAAGCGCCGCGCCACTCGGCCCAATCGCCGGAGAACTGGGAGAACGCCTTGAACCCCCCTTCCAGCGTGAAGGCCATCCTGGGGCGATCGATCCTCCTGCCCCTGAGCTTGACGATCTCGAGCTCCCTGAACGTGCGGCCCTCGATGTCCCCGCGCCTCAATATGATTAGGCCATCCGCGACGAACTCCTCTATCCCGAGCCCTATCCTATCGGATCCGAGGGGGATCTCCGAGATAAGGATCGTGGTGCATCCCATCTGCCTAACCGCCCTCCCGAAGATGGCCTGGAGGAGGATCCTGACCTCCTCGGGCCCCATGGATTGGATCAGCGCATTCAGGGAATCGATGACGAGCCTCTTGGCACCCGAGGGGCCCATCTCCTCCATGATCGCCTCCAATATGGCGGAAGCGCCCTCCCCCCTTAGGGAAACGAAATCGAGGGCCTTCACGCCCCCCTCATCGCAGCATTTCCCGAACCTGCCCCCGAGTATCGCCCTTAGGGAGTCGGCGCTCTCGGCGAAGGAGACGTAGACCCCCCTTTCGCCCCATCGCGACCACCCCTCGCAAAGGAACTTCGCGCCAAGGGTCGTCTTACCGGTCCCCGGATTGCCCGCGAGGATTACCAAGGAGCCCCTCGGGAAGCCCCCTCCGATGGCTTGGTCGAGCCCCTCGACCCCCGTGGGGGCGGATTCGATCAAGGAGTTGCTACCAAAAAATGGGATTGAGCGAAGATAAATAAAAACCTACGCGGCTTGCTAATGGGGATCGCTTTGAGCAGGAAGGCCGTGAGCGTTCAATGGATAAGGGATTTCAAGTTCCTAGCTACCAACGAGGGCGGCCAATCGATAGTGATCGATGCCACAGAGAAGGACGGCAGGACGCTCGGCGTTAGCCCGATGGAGCTCATTTTGATGGGCCTCGGGGCATGCACTGGCATCGACGTCGTATCCATTTTGAGGAAGCAGAGGCAGGAGCTCACGGGCTTGGAGGTGAACGTCTCCGGGGAGCGGAGGGAAGAGCACCCCCGCTATTACGAGCGGATACACGTCGAATACGTGCTCAAGGGCAGGGGATTGGATGAGTCGAAGGTGGCCCGCGCCATAGAGCTATCGGAGCGGAAATACTGCTCCGTCAGGGCAATGTTGGCCGAAAAGGCCGAGATAACGAGCAGCTATAGGATCGAAGCGGCGTAGCGGCAATCCCAAATGGTGGATAAGGCGGCATTTCGCAATTTGGCTCCGCCGAGGCCCAAAAGGGCTTCTCCCTCGCCCCCATGGCCCCATATTTTATACCCCGCGGATGCTTTCCGATACATCCCCAACTCGAGGCACCCCGGGCGATGAAGGTACGGAAGGCATGGCTCGCGGCTTGCCCGGCCCTATTGGTCCTGGCCCTAGCGCTAATCCCCCCATTGGTCGCGGGGCGCGCGAGGGGCCCGTTCTTCATCCTCTTGCGATTCGCCTTGGTTACATCGATCCTCGTAGCGCCGATCCCGATCCTGCCCAGGCTCATGGCCCTGGCCGGAAACTTGGCAAGGAAGGGGCGGTTATTCGGGCAACTCGTCAGGGGATCGAACGCGGGCCCGGATCCGAGCGGGCTCGCCATATGGGTCCTAAGGCCCCTCCAGGGCATCGGGCTTTCCTTGATCTTCGCCGAGAGGTTCCTGAACTTGCTGGAGTCTTTCATGGGGCCCTCCAGGGCCTTGATGGTCCCTTTAGCCTTATACGTGCTCGGGAGCGCCTTGGTTTCCTTGCTCCTCTCCGTCGTTTGGGGATTGGACGATTTGGGCATGAGGCTCTATAATGGGAAGACGGGCGAGATACGCACGGCGGGCAGCGGAGTGGGAACGATCCTACCCCTGATCTTCGGGGCGATCGGGATATCCAGCCTCTTCCACCGGAGCTCCCCCTTGGATGCCTCGATCGACCTCCTGAGGATCCTCATGGCCCTCTACCCGCCCCATGCGCTCTTCGCCCTTTGCCATTGGCAATTCCTCAGCAAGCGGAGGGACTCGCTGCTTGAAAAGCTCCCAGCGAAGAAGGTGGAGACGAAGGTCTACTGAGCCATTGGGGTGGCCTCTCGCATCCCGCCGAACCACAAGCCCTCTTGGTAGGGCATCGTGGGGGCGTTGCGCAACGATAACATAATTATACGCGCGGGCCCTCCCGCGCCCCAAGCATCAGGATTGGTATCCCCGCGAGCGTTAGGGAGGATAGCGCGAAGAAGGCCGCCTCATATCCCCATAGGTCTATCATCCCGCCGGCCAAGGGCGGAACGATCGCCGACGTCAAGAAGTTCGATGCCACGTAGAAGCCCAATAGGGCCCCCCTCATGGCCATGGGGGCGAGCTCCGTAACGAACGCATCCTGTATGGCCAGGATCCCGAATATCGAGAATCCATAGAGGAGCAGCGCGATGAGGAGGCCCCATCCCCAAGATGCCGTTATTGCGAATAGGAGCGCGGATTGGACCGCTATTAGGGCAGCGAGGAGCCTCCCCCTTCCGATGGCGTCGGATAGCCTACCGCATATCGGGCCTCCGAATATGCCGGCCACTTGAAGGGCCGAGAACATCACGGCCGATCCCGCGATATCGAGCCCGCGCTTTTCGACGAAGAACGCGGGGGCGAAGGCCATGAGCCCCCTATATCCCAAAAGGTATATCGTGGCGGCTGCCACGAGCGCGAGGGCCGGGCCGAAATCCCGGAGGCTCGCCCTGCTTTTTGGGATCGATCCGCGGCGATCCCCGGCCGGCTCCGAGAGGACAAGCTGTAGGATCAGCGCCATAAGGACCCCATAGGTCGATTGGGCTAGGAAGGCGGCCCTCCATCCGTGGGAAGCCATCAGGGCGCCGGTCAGGAGCGGGGATGCGAATGACCCTATGGCGCCGCCGGTTTGATGATAGCCCATCGCCTCCCCCTTCCTCCTCCCGAAGAGATCCGAGACCAGCGAGATGCCCGCCGGGTGATAAGTTGCTCCCCCCGCCCCGGCCAATAGATGCGCTATCAGGAGTTGCCAGAAGTCCCGGGATAGCCCGGCCAAGGCCATGCCGGCCGAGCAAGCTAAGAGGCCTATGGCGATGATGCGCTTCCTGCCCACCCCCTCCGAGGCGTGCCCGAAGGGTATTTGGAGCAATGCGTAGGAGAGGCCGAAGGCGCCGACTATTAGGCCCGCGGCGTAATGGGATAGGCCGAGCTCGGACATGAAGAGCGGAAGGGCCATGGGCGGGACGAGGGAATAAAAGTGGTTCAGGCCGTGGGATGCGGAGATGAGCGCCAAGGAGCGGGCGCCCCCTTCGCGTTGCGCCATTCGATCGCCCCGTCGCATGGAGTTTTGGCATCTCCTTTCCTTGATTTTAAGGCCGATCCTCCGTCGCGGGCTTCAATCGTAGAGGACGGGAGCGAGCACTGCCCCCTTCCGGCCTTTATCCTGCGCGCCTTACCTATGCATGTGCAAGGCCCTCCCGAGCCCATCCAAGGCCGCCTCCTTAATGGCCTCGGCTAGGGTCGGATGGGCGTGGATGGCCTCCGCTAGGCATTCGAGGGTGCATTCGGAGCGCATGGCCACCGCTATCTCGTGGATCAATTCACTGGCGTTCGGGCCAACTATTTGCGCCCCCAAAAGGGCCTTATATTCGGCGTCGGCCACGAGCTTCACAAAGCCCTCCCGCTCCCCGAGCGTTAGGGCCCTTCCGTTAGCGAGCATCGGGAACCTGCCCACGACGATCTTCCCATGGGTTTCCCTCGCCTCGGCCTCGGATAGGCCCACCGATGCCAGCTCCGGCTCCCCGTAAACGCACCTCGGGATGAGGGCGTAATCGATCCTCGAATCGAGCCCGGCGGCGTTCTCGGCCGCCACGATTCCCTCGGCCATTGCCGAATGGGCGAGCATTTGCCTCCCGACCGCGTCGCCGACCGCGTATATGCCCGGAACGCTCGTTTCCATTCTATCGTTCACTATTATCCTGCCGCCCCGATCCAGCGCGATTCCCGCCTCCTCGAAGCCGAAGCCCTTGGTATTCGGGACCCTGCCGGCCGCCATCAGGACCAATTGCCCTTCGAAGGCCCTTTCGCCCCCCTTCCCGACGGCCCTTACGATCTTCAGGCCATCGGGCCCGTCCCCTATGGAGGAGACCCTGCTCTCGACCTCTATGGCTATGCCCCTTCGCCTCAAGGCCTTGGCCATCGCCTCCGCGGCCTCCCGATCCTCGCCTGGCAACACTTGCGGCATCATCTCCAGGACCGTTACCCTCGAGCCCAGGTCCCCGAAGAGCGCGGCGAACTCCAGCCCGACGGCCCCGCCGCCTATCACGATGAGGCTCTCCGGCACCTCGTCCAGCCTCAATGCCTCATCGCTGGTTATGACGCCTTGGGATCCGGCGCCTGGGATCGGGAGCATCATTGGGGCGGATCCGGTCGCGATTATCAACTTCCCGAAGCGGATCTCCGAAGCGCCCTCCCCGCCCCTGACCTCCACGGTCCTGCCCGGCCGGAGGTGCCCCTCCCCCCTGAGGACCTCGACCCCATTCGATGCCATAAGGAATTCTATGCCCTTCGCCAATCTCGAAACGATACTATCCTTCCTGGCCATGGCCGCTTTTAGATCGAAGCGGACGCCATCCGCCCTTACGCCGAACTCCTCCCCCGCCCTCGCGAGCCTATAGACCTCGGCGCTCCTGAGGAGCGCCTTGGTGGGTATGCAACCCCTATGGGTGCACGTTCCGCCCAGCCCATCCCTTTCGATCAACGCCACCCTTAAGCCCAGCTGGGAGGCCCTGATCGCGGCCACGTATCCTCCCGGCCCTCCCCCTATGATCGCCAAATCGAATTGCCTCATGGCCAACGCCATCCCGCAGGGATCTCGCCGTGCGCCCAATAAAAATTAGTTGGCCCTCGATCGGCATCAACGCCCGCGGATCGGGTCATTCTTTTGATTTTTCAATCCCCACCCCGGGAAAGAACTCGACCTTCTTTAGCCCCATATCTCTCTGGGGATCCGGCGCAATTTCTTTCACATCGATATATCCTCATGGATCAATGAGCAACACGAATTGGAGAATCGAACCCTCAGCCCCATCGACTCGGCCAGGGCTATGGCCGATCCCGAGGGGAATGCGATCGCATTCACCCCGGCCGCGATCGCTAGCGCATCGAGCTTGGCTCTGTGATCCCCCTTCGGCCTGACGCAGCCGAGGCTCAATGGGATATCGGCCATAGAGGACCTGGCGATCGAGATGAGCTCGGCCACCTCGAGGGGGCTCGGGGGCTCGACTGATTCCATCGCGGTCCCCCTTATGGGGGTCAGGACTATGAACGTGAGCGCTTGGGGATCGCATTTGGATGCGATCTCCAAAGCCCTAACCTCGCCCCCCAGCCGCCCGTAATGGATCCCGACCAATATATGGGGGACGACTGGGACCCCATGGCTGCGCAGGGCCCTGATGGACCCCTCATAATCCCTCGGGCTCGCCTCGATGCCGTAAATCTCTCGTATCGCCTCCGCCGATCCGATCAAATCTATCAGGGCGGCATCGATCCCGGCCCTTCCCAAGCCCTCGGCCACCTCCTCCCCAACGATCCCGGTGTGGACCACGACCTTGAGGCCCAGGTCCCTCTTGGCCTTGGAGATCGCCTCCAAGAAGCCCGCCAGCGGCACCGAGCCGTTGCGATCGCAGCCCCCGCTTATGAGGCATCCGATCCCGCCCCCCTCCCTTATCCGCTCGCAAATGGCCAATAGCTCCCTCGGGGATTCGGCCGGTATCATCCCCCTGAGCAGCCTCCCGCCGCAATGCTTGCAATTCAGGGCGCATCTAGCGCCGGTGATCGAAATCGATGGGAACGATCGAGAGGGGCCCCCGATGCCCAGCCTCCCGGGGGCGAAGCTGGGTTCGTAGAATACGATCGCCCGCTTCGGCTCGCAGGGGCCCGCATCCCGGCCCAGAGCTATCCTATCGCATATACGTCCATTCACGGCTCGAATACTTCCCCCTGAGCTCCATCGCCAGGGAGCGCTCCTCCTCGCTCAGGGATCCTCCCTCGAGCGCTATCCCGAGCGCCTCCTCGAACCCCCGCCTCAGGGCCTCGAAGACCTCCTCGAACCCAACGCCCCTCCCGAGCTCCCTCTCGATTGACGTGACCCTCTCGTGCGCCGCCGATATCATCTTATCCCTTAACTTCTCGTCCGGGACCCTCAGGACCCTGAACATCTTGGAAACATCCGCGCGGATGAGCACGGTCCCGTGCTGTAAAATGGCCCCCATCCTTCGCGTTTGGGCGCTACCTGAGATCTTCCTACCGCCCACGACGACGTCGTTGACCGGATGGAATCGGGCATCGAGGCCGAGCGACCTCAGGCCGCGGACTATCCCATCGCAAAGGACCCTATAGGAGCCAAGGAAATCGGGCGGAACCTTGGGGTTCCCCGCGTCCACCACCAGGCTATAGGTCAATTCCCCCTCGCTATCGTGGTACACGGCCCCCCCTCCGGTCATCCTCCTCACCACATCGACCCCGAGCTCCGCGCAGGCCCCGACGTCCACTTCCTCCTCAACGCTTTGGAAGAACCCGATCGATACGGCCGATGGCCTCCATTTGTAAAGCCTGATCGTATTGGGGGCCCTTCCGACCGCCCTGAGCCTCATGAGGGCCTCATCTATGGCCATATTCGTGTAGGCGTCGTGGGTCTCGATGCCGATCAACCTCCAAACTTCCCCCAACTCCATCACCAACCCCAAGCGATCCCATCGCGCCCAATCGCCATGGCCATAGCCTCCCTTAGCTCCTCCTCCCGGAGGGGCCTGGGGAAATTATAAATCGGCCCCCCGGCCCTTTCCGTATAAAATGGGCGATTGCAACCCGGGCATCCCGAGGTCTCGAAGGGCTCCCCGGATCCCATGGCCTTCAGGAGCTCATGGGGCCTCATCCCGAAGTCGATTATCCGGCCCCCTTCATCGAATCCCATCCGCTCGAAGCGGGACAACCCCTTCTCGATCAAATACCTCGCCAGCTGGATCTTCCTATAGCGAGCCAGGCTCGGGGGCGCCGATCCTTCGAGGGCCGTGCCCTTGATCGGGCTCAAGGCGAAGAGGGCCGTGGATATGCCCAAATCGCTGAGCTCCTGGATGAGCTTGCAAAGATCCGCATCCCGCTCCCCCAAGCCGACGATCAGGTGGGTGGTCACCATGCCCTTCCCGAAGATGGATACGGCGCTCCTGAGGGATCGCAGATGTTCGGCCCATTTATATGGGCCGCCGGCCAATTCCCCCTTGACCCTTTCGAAGACCTCCTCGCTGGCCGCATCGAGGGGTATGCCGACCCTCTCAACATCGGCCCCCCTCAACTCGCGAAGCCGACTTGGGCTCAAGGGTTGGCAGGAGATCGAGATCGGGAGTCCCGAGCTGCGGAGGCGGGCTATCAAATTCAGCGAATCCTCGAACGCCCCCTCGTAATTTATGACTTGTAGGCAAACCCTCTTGAACGGTCCCCCCCTTCCCGCGGCCGCGAGCTTGGCGAGGGCGTCCTCCGTCGGGAAGGCCGGCCATGAGACCCTGGAGAGCTTATCCGCATCGGAGGAGGCCCCTCTCGCTTGGGGGCAGAAGGCGCAATTCGAGGAACAACGCCCCTCGTGATACGTCAATAAATAAGCGGTGGTCGGCGGGACGGCCGCCCTCCCCTCAATGAGCCCCAATGATATCGCCGTGCCTAAGGAGATCCTGATCCTCTGGAGGCCCATGCCCTCGCCCCCAATATCGCCCTAACGAAATCCTCCGGGCTCGCCCCGATCGAAGATGCCCCGGCGCTTCGATAAACACCCTGTATTCGCCCTAGCAATTGGGCCTCGGAGAGCTCGGCCCCCTCCAAAGCCTTCTCCAATTCGAATATCGTATCCTCTGGGTGGAGGAAAAAATCCCCAGTTATCCTGATCCGGGCTATGCGCCCCCCCTCCTCCTCCAATAGGACCCTGATCAGCTTCCCCCCTTGGACCTTATATTCCCCCCTCAATATCGCCATCCCGCGGCCCCACCTCAACCGCCGTGCCAAAGCGATATCAAGGTCACCTTCGATCCATCCTCCAGCTCCGAGTCCAAGAGATCCATGGATCCCACCTCAACGCCGTTCACCAATATCAGCGCATAAGACCTCGGATCCCTAGATCCATGCGCGAATATGGCCCTTTCGAGCTCCCTCGATCCAATCCTTTCGATCAATTCCCTTATTAGATCCCTAACGGTCATGGGGCCCTCGGAATCGATCTCGATTTGATCGATCCCCGCGATCTCCTCAAGCGCCCCCAGGAGCTCCACCTTTATCCTTCGCAACGCTCCCCACGTCCAGGCCCGAGATTATTTCGAAGGCGATATTCACCAAACCCTCCGCCAAACCGATGGCCTCCCCATTCCGAAGGGCGAGGGAACCATCCAAGATGGCCCTGGCGACCAATCCCATTTCCTTGACCGGCTTTGGGCTCAGGGCCTTATCCTCCGATAGGAGGGCCCTCAGGTAGGATTCCAGGTATTGCTGGCTTCCCAATGCGCATTTCAAGGCCATATATGCCTTGGCGATCGCCATGGCCGCGTGCCTCTTCGAGAGGCTGGGGTTTTGGGCATCCCTTGCCAATGATAGCTCCAGCCGCGCCTCCCTGAGGTACCTATTCGCGAAGCTCCTCTCCCCGTACCCCCTGAAGGCCCTCCAGTAGCTCAGCCCTCGCCCCACCTCGCCGATTTAGCTAGCCGGATCCGGTCTCCGGGATCCTCACCCTGAATAATCTTTCGAAATTCTCTTCGATGGCCTCCTTAAGGATCCGCTCCGGGACCCCCCTGAGCTTCGCGATCTCCGAAACCACCTTGGGTACCAGGGCCGGGGAGGTTAGGCCCCCCTCGGTTACGCCCTTGTAATACACCGGCCCATCGGTCTCGGTCAGGATGAGGTCCATCGGGGCCTCGCTCGCGATAGCCCTGACGCCCTTGGAATGGAAGATCGAGGGCCCGATGGATATCGCATAGCCCGATCGGATCAATTCCCTCAGCAACTCCGCTGGCCCCGTGAACCAATGGAAGAGGGCCCTCTCGACCCCGGCCTCGGCTACCGCCTCGAAGGCCTCCCTTTGCATCCCCCTGGAGTGGATTATGATCGGCAGATCGAGCTCCTTGGATAGCTCCAGGAAGGCCCTCAATACTTGGAGTTGCCTATCCCCGCCTGGGAGGTCCTTGGCCCTTGCGTCCAGCCCCACCTCCCCGATAGCGATCAAGCGATCCCTCGATGCCGATATCAAGCCCCTGAGGGCGTCGAGCTCCCCCTCCCTTATGCTGAGGGGATGGATGCCCACGGCTGGGTAAACGAAGCCGGGGAACCTTTCCGAGATCCTCAAATTCTCAAAGGACGTGCCGAGGTCGACGGCATTGGTTATTATCGCCCCGACCCCCGAGGCCCGGGCCTCC
>Ga0272449_1002673_pt1 | contig 16276 bp, 11 predicted proteins | sample YNPCB0241_FD_198679 | JGI IMG/M metagenome (GOLD analysis project Ga0272449, IMG submission 198679) | Hot spring sediment microbial communities from Yellowstone National Park, WY, United States - YNP-CB-024-1 | ecosystem: Environmental > Aquatic > Thermal springs > Hot (42-90C) > Sediment...
GAGGCTGAGCCCATTATTCTCGTTGCCCCCCACGCCGCCTGGATTCGTGACCGACAACCAAACGCCGCTGGGCACTCGAAACACTGGATTGCTCGCCCATAACCGCAGCGTGCCGAGAGTCACATTCGTGTCGAGCGTCACAGTGTACTCGCCGTCGCTGGTGAAGAACGCGGCGGCATTGGGCACCGCGCCATTACTCCAACTACTCGCATCGCTGTAGTTGCCACCCGACGTATTCACCCACGTTCCTGTGGTGAGCTGCGTCCACGCACCGCGCGTGCACAGAAGCAACAGGGCCGCCGTCCAGCGCAGAATTCGGCCATTTGATCGGCTCATGGCAGGGCTCCTAGTCGTTTAAACCAGACGGATCTAACCTCACAATCGCAGGACTGTCAAGAGCCCAGATTCACGAAATTCCACGTTCTCAGGGCAGGCGGATTTCGATCGGCCGATGTCCGAAGTATGTCGGGGTCATGGGAAACCCAATGATCGAATGAACCAACTTGAACATCCGTTGCCGATCACGCACCAGGCGCGGGCACGGACACAGGCACGCCCATCCTATGGCCTAAACGGCGAGCCCAACGCTGCAATTCGGTGATACGTTCGTCTACCGCCACGCTTCGCAAGCGGGGGAGGCGCTGCCCGATCATTACCGGCTCTCCGTTCCGGTAGAACAGCGCGCGGTCGCCCCGGGTCTCGAGCAACTCGATGCCGGCCCGGGAGAGCAAAATCTTCAACCGCGTGAGCTCCAACAACCGCCGTACGGGCGCCGGAACCGGCCCGAAGCGGTCGGTGAGTTCCGCGCTCAACGTGTCGAGCTCGGCAGCGGACACCGCCCCAGCGATCCGACGGTACACCTCCAAGCGGAGGGGTTCGTCCTCGATGTAGTCGGCCGGAATGGCCGCGGCTTCGTCTGCGTGGACTGGATCCGGGGTGTAGCGGATGAAGTCCAGAGCCAGCCGAGCGGTGGCGGGTTCGGGGAGCGGTTCCCCGCGAAGGCGCGCGACGGCCCGGCGTAGCAGTTGGCAATACAAGTCGAACCCCACGGCGGCGATGTGACCGCTTTGTTCCGCGCCGAGGATGTTACCGGCCCCGCGAGCCTCGAGGTCGCGCAAGGCAAGCCGGAACCCCGCACCGAGGCCGCTGTGGCGTCGCAGTGCCGCGATGCGCTGCCGGGCCGTGTCGAGCAGCCGACCGTGGCGGGGCAACAACAGGTAGGCGCGCGCTTGGTACCGATAGCGACCCACCCGACCGCGAAGCTGGTAGAGGTCGGCCAGCCCGAACCGGTCGGCCCGCTCAATGAGAATGGTGTTCACGCGGGGCATGTCAATGCCGCTTTCCATGATGGTCGTGCACAACAGCACGTCGAACTGTCCGGCGGCAAAGCGGTGGAGGATCTCCGCCAGCTCGCGCTCGCCCATCTGCCCATGGGCGTACTCGATGCGTGCCTCGGGAACGAGCTGGCGGAGGTAGGCGAGGCGATGACCGATGGTGGCCACTCGGTTGTGAAGGAAAAAGACCTGCCCGCCCCGATCGAGCTCCCAGAGGATGGCTTCGCGGATCAGCCGATCATCCCAAGGCCGGATGATCGTTTCGATCGGCAGGCGGTCCTGGGGCGGAGTTTCGATCACGCTGAGGTCCCGCACGCCGACCAAGGAGAGATACAGCGTACGCGGGATCGGGGTCGCGGTTAAACATAGTACATCCACGGTAGGATTCCACCGCTTAAGCCGTTCCTTGTGTTCCACCCCGAACCGCTGCTCTTCGTCAATGATCACCAGGCCCAGCCGCTGGAACCGAACGTCCGGTTGAAGCAGCCGGTGTGTGCCGATGACGATGTCCACGCGGCCCGCCGCAAGACCATCCAGCACGCGGCGCTGCTCGGACCGGGTGCGGAAGCGGCTGAGCATTTCGACCACGATGGGGAAGGCGGCCATCCGTTCGCGGAAGGTGTCATAGTGTTGCTGGGCCAAGACGGTCGTGGGTACCAGCACCGCCACTTGGCCCCCATCGGCCACGACCTTGAACGCCGCGCGCATTGCAACCTCGGTCTTGCCGTAGCCGACATCGCCACACACGAGACGGTCCATGGGCCGAGGGGATTCGAGATCGCGTTTGACCTCCTCGATCGCGCGTCGCTGATCCTCCGTCTCCACGAACGGGAACGCCGCCTCGAACTCGTGCTGCCAGGCCCCATCGGGCGCCCACGCGCGCCCTTCACGGATCTGCCGCCACGCTTGGGTTTCCAGCAACCGCGCGGCCAACTCGCTTGTGGCTCGTTCGGCCCGCTCCTTCTCCAGCGCCCAGCGGCGGCCACCCAGCCGATGGAGTTCCGGTGGCGGGCCGCCGGCACCGACGTAGCGGCTGAGGCGGTGGGCCTGATCGAGCGGTACGTACAGCCGCGCGCCCTCCGCATACTCTACGGCCAGCACCTCTTGCGTGGAGTCCCCCACGCGAATGGTCATCAACCCCAAGTAACGGCCGATGCCGTGGTCCGCATGCACCACCAACTCGCCGGGTTCCATCCGCCCGGGATCCGCCATGCGTTCGACGGGAGCCGCTCGCGCGGTCCGGGCCGAACGGCGCACCGGCCACCACCCGGTACGCCGCGCGGGAAAGAGGTCGGACTCGGTCACGACGGTCAAAGAGCCATCGGCCAACGCGAAGCCGCCCGAGAGCGGCGCCACGTGCATGTGAACGTTGGGGATGTTGCGGAGCAACTCGCCATAGAGCTCTTGGAACCGCTGGCGCGTCCCCTCGGTGGCAAAAAACCAGTGCACGGCCCCGCCTCGACGAGCCCGTGCCAACCACGCCCGCACACGCTCACCCCGCAACTGCGTCAAACGGTCCGGCTCTGACTGGCGCCCCGTCTCGAAAGGTTCCACCGACTCGATGCCCAGGCGATAGGGCGCAACGGTGGAGTCGCCCAACGCGGAGAATACCAGATCCACCGCGGGAGCCAACGGGACAGTGACTTTTGGGCTGGAGCGTGTCAAAATAGGCAACTGGGACCTCTCGAGATTGCTCGAGGTCTCGGGCTCAGCGCACCGGTGCCGCTCGGCGGCTTCCCGTAGGCGGTCCGGATCGTACCATACCCGAATGGCGTCGCGAGGCACATGGTCGCTCCAGCACGCGTGCGGCGCGTCGGGTTCGCGCGCGGGTACGAGGGTCACTTGGCTTTGCGGTCCATGGCTGACCTGCGATCCGGGGTCGAACACGCGAATGGACTCCACCCGCGCGCCCAGCCACTCGATCCGAATTGGCTCGGGCTCGGAGGGCGGCCAAACGTCGACAATCCCGCCGCGCACGGCAGCTTGCCCGCGCACTTCCACCTGTGCAACCCATTCATACCCAAGCTGTTGCAGCAAGGCTTTCGCTTCTTCGATGCCCATTCGATCGCCGACGGCGACGGTGTACACCCAGGCCTCGGCCACGTCCGGGGGGACGGTGGGCTGAAGTAACGCGGGGACGCAGGTCAGAACCACCGCCGGGAGTGGGTTCTGACGGCATCGGAGCAGCGCCGTCCAACGGCGGCCCTCGATCGCGCGGCGTCGATCCAGACCTAGCGCGCGGTCGGCGGGCTCGCGCATCGGGAACACGACCAGATCCGCGGCCCGCTCGGGGGCCAACGCCATTGCGTCGGCCTCGAGTAAATCCAACGTGCGTTGAGAGTCCACGACCCAAAGGACCGTACGTCGGGTCATTTCGTGCATCCACCATGCGACGAACGGCATGGCGCCAGGCGGGAGGAGGTCGAAGCAGGTGGGTCCGCCCGCCAACGCCAACTCCAGGGCGCGCCGGTCTTCGTCGGGCAGCCGATATGACAGGATGTGGCTCACCGTGAATGATCGTCGTTCCGAGCACGGGGCAAGTCAACGCCGCTACCTACCGGAAGGCAGCCCGAAAGGGTGAAGGTCGCACGCCGGGCGAGCTAGGTGCCTGACCGTACGCCCGGCGTGTCGGTCACTTCTTTCGCCAACGACTGGGGGTAGAACCGTTGCATGAGGATGCGGCCTTCAGGATCTAGAAGGCTGATGATGATGCCGTGGAACTCTTCGCCGGAGTAGGTCCGTCCGCTGCTTCCACGGGACTGCGTGATCGTTTCGGAGCGATAGAGCGCAATTCCGTTGAACTCCACGGTATGGGATTCCCCTCGTCCGATCCAAGGAACCAAGGACTGCTCGGAGCTATGGTACCGGCGGCTGCCGTCAGTCAAGGAGCGCGCGAAATATTCGACGATCACTCGGCTGCCCGCAGGCACTTCGGCGTTCCGAGCTGAGATTGTGACGCGGAACCGGTAGGCCACGGTGCCGGCACGGCTCTCTGATCGCGAGCGCGAGTACTCGCTTTTGGTTTCTCGCAACCGCGAGGTGTCTTCGATCATGCCCACCTCGATGTTGTAGGCCATCAAGGCCGCTGCATCTTCGGTGCCGAGACGGAAGAGCCGCAGGATGCGTTCGTTTTCGGGGGTCGTCGTGGGTCCATCGGCCGCCACGACGAAGTTCGTTGGGATCACAATGCCTGCGGCGGCGGCCGCCACCGCCACGCGGATTCGCGCGTTCGTGAGGAGGCGGTCTCGTTCCGCGTCCAGCAGCAACAAGACCTCGGGGTCGGCTTGTTCCGCGAGCGTGCGACGAAGTGCGGCCATGTTCTGCAAATACGCGGCCGCAGCTCGGGCGACGGTGACTGCGTTGCTGTACTCCGCCGTGCGGATCGCTTTGACGTACTCTTCGGCCAGCACACGCAGCTCCGGCGGCTCCATCGCCGGGGTTGGAGTGGGAGGCTGCCGCTTGCTCTGGAACCGTGCGAGCTCGTCGTAGACCGCCAAGAGATCTTTCAAACGTCCCGCGTACTGCAAGCTATACATCAGCTGGCGCAGCCGGTCTACGTAGGTCAACTCGAGCCCGCGTTGCACCTGCTGTAACGTATCATCCGCCGCACGGACCGCCGCCTCGTACGCGGCACGGTACGACTCGACGTTGGGGGGCAGTGCCGCCGTGGCGAGCATTCCCGCCGCCACGCCGACGGCGATCCACATGGCTGACCACCTGGGTGTCACCATCGTCAACGCTACTCTCCTTGTGCGTGCTTGCCCAGCGCGGACCTCTGCGTTTCGATCAATTAGACGAACGAACTCGAGAATTTATTCGGACGCGGTTCCCGGACTCGAAGATTCCTCGCGTTTGGCCTGTTCCCACAGGCGGTCCAACTCCTCCAGCGAACGACCGTCCAACGGATGCCCGTCGCGAGCCGCCAGGGCTTCCATCCGGCGGAACCGCTGGACAAATTTGTCCGTAGCGTTCTGCAATAGCTCCTCGGCCTCCAAATCCCACGCGCGCGCAAGGTTGACGATCGTGAACAGGAGGTCGCCGAGCTCTTCGGTCATCCGTTCCCGTGAACCGGTTTGGGCGGCCTCGCGCAGTTCCCGGACTTCTTCCTCGAGTTTCTCAAGGACGCCCTGGGGAGTCGGCCAGTCGAACCCGCAGCGAGCCGCGCGGCGCTGGATCTGCTGCGCGCGGTGGAGCGCGGGCAATGTACGGGGCACGCCGTCCATGGCAGACTTTGGGACCAAGCTGTCGGCCTCCTCGTTCCGTTTGAGCCGCTCCCAGTTTTGAACTACTTCGTTGGCATCCCGAACGGTGACGTCGCCGAACACATGCGGATGCCGGCGGATTAGTTTTTCGGCCAGGGTTTCCGCCACATCGCCGAAATCGAACCAACCCGCCTCGGCGCAGATCTGGGATTGAAACACTACTTGAAGCAACACATCGCCCAACTCTTCGCGGATCCGGTCCGGATCGCCACGGTCCACCGCCTCAAGTTCCTCGTAGCACTCTTCTAAGAGGTACTTTTTCAGACTTGCGAGGGTTTGTTCGCGATCCCAGGGGCAGCCGTTCGGCGCGCGCAGTCGCCGGAGAATCTCCACCAAGCGTTCGACGGCTGGACCGGCGGGCGCCACCGAATCAGACCGCCCCGAACAACTGCTGCGCGGTCAGATCTTCGAAGTGATGCGCAAGCGCATCCACGCCGCTGAAATCCTGGAACAAGGTGAAATCGTCCGGCACAACGACGACGCGGAGCCCCGCGGTCAAGGCCGTCCGGGCCGCGGCTCGATGGCGGCACAGCGCCACAGAATCCTGCGGCTGCCGATTCATCTGCAGGAGAAGCTGCAGCCAGGCGTCCACTCCCGGAAATTCCCGATCCGGGTTGGGCGTGCAGCTCACGACGGGCTCCCATTTCGTCAGCCCGATTCGCTCCACCAGTGCGCGCACCTCGGGCTCGGATTGCCAGGACAGTAGACCCACCGCGGCCCCAGCCGCGCGCGCCTGATCGAGCACTTGCGAGAGACCCGGCACCATCGCCACCGCAGCGGACCGGAAGTACTCGCTCAAGTCCTGTTGCAGCGTGCGCAGCAAGTTCGAGCGCGCGCCCTCTGGCAATGAGTAGGCCACCGCAATGTCTGCCACCAGGTGCGCCGGCACCGCATGCAAGCCGAGACGCATCATGGCGGGCTCGTCGAAGGTGATGCCTTCGTTCGCCAGCTCGCGTTGGAGAATCTCGAACATCGTCCGCCGAATCGGGATGGCGGTCGACTCCAACTCCATGACCAGCGCGCGTTGCTTCGTGCGAAAACTCAAAATGATCTCGTCCGACATTCGGTGATCCTTTCCAAGTTGAAGAATCGGCGATGCGCCATAACATAGGTGGTCGAAGTACTGCTGGTCAAGCCGGCCGTGGGCACAGGTGGATCTGCACATGAACCTTAGAAACGTCGTTCTTGCGTGGATGATTTGGAGTTCAGTCGTGCATGCACAACCCACCCCAGCCCCTTCCGAAGGTGCGCCCCCCTCCGAGACCGCCGTGTGGCTCGACCGAGTGCAGCGCAGCGAGCTGGAACGCCTCCAGGCCTTGGTGGAAGTGGAGCGAATCCAAACGGCGCCGGACGCCGATTCACTGCTCCGCGGGCCGAATATCGAACGAGCCAAGGCGATCCTCGCTGCGCGCGCCGCCAACCAGTGGGCCCCCGGAACCCCGCTGATGGCACTTGTGCCCACACGAATTCGACTGGACTCCGGCGCCGACCGCGACCTGCCGTCCATGAGCGTGGTCACGCTGGTCGAACGGCCCGGAACGAATCTGGCGATCACCGTTCGGTGGCAGGGTGCAACTGCACGAGCGTTTCCGGCTCACTTCGCACCGGAAGCAGAGATCGTACAGCACTTGGAGCAACGGATCCGGTTCCTCGAGGAGCAGCTTCGCCAAATGCCCGACCAACCTGATACGGCCGCCACGGCGCGAATCGAGCGATACGAGCTCCAACTGGAACGGCTCAAGGAAACGCTGCGGCTGGTCCGCGCGACGTTTCAGCGCGCGGCAGGGTCCGCCCCGCGGCCTTCCTCGCCGTCGCCGGGGAGCGCACCCGGTCGCAGTGGTCCCGGGTAATCCAGCACACCTTCGAACACGTACTCCGCAGGCCCGTTCAACGTCACGTCCAGCCGATCCCAACCCGCTTCGGTGCGCGCATCCGCGATCAGCACATCCCCGCTGGCGGGAATGACGCGGACGGGAAAGGCAACCTGGCCGAGGCGCGCCATGACCACGGCGACGGCGGCCATGCCCGTGCCGCAGGCCAGCGTCTCCGCCTCGACGCCTCGCTCGTATGTGCGCACGCGCAGTTCGTCCGGCCCCGCGGCTTGCACGAAGTCCACGTTCGTGCCGGCGGGGGCGAAGTCGGCATGGTACCGGATCGCCCGGCCCAACTCCGCCACGGGCACTTCAGAAAGATTTTCCACCACGATCACAGCGTGGGGCACGCCCGTGTTCACGAAGTGGTACTCGTACCAGCGGTCTTGAACGAACAGGTGCCGGTGGAGGCGCCAATCTTTGGGCGGAGTCAATGCCAATGTCACACGTCCGTCCGCGCCAACGCGCGCGGCGATTGTGCCCGCGACAGTTTCGATGCGCATGTCTGCGGGCGCGATCCCCAGGTCGTGCGCCAAGCGCGCCACGCATCGCGCGCCGTTGCCACACATCTCCACCTCGTGCCCGTCGGGGTTAAAAAACCGCATGCGAAAATCTGCCTGGGCGGAGCTCTGGATCAGGATGACCCCTTCGCACCCGACGCCCGTGCGGCGCGCCGCCATGCGGGCGATCCACGCCGTGTCGTGGGCCGGGAACTGATTCGAACGATCATCCAGCAAGATGAAATCGTTCGCCGCGCCATGCATCTTGTAAAAAGGAAAGCGCATGGCGAGAATTTTAGATGGCACATCCGTGAACACAACCCGAAGGCGGCCAGGATCCGCGAGGACGAACCGACCATGACCTGTGAGTCGCAGTGCGTTTCCACCCCCGGCGCGCCCGCTCGACCGGCGGCTCGGCTGTGGGACGCTCACACTCATCTACAGGATCCAGCGCTGGCGCCGCGGCTCGACGAGATCTTGGAACGCGCCGATCGCGCCGGTGTCGAAGTCATGGTCGTGGCCGGTACGCATCCAGACGATTGGGACTGCATTGCGAAACTCGTGGCCCGCGCTCCCCACCGCCTCCGTGCCGCCTACGGCGTTCATCCGCTTTATTTGGAGCGTCTGCCCGCCGACTGGGAGGATCGCCTGGCATCCCGCCTCGCCGCCGATCCTACGGCCACCATCGGCGAGATCGGTTTGGACCACACGGTCCAGCCCAGAGATGATGAGCAACAAGAGCATGTCTTCTTGCGCCAGTTGGCGCTGGCTCGATCGCTCGGGCGGGCCGTCACCGTGCATGTGCGCCGTGCCTGGGGCCGCGCACTCGAACTGCTGCGCCAAGAAGGACCGTTCGAAATTCCTGTCGTGCTTCACTCCTACGGCGGCGGCGCGGAGTTGGTGCCCGCGCTGGAGAAAATCGGCGCTTGGTTTTCCTTTTCCACTACGCTGACGTGGCCCCACAATCGCCGCGGGCCGGAGGCGGCGCGAGTGGCACCCGCCGAGCGGTTGTTGGTGGAAACGGATTCGCCTGATCTGTCGCCGAAATCCGCCGATGGCTCTGCTCCAGGGCTCAACGAACCCGCCAATTTGGTACGCGTGGTTCAGCGGCTGGCGGAGATTCGCGCCGGCACCTACGACGAGTGGGCGCAGCGAACCTTCGACAACGCCGCGCGCTGTTTCGGGGAATTCCGTGCCCAACTGCACTGACGAGGAGCGTTTTTCAAGAACACTGCAGCTGCTCGGCCCGGACGCCTTCCAGCGGCTCCGCCGAGCGCGCGTGCTGGTGGTCGGCCTGGGTGCGGTGGGCTCGTATGCCGTCGAAGGGCTGGCGCGGGCCGGTGTCGGATTCCTTCGACTGGTGGATTTCGACGTCGTTCAGATCAGTAACATCAACCGGCAGCTCTACGCGCTGGAATCTACCCTCGGCCGTCCAAAGGTCGAAGTTGCGGCGCAACGAGTTCAGGAAATCCACCCGTCCTGCCAGGTGGATGCACGGCAACTGTTCGTGGACGCCGCCACGGCTCCCGAACTCTTCGAGGGTGGCCTGGATGCCGTGGTCGACGCCATGGATAGCTTAGGGCCGAAAGTCGCATTTCTGGCCGCGGCCGTCCGCGCCGGGACGTGGGTCGTTTCTTCCATGGGCGCCGCGCTACGCACCGACCCCTTCGCGATTCGCGTGGGCGATCTGTCCGAGACCCGGGGATGCCCGCTCGCGAGGTGGGTCCGCCGGCGGTTGCGCAAATTGGGAATCGAGCGGGGTATTCGCTGCGTCTATTCGATCGAACCGGTTCCGCGTGTTTGGCGATGCGTGGCGGCGGATCATTCCCGAGACACGGACGAATACCGTCGTGGCCGCCCTCGGGGAGCGCTCGGAAGTCTTTCCACGTTGACCGGCATCTTCGGCCTCGTCGCCGCCACCGAGGTCCTCCGACACCTCGCAGGCCCGTGCGCGGCGACGACGACTGTTTCCGACCTGAGGTAAGGTGGCCGCACGCTCCGCGTTCGAATCATCCAGTGCAATGGTCTTGCGCTCGGGACGGCTGGACCTTCGCCGAGCTCCTGATGCGGGCCGTCGCGGAGGTTTGAATTAGCATGATCGGTAGTTCGGGCGCCACCCTCGCGATCTTGTCGACCTGTTGGTGCGCGTTTCGGTCGTCCAGGGAACGCGTAGGGTAGTCAACTCGTCCGGTTTCACGGGGGCCCAGGTCCACTCTCGGTGGGTTGTGCCGAGCCGCTTCAGCATCTTTTCTACCGCGTTGACCGGAGGACCACGAGCGGGTAGTTTAGTGGCGAGAACGGCGGGATAGCTCAGCTGGTAGAGCAGAGGACTCATAAGCCTTTGGTCGGGGGTTCGAATCCCTCTCCCGCCACCAATGTTGTTTCGGCTGTCCGAAGCATCTCGATCCTTGGGCACTGTTGAAGAGCCCGGAGGAAAGAACCATGCGTGTGGTGTTTGTACGACATGGCATCGCGGAAGACTCCTCCGATCGCGGCGACGAGTTTCGCCGGCTCACTCCTGAAGGTCGGGACAAGACCCGAGCGGCCATGCGTGGGCTCCGCGAACTCGATGTTCGACCAGATCGAATTTTCACCAGTCCGCTGCTCCGCGCGCGAGAAACTGCCGAGATCGCCGAGGACCTCCTCGGGGGCGAGGTGGAAGAGTTGGACTGTTTGAAGCCAGGCGGGAACTTTCCGAAGTTTCTCGAGACCCTCGAACATTTAGACGCGGCGGAAGTGTTGGCCGTCGGCCATATGCCCGATATCGCGGAATTCGCCCAGCGGTGTCTGACGGGTCGAGTCACGTTTGCGATGACGTTCAAGAAGGCCGCCGCGATGTGCGTGGAATTCGATGGCGAGCCGGCCGCAGGCCGCGGCCGGTTGGAGTGGCTGTTGCAACCTTCGATGCTCCGGGCGCTCGGAAAAACATGATGCCGCCGTGCACAGGCGGGAATCCGAATCGAAGTTCCTGGTACCGTCGGCCGAGGTGCTGTGCGATGTCCCGGAGTTTTTGCGCTCCGTGGCGGGACTCCACGTCCGGCCAGGCCGAACTATTCGCGTCCGGGATGTTTACGTCGACACCGACGACCGCTGGCTGACGCGTGCGGGCGTAGGTCTACGACTTCGTCGTAGGGCCGAGTCGACCCACTGGACACTCAAAGCGGATGCCTGCCCGCGCACACCGGAAGGGTGGGAACGGATTGAAATCGAACAGCCTACGAGGCAGGCACCTCGATTCCCTTGCCGGTTGCCGCCGGGTCCGATTTCGACCTGGTTGGGACCGATTGCGCGTCGCTGGACGCTCCGGCCCATCGGTCAGTTGCGCATCGACCGAACTGAGCACGAAGTTTCCACCACCGACGGAGGGTGTGCGCGGGTTTGCTGCGACTCTGTCGGCGCGCAAGTGGCCGAGCGCTCCATCGATTGGGCCGAGGTGGAATGGGAAACGGTTCGAGATTCAAAGAAGCTCCGACGGGCTATGCGGGAATTTCGTCGCAGAACTGGCTGGGATCCCCTCACCGATTCCAAGATCGAACGGGCTTACCGGCTCGCAGGGATTTCGCCGATTCCTGCAGCTCCGACCAAGTTGAACTTCTGCCCGACCATGCAAGTGGCCGATGCGATTCCGGCATTGCTGAACCACTTTTGGCATCGTGTCCAATGGTTATGGCCGCGCGCCTACGTGGGCGTGGATCCGGAGGCTTTGCACGATCTCCGGGTGGCCTTCCGGCGTCTGCGTGCGGTGCTCTGGATGTTCCGAACTTCATTGCCAGACACGGCTCGCGCATTCCGGAACGCCCTGCGCACAATCGCACGCGCCGCAGGCGAAGTGCGAGATGCCGACGTCGCAATGGACCTAGTGCAACGGTTCGTCGAGTCGTCCAAGCTGGAGTCAAACGAGTCCATCGCCCTGCAGGAAGTGATCCGGCCGCTCCGGGAACTACGCGCGGAACGACTGCGGCGCTTTCGCGCCCAATGGGCGGGCCCGATCGGGCACGCAGTCGAGCGGACGTGGGCTCGGCTGCACAACCAGTTCAGCCGTTTCGAGAACCCAGAACCACTGAAGCCCTTCATGCGAGACGTAGTGCGCAGCGTCCGCCGCAAAGCCGCCAAAGTAATTCGCAAGCTCGTGAAAACTAGCCCCGATGCGGACTATCACCGGGCTCGCCTCGCGGCCAAGCGGTACCGGTATGCACTGGAGTTGTGGGCCGAACTGGACGGCCGCAAGGTCCAGCGACGACTGAAGCGGTTACGGGAATTTCAAGGACTTCTGGGGGATCTTCAGGATGTGGTGGTGCTGAGGGAGTGGGTCCGTGCTCGAAGCGATCGCCTGAGGGTCTCAGCTCGACGGCGGGTGGCCCGTCGCTTGCTCGCTTGGCTGGAGCAACGACGGCGCGAACTCCGTGCTCGTGCGTGGCGCGCTGTTCGTCGTTGGCGATGAACTCCGTCGAAGTGCCGGTTCATCGGCTCCCCGTGCCGATGGGTTTCATATTGCGTTTGGGCGCGGCATGAGGCCGGCCCGAATGCCACCAACGCGCAGTGGCCCTGCGCAGAAGGCCGTCCACAGCCGAGGCAAGCGGCCTTTCCGCCTCTGCACACAATTTCAGCTTCACTCTTGCGATGTTCTCACCGGCTCCGTCGACGTACTGCGGTCTTCATCTTCTCATGGCTTCGGTCTCCTTCTACCTTGCGAAAGCGCTCGCGGCCCAAAATTTCCTCGGCTCGCTCGACGGGCCGCTGGTCTGGCCTCGGGAAGCTCCAGCGCAAGCGTCGCGGAGCTAGAATCTTGCTTATTCAAAATCCCGCACAACCTATTGCGGCTCAATGCCTTGAGCACAGTTCACAGAAGTGTCTGGCACCACTGACCACCACTGACCACTGACCCCGCCGCCCACTGACCCGCAGTGTCTGACACCATTGACCGCCACCGGCCTGGTGGACTCCAACAGATTCCAGCAGACTCAAGTGGGCCTTGCGGAAAAACTGGCACCGCTGGCGACACTTGGGACGGGGAAGGCTGGAGTCGGGCGCAATGTGACCTGACCGTACAGGACCACCGACGGGCGGCGCCCAGTGGGGACATCAAACCAACCGTACGGCTTTGGGTTTTCGAAATGGGACGGCACAGTCCCGCCGGTCGCAGCCCTGCAGCCTAGGGGCAACTCCGCCTCTTCCACGGTACGACTTCTTGGGCCGAGCACGACGGCGTTCATTCACCTCACGCGTCGCTGGTGGCGAGGCTTCTCCACAATCCGCGGGGCAGATTTGTACCGCTCACGGGGCAGCCCTGTCCCGTCCATGAGGGATCCCGCGGCGAACGTATACGGCGTGCCGCCTCGTCGCTTAATTCCGTCTCTGATCTTCACAGTATTCGCGCCAGTTCTGTCGACGTACTGTGGTCTTCATCTTCTCATGGCTGCAGTCTCCTTCCTGGAAGAGTTTGACCGTGGAAATTTCCGCGGCTGGTTTGCTGTATGCTTGTGCGCTGGAAGCCTGCGCGAAGCCAAACACGGGTTCGCAAAGCTCGAACAACTGCGCGTTCGCAATTGCTCACAACCAATTGAAACTCAATGACTTGCACACACTTGGCGCCAGTGGCGCCAGTGTCTGGCACCCGCAGTGACCCAACAGTGCCGAGCGAACGCCACCAAGGAAGGTCCGATCCATGAGCCCAAGGATCTTCGTATCCGTCAGGCAGGATGCTTCCCGTCGTCGGCCAAACCCCCTAAGCGTTGAAAGCCGGAACAACGACCCATCCAAGCGCGCGTACCTGGGCCCCAGCGAGTCCTAGCCCTGGAGAAGCTGCGGGATACGGCGTCCAACCTCGCGTCCCGTTGCGTTGTTTTGTCCAACGCTTGGGCGCTAAATCGCTTCCCTATCCAAGCCTTGGAACGATCGCACGTAGAATTTTCCAAAGCTTGGACGCGACCTCGTGGCCCGTACCCTCCGCTACCCGCAAGGCCAGGCAGGCAACAACCGATTCCGAGTCGGTTACGATCACGCAGAACCGCGCGGCTGGTTCCTCACACTTGGACCTGCCGGGCCAACGCGCGTGCTTATGCGACGCGACGGGTCGCTACAAGCGCTCGAGCGGGCTTAAACGTACTCGGCAGGCCACTCGTTGGATCAGCAGGAACGTGTCCAGTCGAAGGCGGGAGGCTCAGCCTTGTAGGGGCGGACAACCTTGTTCTATTCTGCAACTTCGGTCCCGACTCTCGCCATGCCCTCGCCGGCTCCGCCAGTGCCCTGCGGCTTTCATGTCCTCATGGCTGCAGTCTCCTTCGAGTCTGTCTGCGAAAATTTCCGCAGCCGATTCGACAGGTTCTTCTTTGGAAGGCTCGCACAACACAAAACGCAGTTGCCGCAAGCCCCGAACGCCGCGCATTCGAAATGATGCGGAATCCCTTGATATTCAATGCCTTTGCGTAACTTGCGAAAGTGTCTGGCACCCGTGGACTCCAACGGACGCAGCGGACTCGGGTGGACTTCTTCTCCATGCGTCTGAAGCCAGTGTCAGTGTCATCCGGGCGATCGGTGTCTCTTAAAGCTGCGCCGCTCAACCGATGAGTGAGCGAAGGGCAAAGCCCCTCTACAGGCGTTGGCCAGCGCTCTCGCACCATCTCTGCGAAGAGTGGCGGCGGCTGGAGTTCCGTCGTTTCACGCCCGCGCCCACAGTACGAACGGATCGAGGTCTCGTGTTGAGTGGTGAACGGCGCGTGGCTATCCTTGACGCGCCATGGACCGAGTGTGCTGTCATGTGGGCGGGCGGCCCATCTACTGGTATGGGGTTTGGGTTGCGTTGGGTCTGGCAGCCGCCTATGCACATCTCGAACGGTTGGCACGGCGCGAGCGAAGACCAGAGGACTTCGCTTCCGGAGTCGTCTTTTGGGCCACGATTGGCGGCATCGTCGGTGCCAGGGTCGCTTACGTACTTTCGAACTGGCCTGAGTACGCGCGTCAGTGGCTCGAAATCTTCCGCATCGATCATGGAGGACTGATCTTCTATGGCGGATTTCTTGGCGGTGCATTGGCGCTCACGTGGTGGGCGCGCCGTCGAAAGGTGGGGTGGTTCGAGTTGGCTGATTTTGTCACGTCGGGCCTCCCGCTCGGACATGCCTTCGGGCGGGTCGGGTGTTTTATTAACGGATGCTGCTATGGACGGCCCTGGGAAGGCGGCCCATTTGGAGCGCGAGGAAGGATTCCGGTGCAATTGATCGAATCCGCTGCCAACCTATTTATTTACCTACTGCTTGCGCGCCGGTATCCACACAAGAAGTTCCACGGTGAGATCTTCGGATGGTACCTTCTGCTCTACCCCGCCGTGAGGTTCTTCGACGAGTTCTTGCGCGGCGACGAGCGCATGCGACTCGGGGCCCTTTCGATTGCCCAGTGGGCTTGTATTGGATTCATGGTGACTGCGTTGTGGCTCTTGTCCGCCGCGAAACTACGTGGAAGTGAACCCTCGGATCGTACCCCCTGAAGAGCATCGGAAACGGCTCGATCAGGTCTTGGCCGTTCTGGAACCCTCCCAGTCCAGAACCCGCTGGAAGGCCTTGGTCGAGGCAGGTAAAGTGCGGGTGAACGGTCTTGTCGTCATGCGCCCCAGCCATGAAGTACGTGCGGGGGATGTGATCCAATGGGAAATCCCACCGCCCGCGCCGAGTGACCTAGTGCCCGAAAACATTCCGATTAACATTTTGTACGAGGACCCATATCTGCTGGCCGTCGACAAGCCCGCGGGCATGGTGGTTCATCCAGCCGCAGGCCACGAGCGAGGAACTTTAGTGAATGCACTCTTGTTCCACCGCCCTGAGTTGTCTGGGGTGGGTGGCGAACGAAGACCCGGGATCGTTCACCGCTTGGACCGCGACACGAGTGGGGTGCTGCTGATCGCCAAGACCGACCCAACTCACCGGGCTTTATCAGAGATGTTCAAGCAACGCCAAATCCGAAAGGAATACCTCGCCCTAGTGTTTGGCGCCCCAGAACCTCCGGTCGGAAAAATCGAAACGCTGATCGGAAGGTCACCATCCCACAGAAAGAAGATGAGCGCAAGGGTTATAAAAGGTCGAATTGCATCAACTTCTTACAGGGTCCTGTCAACTAATGACTTGCTTTCTTTGCTGTGTGTCGAGATACAAACAGGCCGGACGCATCAAATTCGAGTTCACATGGCTCATTTGGGGCATCCAGTGGTGGGTGATTTAGTCTACGGGCAGAGGAAACGGGCGAGCGAAGAGTTTGGAGCCAAGCGGCAAATGCTTCATGCATGGAGATTGAAGTTCGTTCATCCTATCACGTTTGAGACG
>Ga0272449_1002674_pt1 | contig 16275 bp, 20 predicted proteins | sample YNPCB0241_FD_198679 | JGI IMG/M metagenome (GOLD analysis project Ga0272449, IMG submission 198679) | Hot spring sediment microbial communities from Yellowstone National Park, WY, United States - YNP-CB-024-1 | ecosystem: Environmental > Aquatic > Thermal springs > Hot (42-90C) > Sediment...
AGGATTCTTAAATTTGATGTTTTTAGTATGTTTCTTTTAAGTTTAAAAATTACGGTGACTTATTAACTGAAAGTTGCTACATTTGTAACATGATATGTGATATATTAAATATTTATTTAGTTTTTTATGTTCTTTTTATTGTGGAAAGGAGAATAAGATATACCGCCAAAGGATGATTATACAAATATTAAGATTTTGGAGGAAAGTGGTTTATTTGATAATACATTATCCAGTATATTAAGAAAAGCAAATGGGTTGCGGAATAGGCTTGTACATGGATACAATATGTTATCTGATGAGGTAGCATTAGGGTCAATAAAAATTTTACTTCCTGAGATAAAAAGGATGAGGAGGTTCATCGAAACATGGATATAGAGTTTTCTTCATTGCTTGAAATTGATAATGTTTTAGCTGTATTATTATTTGGATCTAAGGTTAGTGATGTATCATTAGCAAGAGATACTGATATATGTATTGTTGCACCTGATTCAAAAGATAAGGTTTCTCTTTTATTGGAAGTATTTTCGAAAATTTATAAGGCAGGTTATGACGTGTGGTTGTTTGAGGAGCTTCCGCTTTACATGAAGGCAGAGGTAATAAAAAATCATAAAATTTTAGGGTGTAAAGATATTTATAGACTTTATGATTATTTTGCAAAAATAATGAGAATCTGGAGTGATCAGGAAATAAGAATAAGGACGTATGTTAAGGAACTTCTATAGTGATTTGATTGTTAAATGTTGAGGGGTTGGCTGAGGAGCTCATTGTGGGAGTTAAGGTTATGGAGTTTTACGATATTAAATTAGACCCTTCAACGAACAAGATAATTGTTGGGAAGAATTACAGTTCCTTTGAACTTTAAGCATACAATTAACATGTCATATATCTTAATGTAATGTTATTAGAGTATTCTATTTTCAATTGTTTAATATCGATACCATCTATTGGTGAATTATATATGTAATGATGTAGAGACTTAAGTTGTTAGTGATTGAAAAATCAAGTGCCGTACTTAACCCCCTAACATCATGTAGGTCTGGCATTATTGATATCAAATGGCAAAGGCTTTCCTTTCGTAATATTGTGATGACATACTCTTTGTTGAAAGTGTTTGAAAGAGGGGTTTTAGATCGAGATTTTAATGTGAACCATATATTTCCGTGAACTTTTTGTTTAATAAACTCCATAGCCATGCTAAAGCAGACTAGAGAATAGTGGTAGGTAACATGTACGCCTTTGCCATCTAAAGCTTTGTTTATGAGTTATTCGAATGCTTCATGAAAATTGTTCTTTTGGAGAACAGAATTTTTATAAAATTGTTCTGTTATAGTACAATTTGTGAGGGAAGAGGATTTTAGGGTTGTTCTTTCCGAGTGGAGGGTGAGTAGGCTACCTGAACTTGTTGAGAGGGAGATAAGATTACCATTAGAGCCAACTACAATAGTTGCGATTATAGGTCCAAGGCAGGCGGGGAAAACTTTCAGGATGTTTCAGTTGGTTAGGGAGCTTTCTGGTATGGTTTCTAGGGAGAATATGCTTTACGTGAATTTTGAGCATGAGAGATTGAGGAATTTGGATGCAAATGATTTGGAGGATATGATGAAGGTTTTCTATCAATTGTTCCTTCCTGTGGAGAATACTCCAATATACCTTTTCCTCGATGAAATTCAGAATGTTAGGGATTGGGATAGATGGGTGAGGAGAGTTTATGAGAGTGGGAAGTTTAGGATTTTTATTTCTGGATCCTCTTCAAAACTTTCTAGTAAGGAGATTGCAACATCCTTGAGGGGGAGAAGTATAGATTTTACAGTTTTCCCATTTAGTTTTAGGGAATTTTTGAAGGCGAAGAGGGTTGAATTGAAGAATGTTGAAATGTTAAGCTATTTGGAGGAGAGGGGGAGAATACTTAGATTAACGGAGGAATATGTTAAATTTGGGGGATACCCAAAAGTTGTTTTAACAGAGGATATTGATACAAAGGAGAGGATTCTAAGAGCTTACTATGAAACAATCTTCTATAAAGATCTTGTGGAGAGGTATAGGGTTGACCCCACATTATTAGATGCCTTCTTAAGATATGCTGTAACATGCTTTTCCAAACAAGTAAGCATCTCCAAAATATACAATTACCTGAAGACTTTGGGATTGAAGTGCAGTAAATCCACCCTAATCAAATACTTAAAATACTCAGAAGAAATCTTCCTCCTATTCCCCACAGAAATATTCTCCTACTCAATAAAGGAGAGGAAGCAGTATCCGAAAAAGCTATACGTTGTAGATAATGGCATAGTTAGAGCGATTTATCCAGATGCTGAGAGAAGTTTTGGTAGATTGATGGAAAATGTGGTTGCAATAGAATTACTAAGGAGGAGGGAGGGGTCAAAGTTTGAAGTTTTCTACTGGAAGGAGTATGGGAAGAGAGATGGAAACGAAGTAGACTTCGTTATTCGGGAAGGTATAAGCATTAAGAAGTTAATTCAAGTTACATATGCCAACAGCAAAGATGACATTGAAAGAAGGGAAATTGGAAATTTAATTAAAGCTTCTGAAGAATTGAAATGCAAAGATTTACTAATAATCACATGGGATTATGAAGGTGAATTGGAAGTTGAAGGTAGAAGAATTAAGTGTTTACCTTTATGGAAATGGCTGATAAGCTCTAGCCTATAGAATAAAGGGCAATTAAATTCCACTTTAAATAAATCTCTACACATTCACACCCCCCACGACTTGCATGAAAACGTTTTAGCTATTTATAAAACAATGATGAAGCAAGTGAAGCAACAAAGCATAAACATAGTAGCTAACCCTCAACTTCCTCAACAACCCATCCCCCAATCCATCTACCATGAATTCTAGGGGACCTCAACTTCCATAAGACTGTCGGATATCTATAAATTCCAGTTTCAAAACTCTCACTAAGCTTCTCCTCCAACACCTTAGCAATGAATTCACTCCTAGCCATATTCATCGATCTACAGAGTTCATCAACTCTCCTTAGAAGATTTTCAGGGATGCTTATACTTATCTTAACATTCACCATACTATTAAACAATACTTTTACCCACTATTTTAATTCTCCCATCTTAAATTGGGATATCTGGCTTAAACCAGTACTCGTAAGAGAAACACATAAGCATTTCATTGCATCCTTTCGCTCTTTCAATGAGATTCATGAAACTCAATTCAATAAGAAATGAAGATTCTCCGTACACAAGTGTTAAATGTTTATTACTGTCTTAAGGTTAGTTTAGTTTGGGATTGGTGGTGTTTATTGCCTGTGAATAAGAAGTCATTGGATTGGATTTCTATGGCTGAAGAGGATCTTAATGATGCGAAAGCTGATTATAGTGAGGGACGTTATGCTAGTTCAGTATTTCACGCTGAATTATGTGCTCAGAAATCTTTGAAGGGTTTAATTGTGGCGTTAGGGTTTGAGCCTGGGAAAACCCACAGACCGAGCTTAATTCTGAAGGCCCTCATAACCTCTGGATTGGTTAATTTACGTGAGGAATTAATGCGAGAATTAAATAAACTGATATCACTTTCATTAGTCCTTGAAGATCAAGGCGTCACCCCAAGATATGGATGGGAAACCGTTGAGAGGATAATTAAACCATCTGAAATCTATGATGAGACAAAAGCAAGATTATTAATTAACAATGCTATTGAAGTTCTTAAGATTACTAAGAAAATTATAGGTGAATTAGATTGCTAGAATCAATAGTGAGAGATGAAAGATATCTGCATGATCTAAAAAGATATTTATCCAATGTTCTGGAAGATAGCAATGTAGTTGGAGTTCTGCTTTTCGGTTCCATCTCCAGGGGTATGGCTAAACCATACCCTGAAAGTGATATAGACCTCTTAATTTTAGCTAGGGAATTGCCATCTAATATTGTTGAGAGGAGGTTTATGACATTGAAGTTTAAGAGGGAGCCTATGGCTGTGGAGGATATTTGGCTAACTCCAAGGGAACTGTTGGATGGTATTGAAGGGGGATGGGGATTAATACTCGACGCCATATCAGATGGCATAATAATACACGACCCAGAAGGGATACTGCGAAATGCAAAGGAAATTGTGAACAAGAAGTATAAGAGGATAGGGAGGATATGGTTGCTGAAGAAGCTATGTTAACCATAAGGAATTGAATAAGTGAAGTTGTGGAAGGTAAGGTTAAATTTTGCAAGTTCCAATAGATTTATTTGAATGTTTCTATGCAGGGGAAGTCTATAACATCATTAACTTTTAATGTGGAGGCTCATGATGGATTTAGGTTTCAGAGGTATACTGGTTTTGCAGTGCAAAACTTCTTCTTCAAAATGCTTGGAAATGCAAATATGAATTTAGCTAAGGATTTGCATGATGCTTCAACCATAAAGCCTTATAGCGTTTCAACTTTAATGACCATCGATGATAGGCCAGTGTATTATGGTGGGGGAACTGGAAAATATAGGTTCAAGATAAACTTGCTGAACAGTGAACAATTAAATCCACTAACAATAATACAGACCATTAGAGACCAAGTGACCATGGATAACATAAGGTTCAATTTGAATGGCGTTGAAGTTAAGATTGTGAGTTATGATCAGTTGCTGAATGGTGAATTGAAGGATAAGTTTACATTGAAATTCATTTCACCCACATGCTTCAAAAGCGAAGTAATCTATCCAAAGAGGATTAGCGGAACCTCTGAGGAGAGCGTTTATGAGGTTAGGAGGAAGGAAGAGAGGACATATCAGCCAATACCAAACCCGAATGCCATGTTGAGGAATTTGATGAGGATATGGATGAAGAATTGTGAATTGCCTAAGAGGGTGGAGCTTGAGCACATGATAGATAACGATCACATAAGGATATACGAGTATCCAAGGGGGATAAGGACTGTGTGGGCTAGGGAGGGGAGTAGGAAGAATCAGCAGGGATTTGTGGGGGAAGTAACTTTCGAAGTTTCTGAGAAGGCTTTGAGTAGTGTTGGAAATGTTATTGCAGCATTGGTGAAGATGGGGGAGTATAGTGGAACTGGAATAATGAGGACTGCAGGTCTTGGGCAATATAGGATAGTTGATGGAGTGAAATAAGGGTGGGTGATGATTGTTATTTTTCGTGGGCTTTAAACCAACCCTTATAATGCTTGGTGGATGGGCATCCAATGCATTTACCATCAACATACCTGTTACAATCAGTGCAAACAATGCCGCATGGAGCTTCATTAAAGTCTTCACTTGGAACTTTAACAAGGCCTATGAACTCATTGAATAATATTTCTGAAACTGGGATAACGTAGCTCCTCCTAATATGCTCAGAAGCTCTCAACATACATATACTCATAATTGAGGATAGAACTCTCTCATCCTCAGCGAAGGCTATTATAGCTAAATTGTATTCACCATAAATTCTAAATATGTGGAGGATTCTTGGGCAATCCTTAAATCTATTCAATAAATCCCTTATGCTCTTCTCACTATCAACCTCTATTAATAGTAGTACGAGTTTAAACCAAAGCTTATCAACATTGATTAGGGGACCTATGGAAATTAACCCTTCACCAATAAATCTATTAACCCTCTTCATTACCGCAACATGTGATAAACCAAGCCTACTGCCGACACGTTTGAAATTAACTTTACAATGATCCTTCATGACCTTAACCAACTTCAAATCCACATTATTTAAACTCATACCTTCATCACTTTCTAAGTTACAATTTGTAACCTAAAATATATAAATATATTCATAATTGAAACTAGAGAGAGGTGAATTAACGTGCAGGGTGAGGCGGAGAAGAAGCCTAAAATAAAGTTTTTGATGTGTATATGTACAGGTGAATGTCCAGGATTCAGCGAGTTGACTCCAAATATATGGAAGTTCATGAATAGGGTAAGGCTGGAGTTGCCAGTGGAGTATGCAGCGATACATCCACAGCTATGTGCTCCTGATGGAGATAAATTCCTACGAGACGTACTACATAATGACGGCTCCTACTATATAATAGGGGGATGCGCACCATTCATGCAAGAGAAGATGTTTAGGGATGCATTGAAGGATAAGGGTGTAGAGAAGGGGAAGCATATAGCTCTAGATTTGAGGAATATGAAGGTTGATGATGCCTTCAATAAAGTTGCTGAAGCAGTAAATAAGATTGTTGGTGGGAAGTAAATGAGCTTCTTAATACCTAGAGAACTAATACCATGGTATCCAAGGATAGATTACAATAAATGCACTGGATGCTTGACATGTGTAAACTTCTGCCCCCATAAGGTTTATGATGTGGAAAACGGTAAACCAAAAGTTGCAAGGCCATTCGAATGCGTTGTGGGATGCATGAGCTGCTCTAAAATATGCCCATCAGAAGCCATAACATTCCCATCAATGGATGAACTTAGAAGACAATTAAGGGAATTAAGGAAGGCCGCCGCAGAGGTTTCTGGCAAGAAGGATGCTTAAATAGAGTCTCATAATGATGCCAGCAAATTAATAATCAATTATTTTTCCAGCCTCATCATAAACTTTTAATCCAACTCCCAAGCGAACATTCGAGATTCTCTTGATTTTAGAGTTTAATGGATTTCTCTGCCAAATCACTATTCAACATTCAAACATTCCAGTCAAAACTTAAGTTTATCATGAATAGTTATATGGTAAGCTATTTAAAGGCGATTGAATATAACTTTGAAAATCTTGGGATTAATATTCATTGATGGATGGTGAGGGATATGTGTAGTGATGCTGAGAAAGGCGGGTCGAAGATTTTAAGTGTGATCTCTGTTACCACTTTGGCATCCTTTTTAACTGGTTTGAATGCTAGGTTGGCTGTTGTGGGGTTGCCAATAATTGCCAGTGCACTTAATGCTGATGTGGATATGATGCTTTGGATTATTCAGGGGTACATGTTTGGCTCAACAATAATTCAGCTGATTATTGGTAGGCTATCGGACTTATATGGGAGGGTTAGACTGTTCAATTTAGGCTTCCTAATATTCATATGTGCAGCCGTTTTGGCTGGATTTGCACCAAACCCATATGTACTCATAGTTGCAAGGATGATTCAGGGGATTGGTGGAGCGCTACTGATGACTCTAAGCGTCACAATACTTACTGATAACGTTCCAAGTAATTCATTGGGAACATGGCTTGGGGTAAACCAAGTGGCATGGAGGGTTGGTGCAGTTGCAGGATTATCTTTGAGTGGCGTGATAATTGATGTTATGGGGTGGAGGTGGATATACCTAATATACGTCCCAATTGGATTCATATTCTACCTATGGGGGATGCATACATTAAAGGAGGCTTATAAGCCTGAGGAGAAGCCCAGAATAGATGTGGGTGGATTCACACTATTCACAGCATTCCTAATAAGCATTCTACTATCCCTAACCCTCTTCACATCAGGAACTACATACATCCAAATGGCATCAATCCTACTGGTATTGTCACTCATATTTCTCGCCATATTCGTTTTATGGGAGATTAGAATTCAGCAACCAGCATTGGATCTACGTCTATTCAAGATATGGCAGTTTACAGGTGGAATTACAGCTCAACTCCTATACTCAATAGGCTTCGGATCCTTCTCAACCCTCCTCGTATTATACCTTGAAATTGTTAGGGGGTTCTCAGCCACATCATCCGGACTCCTAATAGTTCCATTTGAAGCATCATACCTAGTATTTGGGGTTTTGGGTGGTAGATTATCTGATAAGTATGGCTACGTACCAGTAACCGTAATTGGGTTAATATCATCAGCCACAGCATTCCTAGGATTATCAACCATAAACCCATCCAGCGATGTAAACATGATAATATTTTATGAGGTAATGTTTGGATTTGGAACTGGATTATTCCTCTCACCAAACACAAGCTCAATAATGACAAGTGTACCTGCAGGGAAGAGGGGGGTTGCATCCTCCCTAAGATCAGTATCAGCAAACATAGGGATGCTGTTAAGCCTCAATGTGGCTATACTATCAATGGTTCAATACATACCATATGATGTGGCATCAGCACTCATATCATCAAAGGGTGTGGAAGATTTGGGTGGATACACATTGGCAGACTTATCCAATGCCATAGCGAAATCCTTCATGACACAAGCCTTAGCCATGCTGGCAGCAATACCATTCAGCTTATCAAGGGCAATAAAGAGGGGGAGAAAAGTTAAAAATGATTGATCAACTTCCACGTTGAAGTAGAAGCTCCAAATACGTTTTAACTATTAGGGGGCGATTGGATAAATTTAATGAACTCAACAATTCCATTAGCTTATTCATATATGCCTCCTTAGATTCCGGATTTAAAACTTCAACCTCCATGAATACCCCGAGACCCTCAACATCATCAATGCAGACTTTCAAATCACCCCTCGAATATTCATCCCTAACCTTCCTAACGACAAGATCCTTAAACCCAAGCTTCCTAAAAATCTCCAGCAACCTATCATCCAACAAATCCATTTCAATCTCCTCCCTAACCTTAACGTCCATTGAAGATCTCGGACCCTTAAACGTCAACTTATACCTGATCTCACCATCACTGGATTTATAGATCCTTATCCTAAGAGCTGAATCCTCCACATAATTGACGCAACCTCTAAAGTCTATGTAATGATCCTCCTCAAAACGATGCGAGATATATTTAAACCCCAAATCACATAACTTCCTCTTCAAGAAATCCACGTCAAAACCATCAAGACTCAACTTAACTTCATACTCAAACAAAGCTTAACCCACCATTAAAAGCATCCACTATTAGGATAAATGTTTATTCAGTTTAGAAATCCCTCAACCTATGGCTTTGCATGCCACTGAAGTATGATGTATCGTTATGTTTAACCAATGTGAAAGCTCCATTATCATAGTCGAATATGGTTATCCCACCACAATCAATCCTCACATTCCAAAACTTTGAATCATCCAATCCAAGTAGCATGCATATTAGAACTTTGCATATAACCCTATGGGAAACCACAGCCACATTACCCCTATGGGTGGATGTTAATTGGTTGATGAAGTTTTGGAGTCTAAGTCTCACATCACTTAAACTTTCACCCCTGGGGAATTTGACTTTATGTGGATTTCTAAGCCACTCTGAGTATAGGTCTGGATAGGCTTTCTTAACTTCATCTTCAAGTTTACCCTCCCAATCACCATAACTTATATCGATTAAACGTTCATCAGCAATAACGTCAACCCTCCTCTTCTGAAACCTTGCAATAGCCATTGCAGTGTCAAGGGAGCGTTTCAATGGACTTGAATATATAGCCTCGAAATCCACTTCGCTAAGATAATTGCCAAGAGCTTCAGCTTGCTTAACACCAACATCACTTAAAGGCACATCAACCCTACCCCTAAAAACACCCTTAACATTCCACTCAGTTTCACCATGCCTAATCAAGAAGAGCCTCAATTAAACCACAATATAGAGAGTTGAAACCGGAAATATTTATCTATTTATCCATTGAAAGATAAAGGTGAAGACTTCATGTCATCCATAAAACCAACAAGAGAACTTGGATTAGAGGAGATATTTAGTTTAGCGTGGGATCTATACACTAAACATGCAAAGAATATAATTCCACCATACATAATACTTGGATTATTAACCTTGATCGGCGAACACATCCCAATATCATTACAACATCAAAGGACTTATGCTATAATGAAACTGTATATTGGGATTTATGAAATTGTAACTTCAATGTTATGGTGGCTGATAATTGCCATCATCGGCCTAATAATTGCTGGAGTTACAATTAAATATACTGGGGATGTAATTGAGGGGGTGAATCCAACATTGAAATCCTCACTAAATTACACTGTAAGTAGACTTGGAGACATAATATTGTCAGCAATAATACTTGCAATCATATTAATAGTGGGATTCATACTCCTAATAATTCCTGGAATAATATTTGGGATAATGTTCATATTAACCATGCATGTAGTTGTGCTTGAGGGGAGGGGTCCAATAGAAGCCCTTAAAAGGAGTAAACAACTCGTCCATGGAAGGTGGATTACAACATTTGCAATATTGTTAATAATTTTCGTAATAATATTTGTAACCAGCTCAATACCATGGTGGATAGGCTTCATACTCACACTAATAGTACAACCATACATTGTCACCATATTGACATTCCTATACTACTCCATGAAGGCAAGGGAAAGTCAACCTCCACCATCAACAATTAGTTAGGTGTGAAGGTATGCTGATGGGGTGAATGATTTGGCTGGGAAACTTAAAATCATGGATTGTAGGGGTGCTAGTAGGATAATTGTTGTTGGAGATATACATGGAGATTATGAGGCATTTAGAGGGGTTGCGAAGCTATTCAATCCAGATAGGGATGTAATTGTATTCTTGGGGGATTATGCTGATAGGGGGGATATGGGCGTTGAAGTCATTGAAGGTGTTAATGATTTAATTGAGAATTATGGTGATAGGGTTGTGGCTTTGAAGGGGAATCATGAAGATTATAGGGATGGTGAACCATACTTCCAACCATGCACACTAATATATGAAGCGGATGTTAAGAGGGGAGGGTGGAGTAACTACTACAATTCATTCCTAAAGAGGTTTATAGGTAGACTGCCAATAGCTGCATTATATGATGGTATACTATTCGTTCATGGTGGAATATCATCTAAAATAAGAAGCCTTAAAGATCTTGAAGACCCAACACCTGAAGTTGAGGAGGATGTTTTGTGGAGTGATCCATGGGGAGGGTTTGGGGAGCATCCAAACTTTAGGGGGGCTGGAATACTGTTTGGGGTGGATGTGAGTGAAAGTGTTTGTAGAGCTTTAAATGTGAATTACATAGTTAGAAGTCATGAGCCGAGGAAAGCTTTGGATGGACCATATGTGGAGCATGATGGTATGGTAGTAACTGTGAGCACCACGAGGATTTATGGTGGTAGACCATTCATACTATCCATACCCACAGAAAACACGCCGAAAAATGGTTATGAATTAATGAATTATGTGGTAATGATTGATTAGGGATTCATTCTAGGGCTATGAATCTGGTTAAATGTAAATCCATAATCATCTTCCTAATTTTATCTTCAACTTCACCCTTCTCCATGGTTAACGGTGGCCTAACATAGGGTTTAACTGGTGAACCCATAAGCTTCATTAAAATCTTAACTGCAGATGGGAATGATGATGTGCAATCATAAACCTTAACTATTCTAAGTAGAGTTTTCCATGCATTGTAAGCCTTTTGGAAGTCACCCTCCCTCCAACCATCATAAATCTCCCTATGGAGTTTTGGGGTTGCATTAGCCAATGCCATTATACCACCATCACCACCCATCATCAATGCGGGTAGGAACATATCATCTAAACCAGTGAATATTGAGAAGTCACTCCTAACACTCTTCAAATCAATTATGAGATTTCTTAGGTATGTGAAACTATCAAAAGTTACCTTTGCCCCAACAATATTACTATATTCCGAAGCAAGCTCCAGATACATTTGAATTGGAATATTAATTCCAGTGGTTGATGGAATATTGTAAACTATGACGGGGATATCAAGCTTCTCAGCAATTGTGGAGAAATGCTTCTTCAAACCTTCATATGTGGGTTTAAAGAAGAATGGTGGAGTAACTATAACGCCATCCACACCAAAATCCCTAAAAACTTTACCCAACTCCAAACTATGGGCAGTGGAATTGGAGCTTATCCCAGGTATAACCTTAACCCAGCCATGAGCCTCCTCCAAAACAATTTTAACCAAAAGAACACTTTCATCCCTACTCAAATGGACAAACTCACCAGTAGTGCTATTTGGGAATATCCCATGAACACCACCCTCCACCTGATACCTAACAAGCCACCTCACAACCTCCACATCCATGGATAAATCCTCCTTAAACGGTGTTATCATGGGAGTAATTACACCATGAAACTTAACAGGCATAACAAACACCAAACACGATTAAATATTATCCACACAAAATGCTCATATACCTTACCATAACATAAGTCTACTATAGGGTGAAATGGAATGGTGAAAATCCTAATAATATACGATTCAAAAACAGGCAATACTGAGCGAATGGCATATGCAGTAGCCGAGGGGGCAAAACAAGTGGAGGGGGTGGAAGTAACTGTAAAGAGGGTTAACGAAGTAAAGCTGGAAGACCTATTAAACGCCCATGGAATAATAATTGGTTCACCAACATACTACGGTCAAATGTCAGCAAAAATAAAAGACCTAATAGATAGAACAGTTGAAATTCATGGGAAACTTGAGGGGAAGGTTGGCGCAGCCTTCACAAGCTCAGGAGGAATTGGAACAGGAGCTGAAACAACACTACTATCAATAATTCAAGCCATGCTAATACATGGAATGATAATTCAAGGGAGATCAGATGACAAACATTACGGAGCTACAGCCGTGGGAACACCAAATGAAGAAGAACTTGAAGAATGCCGTGAACTTGGGAAGAGAACTGCAGAGCTGGCTAAGAAACTCCATAAATAATTAATGTTTTTAAATTGAGAAGAGCAAAATTCATTTTGGGTGAATACCTTATGATTAGAATTAAATGGTTTGGGCATGCAGCATTCTCAGTAAATATAGATGGAAAGATATTCTATGTGGATCCATGGATTAAGAATCCACTAAACCCAAGTAAAGAGATACCAGAGGAAGCTCCAGACTACATAATAGTTACACATGATCATGGCGACCACATTGGGGAAACCATTGAAATAATGAAGAAGCATAGTAAATCTAAGCTAATAGCAATATATGAGATAGCATCCAGCATAGCTAAAGAGATAAAAGCTGAAGGGAGAGTTATTGGAGCAAACATAGGTGGACCCATAAACCTCGGAGATAGATATAAGGTAATATTAACCGTGGCAGAGCATTCAAGTGAGAGGGGGAATGCCACTGGAGCAGTATTCGGTAAGGAGGGGAAGTACGTTTACCATGCTGGAGACACAGGATTAACATACGACATGAAATTGATAGGGGAATTATACAAACCAGTGGTGGCATTGCTACCCATAGGAGGACACTTCACCATGGGACCCATGGAAGCAGCATGTGCAACTCAAATGATAAACCCAAAATACGTTATACCAATGCACTACAAAACATTCCCAATAATAGCTGGATCCCCAGAGGAATTCAAGAAATACTTGGATGAAATGAAAGTGAAGGTTGAATTAATAGTTCTAAAGCCAGGTGAAGAAGTTACATTAAAAGTCTAACGCACACTAAAACACCATAATAAAATTTACATTATTTATAATTTTAACTGAAATTGAGGTTTGAAAATTTATATTCTCTGGAACCCAACACTCCTACACTTTATTATTACTGGTTTCCCCTCGATCACTTCGAAGAAAATTTCTGGTAGGAATTTCTTGCTCAACTCTATGCATGTTAAAGTGTGCATGCTTAGATTGCTGGTTTTTATGATGGATTCCCCCTTGGCGAGCATCATGTATACTATCAATTGATCTGCTGCATGGGAATCCACAGTCCCCCCACCCCTAATTTCATCTAGAAGTTTCATTGCAGCTTCCTCCCCAACCTTTTCAGCTGGCTTCCCTATTTCACCTAAACTGTCTGAGCCAATAATGCATCCAGTGGATGTTTCAGCCCATAAAACTATTCCACATCCAGGGCTTAAAGCACATTTCGGGTGGTTTGATTGTAGGATCTCCAATTCTATATCGACATCGAATCCATGGGATTTTAGGATTTTCGATGCGGAGTTTGCCATTCTATTTACAATGTGTTCTGGGAGTCTAGAGCTGTATGATATCCCCTTAATCAATTTTATTGAACCTTGATCTTCAAGTCTTATTGGTTTTAAACTTGTTACTGGCTCCATGTAAGCTCTAACAATACCTCCACCCCTAGGGTAGAAGCCTCTCCTCAAAACTTGAATGTTGAAGTTGTATCCAGATTTGGATAGTATTGGTTTCAATACGTTTATTATGTAGTCTACTGGTGGTGCAAGTGGATTATCAGTTCCACCAATAATCTCCACATTAACCCTTGATTTAGCGAACATTGCTGCTGGTAGTAGGCTTTGAAGTACAAGTGTAGTTGAACCTGCAGTTCCAATATCGAATCTATAGCTTCCACCACCAATACTTTTAGGATTAAACTTTATCTCCATAGATCCAAGCTTCAAACCCTCAACTTCAGCATTCACCAAGCTTGCCACAGCCTTAATTGCAGTTATATGTTGAGCTTTTAAACCTGGATCACTCCTCTTAGCCCTTATATTGAAAACCCTAACTGGAACCCCTAAAACAGCTGATAAAGCCACAGACATTCTAAGTATCTGCCCACCACCTTCAAGCATGCTACCATCAACTTCAATCATACCATCCACCCACTAGCAATTCACAATTAAATGTGTAATTCTTCAAAAGAATATTCCCATATATCAATTTAAGATTTAACTTTAAGCTCCCATACTCCTCAAGATATATTCAACAATCTCCATAGTCCCAATGCAGTTGAGGGAGTTGCAAACGTAAACCTTATCATAATTGATTAATTTAACGGCTTTGTCGATCTGATCTTTTGAAGCTAAATCCATTTTCGTCAACCCAATCACAAGTATCCTGTCAGCGAAGAATTCTTTAACACTCTTGAAAACGTTCAATTGGTATTCTAGGGGGTATCCACAAGTCTCAGTGGGATCTATTAGGAATACCACTCCACCCCTAAGATTCTTTAAAGCAGCTATAGCTTGCAATTCAATCTTATTCCTCTCATTTAGAGGTCTATCCAGTAATCCTGGGGTATCAACAATTTGAGCTCTAACACCATGTGAACCCATAATGTGACCTACACTAACATTCTTGGTTGTGAATGGGTATTCAGCAATTTCAGGTTCAGCTGTGGATACACATTTAACGAAAGAAGATTTCCCAACGTTTGGTGCACCGCAAACCACTATTATGGGTATGTTGAAGTCTATTGATGGAAGCCTCCTAAGCTTCACTAAGTTGCTGAGGAATTTGAGATCTTCATCAATATCATCAATTATGGATGAAACTCTACCATAAAATGCTCTACGAAGTTTAGCAGCTTCACGGGGATCCATTGCCCCCCTAATTTCACGTACATACTTTTTTGATAATTTTAATATCATGGATGAAGCCCATGAAACATTCCTCAAAGATTTAACATATGAATCCCTATCAAACATTACACAGAATAAATCCCTATAGAATGGATGTATTGAATCTAGGTTAGGCATACCATTAACAATGGATTTCAATCTATCCGAAATTATCGATGCAACAGTCCTTATACGCCTAATCTCCCTAAGCTTAGCCATTAATAGTGGATCCCTCTTACTTGGAAGCTCAATGGATATCTTAGAAGCTCTACCAAAAGCCATATCAATAAGCTGCTGGGAAGTTGGAACTCCTGGGATGTTGCTAAATGGATTAAAACTAATCATAGAATCCAATTATTAAGGTGAAGCTAAACATTAAAAGCTTTATTAAATGCTTCTTTAAAAATGTTGTAGGCTTCAGATCCATATAAGCATACAATAATCTTCCTCAAAGACTTCAAGTGTGGAATTTCTCTACGGAAAACTTCAGCCATAACCTTAGCCGCTAAATCATATGGATATCCATAAATGCCAGTGCTAATGGCTGGGAAAGCTATACTCTTCAAATTAAGTTCATCAGCCTTTCTAAGGGCATTGGTTACTGCTTCATCAAGCTTAGATGGTGGATCCACATTCCATTTTGGGCCAACAGCATGAATAACATACTTTGCCTTAAGGGAACCTGCACATGTAACTGCAACACCACCCACAGGTATAGGACCATGCTCCCTCACATACCTACGACTCTCCTCCTGAATTATATCTCCACCTCTACGAACAATAGCCCTCGCAACACCCCCACCATGCTCAAGATATGGATTTGCAGCATTAACTATAGCATCAGCCTCAATGAGAGTTATATCACCCTCCACAAGCTCCAAATCAACAGAACCAAACTTAAACGTTAAAACCATACATACACACCCACAAAACATCCCAATTACCCTTACAATAATAGGGAATACTTAAGCTAAACGCCCACCCAAAAACCCAAAAATTCAACACACCCACATCACAAAAGAAATGTGGGAAAGCCCATTTCCTTGAATGAAAACCTTCACCGATATATATATATTGCTTTCCAAACAAAATTTTATAATGAGTTTGCTCATTTCCTCATGAAGTGATAATCATGAGGAAATATATAAACAAAAAATACATAACCATT
>Ga0272449_1002675_pt1 | contig 16274 bp, 16 predicted proteins | sample YNPCB0241_FD_198679 | JGI IMG/M metagenome (GOLD analysis project Ga0272449, IMG submission 198679) | Hot spring sediment microbial communities from Yellowstone National Park, WY, United States - YNP-CB-024-1 | ecosystem: Environmental > Aquatic > Thermal springs > Hot (42-90C) > Sediment...
AAAAAATGAATATAGAAATAGTTGGTTATGGTGAAGTTGATCCAATAAAAGGAAAAATTTCTGAAAATTCACCGCTTGGCAAAAATTTAATCAATAAAAAAGTTGGAGATAACGTTGAATTTGAAATTAATGGCAAAAAATTCAAATATAAAATATTAAAGATATACTAAATTAAATTTCTCACCTCTCACTTCTCACCTCTCACTTCTCACCTCTCACTTCTCACCTCTCACTTCTCACCTCTCACCTCCCATTTCTCACCTCTCACTTCTCACCTCCAAATTAATATTTATCTGGCAAAATTCCATAGTAAGATGCTAAAAATTCCGCTATTTCTTTCCAGAGCCTTGTTACGGTTTGAGAAGCAATTAAATCAGTTGGTGTTTCTTTAAATAAAGTTAAAATTGTAAATTTAGCATCTGTAGCCGGAAAATAACCAACAAAAGTATGAACAATTTTATTTTCATCATAATCTTTAATTTCAGGATTATAAACTAAAGAAGTTCCAGTTTTGCCACCAACATAGTAATTTTCCATTTTAGCTCTTTTACCAAAACCATCTTCAACAACTTTTTGAAGCATTAAATTCATTTTATTTATAGTTTCTTCACTAAATGGTTTTGCTAAAATCATTCCAGAAATTTTTTGTGTATTTGATTTCCTTATTTCTTTTACTAAAAATGGTTTTAAAATAAACCCTCTATTTGCAAAAATATTAAAATCAACTAAAAGTCTTAAAGGAGTTATTGTAATTCCCTGCCCAAAACTTGCAGTATAAAAGTTAACTTTTCTACCAAAAGGCTTTCTTAATGTTTTTAATGAACCAATTTCTTCTTTCAAATCTACATTTGTTGGTTCTTCTATTTTAATTTTTTCTAACATTTTTAAAAAATTATCATCGCCAACTTTTTCTTCTACAAAAATAGCTCCTAAATTTAAAGATTTGTTTAATGCTGTTTGCATATCTACAGTTCCATAACTTTTTCTATCCCAGTTATAAATCTTATGGCCATCAGCTACAATAAATCCTTTATCTTCATAAGTGGTTTCTGGTGTTATTTTATATTCTTCAATACCCAATGCGTACAAAAATGGTTTAATAACTGAACCAGGCTCATATGGTTTTAAACTTTCTAATTCAAATAAAGAATAATCATTCACTAGATTAAAATTATTATTATCATACGATGGTATTTCAACTAAAGATACAATTTCACCAGTTTTTGAATTTAAAACAATAACAATAGCTTTTTTTGCTTTAAAATCTTCAAGATATTTTTTTGTAAGCTCATAAACTTTTTTTTGAACATTTATATCTATTGTAGTCAATAAATCACTACCCGGTTCAGGAACTTTTACAATTTTGCCATTTAATAAAATACCATCTTCTCCGCTCAAAAAATCATCATAATAAGCTTCAAGACCATACACCCCTTTAGATTCCTGAACAAAACCTATAAATTTACTTACAAGTTCTTTGTATGGATAAAATCTTCTATAACCCTGTTCAACCCATAAAGAATCTATACCTAAGTTTTGAATTTTATTTTTCTTTTCTAAATCAACTTCGCCTAAAGACAAAACTTTGTTTCCAGCATTTAAAAATTCTTCTATGGTTAAATTAGGAAAGAATTCTTTAATTTTTTGATAAATTTTAACTAAATTTTCTTTATCTAGATTTTTGAAATTTTTAAAATAAACTTTAAAATAAGGAATATTTGTAGCTAATGGATAAAGGTTGCCATATTTATCTTGAGCATAAATTTGACCTCTTGGAGCTGGTATTGTTTTTTTTGAATTTGAATTGTAATTAGCAAAAACGTCGATTTTCCCAGTTTGAAGATTTAAAATATAAAAGGAAAAAATTAAAAAAACAAAAAAATTAAAAAGCAAAAATAAATAATATGGCAATTTAAAAATATTTTTTTTAAATTTTTTAGAATTTTTAAATACTAATTTTAAAAATGCCATAATTATTTGGCAACAACAAAAGGAGCTTTTTCATAAAATAATTTTATTTTGTAATTAAGACCAAGTTCTTTTGCTTTTTTTGAAAGATATTCTTGACTGGAAATGTTGGCAAATTTATTTTTAAGATCAAAATTTATATTTTGTTCTTTTAGGAATTCTTCATTTAATTTTTTAATTTCATAAGAGATTAAAACAGATTTATTTCTTTCAAAAATAATAAAAACTAAAAGCGAAAGATTTATAATAAAAAATAATATTAATAATGTTTTTTTAAATTTGATCATCATTTGTTTTTTCAAGAGCTATAAGTTTTGCAGATCTTGCTCTTGGATTTTTTTTAATTTCTTCTTTTGTTGGCTTTAATTTTTCAATTACTTTAATTTTTGATCTATATTCTTTTATAATTTTCTTTACAATTTTATTTTCCAATCCTTGATAAGTTAAAATTATTATTTTTGCACCCTTAGGTGATATTTCAATTGCATCCTTAATACCTTCATAAATATTTGAAATCTCATCATTTACTAATATCCTTAATGCCTGAAAAAGTAGCCTTGCTGGATGTTTTTTGGAAGATTTTTTAAATCTTGTAATTTCAACCAAATCTTTAGTTGTTTCTATCTTTTTTTCCTTCCTTTTTTTAACTATTAATTCTGCAAGTTTTTTTGCATCTTTTTCTTCAAAAGTTTTTAAAAATTCTTCCAAAGAATTTTTATCTAAAAAGTTTACTATATCCTTTGCTGTAATTTCAATTTTTGGATTAAATCTCATATCTAATTCTTCGTCTTTCAAATAACTAAATCCCCTCTTTGATTTTTCAAGATGCCAACTTGAAACTCCTAAGTCAAAAATTATCCCTGAAAATTCATAAAAATTCTCTTCTTTAATTATCTTTTTAATTTCTTTATAATTTTCGTTTCTAAATATTATTCTTTTTTTAAATTTTGGATATTTTTTCATAATTTCTTTTTTTGCAAGATCCAAAACTATTGGATCCCATTCAATTGCTAAAATTTTTCCATTGGGGCCTGTTCTTTTTAAAATTTCTATACTGTGCCCCCCAAATCCAAATGTCGCATCTATATAATTTTGATTTGACTTTGGATTTAAAATTTTAATTATTTCTTTAACTAAAACTGGAATGTGCATTTTTAATTAAATTAATTTTTATTTACATTCAACTAGGGCACGATCGCTCGAGCTTACCCTCTATAAACCTTTTTTCTTATTTATATAATTTTGATTTGACTTTGGATTTAAAATTTTAATTATTTCTTTAACTAAAACTGGAATGTGCATTTTTAAATACCTAAATCTTTCAATTCTTCTGATATCTTATAGGCTTCATTTTCAGTATTTGCTTTATATTCTTCCCAAATCTTTTCATCCCAAATTTCTATTCTATTAAATACTCCGACAATTACTACTTGTTTTTTTAAATTCGCATAATTTCTTAAATTTTCAGGAATTAAAATTCTTCCCTGCTGATCTAAATCTTCTTCAACAGCTCCTGAAAAAATCAATCTCAAAAAAGCCCTAGAATTTGCTTGGGTAAGAGGCAGATTCATCAATTTATTAATAAATTTCTCCCACTCTTCCCTGCTATAGACAAACAAACATTGATCTATTCCTCGAGTAATTACAAGACCAGCAGCTAATTTTGGCCTAAATTTGGCAGGAATAGCCAATCTTCCTTTTTGATCTAATAAATGTTTATATTCTCCTAAAAACATAGTTTTCCACAATTTGATTTAGTTATCCCCATATTTTTCCACAATTCCCCACTCCAATTGAAGTATAACCCATAATTATTATTTTTTCAACATTTTAAAAGCGTGAAGAAAAAATAAAGAAAATAAAATAAAAATTTAGATCTCATTAACAATTTTTCCACAAAAAATTTTTTAGATTTTTCTATATTTTTAAAATAGCAAGTTCTAAAGGTAAAATTAAAATTGGAGGCTCTCTTTTAATTTGCCAATAACTTTCTAAAAAAATATTTATAAAATTTTGGATATCAGAAAGAGGTATTTCTTTTAAAATATCGTATATTTTCTCAAAATCTTCGGGTATAAAATCAGATAAAACAAGGTTTTTTAATTCTGGATTAACTCTTACAAGAGCAACACCTCTTAAAAATCTTATAATTTCATCTAAAAAAATAACTAAATCATAACCATTCAAATAAATATTATTTAAAATCTCAAGTAATTTCTTTTTATTTTTATCTCTTAAGGCTTCAAAAAAACTTAAAATAAAATCCTTTTTAACCATTCCAAAGAAATTCTCAATGTCTTCTCTTGTTATGTTGTTAGAAAAATTTAAAATTTTATCTAAAATAGTTTCAGCATCCCTTAAACTTCCATTTGCTTGTTGTGCAATAAGTTTAAGAGCTTCATCTTCTATATTTATTTTTTCATTCTCTTTTATTTTTTTTAGTTTTTCAAAAATTTCCTCTGATGTTAAAAATCTAAATTGGAATTTCTGAGTACGAGATAAAATTGTAGGAATTACTTTCTCTGGTTCTGTTGTAGCTAAAATAAAAACAACATAATCTGGTGGTTCTTCAAGAGTTTTTAAAAAAGCATTTGCTGCTTCTTTTGTTAATGAATGGCATTCATCGATAACAAAAACTTTCTTTTTACCAATAAAAGGTCTTACTTTAACTCCTTCAATAATATCTCTAATCTCATCAATTCCTCTTTTAGAAGCTGCATCAATTTCTATAAAATCAATAAAACTTCCTTTATTAATAGAAATACAATTATTGCAATTATTACATGGATCTGCGTTTTCTTTTAAATTTAAACAATTGATAGCTTTTGCAAAAATTCTTGCTAAAGTAGTTTTTCCTGTACCTCTGGGACCAGAAAAAAGATATGCATGCGCTATTTTATTTTGTAAAATTTGGTTTTTAAGTGTTAAAACAACGTGCTTTTGTCCAATAAATTCGCTAAAATTATTTGGCCTATATTTTCTATACAACATATTAAAATTTTAAAATTAAATTGCAAAATATATTATAAACCCAAAATAAAAATTCTACATATTGTAAATTTTAGCTTTTTTAGAAAAATTAAAATTTCGGAATCAAATTTAAAAAGTACTCTATTAAATCATCTAATTTCATTTCTTTAATTTCTTTTTTACCTTTTTCTCTTAAAGAAACAGTTCCTTCTTTTTTTTCTTTATCTCCAACAACTAAAATTTCAGGAATTTTTTCTTTTTCTGCCAAAAATATTCTTTTTGATACAGTTTCTTTTGGTTCAAAAATTTTTATCCTAAATTTTTTTTCTTTTAAAATTTCAAATAATTTTTTAGCATAATCTAAATGATTTTCTGAAATAGGCAAAATTGCAATTTGAATTGGAGAAAGCCAAAAAGGAAAATTACCTCCATAATGTTCTATTAAAATTCCTAAAAATCTTTCCGTAGAACCCAAAATAGCTCTATGAATAACTATAGGATTTTTTTCTTTTCCATCTTTATCTATATAAGTTAAATTAAATCTTTTCGGAAGATTCATATCAAGCTGAACTGTAGAAAGTTGCCATTCTCTTTTTAAAACATCTTTAAACATAAAATCAATTTTAGGACCATAAAAAGCAGCTTCACCTATACCTATTTTATATTTTAAATTATGCGATTTAACTAATTTTTTTAAAATACTCTCGGCTTTTCTCCAAACTTTGGGCTCTCCTATATATTTTTCTTTCATACTTGGGTCATGAACTGAAACTCTAGCCCAAAACTCATTAAAACCAAATGTTTTGTACACTATTTTTATCATCTTTAAAATTAGATCTATTTCTTCCTCTATTTGATCTTCTCTTAAAAATATATGACAATCATCTTGAGTTAATGCTCTTACCCTTGTTAGTCCAGAAAGCTCGCCACTTTTCTCATACCTATAAACTGTAGTTGTACAAGTCCAACGAATAGGAAGATCTTTATAGGATCTTATTTGAGATTTATATAGCATCATAAAATGAGGACAATTCATTGGTTTTAGATAGTATTCTTCGTCTTCTAATTTTAATGGAGGAAAAAGAGCATCATATTTTTCAATATGGCCTGAAATTTCATAGAGTTTTCTTTTTGTAATATGAGGAATCCATATTGGTTCATAACCAAATTTCTCTTGAAGTTCAGTGATAAAATTTTCAACAATTCTTCTTAAAATAGCTCCTTTAGGTAAAAATAATGGTAACCCAGGTCCAATTTCATCTATAATTTTAAAAATTTCTAACTCTTCTCCTAATTTTCTATGATCTCTTTCTTTTGCTTCTTTAATTTTTTCTAAATAATCTTCTAATTCTTTTTTGTTTAAAAATGCTAAACCATAAATTCTTGTCATTTGAGGATTTTTTTCATTTCCCCTCCAATAGGCACCAGAGATAGAAACTAATTTAAAAGCATCAATTGGAATCTCTTTTGTATTTTTAACATGTCCACCCCTGCATAAATCAATAAATTCTCCAACTCGATAAATAGTAACTTTTTCAACTTTTTTTGGTTTTTTTTCTTTATTTTTTATTTTTAAAATTTCATTAAAATCAGTTGTTCCATATTTTTTTAAATCATCCAAAAGCTCTAATTTAAATGGTTGATCTTTAAATATTTTTTTAGCTTCTTGAAAAGTTATTTTTTTCCCTTTAAAATCTAATTTTTGTCTTATAATCTCTCTCATTAAATCTTCAACTTTTTCAAGTTCATTTATAGGCTTTTTAAGTATGAAATCATAAAAAAATCCATTTTCAATAACTGGACCAATTCCTAATTTTGCTTCAGGATCTATTTTTAAAATTGCATAAGCTAAAATATGAGCCAAAGAGTGCCTTATATTATAAATCTTAGATTTTTTTTCCATAGTTAAAATTATACCACAACCACGGATATATGCGGATTTTGAAACGGATTCATTCGGATTAAATAATTAAATATCCGCATTTAATCCGTTTAAAATCCGAATTTATCCGCTGTTATCCGCATTTAATCAGTAGTTATCCGTTTATACTCCGTATTTATCCGTTTTGAATCCGCACACATCCGTTGGTACTATTTTGTTGCTTCATATAATGCTTTGATTTCTGAATCAGAGAGGGCGCGATTGTAAATCCTTACTTCATCGATGAGACCTTTAAATGGTGAATAAGCGGAAGGATGAGAAATAAATAAAGTCCTATTTCCCCAATCTATACCCGTACCACCTAGACCAGTTGCTGTTATCGTACCGTTTTTATAAATAGTAATACTATTTTGATTATAAGTTCCTGCTAAAAAAATCCATTTATTATTTTCTATAGAAGTAGATAATGCTTTTTGATTTCCATAAGAGTCTCTTATTACAAATATAAACCCACCATCCCCACCAGTTTTAAAATCAAAACCACATCCCGGATTGTCACAACCTGGCTGAGTAAAAATAGTCCTAGTACTTCCAGCTCCATTACTAGGACTTAAATGATTTACCCATGCTACAATAGTAATACTACTCATTAAAGGAATTTGATTAATTGTCTGTACCCAATCATCCACTCCATCAAAACTTAAAGCTTTACCTACTTTGCCATCTACCCATTGGGGGCCTTGAACACCACAACTAGATCCATTACATAAAGTGCCATTATTATTATTTCCGCTTGAATCATAAGCAATGGTTCCTTGGCCTTCGTCAAATGAAAGTTCTAAAACAGGAGAAAATGGATCTAAAGTTAAATCTGTTCCAATTTCAAATAAGAATTTGTCTGTGCCACCATCGGTTGAAGTTTTAGGATCAGAACCATTCATATTGTATTTTTTTGATTCTAAAGTTGCTGTAAGTTCAAAGGCTCCATTTGATTTACAAGTATAAGAATAAAAAAGATTTTTTGTAAAGGAATTTATTGGATCTACGGGTAATGAAGAAATTGGAGAGCCGCCAACAAGAGTTGCAAAATTAATTGGTATCCAGCCTGTCCCATCTATTTTTTTTAAATTAGTACTTGTAACTTGACCATAACTCCAACCTGATGGCAAATTTTGCGGAGGAGTTTGATTATTAGGTATCGAAACATAAACTTTTTGATTAGAACCGCCTTTACAAGTAATACCACCCTGACCATCCATATTTATTGAAGAACCTGAATTTACATAAAGGGAAATTGCGGTAGAAAGTGCTGTTAAATCAGCCATTCTTCTTGAATCTCTTGCTTGTTTAAAAATTTCATTAGGATTTGTAGCAATAATCAATGTTGTTGCAATTAAAGCTACAATAGATACAGAAATTAAAACCTCAATTAAAGTAAAACCTTTAGCTTCTTTTGGGTTCGCATTGGTTCGCATTTTATTTTAACTTTAAATATTTATTTAAAGCTATCCAAGTTGCTATGTTATTAATTCCAACCGAAAATAGAAATCCAATTAATGTTAAAAATAAAATATTATTTAAAATGTATTCTTTTATTGAAAAGTTGCTAATTATTTTGTCAAAAAAAGGAGCTATGAATGGTAAAATTATAGATAAAGTTATTAAACTTAAAATAATTCCAAAGATACCATAAAAAGTTGATGTTAAAATATAAGGAAGTTTTATAAAACTTTTTGAAGAGCCAATAAGAGTCATAATTTCTATTTCTCTTTTTTGAGAAAAAGTAATTATTCTAATTGTATTAAAAACTACTATAGCTGCAATAACAGCAAAAGCAAAAATTACAAAAAGTAGAATATTTTTGCTTTGATTTGTTAACTGCACAATTCTATCTATTATTTCTTTATTTTTTGAGAATGTAATTTCTTCAATTATGTTTCTATATTTTGAATTTTCTAAAAATTCAGTTAATTTTTGATAATCTTCCGGTTGTTTTGTCGTAATAGCTAAAGATGCTGTTAAAGGATTTTGACCAAGTTCTTCTAATGCATCGATAATTAATGGGTTATTTTTATTTTTCTGTTTAAAAATATTAAGAGCTTCGTCTTTTGTAATATATTCTATTTTTTCTACAAAATCAAAAGTTGAAAGTTCTGACTGAAGAGATTTTATTTGACTTTCTGTAGTATTTTCTTTAAAATAAACTGAAAGATCAAGTTTTTGCTGAACATATTTTATTAAATTTGAAGAAAAATTATAAAAAACTATAAGGCCAACGATTGTAATGACCATTAAAGAATTAATAAGACTTGCTGCTAAAGATAAAAGAGGATTTCTAATAAAATTTCTCCAGCCATTTTTGATTATTCTTTTTATAAACACAAGCATAATATTTAATTATAACACGGACTAAAATATAAATTTAAAAGAAAAATTCAAAAGATAAAAGTTATGCGGACTATATTTAATTTTAATATTTTATTCAAGTAATTTAATTCTCTTTTTATAATCTTCTTTTTCTTTTCTTAAAAATATATCAACGATTTCAATCTTTTTCTCTTTAAAAAACAACGCAAATAAAATCCGCCATCTACCAACACGAAGACGCCATCCGTTTTTAGTTCCTTTTATTCTTTTTAAATCAAGAGTATTAAATTTCTTTAATTTTAAACTATCTAAAGCAGAGTTAATTTTTAATTGATCCTCTCTTTTAATTTTCTTTAATACTTCAAGTGCCTTTGGTCTAAAATAGATATTAAACATTTATGGAAGCTTTAACATTTTTTTAATTTTTTCAAAAGAAATAAGTTTTTGATTTTTTTTATCAAAAAATGCTTTTTGGAACCTAATAGCATCTTCTAAATCTTCAAGAATACTTTCAATTTCTTTCCATTTTTTTAGGGGCAAAATAACAACAGGCTCATCGCCAATATTTATTAACTTTTTTTCAACTATTTTTGTCATAAATTTATTATATCACGAAAGTTAAAATTCAAAAGGCAAAAGGCAAAAAATATAGACTTTATTAAATACGCGAACTAATACGAACCTGAAACGAACTAATACGATAATTTGACGCGAACATATACGAACTTAAAACAAACTAATGCGAACTTAATTAGTTTTAATTAATTTATCTGCGTTAATCCGCATATTTTTATCTGCGTTTATCCGCGTTGATATAATTTATTATCCGCGTTAATCCGCGTTGTATCCGCGTTAATCTGCGGCGGGGTTAATCTGCAGGTATTTTTTCGAACCCACAATAAGAAACTAAAACTTTAGGAATTTTTATGCTTCCATCTTTTTGTTGATGATTTTCAATTAGTGGTATCAAGATTCTTGGAACAGCAATAGCAGTATTATTCAAAGAATAAGGAAAATGCAAATTACCATTTTTATCCTTGTATCTTATATTTAACCTTCTTGTTTGAAAATCCAAAAGATAGGAATCTGAATGAGTTTCTCTATATCTTTTTTGAGAAGGTACCCAAGCTTCAAGATCATATCTTTTTACCTGCCCCAAAGAAAGCTCTCCTGCGCATACATTTACAACTCTATAAGGAATTTCCAATAATTGCATCATTTTTTCTATATTTTCTAAAAGTTTTTCGTGCCAAAAGATAGTTTCTTCTAAATCATTTTTATGTAAAATAACTTGCTCTGTTTGCCAAAACTCATGAACTCTAAAAATTCCTTTAACATCCTTACCATAACTTCCAACTTCTTTTCTAAAAGCACAAGAGATTCCAGCCATTTTAATAGGAAGATCTTTTTCTTCTAAAATTTCATCAGAAAAATATCCCATTAAAGGTACTTCTGTGGTTCCAGCTAAATAAAGATCTTCTTCTAATTTATATGTTTCTTCCTCACCCTGAGGAAACATTCCGGTGCCGTATAAAGTAAATTTTTTAACAAGAGAGGTTGGTCTAAAAATTTCAAAACCTTGTTCTTTAAGAAAATCTAAAGACCATCTTAAAAGCGCTAACTCTAATATTACTGCTTCGTTTTTTATAAAATATTGTCTAAAACCACCAACTTTAGCGCCTCTTTCAAGATCAACCAAATTTAATTCTTTCATTAAGCTAATATAATCTTTAAATTCAAAATCAAAATTAGGTATTTGTCCCCAAAATTTTATTGGAACATTTTCTTCTTCTGTTTTGCCATCTGGAACATCTTTTGCGGGTGGATTTGGTACAAGATAAAGTAAACTTAAAAGCTCATTTGATATAGATTCTTTTTCATTCTCTTTCTCTTCTATTTCTTTTTTAATTAATTTTATTTTTTCGTACAAATCTTTATTTTTATTTTTAGAAAAATCCAAAGATAGTTTTTTCTGTTCATGTTTCAATTTATCTATTTGTGATTGAAGTTCTCTATTTTTATTATCTAAATATAAAATTTTATCAATATCTATATCTACAAATTTTCTTTTTGCTCCTTCTTTAAAAATTTCAGGATTTTCTCTTAATTTTTTTATATCTATCATATTTAAATAGAAACTGCCTCAAGTATTAATTCTAAGGCAGTTTTTTCTATGGATTTTATAATTGGTTGTGGTTTTATTTTATATTTTTTATTATATTCAATCTGATAAGCTCTTCTTCTTTTTGTTTCCTCAACGGCTAATCTAATAGAATCTGTAATTTTATCTGCATACAAAATAACTCTACCTTCTATATGTCTTGCAGATCTTCCAATTGCCTGAATTAATGTTGTTGGATTTCTTAAAAATCCTTCTCTATCAGCATCTAAAATTGCAACTAAAGAAACTTCTGGTAAATCTAAACCTTCTCTTAAAAGGTTAACTCCAATAAGAACATCTATCTCTCCTCTTCTTAAATCTCTTATAATAGATGGCCTTTTTAGTGTTTTTATTTCTGAATGAATATAATAAACTTTGAATCCTTGCATTAAAAGATACTCGCATAAATCTTCTGCAGATCTTTTTGTAAGAGTTAAAACTAATGTTCTATGATTTTTTTCAACTTGTTTTTTAATTTCATTAACTAAATCTTTTATTTGATTCTTTGCTGGTCTTATTATTATTTCTGGATCTAAAATTCCTGTTGGCCTTACTAAAAGTTCAACTATTTTACTTGAATGATTTTTTTCAAAATTCCCTGGAGTTGCAGAGACAAAAATAAACTGAAAATCTCTATTGAAAAATTCTTCAAATCGAAGTGGTCTATTGTCATAACTTGATGGTAACCTCCAACCATAATTTACTAAATTTTCTTTTCTTTTCCAATCTCCTCTTGCCATTGCTCTTATTTGAGGTATTGAAAGATGCGACTCATCAATAAAAATAATTGTATCTTTTGGCAAATAATCAATTAATGTATAAGGTGGTTCTCCTGGCTCTCTAAAACTTAAATGTCTTGAATAGTTTTCTATTCCAGGACAATAACCTTCCTCTTTTAACATTTTTATATCAAACAAAACTCTTTTCTTTAATCTTTCAGCCTCAATTACTTTCCCTTTTTTTTTAAGTTCGTGATACCACCAATTTAATTCGTTTTTAATATTTTTTAAAGCTATCTCTAATTTTGATCTTGGCGCAATATAAAATTTTGCAGGAAATATTTTAATTCTTTCAATATTTTCTCCCTCTTGTTTTATACAAAAACTAATTTTCCCATTTTGATATTTTTGAACAATTTTTTTAACTTCTATACTTTTTATTATCTTATTTTTAATTTTTATCTCAAAGATTTCCTGACCGCTAACAGAAAATAATTTTAAAAATTCGCCCTCAAATTTAAATGTCCCAGGAACAAAATCTTCTTTTGCTTCTTTATATTGAAGACTCTTTAAATAATCTATTATACTTTTATCTATTTTACCATTTACATAAAACTCTAAACCTATATTTTTATATTCTTCAGGATCTCCAATTCCATAAAGACAAGAAACCGAAGAAACAACAACAAAATCTCTTCTTGTAAGAACTGATTGAACTGTTGCGTGCCTTAATTGATCTAAAATTTCATTAATTCTTGCATCTTTAGCAATATAAATATCTTCTGCAGGAAGATAGGCTTCTGGTTGATAATAATCATAATAACTTACAAAAAAATTAACAGAGTTTTCAGGAAAAAAGTTTTTAAATTCATGAAAAAGCTGTGCTGTTAAAATTTTGTTTGGAGAAATTACTAATGCAGGCCTTTGAGTTTCTTGTAAAAGTAAAGCCATCACATAAGTTTTTCCGCTTCCTGTAATTCCCAATAATGTCTGAAATTTAAAACCACTTGATAAACCTTCTTTTAATTCTTTTACAGCCTTTAATTGTTCAGGGTTTGGTTGAAATTTTGAATTTATTTTGAACATAATCAATAGATTCTAATTTTAAAAATATAATCTATACTCAAAAGTCCAGGGCCATTAAAAACATAAATTAGAGTTATAATGAAAATTAAAAATTTGAAATAATCAAAATTTTTGTTTTTTATACTTTTTACTATGCAAAAAATAAGATAAATCAAATAAATAAAACCTACAAGCTGAATAAGCCAACCTAAAAATACAGAAATAGCATAAATAAAATGAAGAAAATTTTTATCTTTAAAAACTTTTAAATAATACCAAAAAATGAATAATGCAAAAAGAATCCTTGAAATTAAAATAATAAAATCGGATAGTATGTAAAATGGGGTAATCATTCTAAACTTTTATGTTTAATTATAACACTTATTAAGGTTATAAACAAAATTATAAAAAATAAATTAAAAAATATAGTTTCTAAAACTCCGAACCCTTTTGTAGCTAAAATTTCTTTTAAGTTTGAAAGATCCTTTTCTAAAGAAAGGCTCGCAAAAAAAACTTTTTTAACCATCTCAATTCCATAATAAAAAGGATTAAATTGTGAAATTTTTATCATCCAAATAGGGGTTAATTCAATAGGAAAGTAAGCACCAGAAAGCAAAATTGCAGGAATAACTAAAAAGAACAAAAGAGAATCATATGATCCAATATTTTTAAAAAATATTGCAAAGAAAATTCCAATAGCGCCAGAAAGAATTCCCAAGATTATAAGTACAGGAAAAGTTAAAATAGTTACAGCAACATCTTTAAAATAAATAAAACTTAAAATATTAACTAAAAGACCTTGAAGTGCCCCAACGATTCCGCTAGCTAAAATTTTTCCTAAAATTATTATCCATGTTGGAGTTGGAGACAAAATTATTGGTTTTAAAAATCCCTTTTCTTTTTCCTCAACAAAAGAATGACCAAAACTAAAAGATACAAAAATTACAGTAGTACCTATCATTCCAGGAAATATAAAAAGAAGATAATTTATTGGGCCAGAATAATTTAAAATAGAAGCTATTTCTTTTACATCAATAATTTTACCTAATCCTATTCCAAAAAAAATAGTCCAAATAAAAGGTTGAGTAACTGTAGTAAAAACCTTAAACTTATTTCTCCACCATCTTAAAATCTCTCTATATAAAATAATAAAAATTTTTATGAAATTTTTTTTAATTTTTTCCATAATAAGATGTTAAAAATTCTTCGCTTTTTCCAATAAAAGAAATTTCTCCATTTTGAAGATATAAAATTCGGCTGCATAATTTTATCTCATCTATATGGTGAGATGTTAAAATAATTGTAATTTTATTTTTTTCATTTAATTCTAATACAAATTTCCAAAAATTTTGTCTTGAGTTTATATCTAAACCTACTGTTGGTTCATCTAAAATTAAGATTTTTGGATTATGAAAAAGTGCCCTAGCAAGCTCTACCATTCTTTTTGTCCCACCAGAAATTTTTTCTATTTTAAAATCAAGATATTTTTTAAAATTAAATTTTTCAGAAAAATAATCAATTAATTCATTTGCTTTTTTTGAAGAAAAATCATAAAGTATGCTATGAAAAAATAAATTTTCTTTTACTGTTAATTTAGGATCTAAATTAACTTCTTGAAAAACAACTCCAAAAAATTTACTTATAACACTTCTCTGAACATTATCTTTTCCAAAAATAAAAACTTTTCCTGATGTAGGTTTAATTGCTGAAGTGATTATTTTTATTAAAGTACTTTTACCTGCTCCATTTGGTCCTATTATTCCAAAAATTTCTCCTTCATCAACAGAAAAATTTATATTTTTTAAAGCAATAAAATCATTATAAAGCTTATTTACATTTTTTACCTCAAGAGGTTTCATTATAAAAATTATACCACCACGGATCTATGTGGATATTGGAACGGATGTATGCGGATAAAATATACCCGCGGATTTATGTGAATTTTGAAGCGGATCTATGCGGATAATTTTTTTAGATATCTGCTATCATCAGTTTCTAATCCGCATTTAATCCGTTTCAAATCCGCATTTATCCGTTGTTATCCGTTTCTAATCCGCATTAATCCGCTGTTAAATATTTTTTAAATTTTCTACCCCTATCAAATTCATCTTTAAATAATTCAAATGAGGCTGCTGCAGGAGAAAATAAAATTATATCTTTTGGCTTTGATTTTTGATTCGCAAAAATCACTGCTTTTTTTAAATTGTCAGTTTCAAAATATTCATCAATTTTAAGTTTTTTAAGTTCTTTTTTTAATTTTTCTGTTGCTGAACCTTTAAGCAATATAAGTAATTTAACTCTTTTTTGAATAATTTTCGCTAAATTTTCAAAATCAAGATTTTTATCAGTCCCGCCAGTTATTAAAACAATTTTTTTATTAAATGCTAAAATGCTATTTATTGTAGAGTAAGGATTTGTGCTACAAGTGTCATTTATCCATAATTTTTTAAATTTCTCTATAGGTTCTAATCTTCCAAAAAGTGGTTTAATTTTAGATAAAATTTTTAAAATTTCTCTCTTTTTTAAACCAAATTTTCTACCAATCAAAAAACTTACTTTCGCATTTTCAACCGCTCCTTTTCCAAAAAATTTAAAACCTTCTTTTTTAAGCTCTTTTTCATAATATTTGCTATATTTATAAAAAATAACTTTAGATTTTATATTCCACATCTTCTTAAATTTTTTATAAAGATTTTTAAGATTATTATTTAAAAACAAAAAATCATTTTCTTTTTGCCATCTTGCAATATTAAATTTAGCTTTCTGATAATCAAATAAGCTTTTGTAAGTATTAAGATGATCTTTATCTATATTTGTAATTACACTTATTTGTGGAGATTTTTTAACATAAATAAGACTTTCTAATTGCCAACTTGAAATTTCAGCAACAACAATGCTTTTTTGCTTTAATTTAGGCAAAACCTCAAGAAAACTTTTTCCAGCAACTCCAACTAAAAAACAATTATATTTTTTCTTTAAAATATTAAAAATAAAATTTGAAGTAGTGCTCTTACCCTTAGTTCCTGTTATTCCTATTGTAAAAGCTGGTGAAAGTAAAAAATATAAACTAACATCAGTATGAATTGGTATTTTATTTTTTTTGGCAATTTTTAAAAAATAAGAATCTCTTGGTACTGCAGGA
>Ga0272449_1002678_pt1 | contig 16264 bp, 15 predicted proteins | sample YNPCB0241_FD_198679 | JGI IMG/M metagenome (GOLD analysis project Ga0272449, IMG submission 198679) | Hot spring sediment microbial communities from Yellowstone National Park, WY, United States - YNP-CB-024-1 | ecosystem: Environmental > Aquatic > Thermal springs > Hot (42-90C) > Sediment...
TGGCATCTTGTATTTAAGTATTATTTAATTAAGGTCTAATTAACTGTAGCCTCGAAATCCAAGCCGTATCACTTAGAGAAAAATCCTCCACATCTGTTTTCCCAATCGTGTGTGACTCTAGCGGCATTATACGACTCAAAATTTACATGCACTCGTATACTCTTCTCCACCCAAATGGAGAAGGGGTCGAACCTTAGACAAGTCATAAAGAGAGTTTTTCCACGCATCTCGCCTGACTCTCGCGGCTAATACTTCTCCCACAAACAAAGAGTGGTCACCACAAGGATACTCAGCCGCTACCCTGCACTCGATGCACGCCAGTGAATTCCTTATGCATGGCACCTTTACCCTGAGAGGTGTTAAACTTTCTATCCCATATGCTTTAAACTTATCTATTTCGCTACCACTTGTCGAGCCAGTCTCTTCGACTAGCCCCAGCATTGTCGCTTCTACCGGGTTCAAGGTAAATTCTCCACTCTCCTTTATCAGTTTGTACGTGTATCTCTTTGGCGAAATCGCAACGGCAACCAGCGGCGGATTCACAGAGACAGGTGTGACCCATGCCGCGGGCATAACATTGGCTCTGCCATCTTTCCCAATTGAGACAACAAGGACCACTAGTTTGGGGTGCAGCAACCTGGTATGTTGCCTGGTTACTACTTCAACATATTCATGTAGGCTCATACAATTGTTACTTTGCAGGATATGTATAAAAAAGATATGTTGCCAGCTATTCTAGTGAGAACTCTTCCGAGTGGGTCTTGATCTTCTTCTGTACTTTTTCTGGTAAGCTTTCGTCTTCGAGCCTCCTCTCCAGTGGCTTTACCACTACAACGCCGACGCCGTCCTCTATCTTTATCTCCCATGCCCTCAAGTCGTGGGCTGTCTGCCTCATTTTCTCGATAATGATGTACCTCGTGAGGACACCGTTGATCATTCTACGCTTAAAGTGGATGATTCCGTCGGCAATATGCTCAAGGCCCCAGCCAAAAGCGCTACCAGTCGTAATAGCATACTGGCTTGTAGCCATGATTGTGAACCCCCACTTGTTTAGTATCCTCTTGACAGTGTAGCTATCCTCCCTAGCCTTGACAGGAGCCCTAAGCCAGAAAGCACTCATAGAGTCAATAACAAGCCTGCGGGCGTTTCTCCCCAGCTTCTTCTTTGCCTCTATAATCCTGCTAAGCATTTCCTCTACAGCGAGCTCGCGAAGGGTCCACTCGTCCTCCTTTTCACGCATAAGGGCATCAATAATAACAAGCCTGCCAGACTCCAAAGCGCTCTGGAAATCCATCTTAAACTGCGCCGCCTGCCTCAGGATGCTCTCCCTGCTCTCCTCCGTAGTCACATATATCGCGCTTTCCCCAGCCCTCAAACCAGCCCATACAAAATGCAGACAAGTAATAGTCTTACCTGTACCAGGCATCCCCACGAGGGCGACAAAGAAACCCTCTGGGATCCCGCCCCTCAAAAGGGCGTCCAGGCCAGGAATTCCCGTGGAAAGTCTTCTAACCTCCACATCTAACCATGTAATAAATCCCAAGCTAAATATTTCAGCCTTTCCCCCAGAAATTGCCACCATGTGCGTTGCGCTGTTTGGAGAACATGGACATGCCCTCCATGCTTCTCTGAGGTAAAAGCTCAAGGATCATGCTTGCCTGAAATACTTTTGTTAACTCTATACTTCAAGGCATCGCTTAAATCTTCGCCCCAGCCACCCAAAATCTGACTCTAGCCCTAGTCCTACGATTGAGTCCACTCTTTCGCTTGGTAAGCGAGAGGATATGCTTATTTCTTCCATGTTCCTGTCCCGAATTGCTTTCCTATTAGGGCTTAACCTCACATCCCACTTTTGGCTACATATCTACGTAACTTGTCTATAAGCGACTTGGGAACCACAAACCTGAGAATATCCACCCACCCTTTATCCATTATATTTTTACCTCAGAGTTAAGAGTTAATAAAGCTTTACGGTACAGCGTTGTTAATAGAACTCAATCATATGTAAAACATCATTTAAACTTTTAACTCCATCATATTTTCCGTCTCTTGAAACAAGTACTGCGCGAAGACCAGCCAATGATGGATTCTTGTAGTCGCTCTCTGGGTCATCCCCAACATGCAGTATTTCGTGTGGCCCTATCCCCAGCTCGCGCAGAATAGCCTTAAAGAACTCTGGGGGTTTGCCTGGGAGAGAGAAGTCCGAGGATGAGGAAAAAACCCTTACAAACCTCTTTTCTAGGAATGGGAAGCGCGAAAATACGAGACCGATAAAATCCCTCGCCGCGCTAGTGCTAAGCACCAGTTTAACATGGTTTGGCACGTTCTCGAAAAATTCTAGGGTATCCTCGTAAATTTCGACGAGCTTCCCCGCCTCGCTCAAAGCATATTCAAGCTCGTCCATCAAACCGAACCTCTGGAACCAGTACCTAGGCAGATACCACCTTAAATCTCCCTGCCCGACTTCGTCGTAAGACTGAAACACGATACGCTTTGCCGTCTCAATGTCCAAGCCATGTCTCTCGGCGTACAGCCTAGGAACAAGCTCTAGCCAAAAATAGTCCACATACTTCCTGCTGACAATGGTTCCGTCCATGTCTAGAGAGATATACTTAATGCCCACCATTAGACACCTTGTCAACGATGTTTTCAAAATAAAAATGTCTATTTATACGTAACAATAGAAAAAATGCATTAGTTATGAGAAACTATTGGTTAAACTTTTTGCTTTTTCGAGTCTACTCCTAGCACCTGCAACCAAGAATCTGTAATCGCTTCCCAAGGCTATAAATTTGAAACCATTTTTCAATGCGAATTCTAAGGATTCATCGTCAGGACAATACATACCTCCAGGAACTCCGAGGCTCATTGAAACTTCGGCAACTTTTTCTATGGCTTTTCTTACAATCTCTTCTTTCCAAGACCTGTACCCATATGAAAACGATAGGTCATTTGGTCCAATGAAGAATGCATTTACTCCCTCAACCGAGAGTATATCCTCAATATTTTTGACGGCTTCTTGTGTCTCGATCTGGACGATTACTAGCACTTTGTCGGCATTGTCAAAATACTCATTTGTCTTTAAACCATAACTAGCGGCCCTACGGGGACCTACACCCCTAATGCCTTTTGGAGGATATCTCGTTGATGCAACAGCTTGTTTAGCATCTTCAGCTTTGTTGATTAATGGGAAGAGAATACCGGCAAACCCTAGGTCAAGGACGCGTTTTACATAAACAGGGTCGTTAAAGGGTACTCTTACTATGGGAGTAGTGTCCCCCCTTACGGCCATTAACATATATTCCAGCATTTGAAAGTCTAAAGGTGCATGTTCAACGTCAAACAAGAGCCAATCAAAACCGAGTAGAGAAAGCATTTCTGGAACTTCGGGATTTGCAATCGTTAACCAAGCACCCAGACTGATCTTGTTCTCAACCAAAAGTTTAGGCAGTCTTCCAAACATTTGTGTCAAGAAATACGTTCTTTTCTTTTAAATAATTTTTATGCCAAACACATTCGGCGAAAAACATGAGGAAAGACCAAACAATGTATGGGGATAATAATTAAAATGCCCTGCCTATAAACAAATGTATGTACAAAGTTGCAATAGTGAATTCAAGGTCTTATGGAGTTGTTGCACCCGATGTTCTAGAAAACCTAAGAAGAGTTGCACAGGTTGATTTCTTGGACGTAGATAAAACCCTACGAGGTAAGCCGCTAGCTGAAAAACTCTCGGGCTATCATTTTATAATTGCAAGTGTAACACCGTTTTATGATCGAGAGTTTTTCGAACATCAGAAAGATGTTTTACTAATAGCGAGACACGGCATAGGATACGACAATGTAGATGTTACAGCGGCAACAGAGTACGGTGTCATTGTTACACGTGTCCCCGGATACAAGGAAAGAGATGCAGTAGCAGAATTAGCCGTCGCTTTATGCCTTAATGTTGCGAGGAAAGTCTGTTTATCCGCTGGCTATGTTCGGGAAGGGAAATGGTCGGAAAGAGGAAAAATTGTTGGAATAAATATTAAGGGCAAAACAGTCGGTATCGTAGGCCTAGGTAACATTGGTAGTAGAGTTGCAGAAATATTTTCTAGAGGATTCGAGGCTAGAGTCATAGCCTATGATCCCTATGTAAGCAAGGAGCAGGCCTTTAAAAGTGGAGCTGAGCTGGTAGATTTTGATACGCTTTTAAAAAATTCAGATATAATCTTGCTACATGCTGCTTTAACTAGGGAGAACTATCATCTCATCGGCGAGAAGGAAATAGAGAAAATGAAAAAAGGAGTAATAATTGTAAATGCAGCTAGAGGAGAACTAATCGATACAAATGCTTTGATTAAAGGACTTGAGACTGGAAAAATTGGAGGAGTTGGGCTTGATGTAATAGAAGGCGAACCCATTGGAGCTGATCATCCTCTTCTTAAGTTCCCGAATGTCATTATAACACCTCACATAGGTGCAAATACTTTAGAGGCTTTAAGAGGGATGGATGAATCAAATGCTAATGCAATCTTACAGGTCATACGGGGGGAACCACCCCTCGAGTACATAGTAAACAAAGAAGTTTTAGAAAAAGGAACAAGAGCAAAAATAAAGCTTAGTTCTCATTAAACAAAGGAATCAAACTATTTAAAACTTTTTTAAATTTTTCATATTGCTTCTCATAAACCAATCTGTTTTCAGAAGGAAGGGCTATTCTGTCAAAACTAAGATGTAGGTCGAATTTATTTAATTCGAAAGCTGGATCCAGCGTTTCCAGAGCAACTAGCGCTGAGCCAAACAAAGCGGCATCTCCTCTAGTAAACGCCTTTATAGGCGTATTTAAAACGTCCGCCAATATTTGTAGCCATAGCTGGGACTGAGCACCGCCACCTGTAATTCTCACTTCTTTAAATCTTAAGTTGTTCTCCCTCAGAGCCTCATTGACAAGGTTCAGATTATAAGCGACTCCTTCCATGAATGCTCTCAAAATGTCTCTTTTTGTATGCCACTCTCTTAGTCCAAAAATTACAGCACTCGAGTTGTTACCAAAAATAGGGAATCTCTCTCCACTAAGGTATGGTAAGAAAATAATGCCGTTTGCCCCTGGAGGTGAAAGCATTGCCTCTCTGTCCAGAATCTCATATACACTTATACCTAGATCTTGGGCCAATACTTTCTCTAAGCCTCCCAAAGAATCCCTGAACCACCTTAAGACAACGCCACCGCTGTTTACTGCTCCACCCGGGAGCCAAAATTTCTTTAAAGAGTAGTATGTTTGGAAACGCATAAAAGGAGACTTATCAATGACTGGATATGGGCTTGCAACCCTAAGCATCGTGCTAGTAGATAAATGAGAAGTGGCTATCTCTTGATTCAAACCGCCTAATCCAATAGAGACAGCTGCACCATCAAAAACTCCTGCTACAATGGGAGCCCCAGATTTTATCCCAAGTTCGTTAGCGATGCTTACAGGTAAGTCTCCTATAATTGTGTTAGGCTCCACCAACCTTGGCAATATGCCAGGGTCTATACCAATCGATCCAAGAAGGTCGAAATCCCAATTGAGAGAATACATATTGAGGAGTTGCGAACCAGAAGCTGAACTTCTATCCATAACTTTTTCTCCAGTAAGATGCAGAAACAAAAAACCCTTAGCATCCAGAATAGTTTTTGTCTTTTCGAGAAGCGTCTTCTTCTCTTGTAGCAACCAAAACAACTTCGCTAATTGATATATATATAAAGGAGGACATCCAGTCCTCCTGTAAACCTCAAACGGATCTAAAGTCTTATAGAGCCTAGGAAGGTACTTTGCTGGTCTTCTGTCAAGCCATGTAAATATATTTGTTAATGGTCTGTTTTGCGCATCTAACACGATAAGACCAAACAGGTATCCAGAAACAACTATTCCATCTATCTCCTCAGTATTTGCTTTTCGAATTGTCTCCTTTACAGTCTCTTTAAATATTCCCCATAAATAATCGGCGCTGTGCTCTGCTGCTTCAGGCTCTGGTCTTAAAAGGGGAACTTCAATTGTATTGAATCCCCTCACTCCATCTCCTTCAAAATCAATTAAACCTGATTTTACTGTGCTAGTTCCTATATCAACTGCTAGTATTCTCATATCTAGTGTTCTTCCATTCTAAGCCTACAAGAGAACTTAAAATTTTTGCCTCAGATCTTCGAATATGCTCTGCCAGAGTAGCCTTTGACACACCAAGCTCCTTTGCTAAATCTGTTAAGGAAAACTTTCTTGGCCAGTCGAAGTAGCCCCGAATCACTGCACGAGAAATTACTTCTCGTTGCAAAGGAGTTAATTTTGAAAAGATGTCTGCTTGAAGAATTAGTCTATACGAATCATTTATAGCTTCATAGATGTATGAACTTTGAAATCTTAAAATATCACCCCTCTTTGCCAACTTTTTGGTTATTACTTTTGGATCCTCTTCAGATATAAGGTAAAACTTTCTCACTCCGTTCCTAATTAAGTAGGGAAAAATGACAAAATTCCCAGAACCCAGAGTATACTCGTAAAAATCACAGCTGTCTTTTTCTATTACAAAGGTCAGATAGGATCTCGACTTCATTAATATCTTCACTTTTCCTGTGTCTTCTTTAGTAAATACCTTGCTAAATTCATCTACATGTTTCTTCTTCTGTGGCATTAGCGAGTAGACCAAAGTCTTTGATTTACTATCGTCGTATGTTATGCCTAGAACCAAGATCTCTACTCCTGGTATTTTAGAGAGTGTTGCCAAAGTACTCTGGTAAGGTCGCATATATATGAGATAAGGTCTATGCATTGTAAACCTGCATTCATAGAGTTAATTTTTCTATTTAAAACTTTTCTGAAAAAGGCAAATATGTTTGGCTCCATGATTAAATAAGGGTAACTTTATCGTTAGATTCGATGAATGAGAAAAAACTGTATGGTATCTTGCCACCACTTATAACTCCATTCGATGAGAAGGGAGAAGTGAAGACAGATGCTCTTAGTCGACTTATTGAATTTACTTATCCATATGTCCATGGCTACTATGTTTGTGGCACTTATGGTCTAGGACCGATAATGAGAATAGATCAAAGAAAAATAGTTGCTGAAAAAATAATGGAATTTGTCAAAGGGTCAAAGACTGTAGTTATACATGTCGGTTCAACAGACACAGAGACTGCAGTCCAATTGGCTAGGCACGCGGAAGATATCGGTGCAGATGCTGTTGCTAGTGTTCCTCCTTTCTACTATGCGCACCCGGACTCTCATGTTGTGGAGTATTTTAAAGACATAGTAGCCTCTGTCACGATACCAGTTTACGCATACAACAATCCACAAAGAGTTGGCTATCAAATTACCCCTCAACTCGCACTTAAGCTAAAAAATGTAGGGGTAGTTGGTATTAAAGACAGTAGCTATGATATTCAACAGTTTATAGAATATAAGGTAACAGTGGGAAAAGATTTCGACGTAGTCGTTGGTACAGAGGCTCTTATGGTTCCTGGTTATGTTGTAGGAGCACGTGCATTTATTCCTGGAATGTCGAATTTTGCCCCCGAAGTAGTCTTTAAACTATTTAAGTTGCTCGAGGAAAATGATCTTGAGAAGGCTGTAGAACTTCAGTTCATGGTAAACAAGATCCGAAAAGAACTCCATAGACTGGGTTCCACAATTCCTCTCGTGTACACACTTATGAAACTGCGGGGAATAGATGCCGGTTTGCCCAGAAAACCCTTCATCCCTCTTTCCGAAGAGTTAAAACATGACGTCAAAGCCCTCTTGGAGGAATTACTAAATAAGCAAAATTTTGGATAGCCAAACAAGTTTGGCTATAAATATTAATGGTAAAGTATAATAATACACCTTGATGAGCCAAAAAAACAATACAAAAATAATCGCCATTGCTGTTTTAGTCGTCCTAATAATAGCAGGCATTGGCTTCTTTCTAATGCAGCAACCTAAACAGCCACAGCCTACAACTCCACAACAACCAACAACCCCCTCCCAACAAACCGCTACAACTAGGCCTAAACTAGTTATCTGGGGAAGAAGCACATTTACACCACCTCAGATGTACTGGGTTGAAAAGAAAGTTCGTGAATGGGCAGCAAAGAATAACGTGGATGTTGAAATAACATGGTTATCGGTAACAGATATCGGAAAGAAGCTTATTGCAGCTGTTGAAGCAGGAAACCCGCCTGACATAGTGATAAATGGTCACCCGGTTGCTATTTTCGCGGAGAAAGGATTATTGATACAAATAGATGACATCATCGAGAAACTAAATAAAAGCGACATATATGAAATAAAACTCAAAGAATGCGAATGGAGCGGTCACTACTATTGCCTTCCCACAATGTTTGAAGCCACCTGGCTACATGTCCGCTGGGACATAGTCAAAAAAGCAAATGCAGAAAACCTATTCCCATTAAAAACACTAGATGACTTCTATACTGCTGCAAAAGTCTTAAACCAAGTAGAGCCTGGAGTGTATGGAGTAGGTCTACCCTTAGGCTTGAACGGCTACGATACATGGTGGACCTTCCTACACTTCTGGGGAGGATACGGGGGAGGAATGCTAACAGATAGAAGTGTAGCTGGAGTTATAATGGATAAAGAGCCATATAGAACGGGTCTCAAAAAAGCTTTTGAAATAGAAAGGAAGATATGGCTTGAGAAATTAACTCCGCCAGATAGTGATCAATGGGTCGATGCATCCAACAACAATGCCTACCTTCAAGGAAAAATTGCAATGACAATGAATCCGGCAAGCATATGGTATGCAGTAATGACACAGAACCCTGCTCTAGCAGCAAACACCAAATTATTCTTGTTGCCAGTCTCAGTAGACTGTGGCGACGAAAGCGTTTTCATATTCAAGACAACAAAATATCCAGATCTTGCAAAAGACCTGGTTTACTACTTATATGCCGACAAAGAAGACTATCGTAAAGGTTTCTGTGAAGCCTCAGGCCTCTATGCGCTCCCCATATTTAAGTCCCAGATGCAGGTAATCTCCAATGACTGGAAAGCAGGCAAGTATCCTGCCTTCGGTGAAGACCCAGCAAATGCGGTCGAAAAAATCAAATTCATGGAAACAGCGGCCTTCCCGTTAGGTGAGAGAACAACACCTAGCGAGACATTTAGAGAAGGGTTCACGTGGAACGAAATGATTCAGAGAGTAGTCATCAAAGGAGAGGATCCAGACAAAGTCATAGACGAGTATGCAGCAAAGCTGAGGGAAGAAGTTAAAAGAGTATATGGAGGATAAAAAATTATTTTTCTTTTTTTGGTGATTTTTCTATGTCGAAGATTACTCAATCACTTTATAACTGGATCTATGTTCTGCCTACCCTAGTCTTGATCATCTTCATCTTTATAATCCCGATAGCATATAACATATGGCTGAGCTTTCAAGAAAAATCTATAGGTGGAGAAGCCGTTTTTGCCGGTCTCAAGAATTATCAACGATTGCTAGCATCTTCTATGTTTTATAAGTCTGTTGGTAATTCTTTGTTGTATACTTTTATTTCTGTGACTTCTAAAGCATTAATTGGCTTAGGAGTAGCTCTACTCCTTAACAAGAAATTCTGGGGAAGAGGCTTCTTAAGAGGTTTCTCAATTCTTCCATGGGCTTTCCCGTCTTTCGTTGTAGCAGTTTTGTTCTGGTTCAACTATGACTACAGAGGTACCTTCAACACGATATTAAAAATGTTAGGTTTGCAGCCTGTACACTGGATGAGCTATGAGAATGCTATGTGGTCAGTTATCCTTATAAATATATGGCATGGATGGCCCTTCTTCTTTATGGGTTATCTAGCTGGTCTACAAGCTATCCCCACAGACCTGTATGAGGCGGCTGAGATTGACGGGGCCAATGTTTACCAGAAATTTATTCATATAACTGTTCCGCAATTAAAACAAGTTCTCTTGACTGTGATGTTGCTCTCAACGATGTGGACGCTGGGAGAATTTACACAAATTTACATGACTACTGGTGGTGGTCCAGTTGACGCAACTTTGACGATACCAATGGCTACATATAAAATAGCTTTTCTTACGGAAATTAATTTCCCGCTTGCCGCTGCATATACTATATTAGTACTACCAATTTACTTGTTCCTAATATATTTCACTTTAAAGCAAATGGGTGAATAAAGATGGCCGGTCATTCAGGAAAAATCTTGAACAAAATCATTATTGCCGTGGGCGTCATCCTCTTGTTACTCTGGATAATTATCCCCACATTCTGGGCATTCAAGACAAGCATATCTGTACCAGAAGAAGCATGGAAACCAATCCCAACAAAAATCACGTTAGACAACTACCTCAGTCTATTCAATCCCTCCCTGGAGGCTATTCTTCGTGGCATGGGTCTCCGTGCGGCCTTACCAGACCCAATGATAGTATACGTGACAAATAGTTTAATTGTTTCTCTAACTGCATCTATTATAGGAGTTATTTTTGGGTCGCTTGCCGGCTACAATTTGGCTAGATTCAACTATCGAGGCAAAAAGATAGTAATGTGGCTTGTACTTTTTGCGTATGTTTTTCCCGTATTTATCTTAATGGTACCCATCTTAGTCATGATGCGTTATCTTGGCCTGTACAATACTTTGCTAGGATTATCAATCGTTCACTTAGCGTATACCCTTCCATACTCAACTCTAATTATGAGAAGCTATTTCTCAGGTATACCAAGCGTTCTGGAAGAAGCAGCACTAATTGATGGATGCACAAGGCTAGAAGCATTGTGGCGTGTCGTTATTCCTGTAGCTATACCAGGCTTTGTAACGGCATTTATTTTCTCATTCACATTATCTTGGAATGACTTGCTCTTTGCCTTGATTTTACTAAATTCTAGTCATAAATATACCTTGCCAATAGCTACTACATTCTTCCTATGGGGTGGTGAAATAGTTGATCCAGGCGGTCTAGCTGCTACAGCAATTTTTGCTGGAATTGTACCGTCAGTACTTTACATGCTGGTTCAAAAATATGTAGTAGTAGGGCTAGTTAAAGGAGCCGTAAAAGCATAGTGAAATTTATGCCAACCGTTGTTATTGATATTGGAACGACAAATATAAAGACAGGTATTTTTGACGATGACGGACAACTGCTTGATCTACATTACGAAAGAGTAAACCTGGAGGTTGATGCCACGGGCAGGGCGGAGCAAGACCCTTACGATATATACTCCAAGGTGGTAGCATCCTTAAGACACGCTTCCAGAGTGACAGGTGGCGAAGCAGAAGCAATCTTCTTTACGTCGCAAATGCATAGTGCTATGCTTCTAGATAAAAATGGAGAACCCTTATCAAGGCTAATTACCTACTTAGATACACGTCTATCCCTGCATCTAGACGAGCTTAGTCTGAAGAATCATGATCTTTATCACGAGACGGGATGTCCACCACTTATCATTTATCCACTTCCAAAGATTATTTACTTAAAGAAAATACTTAAACCAGACACAAAACATAAAATCGCTGTTTCAGTCAAAGAATTTCCTCTTTTAAAACTTACAGGTCACTTGGTTGTTGACGCTTCAACAGCATCAGGTGCTCAAATGGTGGATATACATTCTTTGAAGTGGAGTGAACATGCGGTGAGCTTGGCTCAACTTTCAGAGGAAAATCTTCCGGAGCTTGTTATTGGTGAAAAAGAGTACCTTGAGCTGACTAGTGATGCCGCGTCACTTATAGGTTTTAAAAAAGGCACTCCCGTCTATCCTGGCGTTTCCGACGCTGGAGCACATAGCTTTGGAGTATTAGCCATCGAAGAAAATACACTTGCTTTAAATGTAGGTACAAGTGCCGCGATTCGATTAACAAAGCCTGAACCGCAAGTGGATAGGTACGACATGAGATTTTTCAGTTATTATGCAGGAAACTCAAGATGGATAATTGGTGGAGCTATAAACAATGCGGGTATCGCAGTTGAATGGTTCCTAAAATCATTTGCTACGGCCGAAGAAATAGTTTCAGATACGGCTCGTATAGACAAATTCTCTTTGTTGGACGTAGAAGCACAGCTTTCGCCTCCAGGCGCTAATGGGCTAATATTTTTACCCTACTTGACCGGCGAAAGGTTTCCCATTCGTGATCCATACTTTAGAGGAGCTCTCTACGGAGCATCCCTATCAACCACTAGAAACGATGTTTTAAGAGCCATAATGGAAGGAGTAGCATTTACTCTCAAAATGATTTACAATGCCTTACAAGAAAACGGGTTGAATGCTTCAATTATCCATGGAGGAGGTGGCGGATTACGCATGAAAACATGGAGACAAATCTTCTCGGACATATTCGGCATACCGCTTCTAGTTGTTAGAGAAGACTACGAACCAACACTTATAGGAGGATGGCTACACTTCGCTTTAGCTAAGGGTCTTATTAGCTATAAAGAAGCTCTTTACAGGTTTAAAGAAGTATTGCAGGACGGAGCTAACCCCGACCCCCTCACTAGTGAATTTTATTCAGAATACATGAATTTATTTATAAAGCTTTATAACACTCTTAGGGACTATAGCAGAGAATTTCATAACTTTACAAAGAAACATGTAAAAGTTTTTTAAAAATACTTGAAAAAGATTGTTTTTATCTAAAAATTCTTAAATGCATCTTTCTCAAATATTTGATACATGTAGAAGAAAATAAGCACAGGAAACAAGAATACCAGACGTAGGAAAAAGCTAAAAGGGTCTTATTGTGGTTGCCTGAGGGTAAGCGTTGCAATTATGATTCCAATTAGTGCTAGGAATGCTACATATGGGAATACAGCTATGTATGAGCCAAATATATCCTTTGCTTGCCCGGCAAGCAGATTTCCGAGAATTGCTCCCACGCCATAAGCCGTGAAGACTAATCCATAATTTCGAGCATAATCCCTCATACCGAAAAATCTTGCAGTAGATGCTGGTGCAATAGCTAGCCATCCTCCTAGGTTCATCCATAGTATTATGAATACTATGACGTAAAGCGTCAAGGAAGAAGAGAACATGTACATAAGTAGCGATGATATCAAAATTAGTCCAAACGACAAGACAGCTGTCTTTCTGGGGCCAATCTTGTCGGTGATCCAGCCAAATATAGGTCTACCCAGCCCATTAGAAACTGCAAACGGTATAACTAACAATGTAAGCATGGCAGAAGCCTCGCTGACTGGTATTCCAGCTCTCTGTGCAACTTCAAGGCCAACAAGCTTAGCTACGCCGATCGCCATGAGCCCCGCTAGGGTTCCAATAGTGTAGGAAAGCCAAAGCCCAACAAAGGTTCTCGTCCTTATCATCTCGTGACGCATTAAGTCCCGGGGAGCGCTTTGACTCGTTTTAGGTGATGTTGCTGAATGAGATATAAGATTTGAGTTTCTTCTTGGAGGCGGAAACTTTAGAGGAATAGCACATATGCCGATCAAGGCTATAAATAAAATTCCTAAGACTCTCAAAGCGTTGAGAAACCCAATTGATGAAGAGAGAAAATCAATGAGTGGTCCAACTATGGCTGCAGACAACCCGAAACCTAACACCGTTAAGCCTACTGCTAGTCCACGCTTTTCTGGAAACCACTTTCCAGAAGTCACAATGGGGGCATTATATGCAATCCCCAGGCCAATTCCTGTAATTACTCCATAAGAGAAAATAAGGGTTAAAACATCTCTAGCATAGGACGATGTGAACCAGCCGAGACCTGCAAGTATTCCGCCAATCGTGACGATTGATCTTGGACCATGTTTTTCAATATATTTTCCCATGAGGGGCATAGTTAACGAGAAAACGAATAAAGCTGTTATGAAAGGTAGTTGTGTCTCTGTAGCGCTGAGGTTTATGCCGTACAACTCTTTGAAGATGGTTTTGAAGTTCACTGCAAGAATGCTGTATGCATACACAGCCCCGAGAGCCAAGTTTATCAGCATCCCGCAGATTACTATTAGCCAGCGGCTCTTCTCAGAACTCCGGTCAAACCCAACTGTGTCCATGGTCATATAGATATTATCTTTCTGCGTCGAAAATTTAAACAAAACTCGGCATTTATAGTTATATATAAATAGATAATGGTTTTCTTTCAATCTCGAAGACTCTACGAAGAGTGTTCTAATGCTAGGAATATTACTCTGCAACGAAAAAACTATGATTTCCTTAAACAAATCTAAAAGTTCTTAAAGCATAGTCTGGACTCATATTTCGATGCATGTGGACATAGGTAAGCTAAAGAAACTAGGTGAAGCAAAATCTTCAAGAATAATTGTTGCACTCGATGATTTGCCTGGAGGAGTGTCTCTCCAGAGTATTGGTAGCTTCCTAGAAGAAATAGCGGAGTACACTGTTGGCATAAAGATTGGATTGCCCCTTGTGCTCGCTATGAATATTTCGGACGTGGCTGAACTTATAGGTAAGTTTAAGGGAGACTTCTACTTTTTGGCCGACTTCAAGCTTGCAGATATACCTAGCATAGTTAAGAAAGAACTAAGTCTAATCGAGAAAAACGGCTTTGATGGTGCGATTTTGCACCTTTTCCCAATGGGTCTCGAAGAAGTTTTAAATCGCAAAGACAATATTCGCTTAGACGTCTTTGGCTTGGTAGCTATGAGTCACCCAGAGGCCAGGTTGCTAGATCAACATTTTGGGGATCTGTTGGAGTATTCTACAAGGCTGAGTCTCAGTGGCGTGGTTTTGCCTGCGACTAAGCCAGAGCTTATACAGAAGGCGCGCAAGTATCTGTCCCCCAGATACACGATTATTTCTCCTGGAATCGGAGCACAGGGCGCAGAGCCTGGAACAGCTTTAAAACATGGTGCTGACTTTGAAATCGTGGGGAGGATGCTGACAATGAGTAGGGATCCTCGCGCTGTCGCTGAAAAAATAGTGGAGGAGCAGAGGAGGTGGCTAAGGTGATAGAGGAAATACTCTGGCAGATAGGTGCCGTCAACACAGGGGAATTCAGGCTTACCTCTGGAAAGATTAGCAACATATACGTTGACCTGAGAAAGCTACCATCGTATCCCGAGGCTTTCCGGAGAGTCGTCCAGCTCATGACCGAAAAAGCTAAACAATATTCGTTTGACTACGTGTGTGGAATAGCTGTGGGAGGTCTTCCCCTAGCCACAGCTATAGCCTACGAAATGTCTAAGCCTCTCATCTACGCTAGGAGGGAAAAGAAGACACATGGAACAATGAAACAGCTCGAGGGAGACTATGCCAAAGGCTCAAAGATACTCTTGATAGACGACGTTGCGACCACGGGAGGGACACTAATAGACATCATTGGTCTACTTCGGGGCGAGGGACTAGAAGTCACAAAAGCCCTAGTAGTTGTCGATAGAGGAGAAGGTGCAAGGGAAGCTCTTCAAAACATAGGCGTCTCTCTCGACAGCCTAACCACCCTTGAAAGCATACTTAGAGCGAAAAAGTAGCGAGAAAGAAAAACTTATAAACCAAAGAAATGTTTTCTGGAGCGGGCATTTGGTTCCAAGCCCAAATACACATGTAGGTTTCAACCCATTCTATAGGAGAGACGTGCTGTCCATCCTTGATTTTAAAAAGGAAGAGCTCGAGTATTTGTTCCAAGAAGCAGAGAATATTCTCAGAGACCTTACAAAATATCGGGACGTTTTAAGGGGCAAAATACTGGCGATAGCATTCTTCGAGCCAAGCACTAGGACCCGCCTCAGCTTCCAGTCCGCGATCCTGAGGCTTGGAGGAAGCTACCTGGACCTAGGAGAACTAGAAAAAAGCTCGATAGCCAAGGGAGAAAACATTGCAGACACGATAAGGATGCTCGACTCATACGCAGACGTAATTGTTGTTAGACACAAGCTGGAGGGGGCCGCCAAATTCGCCGCAGAAATAGCAGAAAACCCAGTAATAAACGCGGGCGACGGCAGGAAGCATCATCCAACCCAGGCAATGCTCGACATGTTCACTGTGAGAAGGCTGAAGAACAGGATAGATGGCTTGACATATGGAGTACTTGGAGACCTAAAGTATGGGAGGGCTGCGGCAAGCTTTATCCTTGCTCTCTCAATATTCAGCCCCAAGAAAATATATTTGATTTCTCCAGGGCTTTTACGGGCCCGTGAAGACGTTACAAGCATCCTTAGGGAGAGGGGTATAAGCTTTGAAGAAGTTGAAAACCCAAGCGAAGTTATTGGAGAGCTAGACGTCCTGTATGTGACGAGGATTCAGCGTGAACGTTTTCCAGACCCCTCTGAATACGAAAAGGTGAAGGGGAGCTATATCGTGGACTTAAAGCTTCTCAGAAATGCCAAGGAAGACCTAATAGTCCTTCA
>Ga0272449_1002680_pt1 | contig 16244 bp, 15 predicted proteins | sample YNPCB0241_FD_198679 | JGI IMG/M metagenome (GOLD analysis project Ga0272449, IMG submission 198679) | Hot spring sediment microbial communities from Yellowstone National Park, WY, United States - YNP-CB-024-1 | ecosystem: Environmental > Aquatic > Thermal springs > Hot (42-90C) > Sediment...
ATTTCAATCACCTTTTCAGCTGTTCAGCAACTATTTTTTCCACATGAATGACTTTGTTCCAGAATTCGTTCTCTTGCTTTATCAATTTGTTAACGCTCGTTTCAGTTCTCCACCAATCTAGAAAATCGGGAAAAATGTACTAATTCATATCTTTCTCGGAAATCTTATTTTATTTTCACAAGTATATTGAAAAGATAAATATGGAATCCGCTGTTCACAAAATTTCCCAGGTTTAAATCAGTCCTTCTAAATTCTGGGAATCCATATTTTCTAAGCACCATATTTATAGAAGGCTTGAAATAGGGCTTCTATATTCTGGAAAGGAACCCCTGGATCTATTTCAGCCCAAAAAACCAGCCCTCCCTCAGGTAGACGGAACAAATCAACTACTTTTTTCACAGCAGCATCTATTTCTTGGGGAGTCCCATAATGCATAAGATATTGTCTCGGCATGTGAGCTGTGAGGCAGATACGTTGCTCATGTAGCTTTTTAGCTAACAATAAGTTGTCGTTTGCATCAAGCTGCGGCCAGAATGTATTTATCCCAAGATCCGCCAGCTCATCTATTAAAGGTAATGTATGTCCGCAGGAATGAAAAAGAATCTGTTTGCCCGCTTTCTTAACAGGTTCCATAAGAATTTCATAGCGATGCTTAAAAAATCTTCTCCATGTCTTAACATTCATCATAAGTGAGTTTTGTGAGCCGAAATCGTCCCCGAACCCCACCCCGTCAGCTCCTACTGCAAGATGATGTTTAACTACAGCTAATTGATAATCAGTTATCATATCTGCTATTTTATTGATTTCATGTGTATCGCGTTCAATTTCAATTAAAATCCGATCAAACCGACGGAGCGCTTGCATCTTCTCAAAGATGCTTATTCCACCCATAAGTAGGTAATATTTCTTCTTATGCTCAATAGCAGCTTTACGTTCACGTTCGAAATCCTCCCCCTTAATTTCAGGTGGCGGCGGCGGCTCATAATTCTTAAGATTGGAAAGATCATCTAGGGGTCGTTTAATAGCGATTCCGAAAACTCCAAAAATACGATGCTCCCAAACCGTACCCCATTCATCCACTTCTATACGGCGATATTTTCCATCTGGTTGAAAATCCCTCGGATCAGGTTTCGGAATAGGACGAGTTAAGGGGTCGCCTGAATCTCCAGGATATCGACGCCATAAATCCACTAATTTTTCCCCATGCTCAAGTAGAGGGGCCGCCTGCATTCCCTCATGTAAAATTGGCACCCTATCCGGATATTTAAAAGCAACCGCGCGAATAACTCTCTCCCTAGAGTTCAAAGGGATCTCTCCGCTATAACTTCTCCACATTTTCCCATAAATTACTGACAAAATATCTCGCATCTTTCATATCCTTTTCCACGTCACCTTTGGCTTCGCATTCAATGGTTAGCCATCCATCATAGCCCATGTTTTTGAGAGCCTTAAAACTTTTTTGGAAATCAATGTGTCCAGCTCCCGGCGGGAGCCTATTACTATCTGCCAAGTGAATGTAACCTAGAAACTCGCATGCTTCTTTCAAAGACATCTCAATGGATTCTTCCTCAATATTCATGTGGAAGAAATCCGCTAAAATCATAATTTGACCTCCGCCCACTTCTTTAATTATATCGATGGCTTGACTGATACGGTTAAGAAAATGCGTCTCATACCTGTTTAGAGGTTCAAGGAGTATTGAAACACCGGTTTGCTCAGTATACTTGGCCAACTTTCTAAGCGCATGTATTAGAAGTTTCCGTTCAAGGTCGTATATTGAAATTACTTCAGGCACATTTGGAAAGCATGGGGGACCAAAAATGGGAACTTCTATGACTCCACTAGCACCTAATTCTGCAGCCATCAAAATCCTTTCTCGATCGATTTCAATGGCATTTTTTCTTACGCTTGGGTCAGGATTAAGAAGCTCTAATGATCCGACAATGGCGCTTACTGAAAGATTTGTTCCCTCAATCTGTTCAAGTATCTGTTTGGATGTTGCAGCATTAAGGTATTCGGGACCAAGCTCAATGCCGTCGAAGCCTATTCTATGAGCAAACTCTGCCCTTTCACGTAAATTTCTTCCTTGCAAAGGCCACCGTATTCCAATTTTCAAATATGTCCACTCCTATAGTCTTAGATTCCATATTTCTACTATTTAAAAATAAAAGGTTCTTTTTTACTTCTCTCTATTGCATTTTGAAGCATGGATATCTCCCATATTTTCTTAACACATTTGTGATTGCCGATAAGCCTGCCCAACGTTGCTCCCGCGGTATATCCTCCGTAATTGTGATCATAAGGCGATCTCCGGGATATGCTTCGTTCAGGATCTTTAATGTGAATTCCCTAGTGGCTTCCGGACCATTAAGGAAGACGGATTCAGGGAAATTGAGGCTTATAACTTTGTCCTTCCAAAGGATTCTCGCGTCAGCTAGAGGCAGATCTCCCATTGGTGGGGGCGTAAATGCTTCTATCGCATCTATATCCGTTTTTGATATTAAATCTTTCAGGCATCTCAATTTCCCATCCATGTGGTCTTCCAGGATCTTCCCTTTTTTATGAAGAAGGTCTGACTGTTTTTTGTAGAACGGAATCATATATTTTTCAAAGAGATTAGGGTTCACTATCTCACTATTTATATTGCCAGTTCCATTAACTATCTCGGCTGGAGACTCCGCTATTATTCGATAACGTTCATCAGCCTTATTCTCTAATACTCTTAAGAGCCTATGAAACTCTTTAGGGTACCTGTAATACGCTATGGCAAAAGTCTTAAATCCCATAAGTTCGACCTGCATTTCCTGTATAGGAGGCCTACCTGCCCAGACGAAAACTATTCCGTCAGCACCTAGGTCACGTTCCACCCTCTCATAGGGCTCATAATCTGGAATGTAAACAGTATCCTCCGCTATAAATTCGGCAACTTCGAAATCTTTAACATCCTTTATTGGATACTCTATAATCCATGAGGCGCCGGCTCCCTCACGTAAATAAATTTTCTCTTTCATGGATAAGTCGCCAACAGGCGTATGAAATATCTTATAAGCAATGTCACCAATAGTTTTGGTTTCAACCCGCACATGAGGTGTTTCCTTTCTAAATACGGAGGCTGAAGCCTTAATGCCCATGCCTTTATTTCGAAGCTGACGCTCCATATGGCCTGTGGGAGCGATGCCTGCATAGACCAGCCAAGGTATTCTATCAGGCTCCTCTCGATGGTAAACTGCCATGGTTCTCTCTCTAATATTCAATTTAAATTCCCCTTAATATTTTTAGATACTGAATGACCGTTTTTAATACTTAAGCATTACTTCCTTTGAGCATTTCAAAAGTCAACCTTAAATTACTAGGTTATAAGAATTGTTATTAGAACCGTGCCTAAAAATTATAGCGAGATGAGTTACAGGTAAATTCTTAACGCATCATCCATTCTGAATTGAGCATAAAATCTTTAGGCATAATCATTTATAAATCCTAAAATAAAAGCCGAATTTTTAAAATTATTATCGAATTCATCTTTTTCCAATACAAAATTTTTCTAGAGATTGGCAGATTGCTTCGATGTTCTCTAATGATACATCCGCTCCGAAGATTTCAGCTTTCATCATCAATCCTCCTTCTGGAAGATACAGTTTTTCAACTGCATTCTTCACCATTTTCTCTATATCACTCGGCGTACAAAATGGGAAGGCTTGTCTATCCAAGTCTAGGTCTATGCAAATCTTACCCTTATAAAACTTACATATTCCATCCAGCGTGTTTGCTCGTAGCTGAGGATCATGCACAGAAACCCCGCATTCAACTAGATCATCAACAATATCCAATAGGCGTCCATCTGAAGAAAGATAAACGTGAACGCCGGCATTTCTGCAAATCATAAATATCTCTCTGAACATTGGTTTGATATACTTACGGAATTTCATCGGGCTTATCATTAGCCCATTCTGAGTACCTATATCAGTGTGAAAATACATCATATCAACACCGATTTCTAACCATTTTCTAATCAGCTTAATTTCATAATTTAAAAGCATTTCAATTAATCTGGGAAGATGCGGATCATCCTTAGCGATATCTATCATTAAGTTTTTAAAACCTCTCAGAAAATATAGGCGGTCAAAAAGACGTTCTCCATCGCCCACTGTTAAAAGCCCTTTTCTCCGGCGTTCCTCAATATTTCTCTTTATATTTTCCCAATCCCTCTCTCCCCTCTCCGTTTTAGTTAGGGGATCTGGCGGCTGATAATCGTCCAGCCTCTTCCAGTCGGCTAATGGATTGACCACCACCTGACCCTCCAAGCCATCTTGAACATTGTACCAAACGCACCCCCAATTATCGGTGAAATATTCTCCTTTTCGGTGAACAACTGGCATCTCATCAAAATTTCGACGGCTACCCTTCTCATATTCTCCGAAGATCAATGGGTGGCGAATAACTACATCCTCCAATTTCTCACGATATTTCTTCCAAGTGGCTAAGGAAAATACTACACTGCATGGTATCCATTCAGGATAACGAAATTCTAAAGCCCTCAGATAATTCTCTCTAATTTCTTTATTTGGATAACAAAGATTCATGTCCATAACCTCCAACATACTCAAAATCAACTTAAACCTAACTTATTTGACGAAAAGTGATTTGAAGCTAATTTATTTATATGTTTTTCTAGTTTTTAAGTGATGCTGTCGAAATATAGCCGTGTCGATCTTATTTCTCAAACGCCAAAAATTAATGAGTATTCTTAAAAAAAGTTTTTAAGGGGATTTCATTAAAATGTTTGATTTAAGATATATTAGGGAATCATGATGGAAAACCTTATTAAAATTAAAAAGCCTTGGGGCTATGAGTTATGTTTTGCAAACACAGATAGATACGCTGGTAAAATAATATTCTTTAAGAGAGGACATATGTCAAGTTTACATTACCATAAAGTCAAGCATGAAACGATCTATTTGTATAGTGGCCTAATGAAGTTAACTTTAGAAGATGAGAGTCATAACTTAAAAACGCGGGAATTCCGAGCTGGCGAGGCTGTCAATATTCCTCCAGGTAGGAAGCATAGGGTAGAAGCCCTTCAAAACTCGCGAATTATTGAGGTTTCAACTCCCGAACTTGATGATGTAGTTAGGGTAGATGATTTTTATGGACGAATCAATTTAAATGGAGAAAATAAACAATGAGTCTGGTATCGGAAGAACTTAAGGAGCGGGTATCCCCTGAAATTATAAGGAAATTCGATGAGGCAATCAGATTAGGTTTCATTAGGAAAATTCCAATCAAAAAAGTTGATCTATCAACCGGTGAGATATCCGATCCTGACGCTGTAGATGATCGAAGGATTAAAGATATGAAGGGATACTTTCAAGATGAAGAAGCACGTAGCCTCATGGATCCCGAAACAGTAGTATATAGGGTTTATCGAAAAATTTACCCTGAAATCTCCTATGGTATTACAGAAATCTTTCCGGGAAAAGTAGGATGCGAGTACTTCATGACGAAAGGGCACTTTCACAAGAGAATTGAGGCTCCCGGAATCTATCTATGTTTAAAAGGATTAGGAATAGCCGTTTTACAACATAAGGATGAAGCGTATCCCTCGCTTATCGCTCCCTTTGAAAAAGGAACAATTGCACTAATGGCGCCCTACTACGCTCACCGCATCGTAAATATAGGTGACGAGAATCTTATATTTATAGGCTTTTCAGCAACAGACTCCGGTTTCATGTATGGTCCTCTTGAGAAAAAAGGATTTAAATACCTTATTGTAGAAAGAGAGAATCAAGCGTCATTTTTAATTAATCCTAATTATTGCAGATAAATAGAGAATGCTGTTCATATCTTACTTAGGGATTCCACCAATTTACGGGCATTAATACAGATGTTTAGGCGTTTCAGCAAGCAATTGAAGCCTAATAAAAAGATATAAAAAGGTTTGAAGCCGCCGCTTAGGAGACGCATATAACGTGGATGGCATGAGAAAGGATTTCTCAACATCCTCCTAGGTTATCTTAGATCTGTCAGGGAATTGGGGTCTGGAAATGGAACCTTTGTTTCTCAGATATGATCTGTATCCGAATTCTTCTTAAAAGATTTAAATATAATAAAAAATTTAAGATATTGCCATGAGCTTAGAGAAGATCTTCCAAGCTATTGTAGATCTTGATATTGAAAATATTGCTGAAATTGTTAAGATTTCGCTCAAGAAGGGTTCCGATCCATATCAAGTGTTGGATTATTTGAGAAGAGGGATGGATGAGGTTGGCCGTCGCTTTGAATTAGGTGAATATTTTCTCGCAGATTTAGTAATGGCAGGTGAAACAATGAAGATGGCGATGGAGGTTTTAACACCATACCTTAGAGGACAAGATGAAAAAGTATGTGGAAAAGTTGTGCTTGGTACGATCCAAGGGGACTTGCATGATATTGGAAAAGATATTGTTAAAGCACTTTTATCCTCAGCCGGTTTTGAAGTTTATGATTTAGGTATAGATATACCGCCTGAAAAATTTGTTGATAAAGCAAAAGAAGTAGGAGCTCGAGTGATCGCTATCTCTTCTCTCCTCTCCACAACTGTGCCTGTTGTCGGGGATGTTGTAAGAGAATTGAAGAAAGCCAATCTGAGAGATAAAATCAAGGTTATTATAGGTGGAGCAGCTGTTAGACTTTATCATGTCGAGAAATATGGTGTTGACGCGGCTGTTAATGATGCCGTTAAAGGCGTAGAGATAATAAAGTCTTGGGCATTGTCTGATGAATTTAAATGGCAGGATGGTAACCTGGAAGAAGCGCATGTGAAAAGGGTATGAGAATGTGAAGCTAAGAATGTCCCATAAGGAAAGAGTGCTTGCGTCATTTAATTTTGAAGAACCTGACAGAATTCCAATAGATATAGCTTTTCGATCTGAGCCTTGGACTAAGTTAAAGAGTTATCTTGGCACCGATGACGATGAAAAAGTGTTTAGATGGTGCGGTGGAGATTTTAGAGTAATTGGAATGAACCCTCCTGAAGGTTGGCGACCCACTCTACATCCTGATGGAACATTTGAAGATGAATGGGGTATACGGAGGAAAATAGGCTCAACCGGCCTTTATGAGCACTTTCATTATTATCATCCGCTTGCTGACGCTGAAGATTTGAGCAACTACGAGTTTCCCGATCCCTCAGATTCAACCCGTTGGCAGACAGCTAATGAAATCATGAAAAAGTACGGTGAAGAATATGCCATGTTGGGTGCTAATGCGACCACTTTATTCGAAATTTCATGGCAACTAAGAGGCTTCAAGAAATTTCTAAGAGACCTATACATAAATAGCAAATTTGCGAATCAACTACTTGACAAATTAACGGACATTAGGATAGAGATGGGGTTGATTATGATAGAGATTGGCGTCGATATCATGTTTCTAGGCGATGATGTGGGTATGCAGACTGGTATGCTTCTACCCCCACATATTTGGAAAAAACATTTTAAGCCGCGGATGCAAAAAATTATTTATGCGTATAGATCAAAGAAGTCAGATATAATTATTGATTATCATAGCGATGGAGATATCACAGCGATAGTACCTGATCTTATAGAAATCGGAGTTAATGTTCTTAATCCAGTTCAACCTGACTGTATGGATCCCGTGAAAATAAAAAATGAATATGGAGATAGACTGGCAATACGTGGCGCTATCAGCGTACAAGAAACGATGCCCTTCGGATCCCCCGAAGAGGTTAAATCGGTTGTGATTGAACGCATAAAAACCCTGGCTCCCGGTGGCGGATTTGCAATAGCTCCCTCGCATGTAATACCTCCTGAAACACCTGTGGAAAACATAGTTACACTATATAAGACCGCTCAGAAATATGGTTTTTACCCGATGCGTAGCTAATAAAATTCTGTTACCAAAATATAATAGAAGAAGAAGCAATTGGAGATAAAGCCAGCAGTTCAGGAAGATATGGTGAACGGAAAGAATCCTATTGAAGCAATAAAAACGCTTCAAGCACGTGTTGAATGGGGGGATAAACATAATAAGTGTTTCCAAAATGAGAAAGAATTATATGAAGGCGCTCAAGATATCCTATAATTTAGGAAAAATGGTGAATTAGATAATGGCAAAACCCAAAATTGGAGCTCAGCTCATAATTTGGGGAAACAGAATAAAAGAGGATCTTCCAGGAGTTCTTAATGAGGTCTCATCGATAGGATACGAGGGTATAGAAGCGGACATAGCGACTTTTGAGAGAATCAAGGATCCTAAAGAGTTGTTGGCTGCGAAGGGACTAAGCTTAGCAGGTTTACATACAGGTCTCGAAAACATCGATGAAAAATCTATTGAAACGGCTCTAAACATCCTACAGAAGCTGGACGGGCATTACCTCATTTTCAGCGGAGCAGGTGGGAAAGAAAACGTTGAAGAAAACTATAGAAGGAGCTCTAGGCTTTTGGAGAAGATTGGTAAAAAGGCTAAAGCATACGAAGTCAAGGTTTGTTATCATAATCACTGGCAAGAAATCATCAACGATGCTATGGGCATAAGGATTATATGTGAAGAGACTAGCCCCGAGTTTGTCTCTTTATGCGTTGATACTTACTGGGTTAAATGCGGAGGGCTCTCACCAGTTGAGTTTATCAAAAAGCATTTAGACCGTGTTTCATACCTTCATTTGAAGGACGGAACCGAGGAAGGAATGAAGAGATACGAGTTTAAGGAACTTGGCCAGGGCATCATAGACTTTCCAGCAATCATTAATGTTGCAAAAAAAGCAAACATCGAATGGTACGTCGTAGAACAAGATAGGACAGACAAAACTCCGAAGGAAAGTATGGAAATAAGCAGAAAATATCTAAAAACGCTGGGAATTTAGCAAATTATCCGCTTTTAATCCGCATTCCTTTTTTATGCAGACAAATCTTAAAAAGTTATTTCCGCCTACATTAAATGCAATTAATTTCATCGATCCATAATTGACTTAAAGTTAAATGGGTGAAATTATGTCTGTTATTGGTTTAGGATATTGCTGCGTTGACTTCATAAGTCTAGTTCCTCGAATCCCAAATATTGATGAAAGTGTGCGTATACTTGAATCTACTAAACAAGGAGGGGGAGTTGTTGCAACGGCTATTGTAACGCTTGCACGTTTAGGCGCGAAAACATTCTTCCTCGGATGCGTAGGTGATGACGATCACGGACAATTTGTAATTTCCGATCTTAAAAATGAGGGTGTAAACATCAGTAACATGGTTATTGTGCCAAGCTTACGAACATCTTTCAGCTACATTTTGATAGATAAATCCACTGGCAAACGCACCATTGCCTATTATTATGATCCCTCATTATTAGAACATTTGGCCAAAATAGATATGGAGTTGATAAAAGAGGCTGACATTCTCCATATAGATGGAGCCTATGAGGCTTCTATTAAAGCAGTCAAGATTGCAAAAAAAGCAGGGGTCACTGTAAGCTGCGACGCAGCTGACTACGCCCCTGAATATTATAAAATCTTAAAATTCATCGATATCTTCATACCTTCGATTGATATGGCCCGGTTTTTAACGGGAAAAAAGGATCCGATAGAAGCGGCAAAAAATCTTCTGCGCGCCGGACCAAGCATTGTAGGTGTCACGTTAGGGGATCAAGGTTCAATCTGCGTCACCAAGGATAAGGTTATTAGAAAACCAGCATTCAAAGTGAACGTAGTAGACACTACGGGTGCAGGAGACGTCTATCATGGCGCATTCATTTTCGGATTATTACAGGAATGGCCTTTAGATGTTGTAGTTGAGTTTTCAAATGCTGTTTCTGCCATAAAATGTGAAAAACTCGGAGGAAGAGCGGGAATACCAAGTCTCAGTCAAGTTGAAACCTTCCTAAGAAACTACGGAATAAAACTGCCGCCAGTAAAAAGCTTAGTTCGCAATTGAAGAACCTTTATTATACTGCGATCTTAGCTACCTTAATGGTTTCCTTACCCGTCAAAATATTACGAATAAGATTTTCACCTGTTGAGAGATGAAAGGCGGAATTAATTTAATAAAGCTTTAAGGAGAAAAATAATGATAAAATGGTTTAAAATTAAATCTTTCTTCTCTTTATTTTAGGGCTCTCATTAACGGATAACCTCTCTCCCCTAAAGATCTAGCGTATCTTCTTAGATCCTCAGCATTTATGATTCCTTCATATGCAGCCTCAACCGCAAGTTTAAGCGCCAAAATTCCAGATTTAATTCCATCAGGATGGTGATAAACGGCTGTTCCGGCTAGGAACATTTTTCCTTCCGGTCCAAAGGCTCTTATATTATAGCCAATATTATGCGCGCCCAGCCCGCCAGCTATAACCAAAGTCATACCTTTATTACCTACAAGCCCCTCCTCCTTTAACCTCTCAATGATAGAGAATTTCTCAACATCCATAGGTCTAATGTAGCCACCTAAAGCTGGTAGTTGCATGAACGCTGCGCCGGAGAGACCCGCTAATAAGTATGCCGTTTTAGGATCCTCGCCGAAAGTGAACATTGGATCACCAGTATATCTATTCATACCAGCAGTATGAGCGTATATTGGAACACAATATTTTTCTCCCATTTTATATATTTCTTTTATAACCTCAAAGTCTCCAGCCAAATGAGGTGAAAAACATAAGGCATTCGCCCCACAATCCACAGCGATCCTAGCGTATTCTAAAATGGAAAAGGAGCTTACAGTTATATGCGGTGCGAAAATAATTCTCTTCTTATTCAATTTCGGCTCAGTTGACAGTGATAAATCAAAGCCGTTTTTCTCCAGCAGCCTAACGGTTAAACTTACATAATCCGCCAGTTCCTTTATGCTAAGATGCAGATTCTCATCGGATTTAATGAAAAGTGCTCCAGCCTTAGCTGCCTCTACAACATGCTGAGCGAAAAGATCCTTTGGAAGCCACTTAGGCTTAACGATCACGCCTATTATTGGCTCATCTTCATCTAAGCCTAAATATTCTCTAATCCTCTTATGATACCAGATCTGACCCAAGAATTTACTCTTATATTTGGCGGGAAATCTATAATCTATTAGCCGCGCAGTAAAATTAACGAGCGCATTAAAAGGTTCGCTGGAGGTTGCCATCCTTAGCTGCGTAAGTGATGGACCATCACATTCCTTATCAAAGAACTCTAGCGGGATACAAATTGTGGCTATAGCAGCCTCTAAATTCTCTTCTGAATTGAATCCTAAAAGTTTAACTTCCTTTAACCATGACATATGCTGTTGATACTCTTCCGGCTCCTTTTCTGGACCAGTCCAGTTTTCAGTTGTACCGTGATTTAAAATATCTTTTATGGCGTTTTTTATGCCTTCAAATTCGCCTTTTCCAGAATAGGCGGTAATATAATAGGTAGCTTCAACTGCTTCTCCACGATAATTACGACCCTCATTAACCTCGCTAAGAATATGCCTCTCAACAGATTCCATCTTTAAGAAATCCTTTCCAATATAGGGGTGCTCCCTTAGTCTTTTAAGCAATCCTCCCGTCCCTAAAATCGCGCTCATAATGAATCCTCCGCCACTCTCTTCCACTCAATAATCTTATATCGGATCCCAGAGTAAGATCCATCGCGGTTTATTTTTCCGCCTTCTTTAGGATCCCATACTAACTTAACCAAATTATAGATTCCCCTCTCGAAATTGTAGGTTTCACCATCATCTTCAAAAAGGATGAATTCTGCTGGTTTTTCTCCAAAAATGTAAACTGTAATTTCGAAGCAAACATCTTGTTTAATGAATTCAAGAGACCTAGCCAGAGGAAGCAAAGAGCCATCTCTGACGAATACAGGAATTCTCTCTAAATCAGCTTTGACATTATAGGTTTTTCCGCCTTCGTACTTTTGATGAGTCCAAAAGCAATACCATGCTGTATTTGGAAGGTAAACTTTCCGGGATTGCTGACCTGCAAAGAGAGGTGCAACGAGAAGGGAATCTCCTAAAAGGTACTCATCATCAATTTGGTAAGTATTAGCATCATCCGGATACTCTAGCGGAAGGGCGCGAACTGGCGGAATTCCTTCAAAGCGGTAGCGAGCGAAGGCTGAGTAGAGATAAGGAATAAGGCTCATCCGCAGCTCAAAAAGTTTACGGACGATATGTTCAAGCTCTTTGTAATTTTCAAGTAAAATATCCTCGTTATTTTTTTCAATATCATACTGAAGCCAAGGCGGATTCTTCATCTGAAAAGCATTTATAAGCGTTAAAGGAGAAAAGACCGCTGTCTGAATTCTGCGAATCAAATCCTCCGCTGAGTTTGCGTTGCGCACTTCAGGAGACCAAAGCAAACCGCTAAAGCCGCTATTCAGAAGAGCACGAATGTAATCCTGATGATTATAAAGGTCGCTGTAAAGAACGAAAGGTAATGGTGAAGCAAGAGCATGGGAGGAACGAGTTTGACAAAAAGTTCTCTTGTTATGCTTTTGGAAGATGGACCATATGGTTCGTTGATAAAGAACACCTAATAAACTATGCATTTGTTCCCCATCAATTCCAGATGGAAATTCTGTCACCTCAGGAAATGACCAAGGCTTGGGTCGATAATCAGAGTTGTCGCATTCATCCAACTTAAAACCAAGAATCCCCTTTGAGAGAAAATTCTTTTCATGATAATCAGCGAAGATTTTTCTGGCCTCAGTAGTAAAGTCAGGCACTAAACCACCCCATACTTCATAATTTCCTGAATACTTACGTATCTCTTGCCAGAAGGGGGCGGTGGGATGAACAAACACATGCTCCCAAAGGTTAACTTTATAATTTAACTCATTCAGATTCATAATCATCCGGTCCGGGTTAGGGAACTTCTTTAAATCCCACTGATAGGAACAGGAGTAACAGTGAGAATGCCATCCCGGCTCGAAACCAAACACATCACAGGGTATATGAGTACTCCTAAAATAAGAGGCATGCTTATGAACAATCTCCTGATCGGCGAGCGCATAAGTCCGATACCAAACACCGAGACCCCAATATGGCGGTATGCATCCACCTCCTGAAAAAAGTACATAACGTTGAACCGCATTTATTATAGTAGGTCCTGAAAAAAAGTAGAGGTCTACCCCTTTAACATGAGGGACCTCAATAATCATATTTGGACTTTCAATAGCATCAGGCGTCAAGCGAGAATGAGAGTGGCTGCCACAGTAAAAAGTAACATAGCGAGCGGTGTCAACGAGTACTCCATAGCCACGTGTGGAAACATAAAAAGGAACGGGTGCATGAGTATCTCCAGTATCAGCCACTGGATCACTGTTAACTCGAATTTGCTTCTTTAACCCGCGCTGATTAAAAGAATAAAATTGAAGCCCAAATCCAAATATTTGTTCCTTTTCATCCAGGGGAAGTTCAATGACGCAACCTCTTCGGGTAACTTTAAACTGAATTTCCTTTTCAGATATGGGGGGATAATGTGCTGAAGGAAGTTTTTCAAGCCCTTCGTTTAGAATTTCTTTCTCCTGTAAACTCACGGGAGTGATGCGCTCTGGTGTGCCGAGTCTCAATTTCCAAATTCCCGAGGATACAAATTCCATTTCGAGACCACACATATTAGTATATTTTATTTTGCGGTACATTATTGAGAAAAACCTTTTAAATTTAAATCTTTTCACTGTTGTAAACCTCAAGACTGAATTGTAAGATCTTAAATCTCTAGCGAAGTTAAGATAATATTCATGCGCTTCTAATGAATAGACATTACATGTTGCCTAAATATGTCATATAATTCACTTCGCCCCTTCCAGGAGCCAAACCTAAAATACTTAAGATTTCCATAGATGATGAAAAAGTTCACAACATCAGTTTTTATTCCCCTGTTATCTTCTTAATTTTAGGGTTAAACTGTTCCTCTAACCCAGTATTTATAAGATTTAAAGATGCAAAAAGAATTATAACTAAAGAAATAGGCGGCAGAATAATGCTATACATCCCCAAAGAAAGGACCCCCCAATTTATAGAATACTGTATTAATAAACCAAGCGTCATCACCGTTGGGGGTCCAAGTCCTATTAATCGCACTCCACTCTCCATAAGAATTGCACTGATCACAGCGTTGGATAATCCTACGCCAATATATGGAAGAAGATTCGGCGTTATTTCTTTAGTGATAATTTCTAAAGTTCCTAAGCCCGATACCTTGGCCAGATCGACATATGGCATTTCTTTTAAATATAATACTTGAGCTCTTATAGTACGTGCGATCCAGGCCCAGCTAAAAACTGCTAATATGAGTGAGAAGGAGTGCATGTCGTTTATTCTTGCGTATAATGCTAAAATAACAAGTATGGGCCAGACTGGTAAGACCAGCATATTATCCGCTAGAGTTCTTAAGATCGCATCGCATATTCCCCCTTTATATCCAGATAAGACACCTACAAAGGCGCCTATAAGAGTAGCAATTATCCCTGTCTCAACTCCAAGCAATAGGGAATTTTTAAGTCCCTCTAATACCAGAATAAACACGTCTCTCCCGAATAAGTCAGTACCGAGTGGATGTTCAAATGATGGAGGAAGATACCTATCGAATTTTCCTATTGTCAAGGGATCTTCGTTGCTAAAAAGGATTCTCCTAACAATAGGCGTTATAAGAATCATTAAAATTAATGCTATTAAAAGTGTAAGGCCTATTTGTAGTTTCAAGTTATGTTTCAGATACTGCGCAAAAAACCTCTTAAATCTTTTAAAAAATAGCATACTGCTCGCCCTATCCATACCTTATTCTAGGATCTATGAACGGGTAAAGTAGGTCTATTATTAAGTTTGCCGTTAAGACTGTAACTGTTGATATTGATACTATTCCAACGGCTGTGTTATAATCTAAACTGCCTATGGCTCTCGAGAAAAGTTCACCTACTCCAGGATACTTAAATATCCATTCTACAAGAAATGACCCGCTAACGATGAAGCCTAATGACATGCCTAAACCAGTTGTCTGCGGAAGGAGAATATTCCTGAGAACATATCTGTTCAGAATTCTTATCTTCTTTAGTCCTTTAGCTTGAGCGAATGCTAAGAAATCTTCTCCGAGAATTGTTATTACTAGCGCCCTAGTAGATATTAACCATCCTAAAGAAGATATTAAAATTATGGATAGAGATGGAAGAGTAGCGTGAACTATTAAATCCCAAATAAACTCAAGCGTTAAAGATGGAGTAAGATGCGGAGAAAAAGCACGGCTAGGTGGAAGAATAGCCCATATATAGCCAAAAAACAAGACGAGAATTATTGCAAGATAGTAGTAGGGCATATTACATAAGCAAAGGGCTACTGAATAAATGAAAGAACTGGTTTTTCTCTCCCTCCACCAGCCCACTAATGTGCCTATAATGACACCTAGCGACCAAGAAATTATGGTCGCCACCCCCAGCAGACCTATAGACCATGGTAATGCTTGCATGATAAGCACTTGCGACTCTTTAGGAAAAGCTAGAAAGGAAATGCCCATATTTCCATGTAGAATCAACTCCTTCATATAATTAATATATTGCGTGAAAAGGTCTTTATCGTATCCGAAAATCTTTTTGTAATGCTCAATAATCTGATTTGTTCCAGGAATAGTGTAACCATAGCGTTGCTCTATCATCTGGAAATGCATACTTAAAGGATCAACAGGGATCATTCTGAACAAAAAGAAATTTATGGTGAGAGCAACATATACTGAAATAATATAAATAATTATTCTTCTTATCATGTAATAAAGGACGGACTTAGAGACATGATGTGACTTTTCCATACTTGTCTTTGGAATCAAGTCTCTAATAAATTTTTGCTTTTACAGAGGTGCCGAGACGTGCTATGCAAATCAATTTATTATTTCAGGAACATAAGAGAATAAAGGTTTCACATAAGCAAAAATTTTTAAACTTTCATAAAGTATATAAAAACTATGTCTTGCAAAGATCTTCCATTGAAAGAATTCAAGCCAGAAATCACGAAGGTTTTAGAGCGCTTCAGATGCTTTTGGGATTTAGAAAAGACAGATCGCATTCTTGTCTACATTAATGCTCCACTAAAAAACAGTCGCTTTTTAATTGAAGAGTATCGAAAAAAGTTCGGGTGGGAAACGCCTGACGGTTGGAATCAATATCTTGCATTTGAGGGAATTAGAGGCTGGAAGGAATTAGTTCACATATATGAGACTATATATCGTGAAAGAGCATTACTAAGAGATGACCTAATACCAAATATTGTACCTGATTTTGGTCCCACAGTTATGGCTGCTTTCCTTGGCTTCTCAGA
>Ga0272449_1002684_pt1 | contig 16223 bp, 7 predicted proteins | sample YNPCB0241_FD_198679 | JGI IMG/M metagenome (GOLD analysis project Ga0272449, IMG submission 198679) | Hot spring sediment microbial communities from Yellowstone National Park, WY, United States - YNP-CB-024-1 | ecosystem: Environmental > Aquatic > Thermal springs > Hot (42-90C) > Sediment...
TAAGCATGAAGATAATAGCCATCGTCTGGCAGTCTTACTACAACATGCTCCTTAAGGCGTCGAAGAACCTTAAAAACATTATTGACATAGAAGTTCATTCGGCGAGAGTTCTCGATAGCGACCCGGAGAAACTCAATCGGGTTCTTGATGAGGCTCTCAACGACGCCGATCTGGTCTTTTTGTATCGTTCAGTCGAGTCCTTCTGGGACAGGGTGGAAAAGATTCTTCAAGAGAAAGAAAACAGACCGAAGATAGTCTGTTTAAGCCATGACCCCGCCTACTGGACTCTTTCTACCGTGCGACCGGAGATTGTAAGCCGAGCCTATGCCTATCTCGTTGTAAACGGCGAAGAAAACATGACGAATATGCTTAAATTTCTTGCATCCGAGGAGCTTGGACTTGCTCTGGATTACGATCCGCCCAAGGAAATTCCCTGGGAGGGGCTTTACCATCCGAAAACAGAAGGAATCTTTACCGACATAGAGAGCTTTCTAAACTGGTACGATGGCTACTGGGGAAAGAAAACATCGCAAGGCACTGTGGGAATACTCTTTTCGCGGCATTACTGGATAAACAACAACCTGGATGTGGAGAATCTCCTGATTGACGGCCTTGAAAAAAGAGGCTTTAGGGTCATTCCCGCCTTTGCCTACTCGGTAAAAGACGATGCTCTTGGCACGAAGGGAAGCGGAGAAGTGGTGCTAGAATGGTTCATGGATAAAAACGGCAAGCCTCGTATTGATGCAATGGTAAAACTTATTTCCTTTTTCCTTGGTTCTGGGAGAGACAGAGGGGATATGACCAATACCGATGTGGCTTCGGATGGGGTGGAGATTCTCAAGAGGCTCGATGTGCCGTGTTTTTCGCCCATAAGCTCCTATTACAAAACGGTTGAAGAGTGGGAGAGGGAAGAGCTCAACATGGACATAGGCTGGGCTATAGCTCTTCCTGAGTTTGAAGGTGTCATTGAGCCCATCATTATCGCAGCGCAGAGGGAAGGTGAGGAGGATACACGGGAACGAGTGCCCATACACGAGCGGGTGGAAAAGCTTGTTCAGAGAATAGAACGATGGATAGCTCTCAGGAAAGTGCCGCCTGCGGAGCGTAAGGTGGCCTTCGTGCTTCATAACAATCCCTGCGCATCTGTTGAAGCGACGGTTGGTGCTGGAGCGCACCTCGATACGCTCGAAAGCGTGGTGGACATTATGAAGAGGATGCGGGATGCAGGATATGCGGTAACTCCCCCTGAAAGCGGCAAAGAACTTATAGACGAAATTATGTCGAAAAAAGCCATATCGGAATTTCGCTGGACAACTGTTGAAGAGATTGTGGCTAAGGGTGGAGCGATAAAACTTCTGGAGAAGGAAAAGTATGAGGAGTGGTTCCGAGAACTTCCACTAAAAACTCAAGAGAGGATGATTGAGGCCTGGGGTAATCCACCCGGTGAGTTAAAAGATGGCATTCCGCCGGCTATGGTCTATGACGGTAAGATTGTTATAACAGGGATACAATATGGAAACGCCGTTGTGCTGGTTCAGCCCAAGCGAGGCTGTGCTGGAGCTCGCTGTGATGGTCAGGTTTGTAAAATACTGCATGACCCGGATGTTCCGCCGCCTCATCAATATGTGGCTACTTATAAGTGGCTTTCACGGGAGTTCGGAGTTCATGCGGTGGTGCATGTGGGGACTCACGGGAATCTGGAATTTCTTCCCGGAAAGGGCGTCGGTCTTTCAAACGCCTGCTTTCCCGATATAGGCATAGATACGATTCCTCACCTTTACATCTACAACGCCGATAACCCTCCAGAAGGAACCATTGCAAAACGAAGGTCTTACGCCACCCTCGTGGATCACATGCAGACCGTTATGACAGGAAGCGGGCTTTATGAAGAACTGGCTGAACTGGACAGGCTCCTTACGGAATATGAAGAAACAAAGATAAAGGATCGCGGACGCGCTCACGCCCTGTCCCATCTCATCCTGAACGAAGTGAAGAAAGCCAATCTTGATAAGGAAATAAAAATCAAGTGGGGAGGAAGGAAAAGAGCTCTTTCGGAATTTTCCCACGAAGAGCTTCATTCTATTCCTTTTGATGAACTTGTCCGGGAAGTCCACGGAAAGCTCTCCCTCATTCGTAACACGCAGATTCAGGACGGGATGCACATATTCGGAAGGCTCCCAGATGGCGAACGAAAAGTGGACTTTATTTACTCCATCCTCCGTTATGACTCAGGAAGTGATGTATCCCTCCGAAAAGAAGTAGCCAGACTTCTTGGATATGAACTCTCCGAGCTTTTAAGTGATAGTTCGATGATTGATGAAAAAACGGGTAAATCCTATGGCGCCATACTGGAAGAAATAGATGCGGTTTCCAAGCATATCATAAAGGATGTGCTCCAAAGCGCCGGTTGCGAGATACATTAGGGAAGGAGGCAGAACGTAGCAGTTTTGCTGTGTTACGTGTTTTGTATTCATATGATTTTGTCGTAATGGGAGGTGTGGTATGAGTAAGGCTGTTTTATTCAGTATTAGTTTTGTGTTATGGCTTATTTCCCCGGTATTTGCAGAAGAAAAGGAAGCAGAGCTTGAAGAAGTGGTGGTTACCGCGACAAGAACAGAGACCTCCGTTGAATCTGCACCAGCAAGTGTAAATGTAGTTACAAAAAAAGAAATGGAAAAAAGAAACATTAAAACTCTGGATGACGTGGTCAATGAATTTCCTGGAATTTATGTCCATAGGACAAGAGAGGTTTTAGATACGCCTACGGATGCCATATCTTTAAGAGGGATACCAGGATATCGCAGGAACTTGGTGATGGTGGACGGTGTACCTTTAAATGATCCTCAAAGTGGTGGGCTTAAACTTGGTGGGTTCAGGTTTGAAGATATAGAAAGAATTGAAGTAGTAAAGGGGCCTTTTTCTGCTCTCTACGGTGGTCTTGCTATGGGAGGAGTAGTTAACATCATTTCTGCGTTGCCGGAGAAGAGAGAGATCACTTTTAAAACAGGATATGGATCAAGTTTTGATAGAGGTGAAGCTTTAGATGATTTGAGAAAAATTTATTTCTCTTATGGAGATAAAATTAGAGACTGGAGCTTTTTTGTAAGCTACGGTTATGAAGATACTAATGGTTTTCCAAACACTTTAGTTAGAGTTACAGATCCACCACCGAATTGGGTTTCAGGATGGAAATATACTACTACTCCTGAAGGTAGTCCGAGATGGGTAGTGGGAGATTCGGGGGATCAGGAAGGATGGAATCAAAGTTTTACTGTGAGAACGGGTTATAAATTTAATGAGGATACCAATCTCAGATTTTCAATTATGAGAATCTGGGGAAACTCAAGTTATGATGACCCCCACACATATTTGAAGGATCTTTCGGGGAATCCTGTGTGGCAGTATTATGTTCCTACCCCAGGAGGACGTCCTAATGTTTTAAACGAGGCCATGTTTTTAAACGGGGAATTGAACAAAGACTATATGATTTATAGTCTTAATTTTGAAACCAAACTAAAGGAAGCAAAAGTCAAAATGACTTTAGGGCTATTTGACCAGGATGACTATTTGTTCACAACTCCTTGCGTAGGAACATTGACGGCATGTTCTCCTAATGAATATGCCACCAAAACGGGTGGCCCTGGAACCACCCATAACACACCTGCAAAAAATTACATTGCTGATATTCAATCCACTTTGCCTATTTCCTTTGAATTTCCCTATCTTGGCAACCATATACTTACTTTTGGAACCTCTTATAGGAGAGGTGAAGCTAAAACTAAACAGTACAAATTAGCTAATTGGAAAGATGAAGATTCAAAGACTTCTTTGCTGTATGAAACAAAAGGAAAAGATAGAATTTTTGCACTTTTTATTCAAGATGAGATACCTCTTACAGAGAAACTTACCCTTTATTTAGGAGCAAGAGAAGACTGGTGGGAAACTTTTGATGGTTATGAGAATTACATTGGAAAGCCTGATTATCCTAAGAAGTATAGTGATAGTGATGCATCTTCTTTTAATCCAAAGTTCTCCTTTGCTTACAGTTTTTCAGATGAAACAACTTTAAGGGGATCTGTAGGGAGGGCTTTTCGTCCTCCTATGATTATAGAACTGTATAGGAGCTTTATGACACCTGGATCTTTCATTTACGGAAATCCTGACTTGAAGCCTGAAAAGTGCTGGAGTTGGGACGTGGGGATTAGACATAGTTTTTGGAAGGGAAATAAGGTCGAGATTAGTTATTTCGAAAATTATCTGGAAGATCTGATATATAGCCGCGATACTGGAGAGTATATAGGGCAGAGAAAAATTGTAGAGACAATAAATGCGGGAAAAGCCGAAGTGAGAGGAATAGAGTTTTCTCTAGAGCAGAAATTTGGAAAATATATAAGAACTTTTGCTAATACCACCTGGAATGATACCGAAATAACAGATAACCCTGCTAATCCTCTGTCTGAAGGAAAAAAGATCACTGGAATTCCAGAGACTATGTTCAACCTGGGAATTGAGTTTGAAAAAGACCCATTTTCTGCCTCATTGGTGGGGAGATATAGAAGCAAGGTATACGGAAATGATGAAAACAAGGATAAAAAAGAAGGTGTATTTGGTTCATACGATTCCTATTTTGTGGCGGACGCCAAGTTTACTTATAAAATCTTCAAAAACGCTTCTTTGTCCTTAAGCATAGATAACCTCTTTGACAAGAAATACTATTATTACTACTTGGAACCGAGAAGATCCTGGTTTTTGGAATTTTCATATAAATTCTAGAAAATGTGGGAAAATTATGAGTGAGCGAATAAAAATCTTGTTAATATCAACAATTGTTAATAGAAGTTTGAAGGAAGCGATTGAAAGCGTCGCAAATTTCTGCGATGTTGAACTTATATACTCATACGATCTCGGGAAATTTGATAAAAAAGATATACAAACTTTTGCTGATTGGGCGGATCTGATTTTGGTGGACCTTCGCGGAGATCCAGGAATCCTAAACGAGATCGAGTTCGGAGAGAAGGATCTCATATGCTTAGTGGGAGGAAGCAGTCTTGTTTCTAAAGCGAGATTGGGAAAGTTCAAAATGCCCCCCAAGGTTGGTACCTCTTTTGTCACAGATCCATCCTCCCTCAAAAAGAGGATTGAAAGTATTCAAAAGGCAATAGAAAGAGCCGGAGCAATTTTGCCCTTTGGGGTTCTAAAAGATGCGAAAAACTACGTCAAAACACTGAGATATTGGGCAAATGGAGGATACGAAAATTACACCAATATGTTTCTCCATCTTTGTAAAGTAAAAGGGTTGAGTGTAAAGCCAAAGGATCCTTTGGAGTTTCCAGACTTTGGGTTTTATCATCCAACCTGCGGCCTTGATTATAAGCCGAAAGATGAAAAGCCAAAAATTGGCGTTGTTTTTTATGGTGGAATGCACTTTGAGCAATGCCAAAAAACTCTCGATAAAATTGTAAAATGGTTTGAAAAAAGAAATTTTAATGCGGTTCCGGTTTACAGCGATGGAATTCTGAATCTGAAGGCTTTGGAGCTTCTAAACGATGTTGACGCTGTTATTAGCCTTCTCTGGTTTAGACTTAATGGCGGACCAATGGGAGGGGATCCGAAAAACACAATAGAACTTCTAAGGAAAAAGGGAACGAAGCTTTTTACACCAGCCTTAATGTTCACCCAAAAATTCTCCGACTGGAAAGAAGACCAAAGAGGCATAAACATGCCAACCCTTTTTGGTAGCGTAGTTATGCCGGAGATGGACGGGGCCGTTGAACCGATTCCGCTCTGTGGAGTTTGTGAAGATGAAGTGGTTCCGATTGAAGACAGGATTGAAAGGTTCTGTGGAAGGATAGCAGGATGGGTAAATTTAAAGTATAAACTCAGTTCCGAAAAAAAGATAGCAATAGTCATATACGACTACCCACCCGGGGAAGAAAACTTAGGGAATGCGGCTTATCTGAATACGTTTGAGAGTTTAAAAGTTATTCTGACTAGGCTCAGGGATGAGGGCTATAAGGTTGAATTGGCTGACATTGAAAAGCTTTTGCTTGAGAAGAAGCTTTTTAATCCAAAGCTTTTTCCTGAAAAAGCTATAAATTGCCCAAGATTGAGTAAAAGCGATTACATCAAATTTTTCGATGAGCTCCCTGAAGAACTTAAAATGGAAGTCATTGAAAACTTTGGAGAGCCACCTGGGAATATAATGGTAAATGGAGATGGAATTCTGATCCCGGTAGTGTTGCTCGGGAATGTTGCAATTGGAATTCAACCTTCAAGGAGAAAAATTCTAGAAAATGATGAAGATTTGCTGTCGGCGGTTCATGACAAAACAAAGCCTCCACATCATCAGTATTTGGCCTTCTACTTCTGGCTCAAAAATATATTTGGAGCAGATGCGATAATCCACCTGGGCACTCATGGGACACTTGAATTCATGAAGGGAAAGGAGTGTGGATTAAGTTCAAGATGCTGGCCTGATGTTCTCATGTCTTCAATACCTCACCTTTATATCTACCATGTTGTTAATGTTTCCGAAGGCACACTTGCAAAGCGCAGAAGCTATGCGACCCTTTTGAGCTATAATTCTCCACCATATACTACTGCGGACTTGTACGATGAATACGCAAGACTTGAGGAATTGATCGAAGAATTTAGAGCAGAAAAAAACCCAGCAAGGGCTGAGACTGCAAAAGCGAAGATATTTGAGCTCGCGGAAAAGCTTGGAATGGAGAAAGATCTGGATAAGCTTGAGGCGAGGATCTACGAATACAAACGTTCTATAATTCCGAAAGGACTTCATGTTATTGGTAAGAGATATGAACTCCAAGACTTAAAAGATTTTACTCTTTTGCTTAGCAGATATGACAGAGCTGGCATTAAATCCCTTCATAGGCTTATAGCCGAAAAGGAAGGACTGGAATTTGAAAAAGTCTTAGAAGACCCAAGAATGCTGAAAAAGATAGATGAAGAAGCAAAGACGATTGTGGAAGAATTTTTTTCTGGAAAGATTGGAAAGGAGTTCGAAAAGACCTTGAATTTTTGCAGGGAGGTTGCTGAAAGCTTTTCGAACAACATCATGGAGCTTGAAAATTTTCTTAAAGCCACATGTGGAGAATACATAGAGCCATCTGTTGGGGGAGATGTGATAAGAAATCCTGATGTTTTGCCGACAGGTAGAAACCTCTACCAGTTTGATCCTTCGAGGATTCCAACGGAAGCCGCTACTGAAAGGGGAAGAAAAACTGCAAAGGAAATAATTTATAGACATTTTAGAAGGCACGGGAAGTATCCGGAAAGCATTGCACTGATCCTTTGGGGATTTGAAACCGCTCAAACCTTTGGAGAAACGGTTGCTCAAATTTTCGAATTCCTTGGCGTTGAACTTATTCATAAGACAGCTTGGGAAAAAGAATTGAGAATTAAAAACCTTGAAGAACTCGGAAGACCAAGAATTGATGTCATCGTAGCAATCTGCGGATTTTTTAGAGATATGTTTCCAAATCTGATAGAGTTGATCGAGAGGGCCATAAAAACCGTCTCAGACCTTGATGAACCAGATGAACTTAACTTTGTCAAAAAGCATAAATATGAAATTAAAAGCCCGTGGAGAATCTTTGGGCCTGTGCCTACCGAATATGGAACAAGAATGCTTCAGCTTGTTGAAGATAGCGTATGGAGAGATGAAAAAGACCTCGCTGACGCTTACCTTAACTCAATGTGTTACGCCTACGGGAAAGATATACACGGTATCGAAGCAAAAGAAGTGTTTGAAGGTCTTCTAAAAACTGTGGACGTTGTTTCTCAAACGAGAAGTTCTGTGGACTACGAAATAACAGATTTAGACCACTACTACGAGTTCTTTGGAGGACTATCAAAGGCCGTTGAGCTCGTAAAAGGCGAAAAAGCAGAAATGATAATTGTGGATTCAACGAAAGAAGTCGCAAAAGTTGAGAGTATTAAGGACTCAATCGAGAGGGGAACAATCACAAGAACTCTGAATCCGAAATGGATAGAAGAAATGCTTAAGCACGGATTCAACGGGGTTCAAAAGATAGCTGACAGAATCGAATACCTTCTAGGACTTTCTGCGACAACAAACGCTGTTGAGAATAGGTTGTGGGATAAAATAGTGGAAAGATTTGTTCTCGATGAAAAGCTATTCAATACCCTGAAGGAATTAAATGCTTATGCGACTCGAGAAATGCTGGAAAAGCTTCTTGAAGCTGAAAGAAGAGGATATTGGGAACCTGGAGAATTATTAAAGAAGGAAATTGAAGAAAAATATCTTGAACTTGAGGGAATTTTGGAGGAAAAAATCTCATGAAACAACACTTGGTCAAGAAAATTTTAATTTTATTACCGTTTTTATTTCTAAATCTTTCTTACGTATTAGCCGAGACATTTACTTTTTCTGATGCTTACGGAAGGAAAGTTGTTTTAAGTATTCCAGTGGAAAAGGCCTGTCTCCTGGCTACTTATGAGCTTATTCCTGCTTTAAAAATAAGATCTCAGGTAGTGGCTATTGGTAGTTGGGCCTATAACGATTACATAATGAAATCTACAATTCCCGATTTGGACAAAATCCCTGCTCCCGGCACGGGAGGCCCTGGTTTGAATGTGGAACTCTTAAAGAGGTTAGGAACAGACCTAGTTGTTACTTTTAGAGTGCCTCCAGAGGAACTCGCCTTCTTGGAATCCAAAGGAATAAAGGCTTTTGCTATTTATCCTAATAGCGTAAGAGAACTTATCGAAATTATTAGATGGCACGGGGTGGTTTTTGGAAAAGAAAAAGAAGCTGAGAAAGTTATAGGAGAAATGGAAAAAATCATTAGATTAATTGAAGAAAAAATTTCCGAGATTCCATCTGCAAAAAGAAAAAAGGTAATCTGGCTCCATAGTGATCTAACCTCAGTTGCCGGGGGAGATGGAATTATCAATGACACTTTCCTTAAAATAGGGGCAATAAATCCTGCAGCTTCTCTTTTCCCTCAATCTAGTGTAGCAAAAACCTCTTTAGAAACCATAATAAAACTAGATCCTGATGTGATATTTATATGGGGAGCGGCTCCTTTCGGTCCATCAGATTTGATAGATAATCCTCAGTGGAGCTATGTCAAGGCAATAAAAGAAAAACAAGTTTATAAGCTAGAAGCCTTAACGACTTTTTCCCCTCGCCATGTGATAGATATGCTTTACATGGCTATGAAAATTTATCCCGATTACTTCAAAGACGTTAGCTTTGAGAAGACCGCAGATGATTTTTTCAAAAAAGTATTTGGAATATCTTATATATATGGAGGGATAGAAAATGTCTCAGGCTATAAATATTGATTGGAACGATCCCAGATGGAAAAAGATAAGAGAACGGATACTCGATATAAACCGAAGGATTGAAGAAAGTCGTGAGATAGAATCACTTCTTCATGGTCTTTCCGGGGGGTACATTCCGGCAGGACCGTCGGGGCTTATCACTCGAGGCCGAGACGATATCCTTCCCACAGGTCGTAATTTTTACTCCCTCGACCCCCACCGAGTCCCCACAAAGCCCGCATGGGAAATAGGACAAAAGCTTGCCGATGCTCTCATTGCAAAGCATCTAAAAGAAGAGGGAAGGTATCCTGAAAATGTCGCTATTTTCTGGATGTGTAACGATATAATGTGGGCGGATGGGGAGGGCATGGCTCAAATCATGTATCTTCTAGGTGTAAAGCCGGTTTGGCTTTCCAATGGAAGAATCAAGGGATTTGAGGTTATACCCCTTTCTGAACTTAACCGCCCCCGGATAGACGTCACAATACGGGTTTCAGGTATCACGAGGGATAATTTCCCCAATGTCATAGAGCTTATAGACGAAGCTGTGCAGGAAGTCGCCAGACTCGACGAACCGCTGGAGATGAACTTCGTAAGGAAACATGCCCTTGAACAGATGAAGGAGGACGGCGGGGACTTCAGAGACGCAACCCTTCGCATCTTTTGCTCCATGCCTGGCACATATCAGGCTGGGACTCAACTTGCGGTCTATGCTTCTGCATGGAAGGAAGAAAAAGATCTCGCCGAGGTGTTCCTCTACTGGAACGGTTACGCCTACGGTAAGGGTATTTGGGGAAAGGAAAAGCACAGGCAATTTGCCGGTATCTTGAGGAGCGTTGATGTCACCTACAATAAGGTCGTAAGCGATGAGTACGACCTTTTCGGCTGTTGCTGTTATTTCGGCACTCACGGAGGTATGACTGCGGCGGCTCGACACCTCTCCGGAAAGGATGTCAAAACCTACTACGGGGACACAAGAGAAAGCGGTCATGTGGAGGTGAGAGATCTGGCTGACGAAATCCGCCGTGTTGTGAGAACCAAGCTGTTGAATCCCCGCTGGATAGAAGGCATGAAACGGCATGGTTACAAGGGCGCAGGGGACATATCCAAACGGATTGGTAGAGTTTACGGCTGGGAGGCTACCACTCAAGAAGTGGACGACTGGATCTTTGACGATATTGCGAGAACATTTCTCATGAACGAAGAGAACAGAAAATTCTTTGAAGAACACAATCCCTGGGCGCTGGAAGAAATTGGGAGACGTCTTATTGAAGCCTGGGAGAGAGGACTCTGGAATCCTGCAGAGGATGTTAAGGAAGTGCTTAAAGAGATTTACCTGGAAGTGGAAGGCTGGATTGAAGAAAGAATGGGCGATGTGAAAGGAGAATTCCAGGGTGGATCCATTGATGTGGTGACGAAAGAAGAGGTTGAATTCTGGAAGAAAAAGATGCAGGAAGTTATGGGAATGTGAGATGCCAGGAGAATTCACTAAGCGGCTTATGGATGTGCTGTTGATTTTAAAAAAGGCGATCGCCTTTGCTCTTCCGACTCTTCTTATCATAGGCGCCGGGCTTGCTGTGGCTGAGGTGCTTGTGGAAACGGGCTTAATTTCCAAAATCAGCAGGATCGGTCGTCCCTTAAGCCGTTTTGCCCGTCTTCCCGACGGTTGCGGTTTCGCCATTATAACAGCGATGGTGTCTTTCCTTGCTGCAAACGCTATGCTTCAGAACATGCGGGAAAATAAGATTCTTACCGATAGGGAAACCTTTCTGGCGTCGCTTCTTACGGGAAGTGTAGCGCCGGTAAAAGAAATCTTTACCTATCATCTACCTGTTATACTTCCCGCCTTAGGGCTTTATGCCGGAACTATTTACATGGGAACACTCTGGCTTGGTAGCCTTGCTCTACTGCTTTTTGTCGTCGTAGCGAGCAGAATCCTTCTTAGAAATAGACCGGAGCAGAAGAGCGTTGACCTGAATTTTGATGTACCGCCCCTTTCTTCGTCTTCCCGATGGTTCGCTCTGAAGCGCTTTCTCAAACGCCTTGGAAGGATAGGGGGCACATTCTTTGTGGTTACCGTGATAGTATTTTTACTCATGGAAATTGGTATCATGGCGAAAATCGAAAGTTACCTAGAACCTCTTTCGAAATTATTTCGTATTCCCGCCGCAGCACTTCCCGCTGTGGCCGCTTATATTGCATCCCCCATTGTGGGAATTACAATGATGGGCTCTATAATGCGGCAGCAGGTTATAACAGAACACCAGGCAATCATAGCACTTCTTTTCGGCAGTATCTTCATGCTACCGGTTCTTTATCTTCGTTTTTACTTTCCTCAATGGATTTCCATTTTCGGGCTGAGACTTGGCATAATGCGAGGGCTCACAAGTGCAGTGCTCACCATAGGTGTAAGAATGACGGTGTTGGCTCTGTTTATGAGCTTTTACTAAACTGAAAGGAGATCGAGCCTATGGAGGCTCTTCAAAGAGTTTATCCTTTTTCAGCTATTGTGGGGCAGGAGAAATTAAAAAAAGCCCTTATTCTGAACGCCATCAATCCTTCGATTGGAGGAGTGCTTATAAGAGGTGAGAAGGGAACGGCAAAATCCACGGCCGTGAGGGCTCTCGCCGCTTTGCTCCCGGAGATTCGAGTCATCGCAGGGTGCCCCTTTTCCTGCGATCCCGATAACCCTTCTGAGTGGTGCGAACGCTGCAAAAGTTTAAACCCTCCCTTACCCGTGATTTCCCGTCGCATCCCCGTTGTGACTCTTCCTCTCAATGCTACAGAAGACAGAGTGGTGGGAAGCATAGATTTTGAGAAAGCAATCCGTAGCGGCGAACGTCATTTCCACCCAGGAGTACTCGCCAGGGCTCATCGCGGCATACTTTACATAGACGAAGTCAATCTCCTGGACGATTACATCGCCGACCTTATCCTCGATGCCGCCGCATCGGGAGTTAACAGAGTGGAACGAGAGGGTATATCCTTTTCCCATCCCGCTCGGTTTATACTCGTCGGAACGATGAACCCAGAGGAAGGAGACATTCGACCTCAACTGCTCGATAGATTCGGACTATGTGTGGAAGTCAGCGGTGAGGAAGACCTGGAGCGTAGAGTGGAACTCATGGTGCGCCGTGAAGAATTCGATAACGACCCGGAAGGATTTTCAAAACGGTTTGAAAGTGACAACCAATCCATTGCATGGAGCATTCTGGCGGCAAGAGAACTGCTTCCCAAAGTGAAAATAGCAGACCATCTTCGGAAGTTCATATCTGATCTTTCAGTAGAAAACAACGTGGCGGGACATCGAGCCGATATTGTTATGGAGCAGGCTGCCAAAGCATTGGCTGCTTTCAACAGACGCCTTCATGTGACAATTCAGGATATAAAGGAAGTAGCCCCGATGGTGCTTATACACAGGCGTCGTGAAGCAGCTCCGCCGCCTCCTCCGCCACCACACCAGCCGAATAACGAAAAAGATAGCGAGCAAAACGAGAATCCTCCCAATCCCCCGGAGGCTCAATCCCAGAACCAACCGCCCCCTGATGTTCCTCAGGATCCTTCGAGAGGAGAAGAAAAAGAGCCCGAGCCTCAAGCTATGGGAGGAGAAGAGAGCGAGCAAAGAGAGAATCCTCCTGAGAAGGAGGAATCAACCGATTACAGAGCGGTGCTTGAGCGGGTTTTTGAGATTGGGGAGACCTTCAAGGTAAAAAAGCTTTCGGCTCCCAAGGATCGCATCTTAAGACGCGGTTCTGGAAGACGAAGCAGAACTCGAACGGCTCAGAAGCAGGGTCGTTATGTCCGAAGCAGTATCCGGGGAGATGGAGCCGATGTGGCGCTTGATGCCACTCTTCGCGCTGCCGCTCCTTACCAGTTAAGGCGCCGTAGTTGGGGATCTACTTCTGGAGATCTTGCCGTTCATCTCACAACGGAAGATGTTCGCCACAAGATAAGAGAACGCCGCATAGGAAACTTTCTCCTCTTTCTTGTGGATGCAAGTGGTTCCATGGGGGCTCAGGGAAGAATGACCGCCACGAAAGGTGCCATAATGTCTCTCCTTCTCGATGCTTACCAGAAAAGGGATCGAGTGGCTATGGTTACTTTCAGGAGAAACGAAGCCGAGGTGAAGCTTCCTCCCACATCATCGGTAGAACTTGCCGCAAGGCTCCTTCGGGATCTTCCTGTAGGGGGTAGAACGCCTCTCTCGGCAGGACTTATCAAGGCTTACGAAGTGTTAAGAACTGTGCTCTTACGTGATCCCACGGCAAGACCTATTCTCATCATCATAACCGACGGCAAGGCAAATGTTTCTGTGGGATCCAAAAAGCCTGTGGAGGAGGCTCTTCTTGTGGCTTCCAGAATCGCCATGGATGAACGCATATACCCTGTTGTGGTGGACACGGAGAAGCAGGGTATCGTGCAATTTGGGCTTGCCAGGAAACTTGCCGACATTATGCAGGCTCCCTATTTCCGTGTCGAGGACCTCAAGGCGGAAAGCCTTGTTCAAATCATAAAGGAGGTTACCAGATGACCTGTGAAAGGCTTTATCCATTTGTGGCTATTGTGGGGCAGGAGAAAATGAAACGAGCTCTCATTTTTAACATCATCAACCCTACACTTTCAGGAGTGCTCATAAGAGGAGAGAAGGGCACGGGGAAGTCCACAGCCGTGAGAGCTCTTGCACATATTCTTCCTAAGATTCAGGTAGTGAAGGACTGCCCGTTTAATCTGGAAAAAGAAGATCCTCAGGGGCTGTGCGCTGAATGTCCCAGAAAGGAATGCAGTAGTGTTGTGCTTTCGGGTGGAGAGCCGGAGAAAATATGGCGTGAGATTCGGGTCGTAGAACTTCCCGTTGGTGCTACTGAAGATAGAGTCGTCGGAACGCTCGATCTCGAACACGCTCTTAAGAAAGGAGAAAAAAGGGTTGAACCGGGACTCCTCGCCGCCGCTCATAGAGGCATTCTCTATGTGGACGAAGTTAACCTGTTGGATGACCATGTGGTGGATGTGCTTCTTGATTCCGCCGCCATGGGAGTAAACACCATCGAAAGAGAAGGTGTGAGTTTTTCTCATCCCGCCAGGTTTACTCTTGTAGGCACCATGAACCCTGAAGAGGGTGAACTGAGACCCCAGCTTCTCGATCGCTTCGGGCTTTGCGTTCATGTGGAGGGCCTGAGGGATGTAGAAAGCCGTGTAACGGTGATGGAACGCAGGGTAGCCTTTGATGAGGATCCTGAAGGTTTTTGCAAGCTCTGGGAAGAAGAATCCAGAGCTCTGGTGGAACGCATTGAAAAGGCGAGAAGGCTGTATCCGGAGGTGGTCGTGGACAGAAACCTTTTGTTTGAGATAGCTTCTTATTGTTTGGATGTAGGAGTGGATGGTCATCGAGCTGATATTATCATGTTGAAGACGGCGAAGACTATTGCGGCTTTTGAAGGAAGGAAAGAGGTTGTGAAAAAGGATATTGAAGAAGCCGCCGAACTTGTCCTGCCTCACCGCATTAGAAGACAGCCCTTCATGGATGTAGTGGAAGATGTAAGGATGGTAAGATCAGCTTGATTGCATAATTCTGGATCAGATGATGCAATCGGCGATAAATAAGCTGAGGGCAAGACAAACCCTCAACTTAAATTTGACACATTTGTTGTGATTTTTTATGTCCAGTGGCTGGGCGTAAAGAGCCTTTTCCAAAGGCTCTTTTGATTACTTTCAGCAACCGGGCTCTCCTGGATGGCCACAGCAGTTTCGGAATGTCGTAATGCGGATAAGGAAATTTTTTAGCGCGAGAAAAAGCTTTTTTACAGTGCTTCCTGGAGCCTTTAAATTGCTCAGGTATGCTCTCAACGACGGTTTTTGAGATTTTTCCATGTATTCTCCATACTCTAAAACCCGGTTGTTATCTCGCAGGTTTTATTCGGTCTTATCTCCCACCAGGGGGAGAACCTTTACCACCTCAAATTTTACCAGAAACAGTTCTTTATCAAAATCGTCGGGATAAAACTTTCTCTTTATCGCCAAGATTGTTTCCTTGTCTGTTACCTCTGAAACTTTCTTAAGGATAAGTCTTTTACCCCTGTAACCTGCTCCTTCCTCCAGGAACAAGTAAGCAGCGTTTGGATTCTTTTGGAGATTACTGTGAGTAAGGCGATCTGGCATGATGAAACCCAGGGTGTTGTCATCAAAAAAGTGAGGCCTTGCAAAAATGGCCACATTGACTACTCCTTTGTCATCAGCCGTAGCCAGTACTCCCATGCCCTTGTGATTTTCAAAATACTCTCTGAGTTCATTCATAACAAACTCCTTTTTTGCTTGATAAATTTTATAATTTTATCCTGCTGGATGACCAAAATTTCATCTAGAACTATAGGTATGGTGCATTCCAGTGTCAACCTATCTTTTAAGGGAATAAAAGGGAGCCTCAAAACAACGCAATTTTTAGAACACTACTAAAATTATCTTGACAGAGCAGAGAGCGGTGTAAAATATGTGAAGATTTAGCCATAGTTTTGGGATGTTTAACTATTGCTGGATGCTTACCAACAAAAACAGGAGGTTGCTTATGAATTCAGTAATAGTAGTCATTTTGGGTTTTATTGTGGCCTTTATTGGGTATCGTGTTTATGCAAAATATGTGGACGAAAAAATTATGCAAGCCGATCCCAAAAGGGTGACTCCAGCGAAGATGTACATGGACGGCGTGGATTTCATGCCCACGAACAGAAACATTCTCTTCGGCTACCAGTTCAAGTCCATAGCTGGTGCTGGACCAATAATTGGCCCTATCATCGCTATTCAATGGGGATGGCTTCCTGCGTTGATATGGATCCTTCTGGGAACCTTCTTTATCGGCTGGGTTCAGGATTATTCAACCGCTATGATTTCGATGAGAAAAGATGGTGCATCCCTGGGAGGTT
>Ga0272449_1002687_pt1 | contig 16217 bp, 14 predicted proteins | sample YNPCB0241_FD_198679 | JGI IMG/M metagenome (GOLD analysis project Ga0272449, IMG submission 198679) | Hot spring sediment microbial communities from Yellowstone National Park, WY, United States - YNP-CB-024-1 | ecosystem: Environmental > Aquatic > Thermal springs > Hot (42-90C) > Sediment...
GGAGAAGAATATGGAAGAGTGTATGAGTGGTGAAATAATTAAAAAACTTTTCAACTCTGTTTTGGAAGGAGATGAAGAAAAAAGCCAAGCCGCAGCCGAAGAGGCGGTTCAAGCGGGCATTGACCCCATTTTTGCCATCGAACAAGGCCTTGCCGCAGCTCTCAACGAGATGGGCACAAGATTTGAAAGGGGGGAAATTTTTTTACCTGACCTGTTGTTAGCTGCAGACGCGATGAAGGCCGGTATGGATATTTTGTTGAGTAAAGTGCCAAAGGAAAAGACCCCACGTGCGGGAGTGATTGTCATCGGCACCGTGGAAGGAGACATCCATGACATGGGGAAAAACCTGGTCGCGGCATTGCTATCGGCCGCCGGGTTCCAAGTTCACGATCTGGGAAGGGATGTCAAAGCTATGAACTTTGTAAAAAAGGCAAAAGAGGTCAACGCCAACATCATAGCAGCGTCTGCCCTCATGTCAACGACTTCACCTTTTATCAAAGACATCATCTCGATTTTGAACGACGAACAAATCAGGGACAGGTTTAAAGTGATCGTTGGCGGTGGCGCTGTGACCAAGGAGTTCGCCGAGATGGTGGGAGCGGACGGCTACGGTCAAAATGCAACGGAAGCTGTTCAGCTAGCCAAGGAGGTGATGGGCAATGACACTCACTCCGGCTGAAATCTACAATCGCGCTGAAACCGGGCCGATCATGGATGAGGGACAATTTGACAAAAAAATACTGCCGAGAAAACTCCGGGAGCTGTCCAAGGAATACGATATCAGATATAATCCAGCCGAGCCCGTGCCCACCGACGACAGCTTAGCCGATGCCGTCTTTGAGGCGGGAAAAAGACTGCTACTCGAATTAGGCATACTTTGTACTGACACTGGGAGATTGATAAAGTTCTCCGAAGAGGAAATCAAAGAAGGGCTGAAAGAAGCAACGGACAAGGTCATCATCGGGCAGGGGGAGAGAACAAGGGTGCTCACGCCAAGAAAGACCGGAGACAAAAGGGTGCCGTGGTTGGTACCGGGACCCAGCGGGGTGCCAATATCCGAAGAACTGGCCACTGCGGTGGCCACCTCCATCGTCCAAGAACCTCTTGCCGAGGGTTACTGGGGACCAACCATCCCGAGGTTTCAAGGAATCCAAGTGAAATTGCATTCCCCACTGGAAATCTTCGCCTCAAGATATGAGATCACTTCTTCAAAAGAGGGCATCAGAAAAGCGGGCAAAGAGGGACTGCCCGTGGTCGGAGGGATGACAGGACTTGGACTGCCGGCTTTCATGGCCGCGATGTCTGCCGGAGGGCTCACGAAGGGGGACTGTATCCTAACCAGCTGCGTGAATGAGTTAAAAATTAACTATGACATCCTGTCAAAAGTTCTGTACACTTCAAGGTGCACCGACGTGAATCTGATGTACGACCCGACGCCGGTCCTCGGTGGAATTGCCGGTGGGCCCGAGGGAACGGCGCTGGTCTCAGTCGCTCAGGAGATAGAATGCCTGCTCCTAGGCGCCGACCTGAGCGGTGGAAACGCGATTGACATCTGGTCTGGAACTAGCTCCGGAAGGGAAGCCATCTGGGCCTCAGATCTTTTTTTAATCGCCATGAACAGAAACGTTAACGCGCTGGAATACTGCTACCACTTCGCGGCCGCGGGCCCGGGTACTGAGATGCTTCTCTACGAGGGCGCGGCAAAAACAATCGCCGCGGTGGTCTCGGGGTATGATTTTCACTGCGGCCCGCTGGCGCTGAAGGCGGGAAAGGAAAATCACATTTCTCCGCTGGAGTTCAGGTTAAGCATGGAAGTCGCTCACGGTGCCGCAGGGATGAAAAGGGAGGACGCCAACTATTTGATCAATAACCTGTTTGTAAAGTTTGAGGACAAAATCAGAAACCCGCCCTCGGGAAAGAGCTTCACCGAGTGCATGGATCTGAAAACCCTCAAGCCGACGGAGGAATGGCAGAGGATCTATGAAAAGGTGAAAAGGGAACTGGAAGACATCGGAGTAACGTTTCGCTGATTTGCCCTTCGCCGCAGAGTAACCACTGGCCTATTGACCGCCTAAATTTTTCCGCTCACGTCGCGGTTCGTTAATCCTTGATCTCCTTGAAGGTGTCGTAGGTAGCCTGTATGGTCTTTTCTATGTCCTCCGGTTCATGCATCGCTGAGACCATCCACTCCTCAAACCAAGCCGAGCCCGCTGGAATTACACCCCTGTTCAGCATGTGGATCCAGTATCTACCCCACTTCGCCGCATCGCATTTGGAGGCTTCCCGATAATTTTTCGGCGGCTCATCCAAGCCGAAGAAAATGCTCCCCATCATGGTACAACGACCCACTGCCGCCTTTATTCCGGTGTCGGCTATGGCGTCAACGACTCCCTTGTAAAGCTCGTCGCCCAGCCTGTTGATCTTGGCATAAGCAGCATCGGTCATCACCTTTTTCAGCGAGGCCAGACCTGCCGCAATCGAGAGTGGATTGCCGTTGTAGGTGCCGTAGTGCACAACCCCACCCAGCGGCGTTATCATTTCCATGTATTCCCTTTTACCACCAAACGCTGCCAGCGGGGCCCCTCCACCAATGGCCTTGGCAAAGGTGACCAGATCGGGCTCAATGCCGTAGAGCTGACTCCCACCGCCTGGGGAGAGGTTGCAGCCGGTTTTAACTTCGTCTAATATCAACAGCACCCCGTATTCGTCACACAGCCTCCTGACCTCATTGAAGTAGCCCTTCTCCGGGGGTATTATACCGCTGTTGGTCAGCACCGGCTCGGTTATGATTGCGGCTACTTCATTCTCATGCTTTTTAAGCAGCCTCTCCAGGCTGCCGACGTCGTTAAAATGCGCCACCAGTGTCTGCTTGACAACTTCCTCAGGGGTACCCAGCGAATCCGGTGTAGATGCTGGATTGTGAATCGAGCCCAGCTGCACTCGCCGCCGCGGCTTATCGCTGATCATCAGCACATCGCTCGCTCCGTGGTAGCAGCCCTCCATTTTTACCACCAGCTTCCTGCCGGTAGCCGCCCGAGCCAATCTAACGGCATAAAAAGTTGCCTCCAAGCCTGTGTTCGAAAAGCGAAGCATGTCTACAAAGGGGTATCGTCTGATTATCTCTTGTGCCAGTTCAAGGGCTCCCTCTGCCTGAAAACCCAACAGCGTTCCCTTCTTTATTTGCTCGCTTATCGCCTCGATGATGATCGGATTGGCATGCCCTGCAGTCATGGCACCATAGGCAAGGCAGTGGTCCACATATTCCCTTCCATCCAGGTCCCACAGTTTACCACCGAATCCCCTGGCCATGTAGAGGGGATAGGGCCGGAAGAACTGTATGGCGGTGTTTACTCCTCCTGGAATCACCTTGGATATTCTTTCAAAGTAGGCTTTTGAACCGGGCGTGTTTTTTATATATATTTCCTCCTCTGGTAAGGACATCACACCCTCCGCTCAAATCGTCTATCTTTTGATATTTAAGTCTTAAGAGCTTTAAATTAGCTGGCAAACCACATAACAGCAAGATGCTTAATCAGCTGCGATAGAAAAACTAAATTTTTAAGTTTGCTTTGGAATGAATTAATGGGATTGATTAATGAAAATAGATGTTGAACTCAAAAACGTGACCAAAAAATACGGAGAAATAGTCGCGGTCGACGATGTTTCATTTGCGGTGGAAAGGGGGCAATTCTTCTCTCTGTTGGGCCCCTCGGGATGCGGAAAAACCACCACGCTGAGAATGATCTCAGGCTTTGAAACGCCTACGGAGGGTGAAATCTTCATTGAAGGAAAACCGATGACCAACGTCCCTCCATTCAAAAGGCCCACCAACCTGGTTTTCCAAAATTTAGCCCTGTTTCCACACATGAATGTTTTTGACAACATCGCCTTTGGCCTGAGGATAAAAAAAGTGCCCGAGAACGAAATTCAAAAGAGGGTCAAGGAAATGCTTGAACTGGTGAGGCTGCCCGGCTATGAGAAGAGGAAGATTAGCCAGCTGAGCGGCGGGGAAAAACAAAGAATAGCCATTGTCAGGGCACTGGTGAACCGGCCGGCGGTGCTGCTCTTAGACGAGCCGCTGGGGCCCTTGGACCTGAAGCTCAGGGAGGAAATGATCGTCGAACTGAAAAGGATTAAACGCGAGGTCGGCACGACCTTCATCTACGTCACGCACGACCAGGGAGAGGCGCTCACCATGTCCGATAAAATAGTTGTTATGAACAAGGGAAAAGTTGTGCAGATAGGAACACCAATGGAGATTTATGAAAAACCAAAATCAAAATTTGTCGCTGATTTCATCGGTGGGACTAACTTTTTTGAGGGCAAGTACACGGAAGGGGCGGTTGAGGTTGATGGGTTGGGGAAAATTTCCATTGAATCCGGTGCCCACGTTTCCAAGAAAACTCTCTTGCTCTCCGTGAAACCGGAAAAAATTTGCATCGGCAAAAAGCTGAAAAAAGTAGACAACATTTTCGATGGAAAAGTAACCGAATCCTTTTACCAAGGGCGGGCGATCACGTATAAGGTCCTGCTGGAAAATGATTCCCTAATCACCGTCGTGGCGCCGAGCTATGGGATGGAGAGAGTTTTCGGAATTGGGGAAAAAGTGAAGGTGGGTTGGAACAAAGAGGACGCGAGGGTAATAACATGATCCCCGGGCCAAGTGAAAATTTTTTGGTGGGAGAAGGACAATGAACCCAAGGGAAAAAGAAGCCTCCCAAAGCCCGAAAACAAAAAAAATTGAATTAAGGGGAATTTTATTAGTGGTCCCCACCTATCTGTGGCTCATTGTCACCTTTTTGATTCCAGTGATCTCGGTGCTGATGCTGAGCTTTGCTGAGCTACATCCCGTGACAAAAAACATCGTAAGCTTTCCCACGATGAACAACTACCTAACTTTGTTCACAAATTTAGACTATGTCGTGGTGCTGTTGCGAACATTGTTACTGACCGTTGCCGTCACCATTTCTTCGGTGGGGCTGGCTTATGCCGTGGCATATTTCATCACTTTTAAAATCATGAAAAACAAATACACGATCCTTCTGGCGTTTCAGGCTCCTTACATCGCTTCTTACATGATGGTCTTGCTGGCGTGGCGACTGCTGCTGGGAAGAAGCGGAGTTATCAACTCGCTGCTGATGTCCATGGGCCTGACGTCCGGACCCATCGAGCTGTTGGGATACAACGCCTTCTCCGTTTGGCTGGTGTTAACGGCAACCTGGTTCCCTTGGCTGATCCTGCCAATATTTGTCTCACTGGAAAAAATAGACCGCTCATTGCTCGAAGCCTCCCAGGATCTTGGCGCCTCGCCACTCACCACTTTTCTAAAAGTTACTTTTCCATTGAGCCTGCCTGGAGTCTTCGTGGCTATTTTGTTCGTGTTTATCCCAACCATTGGAGAGTTCGTGGCTCCGGCCGTGGTCGGTGGAACCACCGGGCTGATGTTTGGAAACCTAATTTACGACTTCTTTCTCAAGGGATTCAGATGGGACATCGGCTCCGCCTTTGCCGTCTGCCTGCTTTGCATCGTCATCTTGGCCGTTCTTGTGCTTTTCCGTAAGATAGGTTTCGAAAAGCTGATGGAGAGTCTGTAAATGAAAAAAACAAATATTTTATGGGCAATTGTCGTCATCTTCGCCATAATCCTGGCGTTCTCGCCGATAACCATCCTGTTCTTGCTATCGCTAAACGACTCGCCGGCGCTGCCTTTGAAAAATTTCCCGACCACAAAATGGTATGAAGCCCTCTTTCAATTTCCCGGGGCAATGGAATCCATCGTCAACTCCCTCATGGTCGCAGGGGTTACCACGCTGGTGGCGGTGGTCCTCGGAATATGTGGAGGATATGCCTTAGTGCGGACAAGGTTCGTTGGAAAGAGCTTTTTCACCGGATTGCTGCTGATGCCCATGGTGGTGCCCTACATCATCATGGGCATAAGCCTGCTGTCGTTTCTGCTGAGGCTGGGCATGGAACCATCGCTGATAACAATCATCATCGGACACATTTTGCTTGCCATACCTTACGCCACGCTCGTGCTAACTTCCAGATTTATCGGATTTAACATCAGCCTCGAAGAGGCCGCGATGGATCTTGGCGCCGACAGGTTGACAACATTCAGAAAAATTACCCTGCCCCTGATAATGCCGGGGATCATAACCGCGGCCATTTTATCATTCATCATCTCTTGGGAGGATGTCGCCATGGCGGTTTTGCTCGCCGGTAGCCAGCAAACTGCTCCGGTTTTCATGTTCTCTTTGGTAACAAAGCTGCCCAAATTTGTGCCGATATTAACCGCCATGTCAACGATAATGTTCGCCTTTGCCATTGTTTTAGCAATCTTAATGAGAAAAGCGGAAAGGTTTTCTATCAGCTGAAGCAAACACAAGGTGCCAAAAAGGCTCCAAAATTATTAAGACAATTAGTTGTTTAGTTTATTCTCCAATCTAACCTTGACTGCCCCATATAAGGGGCAAGGCCGATGTCGTTGGTAGCATTTCATCCGACGCCGGCAGCGGTTTTGGCTTCCGTCCAAGCCTCGAAGTACTTGTCCCATATCTCCGGATCAGGGTGCTCCCAATTGTAGAAAACTCCCTTGCTCAACAGCGCCTCCGGGTTATCTAGTCCCAGTATATGTATTCTCTCTGGATCGGCTATTTGCCAAGCTTTGGTGTTGGTGGATGCATAGTAGTATACGTCAGTCAGATACTTGCCAAGCCTCGGGTCAAGGAAGGCGTTTATGTAGTCATGGGCCAATTCATAGGTGCCCCTCTCCTTCGCGCCCTGACCAACGTTCATGCAGTAGGGCCAGATGAACAGCGCTTCTCCCTGCCTGTAATCATGGCCTGGTGTGAGCCCCAAGTAGACCACATCCAGTCCATCCTCCAAGCCTGCCGCGTACAGTTCCGTCCACATTGTCGCAACCGCAACCTCTCCCGATTTGAGACTGTCATAAAGCTCATACTGGTCATCGTAGATGATCTTGGCCTGACGAAATGCTTTTGTCACCGCTTCCTTCCAAGCCGCCAGCTGGGCATCGCTGGGGTTCTTGAAATCCTCGATTGAAAACAGCGCATCGAAGATGGGTGCACCGATTTCTGATGGAGCATCGTACATGGCCGTGCCGACTTCAGCGTACCTCGGATCCCAGAGCACCGACCAGCTGTCTGGTTCTGGCAAACCTGCCGCTTGAATCAGGTCCCTTCGGTAAATTATTGAGGTCATGCCCATGTCAGTGATCACCGCATATAGCTTGCCATCGTGCCTGCCGACCTTTTCTGTCAGGTCTTTGAAGTAAGGATGCACGTCTTGGAAGTTGGGGATCAGGTTCAAATCAAGAGGTTCCAAAGCACCGAACTCCAGATATCTCAGCAGATGGGTCCGGTAGCCACCGAAATTAGAAACATCGAATCGATCCCCTATCGCGATTCTCGCCAGGGCCGAGTCCTCGTCTGGGAAATTGGTGACCGACACTTTCAGTCCCGGATGGGCGTTTATAAAATCGTCCCAGATGCCATACTCACCCATGGTCTGTAGATCGTACCCCGCCCAGGTCCAAACTTTTAATTCGTTTGCCCTTTTGGGCCCCTGAGTCAACAGATAAACTGATGCCACACCAACGACAACAACTACCACGACCAATATTGCTATCAGATACTTTTTCACGATTAAAGGTTTGAAACGGCCTTATAAAAGACTTTTCAAGATCAACCCCTACCAACCAGCGATTTACAAACGGCCACAGCTTCAATAGCGTCTGGTGCGTAGGCGTCTGCCCCGATTTTTTCGGCCCACTGCTGGGAGGTCGGCGCCCCACCGATGACCACTTTTACTCCCTTAAGCAGCCCCTCCCTCTCCAGCGCTTTGATAACCTCTCCCTGGTTAATCATGCTGATGGTCATGAGAGCGGACAATCCAACTAGTTGTGGATCGTGCTCCTTAACCGCCTCAACGAACTTTTTGATAGGAACATCCCGGCCCAAGTCAACTACCTCAAATCCCGCTGTGGAGAGCATCGCGGCAACGATGTTTTTTCCGATATCGTGAATATCGCCCTCAACCGTTCCCAAGACGATCTTTCCGAGGGTTTTCCTTTCGACGCCCAGCAGTTTGAGCTTAGGCTCCACTATATCCATGATGGCCTTTCTGCAACCCTCTCCGGCGGCAATTAATTCGACTATGTAAAGTTCGCCGCGCTCGTACTTGTCACCCATCTCCCTCAGCACGCTCGCAAATGCATTTATGACCTCGAGCGGCGGTACATTTTGATCCATCAAGCCCTTAGTCAGTTTTAAAATTTTTTCTTCGTCAAGCGTGTATACTGCTTCTTTTATTTTTTGTTCCAAACTTGACGTCTTTTCACCCCCAGCTCAATCAACCGCCTCTCCTCTAGCCAGCTCCTTGTCAGCCCTTCTCACGATCTCGCTAAGCCTTTCCCGGATGTCCTTGTCCAGCGGGACCGGCACGTGGCTCTTGAGGATCTTTTCCATCCTTCCTCTTGCCACCTCGGCTACCGACCTGCCACCCGACTTCAACCAAGCGTCATAAGATTTGGTGTCGGAGATCATGGGCTCCCAGACCTCCCGGAAGTGTGACAGGGTGTGCCTGTCCGTCAGGTAATGGCCCTCGCAACCGACTCTCAATATCGCGTCCAAGGCCAGCGCCTCGTTGCCCATCTCAACACCTTCGAGCAGCTTCATCACCATGGTGACGATCTCGTAGTCTATCAGCATCTGCTCGAAGCAGAGTGTATTGTAATTCTCCAAAATCCCAATGCCACCAGCACCTATGTCTGCGCCTGTCATTGCTGAGAAAAGCCCTCCCAGCGCCTTCTCATAGGCGGACTGGGCATCCGGCAGCTTGGAAGCGGTAGTCGTTCCTCCGGAATAGATGGGAAGTCCATAAAATTTGCCCATCTGATTGTGCCCGGCTATCACCAGAAGTGCTTCAGGGGTGGCTCCCGAGTGGCCGCCCCCCTTCATGTCTTGAGAAAGAGGATAGGAACCATACATCACCGGAGTGCCGGGATTCGCCAACTCCAAAATCGTTAAGCCGGCCAGTATCAATGCATTGCCCAACAGGATTGAACCTGCCACGGTTATCGGAGCTGTGGCTCCCAGTATTGGCATTGAAACTATGGAAATCGGGACATTGTATTTGGCTAGCTCAAGATGGGGTTCGATTCCCTCGCGAGGAATAATCAACGGATTTACCAAACAGGTGCAGGCCGACATTATGGGCCTTCTCCTGATCTCCTCCTCGCCGCCTACAACGGCTGCCACCATCTCCAAGAGATACGGGATTTCTCGGGAGTCGTCAACGGCGCCTGCGCAGTAGTGCTTCTCCGTGTTGTTAAGGACGGCCTCAAATTCATGCAGCATGTGTGAGTGAAGCGGGGTGTCCTGTGGTGTCACCGGGGTAAAAATTGCATTGATATAATCCAAAAAATCAACGATCTGCGCGGCCTTGCACAGGTCATCCTTACGGCCGGGCCGCCTCCTACCGCTATCAAAATCGATTACTTGTGTTGCCACCCCATCGGTTATGTTAAAGATGTGTTCTCCGTCCAAATGCAGGTCTAGTTTTGGATTTCGGGAATAGAGGTCAATTGACCTTGGCGCCTTACGCACCGCCTCCTCAACTAGATGCTCGGGGATTTTGGCGAGGAGTTTATGCTGATCCACGTCTGCCCCAGCACCCTCAAGAATGTCCAGCGCCTTTTTGCTGAAGATTTTGACGCCGAGATTCTGCAGCAAACTCAGCGAAAGCTCATGTATCTTATTCACGTCCTCGCCGTTAAGGACGCGAAAGAGCTTCAGCCTTCTTACACCAACCTTCATATAAATTACCGAAACAGGCGGCCCTTGCATTTTTGGTTAAAAACTGCTATGATAAATAACTTTAGCTGAGGCACCGGACCCGGCAGTTTTGACCATCGCTTTTATTCGGGAATGCACTATATCAGAGCTGGAGAAACATGGCAGTCCTTCGCGTCATGCCGTCGAAACTATCGGGCGAAATAACCGCACCTCCGTCCAAGTCATACACCCACCGCGCCTTCATGATCGCCCTGCTGGCGGACGGCGAAAGCACCATAAGAAATCCGCTCATCGGCTACGACACCATGGCCACCATTGAGGCGGTGAAGGAAATGGGGGCCGAGGTGATCCGCGAGGACAACACCTGGCGGGTGCGGGGAACGGGCGGGAAAATAAAGCCGCGCACGGGGCTGATCGACGCGCGCAATTCAGGCACCACCATCAGGCTGATGAGCGCGATCGCTGCCCTCTCCCCCAAGCCCACGCGGCTCACCGGCGACCAGTCAGTCCTGCAGCGCCCCATGGGTCCCCTGATCGAAACGCTCGGGGAACTCGGAGCCATGGCGAGATGCGAGGGAAAGGAGGGCCGGCCACCGGTGATCGTTGGGGGCGGCCTGGACGGGGGAGACGTGGAGATAACCGGCGGCGTCAGCTCGCAGTTCATCTCCGCCCTATTGCTCGCCGCACCTCAGGCCAAGGGCGACGTCAGCATAACGATAACCGGGGAAATGCGTTCGAAACCTTACGTCGAGATCACGCTCGAGCTGCTTGAGATGGCCGGGGCAAAAATAAAGCACGACGGCAGGCTGACCAAGTTCAGCATACCCGGGGGCCAAACTTTGAAGCCGATAAACTTGACCATTCCCGGTGATTTCTCCTCGGCGGCTTTTCCCCTCGGAGCTGCCGCCCTCACCGGATCCAACGTGAGGGTGAACAACTTGGACACCAAGGGGGCCCAGGGCGACAAACGCATCGTGACTTTGTTGAAGGACTTTGGGGCCGAGGTGAAGGTGTTCAAAGATGCTGTGGAGGTCTCTGGCGAAGGTGATCTGAACGGCATTGAGGCCGACTGCGGCGACAACCCCGACCTGGTCCCCGTCCTCGCCGTCTTGGGTTCCGTCGCTGATGGGCTGACGAGGCTGACGAACATCCCCCACCTGCGTTTTAAGGAGACGGATCGACTGCGTGCGCTCGCCACCGAGCTGCGGCGTTTCGGTGCCGATGTCGAGGAACTTCCCGACGAGCTGAAGATCAACGGCGTGAGGAAACTGGAGGGAACTAGGGTTAGCTCTTACGGCGACCACAGGATGGCCATGGCCTTCGCCGTGGCGGGATTGGTCGCCAAAGGCGAGACCAACGTCGATGGCGCTGAGAGCATTCCGGTTTCTTACCCTGACTTCGTCACCGATATGCGGAAGCTCGGGGCCAAAATTGAACTGGTTAAATGAAAGCTCCGCCGGCATCCTTAATTTACCAAGCCTCAGGACCCTCTCCGAAGTCTCCGCCTCTGCCTTTTCCCCGGTTCTCCCTCAAGCAGCTGCCAGACGGTGAAGCCTAAGAAACCGATGAGGAAGCCAACCCCGTGGGCAAAGATGTCAACTTCCGGAGCAACGTTGAGAAATCCGCTGATGTCGAAGAACACCATCAACAATATCGAGAGGGCGTAGGAAAACGCCAGCAGGCTGGGAAAAACGTCCCGCAGCCATTTATTCAGCCGGGAAATTCCGCCCTTCTTCGTCCCGAACCACTTCCTTATCACCCTGAGGTGCACGGGCAGTTGTTGCAATGCGTTGGCAAAGACGATCCCCAGAGCGCCGTAAACGATTCCAGAGGCACCGAAGGAAGAAATTTCAGGGTTGGCCAGGACGAAGGGGTACTCCAAAAGGTTGGCGCCTATTCCGGCCAGAAAGGACAGGAGGAGAAATTTCCTGCTCAGGCGCCGTTTGACCCTTGGGGAATTATTCACGTTGATCAGGATGAAGAAGGCCGCCGCCAGAAGAAACCCCTCGACATTGCTGATGATGTGCTCCGGATCTACGTGGGAAAAGGCGGAAGTCAAGATCCCCCAAGGGCGGTCGGCGGAAAGCCATAACCACTCGAGCAGCGGTGGGTAAAGGGACAGCAGGGCAAAGAGGGCGCCGTTTAAAACCAAGAAGATAACCAGGGCTAGAAGGACCAGACGGAACCCGGCGAGGCGGCGGAGGAATCCGGCAGTGTTTGGCATATGAAATAATTGGCTGGCAAAGCTCAAAAAGAAGTACTGGATCCTGAACATGTGGTCCGTCAACAATTGAAGCATAATTTTCAAAAAAACAAAAAAAGAAAAACTCCGGGTAAGGGCATCCCGACCTCAATTAAGGCCAAAATGATCCCTTTCCCTACTTCCGACCGCGGTTCTCAGAAACCACGGTCAACGCTTGGGTTTGGGCAGCCCTAATCGTCTTCAAAACTTACGGGCCCCTTCTTGATCCCCGGCGTTTTTGGAAGCAATCCCTGCAGTAAACAGGTCTGCCCTCGGTTGGCTTGAAGGGGACCTCGCACTCGGCACCGCAATCGGAACAGGTTGCCTTGTACATCTGCCTTGGTCCGAACCTTCCTGACCCGCCGTATCTTCCGCCATATGCCATTTTACTAACTCTCCTATTTTTTTCAGATACGGTGCGGAAAAACAGTTGAACTATTTCTCCTGAATCTCCCAAAAGGAGACCACACGTATCTTGAATTGAATTAAACTCTTCCCGCTTAAATAGTGATCGGTTGCGAGATTGCTGGCCCGCATCGGCCGACGAAGCTCATGAAGCCCTGAAACCGGAATTAAACGCCAATGGCCTTTTGTACCGTTTTTACTATCGGGGCCAGCACCGCCCGGGTAACGAACTTCAGAATTTTTGACCTGCTGATCATTTTGGCGATGGTGGGCGATGTTCTGTAATAGAGCGAGATGAACAGTCTCCCCGCCCTCTCCCTCATGAGGTAGTTGTCCCGGAATGACCTCAGCACGTTTATCTCATGAGCCATTGAGGTTCCAAAGGCAGCCGTGGCGATGAAACAGCCTCCACCCCGGCGCTCGAGATTCAAATTGAACTCCGTCTTGTCCTTGACGCACTGATAGACCAGATGGGGGATCTTCCTGACGGTCTTTCCCCGCAGGGTTCTCACTGTTTTTTCCACTTCCTTTCTCCCTTTGATCTCCATGGGAAGGCCGCAGACAGGACAGAGGATCGTGGGCACGGAGATGAGGGTTCTCGGGTCCACCTCGGTGAACTTTTTCTTTCCCTTGGTTTGCTCCGGCTTTTGAGCCTCCTTTACCTTCCCTTTTTCGCCCTCTTTTCCTGACTCCTTTGCCATGAGAATCCTTGAGTTATTGGGAGCGGCGGGTTATTAAACCATTCTCCCTGCAAAAACGCACGACAAACGGAACCTGTTGCTCCGCTCTCCTACTTTAGGTAAGATTCGATGCCCACGGTCTTGTCCAGTATAATGATGGCAATTACCGTGATGATGATGTATATCGCTGCCGCTGCCGCCACATCGGGTGTGATCGCCGTCTTGATTCTGGTGTACATGTTTATGGGGAGGGTGGCCGACCAGATCGTCGTCAGCATAAGGCTCGTCACGAATTCGTTCAGGCCCAGGACAAACATAAGCAGGCCTCCGGACATTATTCCCGGAAGGAGCGCCGGAATTGTGATGTGAACGAAGGTGTAGATCTCATTGGCCCCCAGGCTCATCGAGGCGTTCTCCAGATTCGGATCCATGCGATTGACGGCCGACGAGGTGGACCAGAGCATGAAGGGAAGGTTTATCTCCATCAGGGCAAAACCGATGCCCAAGATGTTGCCAACCAATCCGGTGCGGGCATAGATGAACAGCAGCGAGATGCCCTGCACCACCAGCGGGACGGTGAAGGGGAGCAGCAGATAAACCTGTATCGCGTTCCTCGCCTTTATTTTATAGCGGAGCAGCCCATAAGAGGCCAGCATGCCTATGGGCACCGCCAGTATCGTGCAGAAAGTTGCGGCAATCAAGCTATTCTTCAAGCCCGTTTGGAACCAGGGGGAGGTTAAAGCGGTGAAGTACCATTGAACTGAGAATCCTTGGGGGGGAAAGGTCACCCGCGGAGCGCTGGTGAAGGAGCAGATCAACACGATCAGCAGGGGGAGAACGAAGAACAGCATGACGCCGGCTAAAAAGATCTTGGTATACCACCTCAAGCCATCACCTCCCCCTGATGAAGATGTTTCCAATCTTCCCTATTCTGAGGATTATGTAGACGATCGCCGACAGCGTTATCACCAGAACCACACCCATCGCCGCGCCGTAGGGATAGTTCACGGCGTTGAAGATCATCATGTACATCACGTTGGCCACAAAGTCAAACACTCCACCGCCCAGCAGGTCAGGGTTCGCATATTCGGTGGCACCAATGGCAAAAGTCACTATCAGCGCTCCAAGGATTCCCGGTTTCAGCTGGGGCAGGACGACGTGGAAGAAGCACTGCCTGGGGGTGGCTCCAAGGTTCTGGGCCGCCATCTCAGTATATTCGCTGACCGCGGTCACCGAGGGGGCTATGAGCAGGATCGTCATGGGCAGCAACATATGAAGAAGCCCGATCAGGACGGCATAGGGTGTGTTGACCAAGCTGATGGGGCTGTGAAACAGCTGCTGGGTCACCGATCCCAGCAGGCCCTTTTCCCCCAGTATTATCAGCCAGGAATAGGCCTTGACGATCTCCCCGATGAAAAAGGGCACCAACGTCATCAACAGCAGTGCCCTTTTGAGCATCAGTGATTTGGTTCTCACCATAAAATACGCGTAGGGGATTCCAATGAGGAGGCACAGGATGCAGGTTATCGTGGTGAGCGTGAAGGTTCTTATGAAGGAGGAGACAACCCCCTCCGTGGTGAAGACCCGGAGGTAATTTTCTAGGGTGAAAGCCGGGACGAAGATCTGAATAATATCATATTTAAAAAAACTGATGAGAGAAAAATAAAAAAGGCCAACCGCCATTATTCCAACGGAGACTATTGCCGGGAGGGTTAGTAAATAACCCACTCTTTTCTTCGCCCAGAGGTAAATTTTTTCCTTTAGTGAATCGGGCCCTTTCTCCGCCGTCATGGTCGTTACGCCTCTTAGCGTGCTCCTTGGTAGGGATTCTTTAATCCCGGCTTCAGCCCGTGATCTCTTGGAACCTGGCAAACCATTCCTTCTGGTACTTTGCTAGGACATTCTCTGGCACAAAGATGTTCATTGCCCAGTGTTCAGGCTCTGTGGGGAACGCGGGATCTCCCTTCATGTAGTCTGGAATCGGTGCGCCAACGGCCAGCGGTGGGCATCCCAGCAGTTCAGCCCACTTGCCCTGGACGGTCGGGTCGCAGGCAATGTTGATGTACTGCTTGGCCCAGTAGTCCCGCTCTGGCGGCAGATTCTTAACCACTTCCAAAGCATCCGTGTGCACTTCAACGCCTTCCTTCGGAACCACCCAGGCGACCTCAGCTCCCGCTCTCTTCGCCTCGAAGACGTTGGTCAGGATGGTAACCAGCAGTGCCATTTCCTTTCTCTCGATCCACATGGAGAAATCTGGGTCTTCGCCGAGTCCACCGATGCTTGGGGCCAAAGTCTTGAGCAGGTCCCATGCGGCCTCCATCTTCTCGGGATGGGCCAAGACCTCGCTCATCTCAACTCCAGCCAGTCTGGCCAGAACCGCGTGGAAGCCTATGCCATCATCGTACATCGCTATTTTGCCCTTGTACTGCGGCTCCCAGAGAACCCGCCAAGAATCGGGTACCTCCGACACCAAGCTGGGCACGTATGCCAACACATAGGTGTAGGCGTAAACGTTGACGTAAGGCCATTTGTCGCCGTATAGTGCCATCACGTCGGCCCCTGGCTTAGCCTCGGGTCTCATCTTGGCAAGGTTGGGAACCTCGGAGAGTGACATCGGAGAGACAAGTCCCCACTGCGCTTCCAGGTAAGCGTTGGTGGATATGGTCCAGTTTACATCCACGGGCGGCACCTGGCCGGCGGGTATTATCTCGCGAAGTCGCGTCTGCAGCTCGCTGTCCTCAGTGTAATCGTACTCGACTTTTATCCCGGTTGCCTCTTCAAAAGCCTTGCTCACCGCCTCATCAAGAGCATACTCCCAGCCACCGCCCCAAGCCCTGACGATGATGCTCTTTGGTTTCTCTGCCGTGGTTGACGGTTGACCCACAATCCAAATTCCTATCCCTACCACGACCACTATCACTACTATGGCTGCTATCACTATACTCCTTTTCATACGTTTGGAGTTAAACGTTGCTACTTAAATAATTTACCGAGCGTGGGGGTTTGTCGAAAAAATCCATAAAATAAAAATAGAACACAATTTTTCTGCAACTCGAACTCGCATGTAGGTGCGGA
>Ga0272449_1002691_pt1 | contig 16212 bp, 14 predicted proteins | sample YNPCB0241_FD_198679 | JGI IMG/M metagenome (GOLD analysis project Ga0272449, IMG submission 198679) | Hot spring sediment microbial communities from Yellowstone National Park, WY, United States - YNP-CB-024-1 | ecosystem: Environmental > Aquatic > Thermal springs > Hot (42-90C) > Sediment...
GGCTCCCGTGATTGACTCTGCTTTCTGTTTTCCTGGAAAGATTTTCAGCGCTAGCCAGACTGCGATGGCCGAGACTATCCATCCTAGGATAAAGTTAATTATTGTTCCCACTGTCACAGTATAATATGTAGTGATAAAGGCTTTTAATTTTTTCTAGCTTTTCCTTTAACTGAAAATATTTTCGGAAAGGTTTTAATCCACCAGGTGGATAATCATTGTATGTGTTTACTGCGTCAGCTCCAGGTAGAGTAGATTTTCTAAACACGCACCAGGACTATAAGGGTTTACCAGTTGTCCCCATAGCGATAAACCTGAGGACATACGTAACAGTTATAGAGGAGAGCAACTATTTTGAAATCGAGAGCGAAGACCTCTGCAGAGAGGGCAAAGACTGTATCGACAAGTTCTCCCCCTCGGAGCCGTCACTGCTCGAAGGAAGATGGTGGGGAAACTATCTCAGAGCAGTCGTGAAGGCTGTAGAGGAGCATCTGGGAGAGCCCCTAAGAAAAGGCTTCAAGGCAACTATCACGAGCAATGTTCCCGTTGGAAGCGGATTATCAAGTAGCGCCGCACTAGAAGTGTCCTTCCTGAAGGCTATAGACCACTTCTACAATCTTGGTCTCTCAAAAAAGGAATTAGCCGAGCTAGCCTTCCAGGCAGAAAACAGGATAGCAGGCATCCCCTGTGGCAGACTAGACCAGTACTCTTCGGCTTTCGGCGGAATAATTCTTTTGAGACCCAAACCTCCCGTGGAAATAGAAGAATTAAAGCCTGGAAACGTGCAACTTATAGTTGTAGACTCTGGGATAAGGCATAGTGTTGCAGATATACATCCAGTGAGGCAGGAGGAGATAAATAGGGCCCTTAGGAAGCTAATGGAGAACCCAAAAGTTCCTCATGAGCTTAGGGAAAAACTGGGATACAGATATGACCAGCCAAAATGGGAACAAATTAGCCTAGATGAGATAGAGCCATACCTGGACACCTTAGCCGAAAAGGAAAGGAAAAGAATCCTCTTTACTATCCTAATGCAGGCCTCAACAATGAGAGCAGTAGAAAAAATGAGGAGAAAAAACTGGAACCCACTAGATATAGCACCCGAAATCAACTACCAGCACGAACTGCTAAGAGACCTATACGATGTAAGCCTCCCCCAGCTCGAAAAAATAAGGGACGCAATGCTCAAGGCTGGAGCCCTAGCTGTAAAGCTGAGCGGCGCAGGCATGGGAGGAAGCCTCATAGCACTAGTAAAGAAAAATGAAGAAGAAATAGTAAAGTCTGCACTTTCCGCCGGCGCTAATCAAGCATGGAAAGTTTGGCCTGACAGTGGAGCGCGGATTGAAGAATAATTTTTCCTAGAATCAACACCTTTATTCAAAGCAACCATAAGTGGCGGCAAGCTCTGGATACCCGCACCTGGTAAGTTGCATGCATACCGCATAGTTTTTCTTCTGCGTATATTCTTTAAGAAGCAAAGCGGCTTCAAGTAGAATGTTTGAATACTCGCATTTCCCACGGCTAAGTAGCCTAACAAAGTCCTCGAGCTCCCTCAATGTGTCCGGGTCCTGCCTTTCTCTTATCTTCGCCTCTAAATACGCAAGCTTCACTGAATAATACCTAGCATTCTCGGCCCCACCCATTTTTTCTAGAACCCCTCCCAGGATTTTCTTGGCATTTGCATAGTCCTTCAAATGAATAAATGCGATACCCATCAAAGTCTCAAGTTCTATGTTCTTCTCTAACCCAATCTTTTCCACTTCACCGATTGCCTCTAGTGCAAGCTCTGGGAGAAAACGGGAAAGCCTAGTCTCTGAAAGCCTATAGGACGTTTCCAGGATTTTTTCAGAGTACCTGGGATCAATAGCATAAAGCTTCTTCAGGATTTCTAGCTGGAGCTCGAGTAGCTCTTCGGCAAGGGCCATAGCATAGTTGCTTGAGGCATGTCTCTCCAAGACATGTAGCCTGAAAAGAGTGGCATTGCTCAAAAGTGAGGAAACAGTCCCCCTACTCAGGATAGAAACAGCTTCCAATATATCGACAGAGTTTTCGCTGTGCAGATTGTTTAGTGCGAGAAAAGCCAGATACTTGTCTGCACCAGGTACGCCTGAAACAAGGAACCAGGAAGCAATAAAGGGGGCCTCGGACGAATAAACCTTTTCTGCAATATTGCTTGGAACCAATATCTTTTCACGAAACATCCCCTGGACATAGCTGTTCCTGAAAGAATACAGTCCCAGGTGCGGAACCCTTAGCAAAAGTCTCTGTATTATGGCTTCAGTCTCCTCGTCAATCTCCTCTATTAACTCTACCGGGAAGCTCCTAGTCTTAAACATCGAAGGCAACCTAAGTGCATCCACAACCTTCCCTGGAACGATTTTTCTAAGTTTCTCAGCTAGAAGATCAATATCGCCTGGAATTTCACAATTTTGCCCCAGCACTTGGCAAACGCCTAGATATGTAGAGGCCAGATCTACATAGGAGGGATTTCCCATACTTTTCTCAGCGATTTCGTGGGCAAGCCCTTCGTCATCAACCCCGTCCCACTTTAGTCTAGAAGAAGCAATTTTTTCAGCGTCCTCGATTGTCATTACTCCTTCAAGTTCTACCGTTTGCCGCGAGGCACCGTCCCAGCCGGCAGGCGTGAATAAAAAGTCTTTGCCAGGCGTAAAGACAACCTTTTTACCTGAGAGCTTAAACGCTACGTTTTGAGAGCCATAGTAGAGAGTATAATTTTCGCTAAGTAGCTTTTCAGACAACTTGAATGCGAAGCTGTGTTTTCCCCAGCCGTTTTCACCGCTAATTAGAATTGCTCTTCCGGAATCAATATTCCTTAATGCGTCCTCAAGCAAGGCTTCGATCCTTTCGCTTACTATTATCTCTGTAAGGAGAGGCCAGAGGTAATCTATCATCCAGGGCAGGTTCTCTCGCATAATAGAGACAACGTAAAGCTCCCCCTTTCTTGGTTCGACCTTAATATTGTATGAAAGTCTCTCAATAATCTCGTCTGCTATCTCCTTGCACTTGTGAAAGCTAGCCCCAGTAGTTTCCTCCACAAAGGATAAGCCGTTGACTAGCCACTTGGCACTCTCTATGGTTAACAAAGAAAGATCTACGCCTCCAAAAAACGCCTCGACTAGTGCCCTAAATATTTCAGCAAGCCTCTTGTCTTTTCCTAGGATGTTTACCCAAGAGATTTTTTCTGATACCAGTTTGTTGAGAGTTTCCTTTATCCTTTCTGGCTCTTCTTTTCCAGCAAAAGCATGGAAAAGGACTGGTTCCACGTCGTCGAAAAATTTTCTGGCACAATCGTAAAATATTTCGGGAACATTTTCTGGAGAAGCCGACTCAGAGGCTAGTCTGGACAAGTTTTTTGCTACACAAGTATAGTATGTGTTCGAAGATATCATAAGCCGTAGTAATTATTATTGAATATTTGTTTTTTGCCTTAAATCTCTTTTTCGAAGAGAACAACCTCCTTTCCGTCCCACTTGCAAAGCCTAACTTTGCCCCCCTCAATCCTGACGTATGTCTTATTCTCCACACCCATACCGGAATTATAACTGTTTTTTATCCAGCTACCAGTGTTGATAAAAACTTTCCCATTGCTAACCAAAAATCCGGGAACATGTGTGTGTCCAAAAATCACTACATCCACCCTGCCGATTTCTGGGTACGACTCTAGGAATGAAACTAGCTTTTTAAGAGGCTTGCTTACCGCCAGTGACTCTATGCTCTTTCCACGTAGCCTACTCTTGAAGAGTCTTGGCCCGATTTTCTGTACAAAGCCGTACCACACCTTGTCCTGGAGGTTCCTCCAGAGAAGAATGATCAGGGGCGAAAAGAGTATGATGCTTGCCAGGATAATTGTAGCCTCCATGAGTAGCGATGTCGCATGGAAAAGGAAAAGCAACAAAAGGACGGTAAGCGTCGCCAAAGCTGCAAAAAACCATTCGAGCGGCCCAGGCAAGGCAAACAGCATCTCCGAGAACAAATAGATATATGACTGGACTCTCCAAAGACCCTTTGTAAGAAGGAAAAAGTTGTCCAGCTGGTGGCCATGGAAAAGGAGGATTTTCTTCCCCTCCACGTCGAGCAGGAGGATGTCTGGAGTAATATATATTTCTCCAGCCCACCTACTACCAGGGAAACGCATCCTTGCAGATATCCTGTCATGATTGCCTGGCACAAAAATAACCGAGGAACTTAGGCGTGCAATAAGACGCAAAGGATTCAATGCGTCCTGGAAAACGTCTCTCAGGCTCCCGCTCCAGAGCTCAAAAATGTCGCCAAGGAGAACCAGTAGCCTAGTCTTGTCCTCATCGTTGAGGTGATCCAAAAAATTTGAGAGATCTTGGTGGAGAGAAAGTGTCCTCCCACCATACCTTAAACCGAAATGCACATCGGAAAAAACAATTGCGTTTTCGTCTTTTGCCAAGTGTACAAGAGGAACCCTGTGTCCACCGACATTTAGCTCCTCCACAAACATATCTACACGCAAAGCCTAAGTCGTCCCAAGAAATAAATTTATCCCCCGAAACATAAGCAACGTACCAGATTACTAGCAAAAAATTTAATTCTACAGTTTTCTCGTACAGACAAGGACTGAACTAATGGGTGACAAGAAAGAAGCAGTAGCCATAGCAACTTTCATGACTGTTCTAGGTGTAACAATAGGGAAAGGCATAGTCTATCTCCTCACCTCAAGCATGTCAGCACTAACCGAGTTCGCAGACTCGGTGACGGACATAGCTACCTCACTTTTGACGTTTATCTCTGTTAGGCTCGGAAACAAGCCGCCGGACGAAAACCACCACTACGGACACGGTAAAGCAGAGGCAATAGCCGGCTACACGATTGGAATTTTCGCAACAATTGCCATGTTCTATATTGCACGGGAAATGGTCACACGTTTAACAACCGGGTACCAGGTTCACGCCAACCAAGAAGCAATCTACTTGACAGCTGGACTAATAGTTGTAGATATCTTCCTTGTAGCGATAAACTATATTGGGTACAGAATCGAGAAGAGCCTAGCCCTTAGGGCAAACACAATAAACTATCTAGGAGACACAGTAAGGGGCTCAGGCCTACTCCTAGCAATATCTATCCCCAGCCTAGACCTCCCAATAGCAACACTACTCTTCACATTCTTGGCTTACGAGGTTTACAGACTCCTCCGCGAAACAACCTCCGTACTAATGGACGAGTCGCCAACAGACCTAACACTTAAAATAATGGAAGCCCTCAGAGAAACGAAAGAAGTAAAAGAAATAAGAAAAATACGTACCAGGTGGACAGGAAACACCTACCACGTCGACCTTACACTAGCCCTAGACCCTAGCTATACACTAGAAGAAGCACACAAAATCTCGGAAACAATTGAGAAGAAGATAAAGAATCTATCCAGCTCAAAAATAGACGTAACTACCCACCTCGAACCATGCGACCCCTCTTAAGAAGACGAGAGGTATATAAAAAATAACATATCAAATCTCATATATTTTTAATAATAAATATCGTTTTTTATACATAAAAATTCAAATAGTACCGGCGTTGAATATATTATGTTATGACACAAGTAACAAGAAGAGATGCCATAAAGCTTGGAGCATTCCTAGCTCTCTCCTCCACAGCAACAGTTCCATTCGTTAAGCAACAAAATGACAAAACGCAACAAGCCTCCCTAGCCACAGCCGAGAAAATCCCCATCATGTGCGGCATGTGCGGGGCCGGGTGCGGACTATACTTAGTCAGAGGCGAACAGGGACAATTCTACATAGAGCCAAACCTCGAGCACCCACAGCCAGGCCTATGTGCAAGGGCAGCCGCATCTATCCAGCTATGGAACCACCCACTGAGGCTAAAGAAGCCGTTAAAGAACACTGGTGAAAAGGGCAATCCAAAGTTCCAGGAAATCGACTGGGAGACAGCCCTCAACGAGATCTCAGCTAAACTAAAAGACATCATTTCGAAGTATGGTCCAGAATCAGTAGTCTTCACGTATCACGACTTCTACGAGTGGCACATGCCCCTCATCGCCTTCACACTAGGTACCCCGAACCACGTACGACATGCCTCCTGTTGTCACAACGCTAGCACATATGCACGGATGCTTGTCCTGGGCGCGGGAGGCCCGCCCACCGTAGATCCTGACTACGAGAGGGCCCGCTACATAATCTTCGTCGGAAGGGTACTCAACGCCGCCATGGGAATGGTTCAGAGACTGCAGAAAGCAAGAGAATCGGGGGTCAAGCTCGTATATGTGGACCCAAGAATGGGTAACGCGGCGATGGCTGATGGAGAATGGGTCCCAATAATTCCGGGCACTGACGCTGCTTTCCTCTTGGCAATGACGCACGTCATTCTAACGGAGAAACTCTACAATGAGAGCTACGTGAAGAAGTACACAAATGCATGCTTCCTAATTAAACCAGACGGCACGCCGCTAACGGAAAAAGACATTGGACGCGAAGGCACAGACTACGTTGTATACGACTTGAGCGCCAATGATTTTCTCAGCTACAAGAAAGCTACAAACCCCGCCCTAGAATGGGAAGGTGAAGCCGCAGGGGTCAAGGTAAGAACAGCCTTCCTGCTCCTAAAGGACAGGGCCGCCCAGTATCCACCTGAAGAGGCAGAGAAAATATGTGGGGTACCAGCTGAAACTATAAGAAGAATCGCTAGAGAGTTTACATATGCCCGCGGCGTAATAGAGGACGGCTGGTGGACATCGAAGAACGCCAACGAATCAGACGCGTTCAGGGTAGCATTAACACTAAACGCTTTGGTTGGGAGCATCGAGACTGCTGGTGGACTCTACATCAAGATGGGGAGCAAGATGCCTGCATCTGCAACGGCCGCCGCCGACAAAGTAACCACCATAACAGGTGGAACCTTGCCTCCGATAACTGCTAAAAGGATTGACACACAGAAATACCCAGCTGTTCCACATGTATTTGATGCCGTATTGGATGCAGTTCTGGAAGGCAAGCCTTATCCTGTAAAGGCACTAATAATTGTAGGAACAGAGCCATTCACCAGGGATGTGAACACCGAGAAGCTCAAGCAAGCATTGAAGGCCCTCGAGCTAGTCGTGGTGATCGACGTTGTCCCCAACGACAGCGTTGACTATGCAGACTACGTTTTGCCGGACAATATATATCTTGAGCGCGAAGAACTAGCGGACATCAAGTGGACGCCCCACGCCGCGATCCAGCTTTCCCACAAGGCCCTAGATCCACCACCAGGCGTAGACGCTAGGAACGGCTTCTGGATAATGATGGAGATTGTGAGAAGGACCGTCCCTGAGAGGGCGAAAGCAATAGGCTACACAGAAGAATACGCGGACTACCACAAGTTCGAAGAGTTCGAGCAACTCCTCAATAACAAATGCATTGAAAGCATGGCTAAGGCCTGGAACGTATCCCCTGATGAAATCAAGAAGAACCTCGAAGAGAAAGGCTTCCATATATTCAAGTACTGGACACCCAAGTCTGGACCCAGCACGCTCTCTACAAAGAGCGGGCTAATAGAAATATACAGCCTGCGAGCCCTCGACTACAAGGACGACCCCCTGCCAAAATGGAAACCGCCAAAATACACGTTACCCAAGAACCCAGACGAATTCTATCTCGTTAACGGCAGAGACCAGTATGTCACTGCCCATGCCGTCTGGACATGGTCTATCCAGAGTCTCGTAGATAAGAGGGTTTGGATGAACCCAAAAGACGCCGAGCGGCTCGGCATTAAGGACGGAGACCTCATCGAACTTGAAGGCTTAGACAACCACTACAAGGCACAGGCAAGGGTCAAGGTTACGAATAGGGTGCGTGAAGGCGTGCTCTTCGTGTACAACAGGGTGGGTGGAAGATTTTCAAAGCTTATCACGGGTCAATACGAAGTCCTGAAAGAGGGCATCAATGTTAACATGTTTACTTTGAGCTGGCTGGAGCCGCTGAACGGCTCGCCCAGCCTGAACTCCACGGTCAGGGTTAGGAGGGTGGGAGCATGAGGCTTGCACACCTCTGGGACCAGTCTAAGTGTATAGGTTGCGGTGCATGCATAGCGGCATGCAACGCCGCAAACTACAAGTCAACAGACAAGCCTAATCCCACGTGGGGAGGACTCCAGACAAACATAAAACGTATAGTGTTCGACATCAAAGAGAAACCCTACCTCTTACTGGTACAGTGTCAGCACTGCGAGAACGCGCCATGCGTAGCCGTGTGCCCGACAGGCGCCTCATACATAGACAAGGATGGCCTCGTAAAGATCAACCCGAGCCTCTGTATCGGATGCAAGTACTGCATGACCGCGTGCCCGTACGGCATGAGGTGGCTTGAGCCCGTTCTTGGGCTACCGGAGAAATGTATGGGCGAAGAGTGCCAGACCAGGATTAAGAATGGTCTACAGCCCGTCTGTGTAACAGTATGCCCGGCCGGAGCCAGGGCCTTCGGCGACCTAGACGACCCCAAGAGTGAAATCAACAAGAGGCTTAAATCAGGCAGGGTCATAAAGTTGCTCGAGTATAAGGGTACTAAACCGAAATTCTTCGTGGTGGTGGGAAGATGATGTTCCAGGAAATTTGGAACCCGGTAGTGCTGGGATTCTTCCTCTGGTTCGCTGGTATCGCTGGAATGGGCAGTGTGGCCTACGCCATGATGAAGATCTTCAAGGTCGAGGAGAAGCTGAAAGAATTATCAGTGATAATCTTCGTTTCCATTGTGCTAGCACTTGTCTTCGTTGTAGCAGACCTATCTCGGCCCTTAAACATGCCCTTCGCAATCCTTCAGTCTCTCCTATCGGGAACCTTCATCGTAAAGATATTCATCTCATGGATGAGTTTCGGAATATCTGTGCTTGCACTTCTCCTGTTGCTCTCTTTCCTGTTGCTATTGAGGCACACGTTTGTTCCAGGCCTACAAAAGCTCACGGATCAGAAATGGTACCTCGTACTGACTGGTCTTATAGGATTCCTGGTCGTGATATACAGCGGATTCCTCATTGCAAACGCCCCAGGAATACCCTTCTGGAACAACGCACTTATCCCAGTTCTATGGATCTTCTCAGCCTCAGTATGTGCAGTGGCCATCCTCAAAATCCTCGTAAAGAACGAATCAATTACACACTTCCTTACACGGTCAGGACTCGCACTCGAAGTAGGAGAACTGGTTTCTCTAGTAGCTCTAATAAACGTCTCATTGTACTCGGGTATCGAGGCCGCACAAGAGAGCGCATACGCACTCTTCCTAGGCCCCCTGGCGCCGGCGTTCTGGCTATTTGTAATTATCATAGGAGTACTTGTACCTATGGGTCTAGGCTTCGTATTGCTTAAAAAGGAAGATAGAAACCTTGCTCTGATTGCAGCGATTTGCGGGCTCATAGGAGCCTTGGCCCTTAGAATGCTTGTCCTCTGGGCAGGAATACCAATACCAATAACACTCTAGAGAAAATCCTTAAAAATATTATTTTTTTCTTTGGAAATTATTCCCTGTTCAAGCCTTCCTCTATAGATGTTTTCGTGTAGATAGCTCCTTATTTTTACATAAACGTTTATGTTCTAGAGAAGGTATACTCATGCTTTATGAGTGGCATAAGCCTTATACAAGTGTTTCTAGCTTTGTTGTCTGGCGGCATTGTAGGCTTTTCTCTAGGGCTGATAGGCCGGGGGCGGCTCCATTCTGGCGGTTCCCTTGCTTATTTATCTCGTAGGATATAGTGATCCCCACGGGGCAATAGGGACAATTGCCCTAGCTGTTGGTATAAATGCCCTCTTAAATATCGTCCCCCATGCATTAAAGCGGCATGTAAACTTTAGGCTTGGAGTAATTTTTAGTTCTACTGGCGTTATAGGTGTTTACTTAGGCTCTGAGCTTGGACTAATGACAGAGGGGAGGAGGCTTCTCTTCCTCTTCAGCCTGCTAATGAAACTAGTTGCTATCGATATGATTCGCTCAAAAAAGGAAAATTCCAGCAAGGGGTCGCAAGTAGCAAAGAATTCGATTGCAAAGCTTGCAGGGGCAGGTCTAGGAGTAGGTTTTCTTTCAGAATTTTTCGGGATAGGTGGAGGCTTTTTAATTGTTCCCGCATTGACCACGTTTTCTACCATAGATATTGTGTAGCCATTGGAACCTCCCAGATAGCTGTTTCTTCTCTTGGCTTTCTAACAGCAATAAGATACTTCATCAAGGGCTACGTGAATATCACTTTTGCACTTCTCTATGTGATAGGAGGAATCATTGGAGGGTGGGCCGGCACATATTTCACGTGTAAGATTATGCAGAACACATTGAAAAAGATATATGCCGTGTTACTTATTCTCGTCGCTCTCTACATGTTGTACATGAATATGGGAGCTTTATCCTTTAAATAATGTTCTCTAGCACGCGCTTTAAGTTTTGTCCTCACTAGTTGTTCCCATGAAAATCACAGATGGATGTTTTTTCCTTGGGTGAAAAACTTTTTCTCCTGCTTTTCCATAGTTTTCCTAATTAACCCGATATGTGTAATGTTCTGTGGGGTAAAACATGAGGACAAGAAATATCGGATTAGTCCTGGCGGCTGTATTAATACTCTCTATCCTTGTACCAGTGTTTTCAGGCCCAGACAAAAGCGCAGAAACTCTCATAACGAATGCTGAGAGGTTGCAGAAACACGTGTACTACAGGAACAGTGTACTCGTCAACTCTACTTCAGGCCTAAACACAAGCCTGTATGCATACAATTTATCTCTTATACTGAACCTTACGAGGCTAGCTGACTCCTATCTAAACATGAGCAAGCAACTTTACAGCCAGGGCAACTATACAGGGGCTGCCACCTATGCCATCAAGGCAATAAACACCTACGGAGAAGTTATCGAGCTACAGGAGAAACTCTCAGATGCACTAAATGTAGAATTTAAGGTAGGAAAAGAGCAAAAAGAATACAACATAACCGCGGCAAATGTCACAGCTATAAACAGGACAGCCCTAGTACTCCAACTAGAAGTCCTAAAAGCAAGAATAGCTGAACTTAAGAACGTCCTCGGCAAAGTTAACCAGTCCATCTACAATGTAACCGGCGCCCTGAACCTGCTTGACGACGCAGAAAGTCTACTCTCAGATGCAGAGGCAAAGCTACAGGCCGGCAACATAACTGTCTCAGAGCTTGCAAAGACCCTTGGAACAGTCAAGAAGATACTTGGGCTTGTCAACGCAGAGCTTCAAAGAGCATCCCTCAAGGTAACAGTAGTCAGAGCAATGAAGCTCGGCATCCTCAAGAACAACGCTACCCAGGTTCTAAACATGACTCCAATAATCAACCACACAAAGATAAAGGGTAAAGGAAAACCATCAATAAATGATACAAAAGAACTCGAGGAAGAAGTCAACAAGACAGAGTCCAAGCTAGAGAAGGAAGCCAAGAAGCAGGCAGACATAAAACAATTATTCAAACAGGCTGAGAAACAAATACAAGAGGCAAAGAAAGACATCAACGTAATTAAGAAAGAAGTAAAAGAGAAAGAAGAGGGACACGGCAAAGGAAATCAGGGTAAAAAAGAAGAAGCCAGAGGAAACAACAAAAAATAATTTGTTTTTATGTTTTTTATTTTAAAAGTATTATCACATTGAAGCCTATCAGCCAAGTCATGATTATTATTCCGATGACCAGCATTATCTTCTTTGAGACATCTTCACGTATCAACTGTGCCTCAACAAGCACCATGTGCAAGCCGTACAATGCATGATAGGTTGCTGCAGCTGCTAAAACAATTTCACCCGCCATTACGACTGGATTCTTCAACGCAGAAACCACTTCCTCGTAGGTTGGAATACCGTGGGCGGAGCCCGTCAAGTGGACCCTGTAAATATGTGCGAGGACGGCCAGGGTCAGTATTACCCCTGTTATTGCCTGGAGGAGCCAGGCTTTCCCAGACCCACTCCTAGAAGACATTCATCATCACCCATGTACCCATAAGGAATAACAAAACAATGGTAACCCAGCTAATGGCGAGAAGCGTTTTCCTCTTTTCTACCATTATCCCCATCTCAACTATTAACGAGTATAATCCTAGGACTCCGTGAATAACTAGCGCGGCCCACAAAAACAGGTCCACCAAAATAGCCGGGGGAGATGTGAATACTCCTAGAAATGCATTGTAGACGTCCTTTCCGAGGACAACAGTCGATATATCGATCACGTGTGCAAGGAAGTATAGAGCCATAATCATCCCTGTTAGTCTTCGAGCAGCAAATGAGACTTGCTCCAGGCTTCTACCCCTTAGCTTAAACCAAGACCTTAGAACATACCCTATATTCATTTATACCACCTGTAATTTTCCAAACAAGAGTTCTTTCCTAATCTTCATAATCGTCTCGCCAGGCTTAAAGTCAACAGGACACCTAGCACTACACTCGAAAGACCCGTGACATGCCCACACGCCCCTGCGGCTGTCAATGATTGCGGGGACTTTTCCGTTGCTAGAAGACTTGTAGGCCATAGCTATAACTGAGGGGCCAACATATCCTTCAAACGTATTTGCGATTGGGCACGCGGAGTAGCATATACCGCACTCTAGACAGTCGAGTAGCTTCTCAACCTCTACTGTCACCACTACTTTTTCATGGGTCCCTGGCTTCACGAGGGCATACTGCTTAAACATCCTGGACTTGTCGACTGCCAGGTCGCTTATCACCTTGAATCCTCTCAGGGGCTCTAGAACAACCATCCCGTTCCTCGCGACTTCCCCTATCTTCGTTATACAGGCCAGCCTCTCTACCCCGTTTATAATCATTCCGCATGCGCCGCACGCACCGTGATGGCATGCATGCTCAAAGGCTAGGGTTCTGTCTTTTTCTAGACTAATTTTCTCAACAACATCGAGAACGGAGGTGTCTGGGTCGGCCTCAACTTCGTAGCTTACGTATTTTGGTTCTCTCCATTCAGTCTTATATTTTCTAATTATAACGCGGTACTTCATACAGTTGCCTCACCTCATGTGAAATAGCTCCAGTAAGGAGCAAGAGGTGTATCAGCGGTTCTGCAAGGCTGATTTATTCCAATCCTTTCCGCTACGAAGTCCGCCATTTTCTCGGCCATCAGCCGGGCAGTGGTAAATTTCCCGCCAATAATGCTGGCAAAGTTCTCAATTCCTTCCCTTGCATGGTCAATTATTGCGAAGCTCCTGCTGACCTCCCTGCCAGTAGATGCCTGGACAGCCCCTACAAGCGGCCTAGAAGAGACAAAAGTAGCTTTCACCTTTAGCTTTGCAACTATCGGTGCGAGCTCTGTGCCCCTCTTAAGCATTAGTTCGACGTGTTCTCTGGGTATAGTAACCTTGTCCGGGTCCTCCACTATCCAAGAAGTCGTACCAATCACCGAAGTCCCCCTCTGGTGAATAACGATGTCGCCGTCGCCGGGCTTATTCAGCCTATTGAAGACCCTGTGACCAATCCTGGCGTTGAGGGCTACCATGACGCCTGGGCTCGGCTTCACCGGCACGCTTAGACCAGCGAGGCTGGCAACCTTGTTTGCCCAGGCACCAGTAGCGTTGACAACGTAGTCAGCCTCGAGCTCGTATTCGCGCTCCGACGTCTTGTCGAGGACACGGACAGCCTTTATTGCCCCAGACTCTATCCTAAAGCCTACAACCTCGTTGAATGGTCTTATGTCTGCGCCGTGCAGTTTTGCCGACGCTAAAAAGCTCAGCATAACCTTCAACGGGTCAAACGTGCCGTCCGGAACAAGGACAGCCGCCTTTAGCTCAGGGTTAAGGTTTGGCTCGAGTCTCAAAGCCTCGTTCCTGTCTAGCTCCTTCACCGGTATACCTGCCTCCTCGCACTTCTTCAAGAAGAAGTCCTTGTACTTTAGATCAGACTCGTCTATAGCAACAAATAGCCCTCCATTTTTCTCGAAAAGAAATGGAGCAATCTTCCTCAAAGTAACATTCTCAAGGTAGCATTCCCTAGCAACATCCACGTCTGCGACATACCTACAACCACTATGCAGAAGCCCATGCGTCCTACCACTCGTACCACTGCCTATCGAGCCACGCTCCAGCAGTGTGACTCTTGCTCCCCGCTGGGCAAGGTCATAGGCTATTGCGGCACCAGTCACGCCTCCACCGATAACGACAACATGCTTTGTCAAGCCGGCTCGGGGATTATTCCTATGAATAATATAAAAAGTTTTTTAATTAAAAGATATAAATAGCTATATACATATCGCTACTCCGAGTAGCCGTAAGCCCAAGGTACCTCCTTTGCCCATCCAAGAGCACGCTTGACAGCCGCTTTCCAGCCAGCGTAAAGCTTTTCACGCTTCGAGGGATCCATCTGCGGGATAAACCTCTTCTCCTCTACCCACAGCCTCTTCAGCTCCTCTAAGCTACCCCACACTCCAACCGCTAGACCCGCAAGGTAAGCTGCACCTAGAGACGTTGTTTCACGCACAAGCGGTCTAACAACCTCGACTCCAAGAATATCTGCCTGGAACTGCAACAAGAAGTCACTCTGCGACGCGCCACCATCAGCCTTCAAGACCTTTATATCTCTACCTACATCGCTCTTCATGGTGTCAACAACGTCACGCGTCAGATAGGCAATGCTCTCTAGGGTCGCCCTAGCTATATGTTTTCTAGAGGTCCCACGGGTAATACCAATGATGAGGCCCCTCGCGTAGGGATCCCAGTAGGGTGCGCCTAGCCCTGTAAATGCGGGGACGAAATAAAGACCACCCGTGTCATCTGCGGACTCTGCCAAGGGGTCGATTTCAGGCGAAACCTCGATTAACTTCAAACCGTCCCTTATCCACTGGATAGCAGCTCCAGTGATAAAGATGCTCCCTTCTAGAGCATAATAGGCTTTACCAGGCTCGAGAGAATAGAAAACCGTTGACAGCAAGCCTCTCCCCGAATAGAAGACCCTTAAACCAGTATTCAAGAGGATGAAATTGCCCGTACCATAGGTACACTTAACTTCTCCCTCTTCGAAACCCGCCTGACCGAAAAGTGCCGCCTGCTGGTCTCCAGCGTCGCCCGTCACAGGTATGCTTGCCCCGTTAAATACACCGTTTAGCGCTGGACCAGTGTACCCGTATACTTCCTTGTCGCTTGAGGGACGTGGAAGCGGCAGGGACTCTTCTGGTATTTTACCCATAAGCTCTAATAGTTCTTTATCCCAGCTTAGCTTCTCAATGTTGAAAAGCATGGTTCTACTCGCGTTAGAATAGTCTGTCACATGTGCGCCGCCCTTTTCAGGCGTCAAGACTTCCCGGGAGCCACGCGTCAAGTTCCAAATAATCCACGTATCGATGGTTCCAAAAACTGCCTCTCCCCTCTTTACCTTTTCCCTAAGACCGTCCACATTTTCTAGGAGCCACTGGATCTTGCTACCTGAGAAATACGGATCAGGAACAAGCCCGGTCTTCTTGTGTATGGTCTCGGAATAGTTCTCTTTGAGTTTATCCGTTATTGTAGCTGTTCTCCGGTCCTGCCAGACAATCGCGTTGTAAAGCGGGGTCCCCGTTCTGGGGTCCCAAACAACTACTGTCTCCCTTTGGTTCGTTACTCCAATAGCTACTATTTCTCTGGGGGAAATCTTTGACCTTTGAACGGCATCCTTTATACAGAGCAGCGTTTTCTCCCATATCTCTGCTGGGTTATGTTCAACCCATCCTGGACGAGGATAAATCTGGGTATGTTCGCGGTAGGCCCATCCCCCTGGGACAGGTTTCCCGTCTTCTCCGAAAATGCCAGCTCTGGTTCCAGTCGTTCCTTGGTCAATTACAAGTATATATTTCTTCATAACAAAGCCTATAAAAAACCAAGAAACTAATGAATTTTTTGCCATGTGATAGATAAAAAAAGCTGAGCTAAGAGCAATCCTATGCATGTATTGCCTTTAGACCTGCCAAAGATTAATATATCTTTAATTTTAGTAGTCAAAAACCCCACTTATCTGTTTAAATCTTCAAGAAACTAACTTTCTTGGTCGACGCAAAATGGAGAGCGAGCTTGAAATAATCAAGAGAAAAATGCTAAAAGAAATGTTGCTCAAAGAGGGCGCCACAAAGAGAGAAGCCACATGCCCCTACGACGCCAACGGCAACAGTATAACTTTCCACGAAAACCTGGCAAAGTGCAAACTGGCAATAGCAGATTTCTGGGCAGAGTGGTGTGCCCCCTGCCGACTAATAGAGCCAATATTTGAGTCCCTCGCAGAGAAATACAGG
>Ga0272449_1002692_pt1 | contig 16206 bp, 14 predicted proteins | sample YNPCB0241_FD_198679 | JGI IMG/M metagenome (GOLD analysis project Ga0272449, IMG submission 198679) | Hot spring sediment microbial communities from Yellowstone National Park, WY, United States - YNP-CB-024-1 | ecosystem: Environmental > Aquatic > Thermal springs > Hot (42-90C) > Sediment...
CAGAACACCTAACACCAACAGGAATGAGCAATGAGGAGATTGCTTCACGCCAACACACTTGCTTACCCTTTGGTTCGCAATGACGGGGTGGAGCAATGAGGAGATTGCTTCGTCGCTTCGCTCCTCGCAATGACGTGAAGGGAGAGACTCGCAATGACGGAAAGGGAGGAATTCGCAATGACGGAAAGAAAAAAGCTGTTAATATTCGTTTACTTGAGAAATCTCTAAGTTTTTCAAAAGTCTCAAGTTTATAAAAAAATACTTATTTTTTTGTTTTATTCTAAAAAAAAGTTTACATTTGTAAAAAAATTATTATGATAAAAAATATTTTTATACTACTGATTTCAATTTTTTTGTTTACTTTATTAGCATGCAAAAAAGATTGTAAAAATTGTCACTCTGTAACTACTGACAACAATACTGGTAAAGTTATTCAAGAAGGTGAGGTAAAAGAATATTGTGGTGATGAATTGGATAAAAAAGAAAATGAACCACCTTCGACAGTTGGCGATCAAACAACAAAATGGGTGTGTGAATAAGTTTTTCACCATAATATTATTATTAACATTCATATTTATTCATAAATACACTTATTCACAAGACGAATATGAACTCGATACTTTGTCGCGTAACGATTTTATTATTTATTCTGCTGGCGGTATAGGTTTTTATTACCTTATTCATAACGATCCACAAAGCGATTTAAAAATAACTGCATCAACTATTATAAATTTTGGTGTTTCTTATGACATAACAAGCAGATTAAATGTAGCTTTTGAACTATCAAAATTGAACTTTCCCTCTAATAAAGACTCTTTAGAAGAAGCAAAAGGTTCTCTTACTGGATTAACTTTTAGATATAAGACTTTAAAAAGCAAAAAAACAAATATTTATCTCGGACTAAGTACAGGAACCTCCAACTTTAAATATTTTAATTATAAAACGAGCACAAAAGTAACTGCTAGTAATATTTTTTTAGAACCTAATATTGGATTTAATCATTATTGGGGCAAAACAGTTGGTTTCTTTATTCAAACATCATATTATTACACTAATTACAACAGGATTGTAAACAAAGAAAATAAGCCTTTAAAAGTTATTGTTAACGGGAAAGAAGAAAATTTCACATTAGCGTTTAGTGGATTGAAACTACTAATTGGATTACAGTTTAAGTTTTAGATTCACCTATTTTCCAAATTATTTCATTGATATTATTTTTCTTAGCAAAATAACGAGCCAATATAAAAAACAAGTCTGATAAGCGGTTAAAATACTTTAAATAGATAGGATCAAATTTATATTTTTTATATAATGAAACAATAATTCTTTCTGCTCGACGACAAACAGTCCTACAAATATGTGCTTGCGATATTGAAAGACTGCCGCATGGCAATATAAAACTATTTAATGGAGTTAAACTTTTTTCCATTTCGTCTATGTTTAATTCAATCCATTTAACGTTTTCTTCTTTTAATGAAGGCAAAGAAATATCTTTGGAACCATCATAAGCAAAATTAGCTGCTGCAATCATCAATTGAGATTGTATTTTAATCAACATATTTTTTACATTATTATCATCAATTAAATCATGCAAGAAACCAACATTACATATTAATTCATCAATAGTTCCATAAACTTCGAGCCTAATATCATCTTTTTCAATTGGAACGCCACCAACTAATGTAGTTTGGCAATTATCACCTTTTCTTGTATATATCTTCATCTTTTATAAATTTAGTCAAAATAGATTATTAAATTTAATCATTTTACCTCAATTTAAGATGTTTTTCTCAAAATCTTCTATTATTTTACATCCTTACTCTTCACAGTTTAAGCAAATGTTGACATAAGATATTAAAACTAAACAAACAAGTATATTAAGCAAAGTCGATTTACCTGACCTAAAAGGACTCATAATAACAGCATATTTATTAAGCTTTATTTTAAAATTTATGTCCCATAATGCCTTTGTTATCTCAGTTCCTAATTGATAAAACTTAAAATTTTTTTGCAAGCGAACTAAAGGAAAATTTTTCATAACTAATAAAGATTTCTAAAACCTAATAACAAAATGCTGTTTTTGCAATATATTTTCATTAAAAAACACAATACCAAATCTAAATAATTCTACCGATAATTTTACTTCGTTGTGTTTAACAATTGCTTTCCATGCTGCTCTCATTTCATTTGACCAATTTATATCATCAAAAACAAAAATTGAATCAGAATGCTTTACTTTTAATAATTGTTCAAAATAATACATTGTGGCATGGTATGTATGATTACCATCAACAAATGCAAAATCTATAGAATTATTAATTATCTCGCTTAAAGCAATTTCAATATTTTTGTTAATTAAGAATAAGTTGCAATTGTTCTTATGTAAGTTTAATAATTTAGAAGCATAGTCAAAATATTCTTTATGCCCTTCGATACTAACAATATTAGCAGATGAATTTGCATACATTAAATATAATGTGCTTATACCTAAACCTGTTCCTAATTCTAAAATATTACGCAAATTATAATATCTTATTAGTCTTAACAACAAACGTCCATACTTAGTATTAACACTAATTCTTTTAGAAATTTTGCACACTTTTTCGTGCTTATCAGATTTCTTAGAGCCCAAATTAGACACCCTTATCAACGATCTATCCTTGTTTACTTCACTTATAACTTGCATTATAATATTGTATTCTTTATAAAAGGTCTTATCGCGTAAAACATTTATTATAAAATCATAGACAAAAGGAGAATGAATGCCATGTCCGTATTTATGCCTCGACGTTAATTTATATTTCAAATATTGAAAACCGGTAAAAATCATACTGCAAAAGTAAAAGTTATTATTTATTAGTAGTTTTTTAAAATAAAATAATTTTAATTTAAGACAATATGTCAGCAAAAATTTCATTTATTATGACAAAGTGACTGTTTTTAATTAAAAAATTGAGTTGGTATATAAGTTGCTAATAAATAGAATAGAAATATAAAAACTAAAAGAAAGGAGGGCAGAGCTATGTTACCAGTAATTAAAAGTTCAATTCCAAGCTTAGTAAATGAATTATTAAACGACGATTGGTTCGATGGTTTCTTTGGCTTCATGCCTGTAAAAAGCAATATGCCATCATTAAACATCATCGAAGAAAACGACAAGTACCGTTTAGAACTTGCTGCAGTAGGTTTAGACAAAGATGATTTCAAAATTGATTTACACAACAACATCTTAACTATCAGTGCCGAAAAGAAAGACGAAAAAGAAGAAAAAGACAAAAAATACTTACGTCGTGAATTCAGCTACTGCAGCTTCAAACGCTCATTCACACTACCTGAACACGTAGATGCCGATAAAATTGAAGCTAATTACAAAAATGGCATCTTAAACGTAATAATACCTAAAAAGGAAGAAGCCAAAGAAAAAGAACCAAAGTCGATAAAAATCAGCTAATTATAAGCTTGGAGAAAATGAAAAAAGGGGCACAGCTTGAGCCCCTTTTTTTATTTTAAAATCGAAACAACACATACCTACTTCCTTTTTTAAGAAAAAAATTTTGACAAAAAGTATTGACTTTTTCAAAAATTTTTATCATATTTGCAATTTGAAATGTTCAATGTTTAAATTAAGTTATTATATTGATTATCATTTATTTAATAAAATTAGCTTATCTTTAATTTCATTCTTTTCTTTCTTTAAAAGAATAATAAATGCCTTTAAATAAAAATAAATAAAGTATGAGACAATTAAAAATTACAAAATCTATTACCAACAGGGAAAGTGCTTCCTTGGATAAGTATTTACAAGAAATAGGTAAGGAAGAACTTATAACTGTTGAAGAAGAGGTAGAACTTGCCCAAAGAATCAGAAAAGGCGATAAAGAAGCCTTAGAAAAACTCACAAGAGCTAATTTACGTTTTGTTGTATCTGTAGCAAAACAGTATCAAAATCAAGGTTTAAGCTTACCAGATTTAATTAATGAAGGTAATTTAGGCTTAATACGAGCAGCCGAAAAATTTGATGAAACAAGAGGTTTTAAATTTATATCTTACGCAGTATGGTGGATTCGTCAATCTATTTTACAAGCCTTAGCCGAGCAATCACGTATAGTTAGGCTTCCGCTTAACCAAGTTGGTACATTAAACAAAATAAACAAAGCCCTTGCCCGCTTTGAACAAGAACACGAAAGAACACCTACACCAGAAGAACTTGCTGAAATACTCGATTTACCGAAAGAAAAAGTAATGGATACCCTAAGAGTTGCCGGCAAACATGTGTCCGTCGACGCTACTATCACCGAAGGAGAAGACACATGCCTTATTGATGTAATAGAAAATCACGACTCACCTGTCGCAGACTCTAGATTAATTAACGAATCACTAAAAAAAGAAATCGAAAGAGCACTTGCAACCTTAACAGACAAAGAACGTGATATACTTCGCTATTTCTTTGGCTTGGGAGTTCCCGAAAAAACACTTGAAGAAATTGGCGAACAATTCGGACTAACACGCGAACGAGTTAGACAAATTAAAGAAAAAGCTATTAGAAGATTAAGACATACAAGCCGTAGCAAATTGTTGAAGCAATATTTAGGTTAATTTTTAATAATTATATTTTACATCTCCCTTAAAATTTTAGCGTAACGACCTAAAGTTTTAGGGGAGAATTTTTATTTCCGTTCGTCTATTTAAAGCTTTACCTTTTTCTGTTTCATTACTTCCAAGAGGACTGGAACTACCATAACCTTTGTATGTCATTCGAGACGGTTCTATGTTTTTACTAAGTAAATAATCATAAACAGCTTTTGCTCTTTTTTCTGACAACAATTTATTATAAGCAACCGACCCTGTATTATCTGTATGACCACCGATTTCTATCTTAATTTTTTTGTTTTCTTCCAGAAAACTTACCAGCTTGTCCAATTCAGGAAACGATATAGGCTTTATGCTGAAAGAATCTGTATCGAAAAAAATATTAGGAAGTACTATCTTCTCACCTGTTTTTATTTTCTTTAAAGATATATTTTTGACCAACTCATTATAATTTTCATTTATCTGCAAATTTTCTGCATATAACAAGTATCCTTGCTTTGTAATGTGTAAAGCATAAGAATTACCTGCAGGCATTCCTATTAAAAATTTGCCATTTGTCGAATCGGAAGTCGTAATGTAAACAGTTTTGCCTGTGTTTAAATCGATAATTTCACAATTTGCTTGCAATGGCTTACCAGAAAACTCATCTGTAATAATACCTTTTATAAAAATAACGTTTTTCGCTTGAACATTTTCTGGTAAATCAAAAAAATAAATATCATTCAAGCCAAAACCACCTTCTCTTGATGAAGTTATATATGCTCTTTTACCTGAAGCAGAGACTATTAAACCAATTTCGTTTTTTGGAGTGTTAATAGGATAACCTAAATTAACTGGTTTAGTCCATTTACCATTATCATCTAGTCGTGAAACAAATATATCGAAGCCACCGACACCCCAATGACCATTTGAACAAAAATAAAGAGTCTTTCCATCGGGATGTATAAATGGAGAAGTCTCGGCCATCTTTGTGTTTATAGTTGTATCGAGCAGAACAGGTTTAGACCATTTGCCATTAGGGAGCCTATAAGAAACATATATATCGGAATTACCAATTCCATGTAATCTTTCGCTTGCAAAAAACAACATTCTTCCATCGGCAGAAAGGCTTGGCTGCGACTCCCATGCAGATGTATTTATTTCTTGAATATTTACTGCACGAGTCCATTTTCCATTAATATATTCAGAATAATACAAATCACAAGACCCTTTGCCATCGGGTCTATTACAAGCTGTAAAAACCATATATTTCCCATCTGCCGTCACTGTTTGAGCCCCTTCGTTGTACCTTGTATTTATCTCACCACTTAGCGGAATTGCCTTGGTCCATCCATCTTTAGTAAGATAACTTACATAAAAATCTTCTTGTGTATCATCAGACGATGGATTTGCAGAATAATATAAAGGAACTTTTCGAGTAAATATTATCATGCTATCGTCGGGTGAAATATATGGATAATATTCATCGTAAATAGAATTAATACTTTCACCAATATTAACTGGATTAAAAGGTACAGGGTTTTTCATTAATTCTTGCGAAAATTCACATCGTTGTATTTGTTCTTTAACCAGTGAATTATATTTTGAATTAGGAACAAGATACTGAAACATCTTATATGCATAAAGGGCTTCCTTAATGTTACCATTGTAAAATTCAAAATTACCAAGATAAAGATAAAATTCTGGATTTTTCTTTCCGCAATTTTTAGCTGCTATACGATAGTAATATAAAACTGAATCGTATTGTTCGAGACTAGTAAAAACCTCACCAAGTAAAAAATATGCATCGGCAAAATCTGGTTCATATAAAATAATTTCTTCTAAATACTGCTTTGCTATTTGCAAACTACCCGATTTAATTTCTTTAAGTGCAAGAGTATATTTTCTTTGAGTATTGCTATTTTTTTGAGGATAACAATACAGGTTTAGAATCAAAATTATAAAAAAAAGAATAACTTTCATACACAAACAAAGATATAATATAAACAGAAAAATATTGAATTTATTTTGTAGTTTTAAAAACTGAATCTTTGGCTTTTTATGACAAACAAATTCTTGATAATAAGCTTAATATCACTCTCAATTTTAAACATAAATAAAACCTTTTCTCAAAACAAAGATTTTGCAATTAAAATTATCAAAGAACTAACATCGCCATATTATTACGGACGAGCTTACCAAAAAAACGGTATTAATAAAGCAGCTAAATACATTGTTAAAACCCTTAAAAATTGTAAGATACAATGTGTTTATAAACAAAAAATTTCATTTCCAGTTTCTTACATAAAAAAAATTAATTATTTATTTTTCGATACCATCTCCCCTGCATTAGGCAATGAATACATTGTTTATCCCAATAGTTGCAGTATAAAAGGAAAATACAAACTATACAAAGTAAATAACACTAATTTTAAAGACATTTTCAAAGTAGATTTAGCCGATAAATTCGTAGCATTTGACACTTCATTAACAGAAAATCCAGCATATTCTAAAGAAATAAATTCGTTTGTAGAACTTAACCCAGTAAACGCTAAAGGATTTGTTATTTACAAAACAAAAAAATTAATGCAAAAACAAAGCATCAAGACTTTCCCTTGGGTTACAATAGAAGCAGATTATAAATTTTATAATTCTAACTATATTTCTCTACACTTGAAGTCGACTCATAAAAATAAATACAAGTCTTATAATATTATTGCAATTATACCAGGTAATTCTGATACTATTGTTGCTTATTCTGCCCATTACGACCATTTAGGCGGTATAAATAACATATATTTCCCTGGAGCTAACGATAATGCCAGTGGTGTTGCAATGACCATAGACATAGCTTGCAAATTAGCAAAAGAAAACAATAAATATACACTTGCTTTTTTGTTTTTTACAGGAGAAGAATGCGGTTTAATTGGTTCCAGCTTTTTTGCAGATAATCCAATTTTCGATTTAAATAAAGTAAAATATTTATTTAACTTAGATGTTATCGGCAGTGGAGAAAATGGATTAGGTATTGTAAACGGAACTTTATTTAAAGATATCGTAGAACAAATGAAAAAAATTGTAGAAGAAAATAATTTAGGTCTTGAATTTAAATTAAGGGGTAACTCACACAATAGCGACCATGCACCATTTTACGAAAAAGGAGTCAAAGCGCTTTTTATTTATTCAATGGGAAAAGCTGGTGCCTATCACAACTCCGAAGATGTAATTGAAAATTTAAGCCTTGCAAAATATAACGAAATTACTAAATTATTAATAAATTTATCAAAATTTTAATGCTATGAAAAAGATTACTTTACTTTTATTATTAGTAAGTTCAATATCTTATAGTCAGCAAGAAGCTCGACTATTAAGATTTCCGGCAATTTACGGCAACCAAGTAGTATTTACTTATGCAGGCGACCTTTATACAATAGATATTTCAAAAGAAAAGGTTGCTCGTAAATTAACCAACGATAAAGGATTTGAGATGTTTGCTCATTTTTCGCCAGACGGTAAAATGATTGCCTTTACTGGACAGTATGACGGTAACACAGAAGTTTACGTAATACCAAGTGAAGGAGGAATCCCAAAACGCTTAACTTACACAGCCACACTTAACCGCGACGACGTCGCAGACCGCATGGGACCCAATAACATTGTCACCTCGTGGACACCAGACGGAAAAAAAGTAATTTATCGCTCTAGAAAAACTTCATGGAACGATTTTGTCGGCCAATTATATTCTGTATCTATTGACGGCGGACTTAGTGAACAATTACCCTTATCGAGCGGAGGATTTAACTCTTTTTCGCCAGATGGCAAAAAATTAGCTTTCAATAGAACTATGCGTGAATTCAGAACATGGAAATATTACAAAGGCGGAATGGCAGATGATATTCGTATTTTCGATTTTGAAACCAAGAAGATTGAAAACATTACACAAAACCCATCTCAAGATATTTTCCCAATGTGGTGGAAAAACGAAATATATTTCATAAGCGATAGAGATAGAACAATGAATCTTTTTGTATATAATTTAGATACAAAACAAACTACAAAAGTTACTAATTTTCAAGAATATGATATTAAGTTTCCATCATTAGGCGATGGAAAAATAATTTTTGAAAATGGCGGATATTTGTATGTTTATAATATTGAGAAAAAAGAATTACAAAAACTTACAATATACATACCAGACGACAATATATATGCAAGAAATAAATGGGTAGATGCTTCTAAATTTATTGAAAATTATGATATATCGGCAGATGGAAATTATCTTGCATTTACAGCAAGAGGCGACATTTGGTTAGTTCCTAAAGACGAAGGAATAACTTACAATATAACCCAAACTTCTGGAGTTCACGAACGTGCAGTTGCTCTTTCCCCAGATGGAAAATATTTAGCATATTTATCCGATGAAAACGGCGAATACGAAATATACTTAAAAGAACTTTTTACTTCTAAACCAGCTATACAATTAACAAAAGGAAACGATAATTATATTTTTAACATTCTCTGGTCGCCCGATAGTAAAAAGATTTTATTTTCCGATAAAAAATTTAATTTAAAATATGTAGATGTAGAAACTAAAAACATAGTAACAGTTGCAAAAAGTAAAACGTGGGAAATTACAGATTATTCTTGGTCGCCAGATGGTAAATGGATTGCATATACCGACAGAACGTTAAATAACACAATGACACAAATTTTTGTATATAACCTTACCACTAAAATAACAACTGCAATTACCGACAATTGGTATTCAAGCTACGAACCATTATTTAGCAAAGATGGGAAATATTTGTTTTTCGTTTCCGACAGAGATTTTAATCCTATATATAGCGAAACAGAATGGAATCATGCTTACGTTAACATGGCAAAAATATATTTTATACCTTTAAGAAAAGATATACAAAACCCACTTTCAATTTTACCACCATCTGTTAAAAAAGATACTAATACAAAAAATACAACAAACGTTAATGTTACAATTGACTTTGATAATATACAAAACAGAATTATTGCTTTACCTATAAAAGAAGGAAATTACGATAATTTATATTACTTAAACAACAAATTATACTATGTATACAATTCCTCGTTAACGAAAAAATATGAAATAAAATATTTCGATATTGCAAAAAAAGAAGAACAAAGCCTTGGTGAATATTCTAATTTTAAGATATCTGCTAATAACAAATTTATGTCTATTAAAAATGACAATAACTATTACATTATTGATTTACCAAGCTCGAAAATTGAGTTAAAAAAACCCGTTTCGCTTTCGAACTTAAAAATGTGGGTTGATTTGAAAAAAGAATGGAAACAAATATACGACGAAGCATGGCGACAAATGCGTGACTTCTTTTACGACCCCAATATGCATGGTGTTGACTGGAAGAAAATATATGATAAATATTTACCCCTTGCTTTAGCATGCTCACATCGAAAAGATTTAACATACGTAATAGGTGAAATGATAGGCGAACTTAATGTAGGTCATGCATACGTAGGCGGAGGCGACGATAATTCGCCCGAAAGAATTAAACTTGGCTTACTTGGTGCAGAATTATCGAGAGACCCAAGCGGCTACTACAAAATTGAAAAAATAATAAAAGGAGAAAGTTGGAATAAAAAACTAAATTCACCACTTGCCGAAGTAGGCTTAAATGTTAAAGAAGGCGATTACATTATAGAAATTAATGGCAAATCAACAAAAGACGTCAACGACATATATCAATTGCTTGTCGGTAAGGCTAATATCCCAGTTGAACTAACAATATCATCTAAACCTGATGCAAATGCGACAAATAAAGTTATAATCACACCTTTGGAAGAAGAGAACTCTTTATACTATTATCAATGGGTTCAATCGAATATTAAAAAAGTGAACGAACTTACAAACGGCGAAGTAGGTTATATTCATATACCAGATATGAGTGTTGAAGGCCTAAATGAATTTGTGAAATATTTCTATCCTCAACTAAACAAAAAAGGCATTATAATAGACGATAGAGGCAACGGTGGTGGCAATGTATCGCCTATGATTATTGAGCGTTTGAAACGAGAAATAGCCTTTTATGGTTATGCCCGCAATCAGATAGAAGGCGAAACACGCCCCAGACAAATGCATTTAGGCCCTAAAGTTATGCTGGTAAACCAGTATTCAGCTTCCGATGGCGATCTTTTCCCTTATCAGTTTAAAAAATATAAACTCGGAAAAGTTATTGGAGTTAGAACATGGGGCGGTGTTGTTGGCATTAGAGGAACTCTACCTTTTGTTGACGGTGGTTATCTTTATAAACCAGAGTTTGCTCATTACGATGCAGAAGGCAAAGAATGGATTATTGAAGGTCATGGCGTTGAACCAGACATTGTAATAGACAATGATCCATATAAAGAATATATGGGCGAAGACGCTCAATTGCTCAAAGCTATAGAAGTTATTTTAGAAGAACTTAAACAAAAACCAGTAGATAAACCTACACCACCTCCTTTCCCAGATAAATCAAAATAAAACCCAAAAAGAAAAACTTAAAAAATAATTTTTTAAAATCAGTTTATTTTAAAAAATGTAGTGCCTAAAAAAATTATATAATTAAATACAAGAAACCTTAAATTAAAAAGTAAGAGGTGTAATTTTGTATTTTCAAATGTTTTCTATTCTAATTATTGAGTATTTAAAAGGTGCTATTTTTGATATAGGGTCTTTTTCGTTTCTTGTAAGGATATTTGCAGGTGCTTCGTGAAAATGCCAAGGCATAAAAGTTTCACCAGGTAATACTTCTTCGCTTATAATAGCTGTTGTTATAAGTTCTCCTCGTGGTGATATAACTTTAACTTTAGCTTTATTGTTTATATTATATTTTTTAGCATCTTCGGGATGGACCAAAATATATGAGTCGTTTGCATATGAATTAAGAACAGGGCTTTTTCGGCTCATTGTTGCTGAATGATATTGATATAATAATCTACCCGTGTTCATAACTAATGGAAATTGATTGTTGGGTTTTTCATTTTGTTCTTGATATTCTACTGGGTAAATTTTTGCTTTTCCCGAAGGTGTATTAAATTTATCAAGATATAAGGTCGATTGTCCTTGAGAATTTTCGTCGTAACAAGGCCATTGAATACCTTCTTTTTCTATTCTTTTGTAAGAAATACCCTTAAAAATAGGTGCAGCTTCTCTAATTTCTTCCCATATATCTTCAACTTTGCTGTAATTTCCTATATTAAATCCCATTCTTTTAGCTATGTCAATTATTATTTCCCAATCTGGTCTTGCATTCCCAGGTGAATCGATAGCTTTTCTTATTCTCAATGTTCGTCTGTCGCTATTTACAACTGTGCCTTCTTTTTCAAATAATGAAGCAGCTGGTAAAACAACATCGGCATAAGCTGTTGTTTCGGTTTCAAATATATCCTGAACTACAAGAAATTCTAAATTTTGCAATGCTTCGATGGTATGCAACTGGTCGGGGTCGGTTATTACAGGGTTTTCGCCCATTATGTATAACCCTTTTATTTTCCCTTCATAGGCTGCATCCATTATTTCAAGTGTAGTTAAACCTGGTTTTGGGTCAAGTTTTTCGTAGTCTACATTCCACAATTTAGCTATTCTTGATCGGTTTTCATCGTTTGTAACAGGAATATAACCCGGATACATTACAGGGCTTGCTCCGACATCTGTGGCTCCTTGAACATTATTTTGACCACGTGGTGGATTAATTCCAGATCCTTTTTTCCCTATTTTTCCTGTTATTAAAATTAAATTTATAAGAGCAAAAACATTGTTTGTTCCAATGGTTTGTTGACTCATTCCCATACCTGTTGCAACAATTGCAGTTGGAGCTTTTGCAAACATTACTGCAGCTTTAGAATACTGATCATAAGGCACGCCTGTTATCTTTTCTACAACATCTGGTGTATATTTTTCTACAATCAACTTTAACTGTTCGTATGCTTCTAAACCTCCTTCGACACGATTTTTTATAAATTCTAAGTCTACAAGATTTTCTTTTATTATTACATTCATCATACCATTTAGTAGTGCAACGTCTGTAGCTAATCGAGGTTGAATATAAATGTCGGAATATCGGGCTAATGGAGTTATTTTAGGATCTATAACAATAAGTTTTTGTCCTTTTTGTTTCCCTCTTTTTATAAATGTAGCTGTTACTGGATGAGTCTCTATAATATTGTTACCTATTACTATTATGCAATCGGCAGTTTCAAAGTCTTCAATAGAATTAGTTCCAGCTCCGTCACCGAGTGAACGTATCATTGCAGCGACAGTTGACGCATGACATAAGCGAGTGCAATAATCTACATTGTTATTTTCAAAAACTAATCTTATGAATTTTTGGAAAATGTAATTTTCTTCGTTAGTACATTTAGCAGAACTGTAACCTGCTAATGCTTGATTTCCATATTTTTGTTTAATTTCAAGAAATTTTTTTGCAACAAAATCTAAAGCTTCATCCCAACTAACTGGTTCTAGTTTGCCATTTTTTCTGATCAATGGTTGAGTCAGTCTTCTTTTATCGTTTGCATAATGATAACCAAATCTGCCTTTAATACATAGCCGTCCATAATTAGGCGATACGTTTTCTACACCGTTTATTCTTACAATTTCATTGTTTTTAACCCATATCTCTATCTGACATCCTACACCACAATACGGACAAGTGCTAATAACTTTTTTATCAATATTGTTAATATTAATCTTTTCTCTGTTAGGTTTTTCGACAATTGCACCAGTTGGGCATAATTGTATACATTCGCCACAGCCATCGCACTCTGATTCTCCCCATTTTCCGTATCCAGCAATAATATATTTGTTTATTCCTCTATCGGCAAAACTAAGAACGCTTTTGCCCTGAATTTCTTCGCATGCTTTAATACATCTAAAACATTTAATACATTTTGATGAGTCATAAGTTAAAACAGGTGATGTTTCGTCTATTACTTGTGGAATATTTTGCCAAATAGATTTTACAGGCCTGTTTTTTTCGTTTTCGAGATTATATTGGCTTATTAAAGGTCTTAACTCGTCGATGTATGTGTAGTCGTATTCTTCGTTATGTTCTGCAAGAAGATAAGATAATGTTGTTCGTCTATTTTGTTCAAGTTCGTTGTCAAATGCTGTTACAATCATTCCATCTTTGACAGCAACAGTGCAAGCCATTGTTAAACCATTTATTCCATTAATTTTTACTACACACAATCGGCAAGCACCTGTTGGACTAATACGAGGATGAAAACAAAGGCCTGGAATATTGATTCCGTTTTCTCTTGCAACCTTTAAAAGGTTTTCTCCTTCGTAGGCTTCAATATTTTTACCGTCAATAATTAATTTAATTTTTTTGCTCATAACTAACTATTTCTTTTGAGAAATATTTAATAATGGATTTAACAGGTAATATAGGGCTTTGACCTAATGGACAAAGTGAAGTTTTAGCCATATATTCTGTTTGTTTTAAAATCCATAATAAATCGTCTTCGTTAATATTTTTATTTTTTGATTTTTCGTAAATTAATGTTGTTCCAATTCTGCATGGTACGCATTTACCACATGATTCGTGTTTAAAAAACTCAAGTATATTGGAAAGTAAGTTTTTTAAATTTATTTTATCATCAATTATTATTATTGCCCCGGATCCAAGTGTTGCATCTTTTTCTTTTAATGTTTCATAAGCTAATGGACAATCAAGCATTGTTTCATCAATAAAAGTTCCAGCTGCTCCGCCAATTAAGGCACCTTTGAAACTAAATCCGTCCTTCATTCCTTGGCAAATGTTGAATATAATTTCTCTCAACGTGATTCCAAAAGGAAGTTCATAAACACCTGGCTTATTAACATTACCACTGACGCAAAAAAGTTTTGTCCCTTTTGATTCGTGTGTGCCTATTGATAAGTATTTTTCAGAACCATTTAATATAATATAAGGTATATTTGCAAATGTTTCTACATTGTTTACAAGTGTAGGTTTATTCCATAAGCCTTTCTCAGCTGGGAATGGTGGTTTTATACGAGGATAACCGCGTTTACCTTCAATAGACTCTATTAATGTTAGCTCTTCGCCGCATAAATAAGAGCCAGCTCCCAAAAAAATTTCTAAATCAAACGAAAAATTTGAATTCAAAATATTGCTTCCTAAAAATTTATAATTATAAAACTGATTAACGGCATTTTCAACAGTTTTTATAGATTTATCGTATTCACCTCTAATATAAATAAATCCTTTTTTTGCATTTATTGCGTATGCCGATATAATTATTCCTTCCAATACCGTAAATGGGTCGTTTTCCATTAAATATTTATCTTTAAAAGTGCCAGGTTCACCTTCATCTGCATTGCAAATTATGTATTTTTCGCAATCGGAACACGAATTTTTAGTAAAACTTTGTTTTAAACCGGTTGGAAAACCAGCCCCACCTCGACCTCGTAATTTAGATTTTGTAATTTCCGAAACTATATGCTCTGGAGTTTGTTTTAAAGCCTTTTTTAAAGCCTCTATACCACCATTTTTTATGTAATCATCTAAAGAAAGTGGGTTTATTCTTGAAATATTTTTTGATACTATTAAAGGATATTCTGACTTCATGGTAAATTGCTTTTATAAAAGTTTATTATTTCATCTATCTTACTTTCATTTAAGTTTGTAAATGGTTTTTCATTTATTTGCATAGCCGGAGCTTCGTTGCACAAACCTAAACATTCAGTAAACTCTAATGCAAAAAGCTCATTATTTTTAGAATTAGGCAAAATATTATGTTTTTGTTTTAAGTATTCTAAGATGTTAAGAGTGCCTTTAACGAAACAAACAGGCGATTTACATAAACGTATAACGTATTTGCTTCTGGGTTTAATGCTAAACATTGAATAATAAGTTACCACACCTAAAACTTGTGCTTTTGTTAGGTTAAAGTATTTACACACTTCATCTAATATTTCATAAGGTAAAGAATTATTTAAACTTGCATTTTGTAAGTCATGTAAAGCTTTTATCAAGTAAGCTTTTTCTGGTTTATATTTTTTCAGTATTGTTTTTATTTCTTCAATGTTCAATGAATTTTGCATAATCATTAGCTTTTTTTATATCATCAAAATTATTAATATTTAAAAAAATTATTTCTGGTTTATAAAGGTCGCTAACATTTAAATAAAACGTATTAATTCGATTTAAAAGAGAATTTACCGAGTATTTATTACATTTAATTTGTTCTTCTATTATTTTAACGATTCTTTTGTTGTAAATAGCATGCAAAGGTTCTATATGATTTTTTGAATGTAAAGGAATTATGGAATCTTGGTTCGAAATGCTTTTTAACATTTCTTTCATAAAGTTAACATTTACAAACGGCAAGTCAACTGATATAACAAATACATAATCGTTTTTTGAATATTTTAATGCACTATGAATGCCGCCTAAAGGTCCAATATCACTATAAATATCTGGAATAACTGGTAAATTTAAATTATCTATATAATAATTTGAAACAATAAATATCTCGTTGAATAAATTACTTAATTTATATATTTGAATGTCAATTATTCGTTTATTATTAATCAATATGTTATGTTTTTTTAAACCATTTAAACGAGTAGCTTTTCCACCTGCAAGTATGGCA
>Ga0272449_1002694_pt1 | contig 16202 bp, 16 predicted proteins | sample YNPCB0241_FD_198679 | JGI IMG/M metagenome (GOLD analysis project Ga0272449, IMG submission 198679) | Hot spring sediment microbial communities from Yellowstone National Park, WY, United States - YNP-CB-024-1 | ecosystem: Environmental > Aquatic > Thermal springs > Hot (42-90C) > Sediment...
TATGTAGAACGCTCGCAAACATAATGGACAACTTTAAGCCAGGAGAAGTATACAACCTTGGAGGAGACCAACAGTACGAGATAAAATATGTTTCAGACCTGATACTAAAAACTTTAGGGAAAGATGATTCTAAGGTTGTTTATAAGGAGGCTGAACCATTCACAACGAGAATAAAGACACCCGACTCAACAAAGGCAAAAAGAGACCTAAACTTCAAGCTAACAGTTCCAATAGAGGAAGGCATAAGAAGGACAGTAGAATGGTTTAAAAAAGCATATGGTGAAAAGCCATGAACTTCGAAGAAGTCCTATCCCATTACACCGGTAAGAGGATACTCATAACCGGAGGAGCAGGATGCATAGGCAGCAACCTAATAAAAGCTCTCCTAAAAGCGGAGCCAGAAAAGATAGTTGTGATAGACGACCTTTCAGCATCATACGAATGGAATATTCCAAAAGACCCTAAAGTCACATTCATAAAAGGAAGCATATTAGACGAGGAAAGGATGAAAAGAGCCTTCAGCTACAAACCACACTACGTCTTTCATCTGGCAGCGCACTTCGCAAACCAGAACAGCGTAGACCATCCTGAAACAGACCTTCTCGTTAATGCTTTAGGAACCTTAAAGACACTCGAGTACGCGAACCTTGTTAATGTGGAAAGGTTTGTCTTCGCATCATCAGGGTGCTCAGTATACGGAAGCCAAGCGCCACTACCATTAAGAGAAGACTTTGTATCACTACACCTTGACACACCATACCAGATAAACAAGCTCGTAGGCGAACTATACTGCAACTACTTCCACGACTACTACAAGCTGCCAGTAGCTATAGCAAGATACTTTAACGTCTACGGTCCAGGAGAAGTTCCCGGAAGATATAGGAACGTGATACCAAACTTCTTCTGGTGGGCCATGCACGGCCAACCACTGCCAATAACTGGAACAGGTGAGGAGACAAGAGACTTCACGTTCGTAGAAGACATCGTTGAGGGAACATTAAGAATGGGTGTCGTAGAGGAGGCTCTAGGGGAAGCGATTAACTTAGCCTCTGAAAAAGAAACTAGGGTCATAGATTTAGCGAACTGGATAAACGAAATGACTGGAAACAGAGCTGGATTAGTGTTCAAATCAAGAAGAGATTGGGATAAGGCGATTAGAAGAAGGGCATCGATAGATAAGGCGAGAAAGATACTTGGATATGAGCCTAAAACAGACATAAAAACTGGATTAAAGAAAGTACACGAATGGTTCAAGGAAAACTGGGAAAACATAGAGAAAAGCGCTAAATTTTAAATCCATTTACTGTAGAGCGGAATAAGGTGAAAGATTCCCCTTAAGTTACTTAGCTTGTGCCTATTCGGCCTATAAACAGACAAACCCAGACGTTAAGGGTCTAAAAAAGGAGGATGCATCTCTTGCTGAACAGGAATAGCTTCTACAGTGGGAAAAATTGTTTACAGAGAGAGTATGTGAAACTTATCAGAGAGCACGAGTTTACGTTAGGATTATTTAGCATCACTCATTATATTAATAGTGTTAACAATGCTAGAGTATCCAATGTGATTAATGGTTTACTTAATGAGAGTTGCGGAGTTACTTTTTGGCGTCGTGGTTTGTTTGCTCTTACTCTTGAGAAAGATTTAACGAGCTATGGTAATAGCTGCTGATTTTCATATTCATGTTATATATTCACGGGACTCTCTGTTGAAACCTAAAAATCTTGTGAAAGTTGCCTCTCGAAAGGGAATAGAAGTATTGGCAGTAACCGATCATAATACCATAAAGGGTGCATTTGAAACCATAAAAGAAGTTGAGAAAATTCACTCGGAAATCATCATCATTCCAGGAATTGAAATATCAACAAATAAGGGCCATATAATTGGCATATTCGTTCAAGAAAACATTAGCACTCGGAATTATATAGATATCATAGATCAAATTAAAAGGCAAGATGGGCTTGTAATTATTCCTCATCCATTTAAGAAAACACAAAAATTTAGCAGAGATGAGATCAGTAAGGCCGATATGCTTGAGGCATTAAATGGTCGGGCAACTTGTAGAGAAAATGAGTTGGCATTGAGTTTAGGAAGACAGATGAATAAACCATTAGTTTCGGGAAGTGACGCTCATTTTTCATACGAGTTGGGAAGGGTCCTGACGCTTTTACCATGGAAACCAAATGATTTAGATGAGTTAAGAAAGATGCTTTTGAACGGTTATATTGTAGGAATCAAAGGAAGCACAGGTTTTCTGATTCCTCGCTTTGCTCATGCCTTAAGCTTCTCAGTAGAAACATGTAGGCGTATTGCTAGTTTGTGAGAAATGAGAACAAAATTTTACAAAGTTTTATCTTTAATTCCTCACTTGCCTTGTATGTACATGTACATTACACGCTTAGGGACGTTATTTCGGTTTTTTCAGTTCTTTGGAGGCGATATACTGTCGATGATTATAATGACGTATTTAACGCTTAAGGAAGGTTTTGTGCTTGCATTATTTGATATTGAATTTGCTTTTTTTGCTGTTTCGTCTTTATTTATTTATTTCGTTTTCTTCACTTTGTATGAAGTTGGATATGTGATTAATGATTGTGTTGCAATCAAATATGAATCTAGACCCACGTTACGTTATAACGAATGCGATCAGTGGAAGTATTTGGTGTTTTCTAAAGTTTTATTTTTTATTTTTTTAACTTTATTGGCAGGCATAATAATTCACATAGATATATACGCAATCATGTTTTATAGTGCAGTTACGCTTTTGGTTTTCATACTGCATAATGAATTGTCGGTTCAAGATAGAGTCATAACATACTTTTGGTTGCAGTTTATGAGACTCATGGTACTGCCCTATGCTATGGTTCATAATACTTCTACGTTGTTTATTATTATCTTATTAGTTTTTCCAGAGCTTTTTAGACGTAGTGTTAGGTATATGCAGATTAAGTACCTGCTAAAGGACCGCAAGTTTTCAACTTTCGACTTAAAGGCTTCATTAATTTCATTGTTTATGGTAAGTATACTTATCTGTAAATTTGCCTTTCACTTGATCTCAGCACTTATTTTTGGATATGCCATTATCGTAGTGGGCATCGTAATTTCAATACACCTAAGAGGATAGATTATTTTTTTCATGCCGTATTATAATGTGTGCAAGGTGCTATTGCTTAGCTTGCCTTTTAAGGGATTACTAAATAGATTGTTGAATTACATGGTTTGTTGTATTTTATGTTGAATCAATGCCAGGAGATTAAAAGGGGTTAATGTAGTTTCCTCTTTAGTTATACGCCCTTTTACTGACGTAGCAAACACAAGATAAACATCATGATCCTGAAGTTGAAGTTCTTGAGGGTTTTGTCAGAGTGTCTCAACACCTAGTTACCAAGATTAAGTACATGCGCAAAACTACCTCAAGAAATTCCTACTAAACCGTCTAGAAGTTTTAGTTATCGAGAGACTTGTCAGAGGAAATGCTTTTAACATTATAGCGAGGAGAACATGTCAATAAACTTAGCGCACTTATGAAGAGAATTTTAACACTAGAACCCGGTTTTCCTCCAGAGTTAGCTTCAGGCCGACTTTATTTTGAATTTGCGAGGGAGATGACTAAACTAGGCCATAATGTACTAGTGATTACAGTTTTTCCAAGAAAGTACTTGATTAATAAAGAGGAAGAGTACAGTGTTCGCATGAAAGCGAAACTGAAATTCTTCTATTTTGAGCTAATGAACAACTTTGTTGTAATGCGAGTAAAGCCTCAATTTTCAAGTAATTCGTTATTTTCACGAATACTTGAACAAATACTTGTACCGATATCACTTCTTGTAGGAGGACTGCTTGTTGGAATGAGATTTTCAAAAAGGGAAACCGTGGTTCATTGTACCATCCCACCCCTTTTTATAGGCTTTTCTGCTTGTTTAATAGGTAAACTGTTAAGAGCTCCAGTAATAGTTAGGGTGCAAGATGTTCATCCCGATGCTCTCGTAAAGCTTGGGTTGCTTAAAAATCGTATTTTAGTCAGGCTGTTAGAACTTATTGAAAAGTTTATTTACTTATGTGTAGATTACATTACAGTAATAGGGGAAACTTACAGGGAACATATTATTTCTAGAGGCGTTTCTCCAAGAAAAGTCATATTGATCCCTAATTGGGCAGATATCTCAAAGATTTCTCAAGTGACTGATTTGAAATTCCAAAAGGAGATGAAGCTTGAGGGAAGGTTTATAATAACCTATGCAGGAACTATTTCATGGCCGCAGGATCTTGAAACAGTAATAAAGGCAGCTGACATTCTAAGAAGGTATGAGAACATAGTGTTCCTCATTGTAGGCGAAGGCATAAAAAAGAAGCTTTTAGTTGAACTAAGTAAAAAGCTTAATTTAAACAACGTTATATTTTTACCATTACAACCCAGAGAAAAATATTTTGTGATTCTTAAATCCTCAAATGTCTGTCTTGTTTCTCTAAAAAAGACATTCCTATCCCCTTCTGTTCCATCTAAAATATTGGACATAATGGCCTGTGCAAAGCCTATCATCGCTAACATTCCGCTTTATGGAGACGCTCCTAAAATATTAGAGGAGGCTAAATGTGGTCTGGTCGTTGAGCCAGAAAATCCATATTTGTTAGCACAAGCTATTCTCTTACTTTATAACAATCCTGTCTTAGCAGAAGAAATGGGAAAAAATGGACTGCATTTTTTGAAAAAAAATTTTTCTTTATCGACCTGTATAACAAAATATGAAGAAATCATAACAAAAGTTTGTGAATAACCGACTTAAAACTGGTATCTCTAACTAATAATGCACGACTTTTTTCATTCTATGGCAGCTCTGGTATTTGATGAAAAGTTTTTCGATCAGTTTTCATGAAATCAGTTAGTTATGAGTTGGTTTCAGTTATAGTGCCGACTTGGAATTCTGAGAGAACGATTGGTTTATGTTTGCAATCGATTGTAAATCAAACGTATAAAAAAATAGAGATAGTAGTTGTCGATGGTGGAAGTACTGATAATACTGTTTTAATAGTAAAAAGATATCCTGCTAGACTTATAGAGCTAAATAAACGCAGTAGGACATCTCAAAGGAATTTGGGTGTGCTCAATTCGAAGGGAGAACTATTGCTTCATGTTGATTCAGACGAAGTTTTGCATCCTATGCTAATAGAGGAATGTGTAAAAAAAATACTCTATAATGGGCTAGATGCGCTTTTTATACCGACTATTGATACAGGTTTGACTTACATTGGAAAATCAAGGTGCCTTGGAAATATTATTAATTTAACCTTAAGAAAAAATATTTGGATTCCTAATTCTGCCTTAAGATTTTATCGTAAAACTGTTTTTAGTAGTGTTAGCGGCTATGACGAGGATATATTAGTTGGTGAAGACGTTGTTTTTGGCCTAAAATGTCTCAACTTTGGGTTCAAAGTAGGTAGATGCAAGTGTTTTATAATGCATTATGGGGCTGAAGGTTTAAAAAACATCTTCTTGAAGAAATATTATTATGGAAAGACATTTAGAAGATATAGGGAACGAGCTAGGGAAATTTCTCCTTCTAGAGACTATATAAAGACAGGAGTTTTTTACCTTGTACACCTATTTGATTTTAAAAATTATAGTAGATATCTTCCGGGATTCTTAGTAGTGAAACTAATAGAAATTCTAGGACTATTGCTTGGCAATATTGTTGCTACATAATAAAATTTTTGTAGGAGGTGATTATGTTTCTAATTAGAGTAATGACGCAAAATCTACGTCGAAATCCTGGTCGCTTTTCAAAACAGATATACGAATTAGAAGCTAGAAGCTACGCAACTGACATCGAACCCATAATATTTTTTACTTGTGATCTAGAAATTTCCCCTGATGCCAGAGTGAAGAATATGAGTGATCATGCATTAGTTTCGAACCTTAAAATTTTGATCGATATTTTAAACAAATATGATATAAAGGGAGTCTTTTTTGTAGAAGGAAATGTTTGTCAAAATTATGCAGAGTTGGTTGAAAAGTTGTACAGAAATGGGCATGAGATAGGTTCGCATGGATTTGCTCATATCCCTATGACCTCATTATGGTTTACTCCTAGGTTTCCGAAGTTTTCACGTATTTCTACAAGGATAGCGGACATAAAAAAATCAAAAAATGCAATAAAGTATATCATAGGGAAAGATCCGATTTCTTTTAGAGCACCTTACTTAGCCATTGATGATAATATGCTTATGTTTTTAGAAAAAGAGGGTTTCCTGATAGATAGTTCGCTATATAATCCTGCATTCGGCAAAATCTCCTTTCCTTATTATCCATCTGAAAATAACATAGTTTCTGAAGGTATTCTTAGAATATTGGAAGTACCAATAACAGTTTCACCTTTTCCTCAGAAAAAATTTTTGTATTATAGATTTCCTCATATTTTTGAATTAAAAGAGAAGCAAATAGAAAGGGCTATTGTTACATTGAATAATCTTTTCTATATAATGAAGTATCCCTTTGCATTATTTGTTGTAATGATCCACCCATATGAATTAGATTCGCCTTCTATGCGTTCTAAGCTTTTAACGTTTTTAAGGATTATGAAGCAGAATAACGCATCAAGTCTTAAATCAGATCAATTGATCAAAAAGTACAATCTAGCAAAAGGTATGGGTGCAAAATGAAAATAGCGCGTGTAGTACAGCATTTTCAGCCAAGATTTGGGTATGCTGATTATTATTTAGCGATAGCATTTAAAAAATTAGGTCATGAAGTTTGTGTCATTACTACAGACCAATATTCCCCTGGAGTAAAATACTTTGATAATTCCATTAATCCCAAAGTTAATTCTGGGATATTCTTTGAGAATGGGATTACTGTCTATCGCTTACCGACCTTGATCGAAGCTGGTAAGTTAATAATAAGTCTATATACAAAAAAGGCGTTGGAAGATTTAAAACCAGATGTTGTGCACAGTAATGATCTTTTCTATTTGACTACGATTTTTGTAGCTCATTACAAAAACAGATTTAAATATAAGCTTTTTGTCGACTCCATTACTGGCACATTTAATCTGAATAGACTAACCTCACTTCAATTCGATCTTTATAGGCTTTTATTCGCTAGGTATCTAATAAAAAAGGTTGACAGTTTTTTTGCTATATGTGAAGGATCTAAAAAATGGTTATTAAAGAATTTTTCCATAGAATCTTCTTCTGTACATGTTGTCCCATTAGGTGCGGATGATGAATTGTTTACTCAAGATACTAATATACGTAAGTCGATGAGAGAGAAGTTCGGCATTCTAGATGATGAAGTCGTAATAATATATACAGGAAAAATACTCCCAGAAAAAGACATTAATGTACTGATTAAAAGCATAGGCGCTCTACCTCCAGAGTTATTTAGAAAGATAAAAATTATGATAATTGGAAATGGACCCACAGAGTATTTAAAATACCTAAATGGACTGATAAAAACAATTAATGTACGGAAAAACGTTATTATGATCCCCACAGTAGATCGTAACGAACTACCAAAATATTATAATGCTGCAGATATCGCTGTTTGGCCTGGTGCCCCCTCAATATCTATTATTGAAGCAATGTCAACTGGTCTTCCAATTATCATTGCAGGATATCCCAGGCCAAGAGAAGACGCTTATGATACAACCCACCTGTTAACGTATGGGAATGGATTAAGTTTTCAAAGAGGAAGCATACCAGAATTATCATCTTGTATTATGAAGTTAGCTTCTGATGAGCAGCTGCGAAAGGAAATGGGTCAAAAATCTAGGGAATTAGTTAAGGAAAAACTCAGTTGGCGTAAGATAGCCGAACAATATATTAAAATCTATGAACAAATTTGATATTAGTGTACACTTCTATGATCTCGAAGCATACATTAGCAAATCTAGTTAATCCTTAGGTCATAACGACATGCTTAATCTTATGCTACAAGGCAAGCTAATACTGACGAATTCTGGTGATATTCAGAAGGAAACCTTCTGGCTCAAAATTCCATGCATAACCCTAAGAGAAAATACTGAATGGATGGAGACCGTCGAACTTGGTGCAAACTTCCTAGTGGGCTATGATACTAATCGGATAGTTTCAACAGCGAAGATGCTCACTAATGATGACCACGTTAGGGATAAGATCAAGAGATTGCCTAATCCCTATGGTGACGGTAGAGCTGCTGAAAAGATAGTTGAGTTCTTACTGGAATACTTAAATCAAGACTGTGTAGTGTAGTAAGTCCGCTTGTTTGCTGGGATGCTTTCTGGATGACCCAATTTACGATAAAAAGAATCCATGTATTTTAAACTATTAAAAGACGAGCAGCAGCTTTCCGACATTTTTGTTGCCAAACAAGAGTACAGTGGCAAAAAGGACGAGCATGCTTTCTATACAGCTTTTCCAACTATATAAAAAAGATGTATTGAGACCTATCGTTTCAGAATATTCGGTGAACAAAGGTTTTCCTGTAGAGTGGTTAGAAAGTACATCAACTATTATGGATGAACTAGAGTGTATTATAATGTATGATGTTTGAGATATCATTTGAAGACGAAATATTACATCATGATGAGAAAACTAAGAGAATGAACTATTTAATTGTAACACCTGTGAGAAATGAGGAAGAAATGTTACCGAATCTTGCTAAGGACATAATTGAGCAAGTAATCAAACCAATTCTATGGGTTATAGTTGATGACGCTAGTGAAGATCGAACATGGTTAATTATTAAAGACCTTGAAAGAAAACATCCTTGGATTTTGGGAATAAAATCTAAACATCCTCAACGAAGTGAGTATGCCAACGAAAGATATGCTTGTATTGTGGAAAAAGGGTTTAAGTATGCGATAGAATATTGCCGTAAACATGGCTTTAACTATGATTTCCTTGCAGTCGTCGACGCTGATGTTAGACTTGAAAATGAATACTTTAAAAAGGTAATTGAAGCTTTTAAATCTGATTCAAGACTCGGTATAGCATGTGGATTTGTTTTCGAAGAAGAGATGTCTTTAGATGATCTAAAAAAGAGTAATGTCGAACCGAGAGGTTGTGCACTTGTTCTAAGAAGAGGATGCTATGAAGAAATTGGCGGTTTCCGAGGCCATTCAAATTCATTAATAAAAGCGAGAAACAGAAACTGGTATGTAAAAGTAGTCCCATCTGCAAGAGTGTTTCATCGACGGAAAACAGGCTCTATAAGAAACTACTTTCTATCAGCAGGAAAGGCTGCTTATTTTCAAAATTATCATCCAATAAATGCATTTTTAACTGGATTTTATTATACAATAAGGATTTCCCCACTTAAAGGACTATACTACCTAAATGGCTACTTTGGAAGTTTTATCCTAAGAAAGAAGAAGATGGAGGACGAAGAAATTAAGGAGTACTATTGGAGTAGCTTTAACCGTTTATTAGCACGCTTTTTCAAAAGATCAAAAGTGTTATAAGAACACACTGATATAAGATATGACAATTGTGTCACAACAATATAGAATTGTTCTGAATCGCAGAGGTGCTTTATTACTTTTATGTTTAGAGGTAATCATCACCTTTTTCTTTATACTTCTCCCTCCAGGTTATGTTAGAACTATCTTATCCATGTTGAGCCTATTATTTCCAGGGATTTCAATCGCTGTTCTTGTATTTAAAGATGTCCTAAGTGTTCTCGAATTAATATTTATTTCTGTGCTGTTTTCCTCTTTGTTTATTCCATCACTATATGCAATTTTATCGGCACTCCACTCGCCCTTTAATAGTTTTGAATTAATGGTAACTCTGGCTATATTCGAATCAATACCGCTAATAATTTATTTTATTAAAGGCAAAAAGACAACTATAAATCTTAACGTCTTTGACCTGTTCCCCCTCTCTCTTGTCATCGTAGCGATTTTAGTGATAATTTTTATACTTTTGGGTCTGCCCCATAGTCCTACACCCGATGAGAATTATTATATTACAGGTGCGCGTTTGCTTATCAATAATGGGATAGCATTCCCAACAGCTGTTAGTTATTGGAATGGACCTATAATTTTATTGTTTACATCGAGGACTATATGGTTCTCCTTAATCGCCTCATTTATAGTTGTTTCTGGTCTGCCTGCAATTAATTCGAACATTGTTAATTCCATATTTTTGTTTGGATTGTCTATTGCCGGTTTGTTATTACTGGAAGAATGCGGATCTAAAAGAATTATTATAAAATCAATACTTCCAGTACTCATAGTCAGTAATCCGCTTATTCTAGGTCTCTCGAGTTACGTCTTAAATGACCTCGCTATTGCCTTTTATAATGTAGCTAGTTTAGTATTCTTTACTAGGTCATTTTATAACGGAAATGATGTATCTGTTAATCTTAGAAATTTATCTATCTCGTTTTTATTACAGATTTATGTCTTTTTTTTAAAAATCAACTATGTATTCTTCATGGTATACCTCTTTCTGGTACTAGTCTACACTTTAAAGTTCAGACTTTATAAATCAAAAAATATGAAAGCTGTGCTTTTTTTTACTATTCCTATCATTCTCTATGAAGTTGCTATAGATCTACCCAGAAACATAGCACTATATGTACTTCATGACCGTGCATTAGAGCTATTTTTTGATAAATTCCTCGTAGTTAGCCCAATTGAAAATGTAATTACCTCTTTATTACCGACATCGTACAGTAAAAGTATATTGACTCACACTACTGTGGAGATACTTCGTTTTATTTACAATGTGTTCTCTCCTGAAATTCTATCGATTTTTATAGCTTCAGCATTCCTATTTTTACCTATCACAATGGTAAAGAATAAGTATGAGATAAAGTATTATACAATAGTAATTGCAACTCTATTAAGTGGAACGCTCTGGACAATTGGTGCCATGTCGTCTGGCGATTGGGGTAGTATTCAGCGGTATTCTGTATCTATAGTTGTGCCCTTAGTTATCGCATGCATCCCGTTCTATTCAAAAATATTTGAAGACGAGCAACCGGCTTCGTTTAAGGAAGCGATTATAGCTGTTTTTGGTATGGTTGTAGTTTTATGGTTAAACGAAGTTGTAACAAGCAATTTTGGGACAGTTTTCATTTTTGGCTATTTAGTCCATCCAATAAAGAGTTACAATATACTGATGTTGCAGACCATTTTATTCATTATCTTAACTATTATTCTATTCCATTGGTCACCATCTTTAAAGTTCTTCAGAATTGATTTCTTAGAATATAAATTTCGAATTTCTATTCGTAGACTATTTATTATTATATTTCTTTTGAGTATAATAATTAGCAACGTTTATTTTTCAAACATAGTATATTACGATTCAATCTATTCCAAGAATTATGGTCTAGATACTATTAACACTATAGGTGAACCAAGGATAATCTTGTCAAATGCATATGGCGTTGAAAGTTACGCATCACACAACATGTTTAACAACGCATACATAAGTTCTTTTCCTTCGTATAACGAATTCGACTCTTTGATTAAGTATCTTCCAAATGGTACCATATTATTGATCTTTAATAATACCGTAGTCACTAGTCTATCTGAGTTGTTTGTCGGGGATTATCCAAGGAAGCTCGCCGGTCAACTAATTATTAAATCTAGTACTGAACCGCTTATACCATCACAAGATAATCCAAATGCTTTAGCTTGCATTAACTTTGTTAAGAACAGTTATCGGTTTGTAAATGATGTTGTTCTTCCTAAGTTTTACAACATTTTATGGATTGAAAAATCTGGCACAATATTTCCTTGTTTCACAGGATCTAAGTCATACGTTGAAATACCATATTCTAAGTCTCTTAATTTAGTAGCACCCTTTAGTATAGAAGTTTTCTTTTTCGTGGAAGAATTAACCCAAAATGATCAACCTTTAATAGATTTTTCCACCCCAGACGGTGGCTATTATCTGTACATTAGGGATAGGAAATTAGTTTTTGAAATGGGCTTTGGCAATAACGTTCACTCCCTTAAGGACTTAAAAGAAAGATATTGGACGCACGTAATCATATCGTATAATGGTACCCATACAACTTTCTATATTAATGGCGAGCCGCAAGTAGTAAGAGGCCCAGCATTTAAGTCATCACCTACTGAGAGACCTTTTCTAATTGGAAGATCAAATTGGGCCTTTAATGGAGAAATTTATTTTAAAGGCATAATCGGGGGCATTGTTATCTATGATCGATTTCTAAGCGAAAACGAAGTTGAAAATAATCTGATTAGAGCACAACAATCTTATTTTAAGTTAATTTCGATTTACGATTCGGTGTATGTTTATGAACTTATATCACAAAAGTCGTTGAAGAGTAAGCCTTCAAGTGCTGTTATACTTGGTGATAAGCCGATTTATTGGAATATTGATCTAAAAAATGCGTCCATCCCCATCCAACTAAGCTTAAATTTATCAGCAACGGTACGAGATAATGTGACAATTATTATTTCTTGTGAAGCAGTTAGTAAGATGTTCTCCGTCGAGATTAATCCGGGTAATAATATCGTAAATATTAATCTTGATAGATTATTTGCACGTAAATCCTCGATTTTAGTTATTGACGGAGAAGGAGAAGTTGTGTTTAGAGATGTTATCGGTATATACAAGTACAGTTCCGTGTACATTTTAATCTACGGGATTTTAATACTTATATTGTCGTCTTTAATAACTATAATTTATTGTATGGAAAAAAGATCTTATGAAACAGAGCATCGCCGTTTTTACTGCATCTGATTATTTAGACCCGGCTGCACGTATCAGAGGCTTTTTTATAGTAGATTATTTATCTAAAAATGGTTGGAGTGCAACATGTTATCCCTTTGAAATTCATGCAGACTTCGAATTTTTAGGTGCATTAAAGTTGGTTAAGGATTTTATGAGGAAAATCAACATTGTAAGGCACCCTGCAATTGATATTATATATGTACAACGTGGTATATCTCCCTCGCCTAAGCTTACATTGCTTTTTCTATTTATTTCCAAGTATATTTTTAAAAGAAAAATCGTTTACGATATTGATGATGGTCTTTTTCTTTATTCACCATTTGAAATTGATACTATCATTCGAATAAGCGATCTTGTGGTTGTTGGGGGCCACACACTTCGGGAATATATATCAAAGATTAATTCTAGAACATTTCTCATGCCTACATCAGTTAACCTGTTAAGATATCCTGAAGAGCGTAATAGAAAAACCACTGATAAAATTGTTCTTGGATTTGTTGGTTCACCAACTACTATTAAATACTTAAAAATTTTAGAAGAACCCCTAATAGATTTGGCAAGTAAATATGATTTTTCGCTCAGAATAATAGCTGCCAGAAAAGAAGATGATTACAAGAGATTTAAAACTCTGCTACAGAAACTTAAAGATCATCATGTAAAACTTGAACTTGTGTGCTGGGACTTAACAAATGAACCTTATGAGCTAAGTAAAATAGATGTAGGGTTGGCTCCTTTATTTGATGGCGAATGGGAACATTACAAGTGCGGATTCAAAGTAATCAATTATATGGCTGCTGCAATACCACCAGTAGCCAGTAATGTTGGTGAACACCGTTATTTAATACATGATGGAGTAAATGGTTTTTTATGTGAAAATGACCAGCAGTGGGTAAAGAAGCTTGGAAAACTTATTGAAGACGGAACACTAAGAGAAAAGATGGGTAAGAACGCAAGAAGGACGGTTGATGAAAAATATTCTTTTGAAAAGAATGCAAAAACTTTAGCAAAAATCTTATCCGAATTGCTTTAAATGCACGTGTTACTAGGCCTAACCTCTTGTTGTTCAAGAAGGCTTTAGAGGATGTTGGGTAGACTGTTATGATGGTATGCTTATCGTGGTAAATAGCACGGTACCGTCTAGAACGATGCTAAACTTAGTTAAACTGAGGTTAGAAGATTTAACCTGTTTAATGGTGGACTCCATTTTTACCTGGTAAAATTGGGCCCATACCAAAAATCTAAGAAGAATCTTCCTATCCCAAAGAATTTTCCAAGGGGGCTCAAAAGTAGATTTGGGGGTAGAGATAGGCTCATTAGCCATTAGAGCTAATGCTGTAGCAGAAAAGAGACATATTATTATTCACAATAAAGGGATTGTAGATAAAAAAGCTCTTTGCGCATTTAAGGAAGCCTCTATTAACGGATTACAAGAAGGACAAAGGTTGCAATTAACCGTAGAGGATGTTGGAGAAGACATCAAAATTCTTGAGGAGTTCGCAGTTTTTGTCAAGAAAGCATTCTTTGATATTAAAAGTTAATGCTTCAAAAATTGATACCGTTCAAATAGGCTTTCAACGGCAACTCTCTGTACCCACAAGAGTGTTTTCAATGTTGTTCACAAAACTCTTGTTTGAACAGTAACCAAACTCAAAATAACGATATAATTAGGGTAGCCTAGGAGAGAAAAGGGTAAACATTTTTTAATAGCAAATAATAATAGTTAATAATAGTTAATAGAATTAAGTTTTAATGGCGATGTAAGTGTCCTCTAATCGAAGTATGATTTTTAAAGTTGAAGTTAATTTAAAATTTAGAGAGGATAGTTATCTATATGTGGAAGATGAAGTGGCAATAAGCATAGAGGGCACGTTTATTTCAGGACCTGTTAGATTACAGCCATTAGACCCAACTAAAAGTGGTATTAAGGTCTCCTTCAATGTTAAAAGTGAGAATTTGGAGGAAGCTAAGCGGATGGCAAAAGAGTTTATTGAGAAAATGGCTTTAATCCTTTGCTGCAAGACTAATGTTGGTGTAAAGATCGAAGACTTTAATCTTATTGAATTGCCCAGGGCAAGTGCAACTGGCTTAGAGGTTTTAGAAACCTTTACTATAAAAGAAAAAGTATCGATAGGTTTGGGCCTTTCTAAGGTTTCATTTGAGGAAATTTTCAAAATTATAAAGAATAACATATTACAGCTTGAATGGCGCTTTTTAGACTGGTACAATCGTGCAATCCTTGAGCGTGATCCTGTAAACCGTTTTTTAATGCTATGGACAGCTGTAGAAGTTTGGAAAACCCACGTGTTAGGTAGAAGTGAAAGTAAACATAGAGAAAAGATGCGTGAAATCTTCAAAAAGTATGGTTTTGAAGAAAACTTATGAAATATACGATTGTCGAAACGACCTATTTCATGAAGGGGAAAAAGAGAATATAGTAAAATATTTGCATCCGCTTGAATCTCTTGCCACTAGGATAATAGAGGAAATTAGAGGCCGTATTCCAATATAGCCACTATTATCTTGAAAAGCTTCGAATGTGCAGAAGGCTTAAATCTTGAAGGAACTTTCTATGAATATGATGTAGTCGGTTAGAAAGGTTGTCGTCACAGTAGCAGTCGGCACTAAATTGTTGCCTATAAGTAGCTTCCTAAGGAGATGCTTCCCATCCCGTTAAAGGCAAAAAGGATATAATCTTGGAGCCTTCACCTTCTTAGCTTAAGTCACACACCTCATCCTTACACAGCTTCCGCTTCCAAGCTGGACAGAGCTTGTCCTCGGAGCCATAGCCTTTCTCACAATATACATAATCTCAGTCTCGCTCATGGGGGCAGTAAAAAGGTCTGACATAGAAAATATAAAGGAGATGATGGAGGAGCTTGGTCCAATATCCAAGTTACTCAACCCACCATTAAACATTATCGAAAAACTTATACAGAAAATCCATAGGGCGTAAAAATATAGAACTAATAAATGCCAGAATATACAGTAAAAAAAGAGAACTATTAAGATTTTAGCTTAGGATAAAGACCTACAAAATTACAGTTATGTTCACTTTTAGCGAAATTATGAACATTCAGAGTTCAAGTTCTTTAAAGAAATACCTGAAGACATTCATTCATACCTGCTTAAGGCGATCCAAGATTCAGGTTGGAGACCTTTAAAGGATGAATGATGGCCAAAGTCACAACCTAATATAGCCAACGCTATTCTGAAAGTTTGTGAACATAAAGAACGTTTAAATCTTGAAGGAAATTTTTAGGGATGCGATATAGTTAGTTAGGAAGGTTGTCGTTACCGTCGCAGGCCTCGGCACTAGAGTTCGAGGTGGATCTAGCAAATTTTAATGTTCAACATTTTAATATTTCTCTAGAAAATGTAATAATTCAAGACTTGATACGCATATTTGAAGGCATACTAGTTGGAGGTGCCGGCGATTATGTATATGAATTCGCTTTATGTAGTTGCTGTTGTGTGGACTTTTAATCCAAAGATTGAGTACCTTATAGAGGCTT
>Ga0272449_1002697_pt1 | contig 16192 bp, 15 predicted proteins | sample YNPCB0241_FD_198679 | JGI IMG/M metagenome (GOLD analysis project Ga0272449, IMG submission 198679) | Hot spring sediment microbial communities from Yellowstone National Park, WY, United States - YNP-CB-024-1 | ecosystem: Environmental > Aquatic > Thermal springs > Hot (42-90C) > Sediment...
GGTTAGGAGCGGGCCCGGTGGGATTCGAACCCACGACCTCAGACTTAGGAGGTCTGCGCCCTATCCTGGCTGGGCAACGGGCCCTAAAGATAAATGCATCTACGGATTTTTAACTTATTCGGAGATCTGCCTCTAGACCGGTGGACTCGTTTATTCGTAAAAAGGGGCTAAAATCTCCCAGTGTGAAGGGGCTTTCTCAACCCTCTATCCTGGGGCCATGGAAGGGTCTTAGAGATATATTTTTGAATCCCATCGTATCTCTCATTCTTGGCGGGGGTTCCCGAGACTGGCCAAAGGGGCGAGACTTAAGATCCAAAGCTCGGGAAGAGATCTCGTGGCTTAGGCCTTCGTGGGTTCGAGTCCCACCCCCCGCATCATGATTTGATTTCGAGTTGTGTAGGTCACAAAAAGTTGAAAGAAAGCCCAGACTAGTTTTATTTCTTGAATAAATTGATATTACAAGGATAAGAGGCATGGCCTTATGATCTGAGATCATAGATTAAAAGATCCTTAAAAGATTGGTCCAGAAAGTTTAGATTCTTGTTTTGAGGGATTTAATGGGGCTTCCGTTTTGGATAAGTTATACCTATGACCCTGCCACTTTTAAAATTCCTTGAATTTCTCCTTCAGGGCTCCGCATACTGGGCATCGGCTGGGGGCTTCCCCCTCTGCCGTATATCCGCATACTTCGCATATGTATATGGGGCCTAGCTTCAGGTCCTCCCCTCGTTCGGCCGCCTGTTTAGCCCTTTGATAAATCCCTGCATGGACCCTCTCGGCCTGGAGAGCCCAATCCATCACCAACTGCGCCCTCCTCTCCCCCTGAAGCTCTGCCACGGCTTTGTAGGCTGGGTACATCTCCTCCACCTCATAGGTCTCCCCGTCTATCGCCACCTGAAGGTTCTCTGAAGAGAGCCTGACCATCCCAAGGGCATTATAATGGTTCCTGGCGTGGACCTGCTCTGCGTAAGCTATGGCCTTGAAGAGCCTTGAGATGTTTTGAAATCCCTCCTCACGAGCCTTCTCTGAGAAGATGAGGTAGCGCATGCTGGCCTGGCTCTCCCCGGCGAAGGCGCTCTTCAAATTCTCTTCCGTCATCCTCCTCATATAGAGGCCTCCAATTCGATAAGCTCATTAAAATGTATGGTCATAAAAATTTTTTGTCCGAAAATCGTATAAATACCTGTGATAATCGTTGAAGATCGGGCTGAGAGATTAGTTTGGTGGACGAGAAGGATTTGAAGATCCTGGAGATCCTGAGGGAGGACTCTAGCATCCCGTTTACGGAGATAGCTAGGAGGCTTAGGCTCAGCGAATCTACCGTTAGGAAGAGGGTTTCTTCTATGGTGGAGGAGGGGGTGATAAGGAGGTTTACCGTGGTTCTAGAGCCCTCGAAGGTTGGCTATAACACGGTGGCCATAGTGGGCATAGACGTCGAGCCCTCCATGCTGCTGGAGGTCGCCCAAAGGCTCTCGGAGATCCCGGAGGCGAAGTACGTGGCAACCTCAACGGGGGACCACATGATAATGGCGGAGATATGGGCTAGAGATGGGAAAGAGCTGTCCAGAATCCTATCGGAGAAATTGGGGAGGATTGAGGGTATAACGAAGATCTGCCCCTCAATAATCCTAGAGAGGTTCAAGAGCTAGAAGGCTATCCTGGAAGACCTCCGTTACTTTTTAGAACTCACCCATGCTTAGGCCTCATCCAAAGCCCCAAAAGTCCGCGGGGTTCTTAATCTCGGGGGCATTAAATGTCGCTTCCACAAATCTCTTTCATAGCAATCAATATAGAGCTGCTTGCAGTATTTGTAAGAACACTTCTAATTCACTTTATAATTTTTCCCTATCATGCTTCTTGAGTTGAGTTTTATTTAAACTTCTCATTTTATGATTTTCTGATGATGACTATTGGGAAGTGTTCAACCCCTTCGAGTAGTCTCCAGGTAACATGGGAGGGGGGTACCCCGAACCTCTCGCTCATGTCCCAGACTGTCCTCCCAGCCCCATATCCCCTGATCCTGTGCGCCGCCTCGGCGAGATGCAGGGCTAGGTCTGGATTTAACGATTCCCCGGATATGGCTAGGGGTGTAGCTCTAGCTTTGAATCCTAGGATTCTCCCTAAGACGAAGGTCATGAAGCCTCCGATGTGGATGAGGCCCTTCACCTCCACCCTCCTCGGCGCGAGGTGGAGGTTTCTCCACGAGTATGTGGTGTCCCCATCGACGATCATAACCGAGAGCCTCAGGCCCGTTGCGGACTCCAGAGCTCTCCTTATCCTCTCAGCCTCCTTTAAGGGCCTTTTGAGGGGGAGGCTAACAAACGTGTAGGGGAGGTTGCTGGCATCGATCCCCCCCTCCGAGTAGTGCCTCAGGGCCTGTAGGAGGCCAACCTTCAGGATGGCCAGCTGCTTGTGGGAGGCCCCCTCCTCTAGCGGATAGCCTCTAAGCCTCCTGATGGTCTCCTTCCTGAGCCTTGTAAGCCTCCCGAGGGGCCCACCCCAGACCCGCCTCATCCAGAAACCTGAGAGGAATCTCGCCAATCTCCCGGCCTTCACCTTAGACTCGTCTATTAGGAGGCCCGAGGCGGTTGAGACCGCCTTCTCCGAGACCGTGATGATGTCCCCATCCCGAACGAGGCCCCTCACGGCCTCCACTATCTCCTCGATGTAATCGGTTCCGGGCCTCCAGTATTTCGTCCTCACCCTAATCGCCTTGAACCTGAGAGGACCTCCCCCCCTCTCGAGTTGGGTTACCGCTCTCTCTCCACCTTCGCGGGTTGAATCCGGGCTATGTTGGGGCCTCATAATATCAGTTTATAGGATTGAATCGTGAATATAACATATACCGAGGGGGTTAAGGCCTAAAAAATCTAAAATAGATATAATGATTTTTAACGACCTTTATTTGATCTAAATTTTTTCTCATCATTAAATGTCATTTTTTGGTTTTCATCCTTCTCGATGATGTTTTAAAACCTAGATAGCTTCCCGTTAAAAACATTATCAAGATCATTACGACGGCCCCGACTGTGGGATTCTCCGTCCAGGGTAGGAAGAGGGTTGTGGAGATGAGCCAGCCTCCTATGCCTATCTTCAACCCCTCCCTCACCTCGAGGCATCCGGTCTTCAAGGAGATGATGGCGGATGAGGTGAAACCTCCTAGGAAGATGAAGCCGTACTGCAGGAAGGATAGGATATGCTGCATATGGGCTGGAGCCTCATAGAACCTCAGAATGCTGGATAACTGTAGCCAAGCCCAGACGAATATCGAGGCGATGAAGGAGCCTACGACTAGATCGGTGAAATCGATGCCCTCCCTAGAACTCAATCACACTTCCTCCCAAAATGGCCTTAAAAAAATGGGGGGTTGGGTGGATCCCCTTTCAGGCTCACCTTGGCTCTCTCCTCATCCTCAGGTAGTCACTAAGTAGGAGGGTCGCAAGGATGACTATAGCTATGGAGGCGAAGGATGGGGGATGGCTTAGGAGGTTGCGGGCCTGCCCTATCAGTAGGGCCATCCTCGTCATGACGGTGTCCCCATAGGCTGCGCCGAAGCCCGCCATCATGGTGTAGCGGGCGATCCTGGAGGTGTACCTCAGGGGTCCTCTATGCTCTAGGGTGAAGTAGAAGTATAGGAGAACGGTCAGGACCATTATGACTATCAGGATGTTGTTTAAGGTGTCCATCGGCGTCTTCGCCACGAGTGGTATGAACGTGGCCCTGATCTGGACGAGGAACTGGGCGAACACCATGGTCCTGAGAGATAGGCCTATGTACGTCCCGACAGCTATGGACAGAGGGATCCTGTAAAGCCAGAAATACTTCTTCGAGAATCTGAAGTACCATAAAAGCCCCACCAGTAGGGCTAATGAGAATAGGATTATCTTGGTTGAGGTTAGAGACCAGACGGTCCGCCATTGGCTGAGGAGCCAGTCGAGGTTGAAACCTATTGTATATGCCGTCGCAACCCCCAGATATGTCGCCTCAGCGAACCTGAACCATGGGTTCTCCTTATATGTGAAGCTGAATATGCAGAGGAGGAAGAAGGCGGTGAACCAGGGGCCTAGGGACGTAATCAAGTTAGCGATCCAGTCGGTTATCATCCCTATCACCTGCCCCTCCTTCCCCTCGTGAATAAGTAGCCGATGTTCCCAACGACGACGAAGAGGATCACGAGGATGTGGGTTGTTGACAGCGGATCCTGCTGGGCTAGAGCTGCTCCCCTCCTTCCAACCAGGAGCTCATACTCCGCCGCGCTCCTCAGCCCCGAGAGGAAGGCCTTGACCTGGCCTGCGTTGTAGTATGGAGCCACCTCGGGGACGGAGACCCCCAGGATCCCTATGATATATTTTGTGCCATATGGGGTGATCCATTGCCTCACCCACTCTGGGTTCCCGGGCGTCCCACTCTGCACGCTGATGAGTAGGTCGAAATCTTTCGCCGTTTGAACCCCCTTCATTATCTCGTAGGTCTCGAGGGGCTTCTTGTATATGTAGTCCACAGGGAAGGCCTTATAGACGTCGGATGCGAACTGCGCCATCCCAACCTCCCTCATGGGGTTGTAGCCCATGTGGATGTAGTCCTTCCCATAGACCTTTCCATAGTTCTTTTCGGGATCGAGGGCCTTGATATTATCGGCTGCTATGTCTGCTCCGGAATCCCAGAAGGCGCAGATGTAGACCTTAACATCCTTCGATAGAAGATGATGGAGTGTGGCGATGGTCATGGGGCCTAGTTCGGGGAGGCCTGCAAAGCTCAGGTCGTAGCTCAGGATGACCCTGCTGCCGGGCTTGAGATCCTCTATAATCCTATAGTATTCTCTCGTCCCCGTGGATATTGATATCGGTAGACCTATGGGCGTTATTAGGGGCCATAGGATGACTATCCAGAGGAGGAGGTATATGATCCTGGAGTCTATCTCCTGAAGCCTCTCCCAGAATCCCTTCCCCGCCTTCTCCTCCGTTCCGCTCATCTACTCACCTCCCCTAAGATAGCCCCTCTCCCTGCCCATCAGGGTTCTAGCCCCCAGAGAGATGGCCCCCAGGGCAGCTCCTATGGTCACGGCCCTCATGGTTGCCATGTTCGGAACGTCGAAGATCCACTTCCTGATGGGTGTGAATGTTGGCCATATCGCTGTGCCTACAGGCGCGTTGGCCAGCATGACCAGGGTGCCCGATAGGAGGAGGATCCCAGCCTCGAGGGTTCTGGCCCTGAAGGCCCTATACGCGGCTGAGGCTATCCAGAATCCCAGGGATGCGTACATCGCCCCACTCAGAGGCGTCAAAACATAGAGCCTGATGGCCTCGAAGAGGGGCGTCCCCTTTCCAAGGCCCAAAGCCGGTATGGGTATCCCAACTATTGTATACCCTATCATCGTAATGAGGACCCACGCGCTCCAGTACCATCCCCTCCTCCTCTGGGAGACGATACGGCCATGTAGCATTAGGAGAGTTGAGAAGCCTATGAAGAGGGCGAAGGTCTCCATCACGGCATCCCAGTCGACGAAGTCTTTAGCCGCAGATTCCCATGCTGGAACCACGAAAAAGTATGGAACGACCTGGAACAGGCAGAAGATGATCGTCAAGATTATCGGGATCTCCACTCTTCTATACCAGGCCATGATGATCACCAACTAAGTATCTTGGTTAGAATGTCTGAGCCAGCCGTAACCAGTATGACCCCTAGGACGATTAGCACGATGCTCAGCAGCTTTCCCATGTCCTGACCCGCGAGGCTGCCTATCATCTCGGTGTCCTTGGATAGGTAAGCCCCTGCGCAGAATATCTCCTCCCCTATAAGGGCGTAGTCGCAGGCAGCGACGAAGAAGGGGATCTGATGGGTGTTCGCCGTACCCCCGACCTGTACCGTCCCGATCCTAGCCCCCGTCTCCGCTAGCTGGAGGGACTCGGCCCAGTAGGCCCCTATCATGATGTTGGCTGCAGCCCTCTCCCTCCACATCCAGCCCATATAGTTGGATGAGAATCCGAACTGGTCTGAGGAGAGGAACCTCACCTGCTCCGTAGGGTTGAAGTCCTCGGGCCTACCAGCTTTTTTATCCCGTCTCGCAAAGCTCGACGGCTATGGGCCAGATGGTGAGCTGCCTGACTGGGACATATAGCCTTGTCCCAAGCTCCGCGCACTTCTCGGCTACATAGCTTAGAACTCCTAGGCCGGCTATGGTCTGAGGCCCATATGTGGCATCGGTCATGTTCCCTATTCCATGGGAGATGAAAACGGGCCTCCCCATCTCCGCCGCCCTGCCTATGGCCTCATCGATCGCATCTAGTCCCGGGATCCTCCTAAGCCTTGGGACCTTGCCTCTTCCAGCCCTCAGTGCGAAGAGTATTACCATGCTTATGAGGTAGATGAGGATTAAGAGCCCAGAGACTCTGCCGGACTGCAGGACAGCCATATTTTCCCTACCCAATAGTAAATATTTTAATGAGTAAATAAAACTTTTGATTAAATCGGCCCCAAGATCAAGTTCCTAATCACGTGTCAGGTGGAAAATAATTTTAAAACCATCATCTTGATTTATTGTTTCAATGACATATAACATTAGAATTTGTAGCGTTCCTTAAGAAACTCCTTAAGCTTTATGATTGATAATATGGCTGGAGATCCTTCGTTGAGATCCAGGGGTGATCTGCCCTGGATGTCTGCTTCTATGACCCCTTGGTCATATGGGATGTGGGCTGCTATCGGTATATCTGCATCTCTCATCCTCTCCTCAATAAACCGCCTCTCCTCCTCGCTCCTGATCTTGTTCCCCACCGCCAATACCTCCCTAATCTCCAACTCCGAGGCCAGCACCCTTATCCTCCGGAGGGTTTCTATGGACTTCATACCCGGCTCGACGACGACGAGCATGGAGTCCATCCTCCTTGCCGTCCCCCTCCCGAGGTGTTCGAGCCCTGCCTCCATATCCATTATCACTATGTCCTTCCTCTGGATGAGGAGGTGCTGCATCAGGACCCTCAGTAGGGCGTGGGCCGGGCACATGCACCCCTTGTCGGCGCCCTTCACCGTGCCCATCACGAGGAGCTTCACGCCGTCTGGGCCAACGACGCCGAACCTGTCCACGATGTCGTTGACCGTGGGGGTCATCCTGAAGATGGCTCCGTAGGTCGATCCGGGTCGGACACCCGTCCTCTCCTCAATCAATTCCGAGTTCTCAGAGAGGGGCACTATCCTCTCAGCCTCCTCCCTCGGTATCCCGAGGCTCGAGGCCAGGTTGATGTTAGGGTCGGCGTCAACCGCAAGGACGTTGTAGCCATCCCTTGCCAAGAGCCTCGATAGGGTTGCGGCTATGAAGGTCTTCCCAACCCCACCCTTACCGGCGACCGAGAGCTTCAAGACCTTCACCTGTGATAGTGTTCTTGCCCGCCCCCATGAGGGGCATCAACTTTGGACCCAAGCCATCATCCCATCTCTAGAGTCTAGCCATACCTCGGGCTAAAGGGGGATTTGATTCTCATCTCAGTCGGGCTTCCAGTTCTCGGCCAGGTACTTTGGTATGCCTGAGGAGTCGAGGGGGCCGACCATCGCCTTCCATCCCGAGAGCTCCTCCACCTCTCCGCTTATCCTCGCAGCCCTTCCCGGCAGGATGAGCTTCCTATGCTTAACGAGGTCTCCCACCTTGAAGTTCTTGAGGGCCTCCGCGACCGTCTCGGCCGTCATCTTCCTGCCCGCTATCGCGCTCTCGACAGATAGGCCCTCCGTGTCCACAACGACCAGGTGGCAGTCTATCTTTGCCGATTCGATGTCGGACGCCACGGTGTAATATGTAAGGGCGAAGTTGGATGTCAGGAGGACCGGTGAGAGCTCGTTTGGGGATCCGAATCTCCTCACCCCTGGCTCGACAGATACGGGCTTCCTCGGGTCTGTGTAGATGTTCTGCCTTAGGATGACTATGGGCAGGAGGGCCCACCCGCTGATGCTGTGCATTATGAGGGCGTCTGCGAAACGGACTATCAGGGCCGCGGCGAGCATGGCCTCATTCCACTCGTTTATAACCGGATCCTCCGCCTCCTCCCCCCAGACCGATATGGGCGTCCCCAGGAGGGGGAAGCCGAGGAGGTCGTCCCCCCTGTCGATGGCTGCGATCCTAAGGGCCGTGAAGTTGTTCAGGGTCTCTGAGAGCCCCTCGGATCCGAGGGTTCCTGGGTCTAGGACGATGTCCTTAACCCCATACTCGAGGAGGGTCTTGACTATGGACTTCAACCCCTTTGGGTCGAAGGGGGATGAGGCTACGAGGGGGCAGCCATACATGACGGCGAGCTCGGCCATCTCCCTCCAGTTATCCCTGTTGGCCGCGTAGATGAGGGGCCTCTTATCAGATACGGCTGCGAGACCCTGCTCCATCACCGTCGGGTCGAGGGAGCACAGTATAAGGGGCATCTTCGAGCTCTCCCAGGCCCTCCTCACGGCCGCCTCGAATCTGCTCGGATCGTTGGAGGCCGACCTTACGGCGAGCATGTCAAGCTTAAGCTTCATACCTATATACTCGTACTCGAACTCCCTCACGGCCTTTATCCTGGCCTCCATCTCCTCCTCCGATAGCTCATCGCTGAGGTCTATGGCTATGGCTGTGGGGTGGAAGTAGGTCAGCTCATGGCGGTAAACGACGTATTCCCCTCCAAGGGTCACCTTCCAGTCTCCGACCCCAACCTCCACCGCCCTTACCGGCGGCCTCAGGAGCTCCCACAGCTTATCGTATAATGGCTTATTCTTTGGGTCCATCAGGGGCGGGCACTTCTCGAGGGGGACCTCCCTGTTGACCAGCCTCGCGGCGAAGGCCATGCAGTTCGTCTCCCCACACTCCCTGCAGTTGGTCCCCGGGAGGAGCTTGTAGACATCTATGGGGCTCAGCTCCTTAGCGGGCAATCCTCACCGCCTCCTATATCCTCAGCCCGACCCACTCTATGGGCTTCTCGGGTCTCCTCCTCGCCATGAGGTTGTCGATCATCATCCTTATGGCCTTGACGGAGGCGGGGTGCATCATCATGAAGTAGTCGACACCGGCGAGGAGGAGGGCCTCGGCCGTTATCGCCTCCCACAGGGGACCCCTGAGCTCCCTGGGAGCCCACTGGGGGCCCAGCTGCATCCACGCCTCCCTCGCCGCCCAGGCGTTCGTCGCCCCGGATGAGATGGGATGGTTAAGCTCCGGGTCACCCTTCAGGGCGGCGAGGCGGGCCCTCTCCATCACCGTGAAGGCGTAGTCGAGGCCGTAGCCAAGGGCGGCCGTGGTGGTGTCCATGACTATGTGCTCCTTGGGCATGTGGTCGTATAGCTTCCTGTTGAGCTCCCTCGCCTTGTTCACATCCATGGATGTGAAGGCTATAACCCTGTGGCCGTTCTCCTCCACAGCCCTGGCGGTCGCCTCTATATCCATGTCGAGGGTCACCGAGCCGAATAGGATCCTCTCCCCCTTTGTGGCCTCCGCGACCTCCCTGAAGACCTCCAGATCCTTCTTGGGGTCTCCGCATCCTCCCACGGCTATCGGCACATCCACGGCCTGTAGCACATCCTCGACCGTCTTGACGGCCTCTCTGGGAGGAGTATCCTTTATCAGGGGATCTATGCTCAGGAGGTGGACGTTCACCATATCCGCTCCGAACCTCTCAACGGAGAGCCTCGCCCACTCAGCGGGGTCATGGAGGACCTCAGCGACGTGCATCTTAACGGCCCTTGGAAGCCTAACCTCAGGATAGTCGAAGACGTCCAGGGCTATGACGGGCCTGTGGGGGGTATCCTGGAGGAATGAGTAGTAGGCCGGGGCCCTCTCACCCCCTATGACCATCTTTCTGGCCCTACTCCCTCCCTCAGCTCTCGTTGCCCCGAGCTCGACCTCCACGATCACGCCCGGATACTCCTCAATCGGGAGTTGGAACTCCGCCTCGAGGAGGGATGTCGGCTTCGCCTTCACGGGCGCCTCGACCGGCGCCCTCGGAGCTGGAACCCCGAGGATCGAGGATGGGCTGAGGCTCAGCTCCAGCTCCTCGAACTCCACCTCCACATCCTCCAGCTCGACCTCTTGCAGCTTGGCGAGGGCCTCCAGGATGTCCTGGCCTATCGGGAGGATCTGCCTCCTCTTAGATTCTGACATGGGGCTACTTCCCCCGCTCCACCCTTATGATCATCCTCTCCGCCCTGATCTTCGCGTTCTTCAGTATTATCTTGAAGCCCAGTCCGGCCGGCACCCCCTGGATGGGGATGGCCCCAGGAGGGAGCTCTAGGGTTGGGGCAGCAACCTCCTTAGGAGCCTCAGCCTCCGCGGGTTTCGCCTCCACCCACCTCTGGACCACGGGGTGTCCCCTCTCTTTCAGGAAGCTCTTCAGCTCCTCCAGATTGGATACCTCCCTCTCCGTGGCGATCTTTTCAATCATATCCGAGGGTATGAAGTCCTTCACCCTCGCCTTAATCTCCGAGGGCATCCACACGATCCTACTCCAACCCCCATCCGCCTGGAGGAACTTCTTGCTCCTCATATACTCTATCGAGACCCCGTGGAAGCCGTCGACCTGCCTGCCTCCGGCTGTTAGGTCTGAGAGGGTGACGAAGTCAAGGCCGTTGACCGTCTGGCCCTTAAATCCCCTGTGCACAAGGCCGATTCCGTCGACCTCGGGGATGTAGAAGGCCACGCCCTCGAAGCAGCCACAGCTCGTGTGGGGGTATCCGAAAGCGGTGTAGAGCTGGACCCTCTGGATCTCCCCCAGAGATTTCACCTGGATCGTCTTGTTAACCCCCTCATACTCACCCTTTACTGGGTCTATCAGTTTCCCCTTTGGTACCTCGAAGACGGGCCCCTTTGGGTCGACCTTCGCCGTTGCCCTCCCATCGAACCAGCTTATCGCCCCGCAGTTGGCGTACCTCTGGGGCGTGATGACGCATATGTGGGTCGGAGCGAAGGATTGGCATAGGGTGCATCCGTAGAAGACATCCACCTCGTCGTCGCTCAACCCCCTAGCCCTCGCGTCCCTCTCCTCATAAACTTTCATGGCCCTCTCGAACCACTCCTTAACCGTTGGAGGGTCTGTTATGAAGGTGAACTGTATCTTCTCAATGAAGGGCATCTCGCTCTTGAACAGCCTGTATAGAACCTTCCCGATCAGGTTGAAGGAGTTGAGCCCCCTCTCATAGGACTTCTTGCTCAGCCTGAGCTGGATGTCGTATCTCTGGTTGAGGTGCATGAACCCCTCGATATAGTTGAGGTACTCGTGGATCCTCCTCTCTATAACTCCCTCGAGGTCCTTCTCCACCTCCCTTCCAGCCACCTCTACCAGGAGGCCGAAGGGGTTGTTGGTCCCCTGCTTGAGACCCGGGATGTCCGGCCCGATTATAGTTATCTTCCCGTCCTCGACCTCGTCCAGGCTTCTGGCCTGGACGAGCTCGAACTTGTAAGGCTCTCGAGGTCCGCCGAGCTCAACCTGCATCTCCTTCCCCCTTATCCTCTCCCCCTCGTAGACTATTCCCACCCCCACGGGTATGTCCTCGAACATCGACATCTAGCCCACCTCCTCCACATTAGAAACGATCCTATCTAAAATCTCTATCCAATCCTGCTGGGGCGAGTATCCTAGGGACCAGCCGGCGTTGGGATGGTAGGTGTTGTCCAGCGAGATGGTTCTGAGGGATGGGGCGAAATTCTTGAGGCCCGAGAGGACCAGCCACTCCATGTAGTAGGGCAGGCCCATGAAGACGACCAGGTCGTATGGTCCGCCCCCGTCTAGGCCGCCCCAGTCCGGGTCCCTAAGCCTGTCTCCCAGCTCCATTAAGGAGATCCCGTGAGCCCCCTTTGCCCCCCTCCTCCTGAACTCCCCTAGAAGGTGGCCCGTGGCGGCGACGGTTATCCTCCCGGATCTGGCCAACCTCATGGCCGTGTCGATCATGTCCCCATCCTTCGTCTTCACCCTCATGGCCTCTGAGCCCACCACCAGCAGGACCCTCCTCGCCCTGTTTATCATCGATGCCGCGACCTCCGGCTTTGGGATGAGGAAGGCCTTCCTGGGGCCTGGTATCTCCGCCGTCTGCCCGGTGGTCAACCTGGCCGACATCACTGACGCCTCCTGACGAGCCTCTCGAGGAGGGTGGGATCCGGTGAGGCTATCTTCCCCTCAACCCATCCGGCCTTCTCGAGCGCGGCAACCACTTGGTCCCTCATGGTGAATGGTATGTCGGCGCTGCTCCTGACATATAGGTGGAGATCCTCAGGGAGACCCCCATAGTATCTCTGGTATAGGTCTATATAGTGGCTGAGCTTGACCGCCCTCCCCTTGCTCGTGTCGTTCGGGCGCATCGTGAGCTTCGCGATCGCCACCATCGCCTCCTCAACCGTCTCCGCGGCGTAGAATAGGTGCTCAGGCGCGGGGCCCACATAAACCCTCTCCCCGGTCCTGGCGTCGTAGACCATCCAGTCCTCCTCCCTCTCCTTCCTTCCCAGCAGCATCCTCCTATACTTGGATCCGTGGGGGCCCACAATCACCGGGATCCCAAGCCTCCAGCACCCCGCGGCTATGCTCGCCGCCTTCTGGGACATGGCCCCCCAGGCCACCCCAACAGCCCCAACCCTGTTATAGATATAGTCGGCTATCTCCTCGTAGTTTGCCCTCAGGGGCCGCTTTGCGAAGATGTTGGCTATCTTTATGGCCGCCCCCGTGATGTGGGCGTTGGAAACGCAGCTCCCAACATTGACTAGACCCCCGGCGTCGAAGACCCCCGGATACCTCTCGTAGAGGCTGAGGCCCTCCTCATCCTTCGTCATGGCGATCGCCATCGCCGCGCATCCGGAGGCGACGACTATAAAGCGGCGCTTCAAGAACTCCTCGGCTATCTTGGAGACGTCTGCGCCCCCCTCAGGATAGTTCGCGCATCCGACGAGGGCCAGGACCCCGGGGATCTCACCGAACACTATCGCCCTGCCCACCTCCCTTATCTCCACGTCCTGTATGGCCCCCCTCCCCACCCTCACCTTGAACCTCTCCTCCGAGATCCTCTTTGAGGAGGAGGCGTTGATCATGCTTATGATGGGGAGGTCCTCGGGACAGGCGCTTTCGCAGCGTCCGCAGCCGACACAGACATCGTAAAGGGTTGATAGGAGGGTGAGATCTCCAGTTTTGGCCTCATTCATCGCATCAGGTATGGGTAGGTTGTTTGGGCAGGCTCTTACGCATTCCCCGCACCTCCTGCACCTCTGAGCTAGAGCTCTCACATCCTCCGGCAACAGGGCCTTAAAATTCGCCCTCTTAGGGGCTATCTTCATCGCAACTTTCACGGCGACCTCCCCAACCTTCTTGGGATCCAGAATTAGGGCTCCCGGCAGTCTCCCCCCAACCAGATCCTCAACGATCCTCTCAGGGTCCTCTTGTGTCAGGTCTGGAAGCCCTTGACAGCTCATCTCACTCGTCGCTATTAGAGGAGCCATGATCTTTTCCGCCTCAAGAAGCACATCAGTCCTGATGCACTGTTTGTCTATCACTATCACATCTGGAATCCCAGACCTTATGAACCTCAATTCCCAAGAGATTGGACCTATGATCCTAGCACTCTTATTGTACCTGGTTGTGTCGTGGGCTGTGCAGCATAGGCCTCCAACCTCCACATCTCCGAAGAGACCATGTTCCATGAGGTAATCCACGATCTCGATGCTAGGTAGGACTTCGTGGCCTATGACGAGTATCACAGGCTTTGAGGGATCTATAGCTCCGAATCCTAGATCTGCGAGGGGTGCCTCAGGTTCCCCTTTAGGGAAGCCTAATACGGATATCTGGGCTATATCTGCAATCTCCATGGCGACGTGATCCAACATACCGGCATGGAAAACCTTGGACTCATAGTCTATATTGCTCCCTTCCTGCCCAGTATGGGTTGAGGCGAGGAGCTGGACTAACTGCCCCTCGACATAGGTTAGGGCGTCGTCTAGGTCTCTCAGCGTCCTCGGTCTTATCCCGCACACAAGGCGGACATGAGGAGCCTCAACATTAGTATTTAGGGCTACATCGAGGGGTGTATCTCTACCATACTCCTCTATAAGATGGTTAAGCATCTTCCTAGCATGTTCAGTATGAGCTGAGGCCCCTATACAGCAGGCCAAGAGAACGATCCTCGACTGCTGCCCCGCCATGGTTATGCCGCACGCACCCCTCTTATCACCCGTGAGGTCGCACTTGCCGAAGGTGCAGAGGCAGCATAGGTCGCAGAAGGGCATATAGAAGGGCTTATATCTGCTCAGCAGCTTATGATCCCACTCTCGAAGTGTCGCTATCTCTGGGAATGGTGTGGGGCCGAGGGCCTCCTCCCACTCCTCCAGAATCCTGCCGACCTGTATCTCCACATCCTTGAATGTCCCCAGAGAAGATACGAACTCCCCTATCTTCAGGCTGAGATCTCTCTTAGCCAAGCCTCCACTCCCTTTAAGACTCCAATCAGCTGAAACTTCTAGGATTATAAACTTTTCCGGAGGATGGTAATCCAGCCTCTGTCGAGCGACTATGTTGAACGAGTTAGAAGAGAAGTAGGTGAGAATGAAATCGAGGATATGTTAAAATGAAAGCGTTGGCGATCAAGTATTTGAATGAAAATATGATGTTGAGCTTAAGAAGGTAACGTGTACATGTGAGGCCAGCGATAAGGTGATCGCAGAGTTTATTCATCAAGGAAAAGGATATAGCACCGCCGTCTCCCTTTTTGATACTGTTTCTAACGCCAACAAAACTCAAGCCCAGCCTTCAACCGCTATCCGGGCGCCTCTGTGGCGCCACTATTACGCCGACACGACGCAAACACAAAACCATTAGATCACAGAGCCTATCACCATATCAAAAGGGGGGTTAAAAACAATTGGCAGATAGAACTCAAACCCCTGGAAGGCGTATTGGAGTCTTATTAAGCCTTTAGGGGCTTCATGTTCACTGCCTGAGGTTGGGGATTATCCTCCTTCCGATGAGGTTTATGGCCTCCTTGACTTTGGGCCCAAGCGGGGAGCCTACCACGAACTGGGTGATCCCCCTCTCCCTCAGCTCCTCTATCTTCTCAATACACCTTTCGGGGGTTCCCGTTATGGAGAAGGATTCGACCATCTCCCGGGTGACCTCCCTAAATGCCTCCTCCCACCTCCTCCCGGCCAGTTTGGACCTTATATCCTCAGCGGCCCCTTGGGGTATGCCGTGCCTCTGGAGGACCTGGGGCGGGCTCCCCGCGACTATGTATGCCACCACCGGGATAGCGGCCTTGAATGCCTTATCCCCATCCTCGGCTATGGAGAAGGAGGTGTAGGCGGCTATGTCTAGCTCCTCGAGCCTCCTCCCCGACTCCTCGGCCCCCTCCCTGATGCTCTTTATGGCGGCGGCCACGTCTTCGGGGTGGCAGGCGTTTATCAGGACGCCGTCCCCGATGGAGCCCGCTAGTCGGAGCATCCTGGGCCCCTGCGCCCCTATGTAGATGGGAATCTCACCCTGAACCCTGAAGTTGAGCCTCGCGCTCGGTGAGGCCTTGAAGATGCTCCCGCTGTATCCCTCCTTCGCCCTCGCTAGCTGCCTCCTGATGAGCTCGACGGCCTCCTTGACCGAGGTCAGGGGTGACACCTGCTCCACCCCAACCATGTCCAACGTCGTCTTGTCTCCTGCCCCCAGCCCGAGGGCGACCCTACCAGGGGCTATCTCGCAGAGGGATGCTATGCTCTGGGCCGTCATCACGGGATGTATGAGGTAGGGGTTTGTCACCCCTGGGCCCAGCCTTATCTTCTCGGTATAGTTGGCGATCGTGGCCAGTATGACATAGACGTTTCGGTTGTTGAAGTGGTCTGTTATCCAGATGTTGTCGTATCCCAGCCTCTCCGCCTGGATCGAGTAGTAGACAGTCCTCCAGTAGGGCTCGAGGGGGACGAACTCTATCCCGAATCTCATCGAGACACCCCGCTGCCCTGCGAGGGTCAGGGCCCGGGGACTGAGCTCCTCACCCTCTCAGCCAACTCGACTAGGCCCAACTCATTCAGTATAGATTCTGCCTTCGAGGGTTCCAGCCTGGTCAAGGCCTCCAGGAGGAGCGCGATCCCATCCTCGCTATCGAGCGTATCCTTCTGCCAATGGAATAGGATCGACTTAGCTAGGGAGCTCGGTAGCTTATCCCCCTCCCTGCTCTCGAGGAGCGCGTCAACAAGCCTCTCAGAGAGCATCTTATGCATGGACCTCGGGAT
>Ga0272449_1002698_pt1 | contig 16190 bp, 12 predicted proteins | sample YNPCB0241_FD_198679 | JGI IMG/M metagenome (GOLD analysis project Ga0272449, IMG submission 198679) | Hot spring sediment microbial communities from Yellowstone National Park, WY, United States - YNP-CB-024-1 | ecosystem: Environmental > Aquatic > Thermal springs > Hot (42-90C) > Sediment...
TTACCCAGGAATTCAAAAAAGTTTTAGAAGAGCTGGTTGAGGAATCAAGGACAAGACTCTTGCTCACCCTCCTGGAGAAGTCAAGGCTTACAGAAAGCGAGGCCCTGGAGCTCGGCGAGAAGATAAAACACGGAATCGCTAAGAAGCACGGAGCATAATAATTGTTAGTAGTCGACGCGAACATTATGATGGCTTCGCTGATAGACAAGAGAACAGTACTCCTATTGATGTAACCATGATTCAAGAGCACGAATACTTTTTCGCCATTCTTTGCCTTAAATAGTGTGCGAGACCATTAAGAAAACCGTTGAAAAAGACATTCAGAAACCCTTCAACCCTAAAAGCACAAATTCGGGTCCATTCAGCACGAGAAAATCTCCCATTTCACGCTCCTCCAAGACGACAATAACAGACTTTCAAGAACACACAGCCCCCACCCATACCGCATACAGAATACAAACCACCCCAACCCCATACACCACCCAAACTCAAACCATATCCTTGAAAAAAGGATAAATAACCGTTTAAAAAGGCCAGAAACCAATATTTAAATATGCGGCATGCTCGATATAGCGCGCGCTATGTGGGGAGATATGGAAAACTATCTTAAGCGCCCGCATGCATAAAGTGGACATAACTCACGGGCAGGCGTTGCAATAAATATAATTATAATATTTTTAAAAATGAAGGTAATCTTATAAACCCTAGTTCAACATGCCTTCCGAAAACATGAATGAGAATGAAAACATTTGGCATGCTCTCGAGTTACAAGAAGTATTTGAAAGGTTGAAGACGAGCATGAGAGGCTTAAGCAGACATGAGGCGGAGAAGAGGCTTAGAGAATATGGTCCGAACGAGTTGGAAGAGGAGGAGCGAGCGAGCGTCCTAACCCTTCTCCTCGATCAGTTAAGGAGCCCCCTGATACTGGTGCTTGTGGCAGCGGTGCTGATTTCCTTGACTATTGGGGAACTGATTGACGCTGCTGTGATAGGCGTCGTCATAATCTTCAATACCTCCTTGGGTTTCACACAGGAGTTTAGAGCGGAGAAGGCATTACGGGCTTTAAAGAGCCTTGCAGCACCAGAAGCAACGGTAATACGTGATTGCCCCGAGGCTGGTGGTTGTGTACCTATGCGGATTAAAATCAGAGAGATTGTTCCAGGCGATATAGTTCTTCTAGAAGCTGGTGACAGAGTACCTGCGGATGCAAGAATCTTTGAGGCGGTTAACTTGGAGATAGACGAGTCCATGTTGACCGGTGAATCAATTCCAGTTGGAAAAACGGTTAGGCCCCTTGAAAAGGATCTTCCTGTAGCGGACCGACAAAACATTGCTTTTTCTGGAACAGTCGTAACCAGAGGCAGGGGGAAGGCGGTTGTATTCGCCACCGGGATGAGAACGGAGATCGGTAAAATAGCGCGGTTGATAAGGGAAACTGAGAGGGCTGAAATACCAATCCGGAGGCGAGTTTCCGATCTTTCAAAGAAACTCGGCTTGCTTGCTCTAGCATCCAGCAGCCTAATGGTGGTAACTGGTATTCTAAGGGGTTTCGAGTTTTTCGAGGTTTTTCTATTCGCGCTTGCAAGCGCCGTGTCCGCCATTCCTGAAGGGCTTCCTGCAGTCATAACAATAACTCTTGCGGTAGGGGTTAACAGAATGGTTAAGCGCAACGCCATAATCAGGAAGCTTCAGGCTGTCGACACTCTTGGTTCAGTAACAGTCATATGCACCGACAAGACTGGGACACTGACAACCAACCAAATGACAGTGAAAGAGATACTAGTAGATGATATAACGGTAAAGATTACTGGATCGGGTTTTACTCCTGAAGGACAGTTCGTGGTGGAAGACAAGCCGATTGAACCATTGGGATTTGAGCCTCTGAGGCTTCTTCTTCAGGCGGGCGCCCTTTGCAATAATGCTTCTTTAATACAGCATGAGATTGACGGCGGATTCCGCTGGGAAATTCGCGGAGACCCGACTGAAGGCTCATTGATAGTTGCATCAGCCAAGGCCGGTATGAGAAAGGAGGAGCTGGAGGAGCTCTATCCACGTGTAGACGAGATACCCTTTGAACCTGAAAAAAGATACATGGTTACGTTTCACAAGAAGGCTCCTCCGCCGAATGGTTTGATTGCTTTCGCTAAGGGTGCGCCTAAAACCATACTGGAAATGTGCTCGCGATGTCTAGAAAATGGAGAGGCTAAAGATTTGTCGGAGGAGAGAAAAGAAGAGATTCTTGAGGTTGCCCGCCGTATGGCTGGTAACGCTCTGAGGGTTCTCGCGATTGCCTACCGAGAGATAGATAATAAAGAGTTGGAGGAGTTCAAATCAAATATTCATGCTAAACCCAGTATGGTATTTATCGGCCTTGTTGGAATGATAGACCCTCCTAGGCCGGAGGCGAAAACTGCGGTGCAGCTTTGCGAGAGGGCAGGCATTAAGGTCGTTATGGTGACCGGAGACCATAGGCTTACGGCGCAGGCCATTGCAAGCGAGCTCGGGATTCTGAAGCCAGGCTTGAAAGTCCTGACAGGTGCGGAGCTTGATCAGATGAGCGACAGCGAGCTGGATGTTGTGGCCGAGGAAGTTGCAGTGTTTGCAAGAGTTTCTCCCATACATAAGCACAGAATAGTCCAGTCGCTAAGACGAAAGGGGCACGTCGTGGCTATGACCGGCGATGGGGTGAATGATGCGCCGGCTTTAAAGATTGCGGATGTTGGAGTCGCGATGGGCATAACCGGGACTGATGTTACGAAGGAGACTGCCGACATGGTTTTGACTGATGATAATTTCGCCAGCATCGTTAATGCGGTGGAGGAGGGCCGGGTGGTGTTTGAAAACATTAGGAAAGTCGTTAAATTCCTAGTTTCCACGAACCTGGGGGAGATAGTCACGATATTCACCGCCCTTTTTCTCCTGCCGGATGCACCCCTCCTTTTTACTCCTGTTCAAATACTTTGGGTTAACCTAGTCACCGACGGGCTGCTCGACGTGACTCTAGCGATGGAACCTAAGGAGGAGGACGTTATGGATCAACCTCCGAGAAAACCCGACGAGAAGATAATCAACAGGGATATTCTGTTAAACACGCTTTACGTATCATTATTCATGGCTGCGGGAACCCTATGGCTTTTCAAGGCAGAGTGGATTAACGGGCACTTGACGCGCGCGCGGACCCTGGGTTTTACAACCATGGCGATGTTTCAGGTTTTCAACGCGCTGAACTGCCGCTCTAGAACTAAATCCGTGTTCAAAATTGGGTTTTTCAAAAACAAGTATCTTTTCGCAGCCATCGCCACCTCAGTCGCCCTGCAAATAATGGCGACGACGCTGCCCCTCTTCCAACTAGCCCTGCAAACCGAGCCGCTCTCGGCATTGGATTGGACAATCATGATGCTTGTTTCAAGCTCCGTCTTCATAGCCGACGAATTAAGAAAACTCGTTAGAAAAAAGGTGAAAGGGTGATGTTTTTGTCATCAAAGTACGAGGTCAAACTCGTCTCTATTGAGGAAAGAAACAGGTTGATGGAAAAATATGGCGAACGCCTTCTCTACGAGGAGAGGGCTGACATATATGGGTGTTGCATCAAACTCCTGACGGATATAAAATACGTTAAGGAACGCTGGGAGGAAAGCTTCTACCCCATGTCAGCGCATGTTCGTTCCCATGGAAGACTAATAGTAACCAACGATGAGAATGAGGGGCAAAGCGTGCACTACGACCCGCTTTCTAAAACGGCTTTCCTAATCAACATAGACTATTATGGTTGGGTGAAATCCATCGCCTTAAGCGTTGCAAGCGATATCCTCGAAGACAACCATGGAATAAATTCAGTCCACGGTGCATGCGTAGACATAGAGGGAAAAGGGGTCTGCCTAATCGCTCCCTCAGGAACAGGCAAAACCACACATACATATGGGCTCCTTAGACTTAGAGGAATACGCGTCGTTTCAGACGACTGGTTCTTCGTGCGTTTAATGGGAGAGCAGGCTGTCGCGTTTGCTTCAGAGAAAAATTTCTACATCCAAGCGGATATAGCTGAAAACTGGGGAGAGTATCAAAAACTCGTGGAGAAAGCTGAATTCGATTCAAAAGGCAGGGCCGTGGTTAACGTGAGGTGGGTTGTAGGCAAGGGTAAAATTCTGCCTATGACAACGTTGAAAAAAGCAATACTGCTGAAGAGAGACCCGGAAGATAAGTCAGTCTTTAACAAACTTTCAGCGGAAGAAGCCTCCCGATACATAGAGGCAGTTGACTTCTGCAACCCCCACATGCTCGTAAAAGACGAGCGGAAGACAAGCTTGAGGAGAAAATTCTTCAGCGAACTGTTTAATCCCCTAGAGATTTACATCGTGAACACGGCTACCCCGCTTAGCGTAAGCCATAAAGCCATAAAGGAAGAGATTTTAAGGCTGTAGGTGTCTTATGACAGGGCGATTTATGAAAAGGTTTTTAGCAAGCTACCGTAAAAGGTTGAAAAGCGAATGAGCCTGTTAAACCAAAAGATTGCTTACTTTTCAATGGAAATAGCATTATCGAGCGATATGCATACTTACAGTGGAGGCCTGGGGGTTCTCGCAGGCGACACGTTAAGGTCAAGCGCAGACCTGAATATTCCTTTGGTTGGCGTCACGCTGATAAGTAGAAAGGGCTATTTTAAGCAGGAGCTAACCCGGGTAGGCAGTCAAACAGAACATCCAGACCCGTGGAGCCCTTCGCAGTTTTGTAAGCCGCTGCCCGAAGAGGTCACGGTTCAAATTCAAGGCAGAGATGTCCGCGTAAAAGCCTGGCTATACACGGTAAAAGGTGTGAGGGGCGAGGTTCCCGTGTATTTTCTCGACACCGATGTTGAGGAAAATAGTTCCGAAGACAGGGAAATAACCTCATTCTTGTACGGAGGCGATGAAAAATACCGTATCGAGCAAGAAATCGTTCTGGGAATCGGCGGCGTAAGAATGCTGGAAAAGCTTGGCGTCAACGTGAGTAAATACCATATGAACGAGGGGCATTCCAGTTTCCTAGCTCTTGAACTGCTCCGGAAACACGAGATGAACGTCAACAAGGTTAGAAACCTATGCGTATTCACAACGCACACGCCGGTTGAAGCGGGACACGACAAATTCTCATACGGGCTTGTTAGAGAATATCTGGGAGAATTTATCCCGTTTAACGTCTTAAAAGCCTTGGGTGGAGAAGACAGGTTAAACATGACGCTTCTCGCGCTAAACCTGAGCAACTATGTTAACGGCGTGGCGAAAAAACATAAAATTACTTCTAGAGAAATGTTTCCAAGCTATGAGATCCACGCGATAACAAACGGTGTTCACTCGTACACCTGGACCTGTGAAAGCTTCAAGCGACTGTACGACAAGTATCTTCCAGGATGGGCGCATGAGCCAGAAGTGTTTGTGAGGGCAGAAATAATTCCGGATGATGAGGTTTGGCAAGCCCATATGGAAGCGAAGAAAACATTGATTGATTACGTCAACGCGGCGCTAAAAATCGGCATGGACTACGACACGTTAACAATAGGGTTTGCGCGGAGAGCCACGGGGTATAAAAGGCACGCCCTGATATTTTCAAACCTAGAGAGGCTGAAGAAAGTAAACAGCAGGGGAAGAATACAGATAATTTTTGCGGGAAAAGCCCATCCTAGAGATGAGGCAGGGAAGAAGCTGATTGAACAAGTATTCAGTTATAAAGAAGCGTTGAAAGAAAGCATCAAAATCGCTTATTTGGAAAACTACGATATGAAACTAGCAGCGAAAATGGTTTCAGGAGCCGATGTTTGGTTGAACACGCCGCTTCCGCCCATGGAAGCATCGGGCACAAGCGGGATGAAGGCAGCCCACAACGGCGTAGTAAACTTCAGTGTTCTAGACGGATGGTGGATTGAAGGCTGGATAGAGGGCGTTACAGGATGGGCAATAGGCCCAGCTCCAGAGGAGCACGTGTCAACGGATGAGCGAAAAACCAGGGAGCTTGACGACCTTTACGGAAAATTAGAATACGTCATCATTCCAATGTATTATAAACAGAGAGATGAATGGATATGGATGATGAAAAACTCCATAGGAAAAATCGCCTGCTACTTCAACAGTCACAGAATGATGCATAGATACGTGACTGAAGCATACTTATAATAGTGCGCGCAAGTTTGAGTAAAAGTATTAGATCATCAAAAGCCTGAAAACGCATTAGAAACACCAAGGCTTGCTGAGTGATAAGTTAGAACGCCTTAAGGCGTTAAGGGACTTAAGATATCCCCCACGCCTTTTTCAACGAGCCTGCTTCTAAGCTCCTCGTCGAAAGTAACTAGTCTACACTTCATTCTTAACGCCAACGTAACGTACAGCGAGTCGTACACTGGAAAACCATTCTTAACCGAGTTATCCACCGCCTCCTCCAGAACCTTTAAGGAACTGTGAACCCTGGCTGAGATGCTTATCAACCGTTTCAAACCATCCCTTAACGCTTCATACTTATCTCCAGGTATCCTTTAAGCACGTAAGTGTGCTTACACAAAGCATTGGCAAGAGCCTTATCCCAACATACCCTCCATATCCTACCGATAAGCGCTTTGTTTCGCAAGCTGTTTACCGCAGCCATAATTTTTACTTAGTCATTCAAGTCTTAAAACATCATCGAACCTGTATGTCAGTTCCTCTAAAAATTTTCTCTCTCTGGAGGAAACTCCTGAACCCTTATCGTCGAGCAATGATTGCCCATAATAGGAGTTTGCTACAATAGTATTAGATAGCTCCAAACATTCAATTATCATTTCGACATCGCCAGCATGCAGGTAGATTGAGAGATCATTGATAAAAAGGATCGACGTAGGTCTACCTATGAACTCGTGAAGTAAGGGTTCTATAACCTTCTTGTTAAACTCCGCGAGATTAATAACTTCATCTTTATTCTTACCTTCAATTCTTGGAGCACGCACTACCTCTGGCGTTAAATATCTGACCTTCAGGGCGTTAGGCGTGTACGAGGACAATCTACCTCCTATCCCTGTTATGGTTGTAGGCGACATGTCTATGATAGTAATATCGTCAACGCTTGCCTCCTCCAGGAGACTATCCAGTATTTGTGCAGTAAGCCTCGTTTTACCACTGCCAACATCTCCTAATATCAGTATCTTTCTTCCGAGAACTTTCCCAATATTAATTATTGACAATCTTAAGCACGCCAACTTTATCTAGGGCTATAAGTAATGATACTCCGGCAGCCATTCCGCTCACAGAGCTTAACGCCCACCCTAAGTAGAATGGCAGTAGTGCGCCAAATCTAGAGTACAATAGGTTGCCAAAGAACGGGTCTACAACATACCATGAAAGGGTTCCACCTATCACAACCGTGCCAATAGGCTCACCTAAGGATGCGAAGACAATAGCCTTTCTACTCTTGGTCTTTTTCTTGAAAAGAGCATAGAGAAACCCAACCATTAGTCCTCCAGGCATCCCACCCGGGTATGCGAAAATCGTGCCAACTCCATACATTATTCTAATAGTGCCGACGATGATTGCAGAGAGAGAAGCCCAGAGTGGACCCACTATAACTCCAGCTAAAACGTTAACCATGTGCTGCCCAGGGAAAGCCCTAGTCGGTCCCCATTGAAACCACGCTACTGGTGAAATAGCAAGGGCCAGTGCGGAAAGCAATGCTGAGAGAACTAGCCTTCTTAAAGTCTTGCCCTCAATCATTTTCTAATCACTAAGTTTGGAGGCTATCGCCAGCACTTTGTTAACTACTTCCACAGCGTTTCTACCGAGGATTCTCACCATCGGCTCTTTCCCTACGTCTCCAAGATCATATATCACATCCGGCACTTTTCCAGCCTTTTCGACGGCTCTTCCAACACCCCAAGGCAAACTTTCTCCCTCGACAGTTTTAACCTCGCTAGGCTCTTCACTCCTGTCGAAAGAAGAAACTGTTAAACCTAGGGCCTTACATGTTTCAACCACTTCTTTAGAGTATTTTATGTTCATGGCTGCTCTAAACTCTTCCCCATATTCCATAGCCTTCAAGACTATCCTGGCAACATGTCGGGATGCACCGAACGCGGGGCTCTTCAAAGCAAATACTTTATCATCAATTTTCACGAGCCTTCCGGGTATTCCGGCAACATCATTTATAGACTTAACATAGGGCTTGGGCAATGCCATCACCAAGTTACTCCCCACCTCAGGGATCAGTTTTGCAACAGGATGAGACTCCAGAATTTTAATGGCCTCGGACAGGTTTTCTAAAACTCTATATCTCTCGGCATCTAGCTCAAGCCACGCAGCAGGATTTACTGGACCATATCCTCCCCCTATGTTAAAGCCATATTTTATCGCGACTTCAATAAATCTTTTAGCTTCTTGCAAAGCCTCAATAATGCTCCTCCCTTTTGCCAGCTGTGCAGCAATGGCTGCGGAGAAGCTGCACCCAGTCCCGTGAGTAGCCTTGGTTTCAATTCTTTCCCCACGTAATTCATGAAAGTTTCCATCGATGTAGACCACGTCAGTAGCTCCTCCATTTTTCAAATGACCACCCTTAACGACTACTGCCTTCGGCCCTAGTTCAGCTATTTTTTTAGCAGCAGCCTTCATGTCGGCGAGCGTAGAAATCTTTACTCCGCTTAATACTTCTGCTTCAAAAATGTTTGGAGTAACTATTGTCGCAACAGGCAAGATGTCTCTTCTCATCGAGCCTTCAGCCTCAGGCTTAAGCAGGCGTGCACCCCCCTTAGCCACCATGACAGGGTCTACAACCAGGGGAAACTTATACTCCCTGACTTTTCTCGCCACAAGCTCTATTACCTCGCTCCTATGAAGCATACCTGTTTTAGCAGCATCTATACCCATGTCTTCGAAAACAACGTCTATCTGCTTCCCTATAATATCTAAATTTACGTCTTGAACAGCGAAAACATCAACAGTATTCTGGGCAGTTATGGATGTGAGGGCAACAGTGCCATGTACTCCCATTACGGAGAAAGTCTTAAGGTCAGCCTCTATACCTGCACCTCCCCCGGAATCGCTTCCAGCTATGGTTATGGCTACTGGAATCCTTCTCATGTCCTCAGGCTAGAAAAGGAATGTAAACATGATTATAAACATGTTGTTTAAAACAAATTATGTGAAGCCGCCCTGCGAATAAGTAATAGAGGACTATCTCCCTCACCTTAGAGCCCGAATCGTCAGGGAGCTTGTTTAAACATACTGGTGGAGCATAAACCAGTGCTGCTAAGGCTTTAAGGGTTTCACCAACCGCAGCCTCTAAGTATAATAGGATGATTGCAACGTCAACCAGTTATCACGGTAAAAATTTAGACAAGTTCTCGAAGAATCTGGCTGGAAAAATAGCTAGGGACAAGCGCGCGGTTTGTTTCTAAGTTCTGTAAAGCATCAGGATCTTGATTGTTAGCGTAAAGAGTTTTACTTCTGAGTTTTCACATTCGATAGTTCTACAAGTTCTTTTCATCTTGAAAGAAAACACTTAAATACTCATTTTTCACCTATTTTGAGTTAAAAAGGTGAGATTATAATGAAAAAGTTTGAGAATTTATTTCGTGAAATAAAGATAGGACGAGTAACATTAAGAAACAGAATTGTTATGCCGCCTATGGTGATGTGTTATGCCAGCTCTGAAGGAGAAATTAATGAACAAGTTATTGCTCACTTTGAAGCTAGAGCTAAAGGCGGCGTAGGTCTTATAATTGTTGAAGCAAGCTATATTCATCCTTCTGGCAAAGGCTTTGAATCAGAAGTAGCAATAGATAGAGATACATTAATACCTAGACTCCATATGTTGACGAATGCTGTGAAGGTAAATGGGTCGGCGATAGCTATACAACTTTATCACGGAGGGATACAAGCCCACGTAGATCAACCCGTAGGACCTAGCGCTATAGGAAGAAAAGTATTTCTGCCGCCAAGAACACCTAGAGAATTATCAACAAGCGAAGTTGAAGAAATGGTTGAGCATTTTGCTAATGCTGCTCTGAGGGCCAAGATGTCTGGTTTTGATATGGTGGAAGTACATGGTACTCATGGCTACTTAATTGCTGAATTTCTTTCACCACTAACCAATAAAAGAACTGACAAATACGGCGTTGATAGGACGCTTTTTGCCATGGAAATTGTGCGGAGAATAAAGGAAAAGTGTGGCCGCGATTTCCCTGTAATATTTAGGTTAGTTGCAGACGAGTTTGAAGAAGGAGGTATTACAGTAGAGTATGCAAAAGAGGTTGCGAAGAAACTTGAAGCCGCTGGCGTAGACGCGTTTGACGTGACTGGTGGTAACTACGACACTGCAGACCATATAATTCCTCCAGTCTACTATGATAAGCAAGGTTATTTCTTTAAGCAAGCTTCGGAAATAAAGAAAGTAGCAAATGTTCCGGTAATCAGTGGAGGCATGATCATAGACCCCATAATTGCTGATAGTGCAATTAATGATGGTATAGTTGACCTAGTGTTTATAGGGAGACAACTCATAGCGGATCCAGAATGGCCTAATAAAGTAAGAGAAGGCAAAGAAGAGGATATCAGGCCATGCATAGCATGCGAGGAATGCATAGAGCGAATCTTTTTCCAGGAACCAGTTAACTGTAGTGTTAATCCCCTAAAAGGTTTTGAATACAAATACTTAAGCGAAGAAGACATGCCAAAAGCAAAAGAGAAGAAAAAGGTTGTTATAGCAGGTGGTGGCTTAGCCGGTCTCGAGGCAGCAAGAATAGCCAAGATGAGAGGTCACGACGTTGTACTGTTTGAAGAGTCTAACGAATTAGGCGGGGTTTTAAAGCTTGTCCTAGAGGAAGAAACCAAACTAAGGATAAAGAAACTTATCGACTGGTATAAATCTACCATGAAGAAACTCGACATTACTATTAAAATAAATGAGAAAGTTTCGCCCGAAACTATAAAGAAAGAAGCGCCCGACGTTGTTATCTTAGCTACAGGTTCCGATCCATTAATTCCCAAGATACCCGGTGTAGAAAATGCAACCTTAGCTGAAGACATACTCAGTGGAAAAGCGAAAACAGGAAACAGCGTCGTCATAATTGGAGGCGGTTTAGTAGGTTGCGAGTTGGCTTTAAACCTCGCCGCCGAAGGAAAGAAGGCCACCATAGTTGAAGCTTTACCTCAAGTAGCAACGGGCGAACCTACACTAAGCAGGATGGGAATAATCAACCTTCTTACTAAAGCAAAGGTTAATATCTTGACAAACGCACCAGTCATTGAAGTGTACAAGGACGGAGTAGACGTAGCAGATTCCCTAGGAAGAAGAACTAAACTTAATGCTGACACAGTAATACTTTCAGTTGGAAGAAGAAGCCGAATAGATAAAGACTTAATCGAATCTTCAAAAAGCATTGCAAAAGAAGTACACGTAATTGGTGACGCGAAACAACCAAGACGAATAATAGATGCTATTAAAGAAGGTTTCTGGGCTGCTATCAATATTTAAATAAAGATTACCTCCCGTTTTTCTTTCTTATTTTTTAGCGCACAGCGCTTTGAACTTCTCCATGATGAAGCCCCAATCCCGCTTCCCCATGCCGGCTGACTCGCACACGCTAAACCAGCCTAGTTACACTGGCGGCAATGCGCAGAGTCTTGAGGGAACTAGCGAATCCCAAGAAAAACCCGTAAAAAGCCCAAAAACCAGCGCGCGCCTCGGAATAGCAATATGGTGCCTCTACGCTCAGAGGAAAAGGTTTGCAAGCGTCTTCAAATCCCTATGGAAGGGAGGAGAAGAGAGAGGACTCTCCCTCAGGACTATTCCAACACTTCTTCTAATAGGCGCGTTCGGATGGTACGCGTTAATGCTCGTCGAGGGGGCAGACCCGTTGATCGCGTTAGCGCGCGCTAAGACAAAAATACCGTTCTTCTGGTTCATAAACGTCCCAGCGCTCTACGTCTCCATGACGATAGCCAACTACATGTGGCTGACCTCCCTGATAGCGCTAGTAATAAAGTTCCTCGTAATAAGAACCATCGGAATAAAAAAGTATGAAGAATACGCCATGCCCATAGTAGCAGGATGGATCCTGGACTTCGGCGCCCTATGGCTACCCGCAGCACTCATCAACATGGGGACAGTAGTATTCCCAAAGATGCAAACAATGTTCCAACCGTAAAACCCGCAACACCCCCACTCTCTTTTTTAAAAAAAACGCAACGGAAGTTTAAACAAGAACAGGCTTACAAGCAGTCTGAACCCGCCACCCGAAAAACCGTTAACACCATTCAAGCCCGAGGCCGAAACCCCGTTTCGAAAAAAGATGGAAACCCATACAGGTTTACAACCATAAAAACAAGCGTTTAAACCCAGAAAAACACCCAGAAAAACCAGCAGAAAAAACAAAAACCATAAGGAAACCAATATTTAAATACACAACCACCCCCTTTATAAAGAGGGGAAAATGCAAACACAAGCAGAAAAACCACCCGAAAAACCAATAGTAGAAATCCAAAACGTAGTAGCATCAGTAATCCTAGACCAAAAAATAGACCTAAACCAAATCGTCAAAACCTTCGAAAACGTAGAATATAAACCCGACCAGTTCCCAGGCCTAGTATTCAGACTCGAAAAACCAAAAACAGCAACACTAATCTTCAGCTCAGGAAAAATGGTCTCCACCGGAGCAAAAAGCGAAAAACAAGCACACGAAGCAGTCCACAAAATCGTAAGAGAACTCCGAAGCAAAAAAATAATAACAGGAAAAACAAAACCACAAATCACAGTCCAAAACATCGTAGCATCAGCAACATTACCCGGAAAAATAGACCTCGAACACGCAGTCACCGCACTAGAAAGAACAATGTATGAACCTGAACAGTTTCCTGGTTTAATATATAGAATGCATGATCCAGATGTAGTTATATTATTATTTGCTTCTGGTAAACTTGTTTGTACGGGTGCGGTTAACGAGAAGATGGTTTACGACGCGGCGGAGAAGCTTATGAACGAGCTTATCCAAAAAGGATTATTGATTAGATAGGATTTACAATGCTTAAGCCCTATGATTTTGATTTCTCTCATCCAGCATTAAGGAAATGTTTCTCAATTGATTTGGTGAAGAAAATAAGAGAATTTATAAAGGCCTACAAAGATTTCCTTGATCTTCTTTTGGAATTCGAAAATGAGTTTGACAAATATTTTGGGGATATCAATGTATATTATGCGGTAAAGAATTATGTGGATTATAGTCTCTCAGGCGTCGCAGATATGTCTAGCAGGAATTGGGAATATTTTTTCCAACATTACAGCATGAAGAGAAGGTGTGAAAACTGCGGCATGTTGTTAAGTAAGAATTCTCCTGTTAATAAGGCCCATATCATTAAGCGTTCTTTCTTTAAAAGCCGGGGAACGAAACTCTATAAAGATACTGGTTTTGAGCACCATATGGCGAATACGTTAATCTTGTGTGCCAATTGCCATGATAAAATTGAAAGGAAAGGGATGCGCCCTAGCAAACGGTTGCTGAACAGGAGAACTAAATTGAAAGACAGGATGCTGAATGATATTAAGGAGGATATTCGTTTCATAAGGGAAACGATGAAGGAGATAAACATGTTTCGATTCGAGCTTGAGTCTTATAAGATTGAGCTTGAAAAAGAGCTTCGGCAGAAGATGGCGGAAAGGATTAAAGAATGGCTCAACACCTTTACTTAGTTTCCTGTTAATTTACAATTGACTTGCGTCAGAAGCGGTTGAATGCATTATACGGAAATTAAGGGATTCCGATATGCTCTCAAAACCTTGTATTTTGAGTTGTCTAAGCCGGTCTTCAAGCAATATTTTAGACGCTGTTTTCCCTGTATAGTACGTTCTTCTCATCAGGCAATGAAGATTATATTAGCAAGTTAAAGTTCAATAGCTTGTTTCCATCTTCTGTTAAAAACTTCAATCAGGGCTTCTACGATATTTTTGCTGGTTTCTCTATTTAGGACTATCGCAAAGGATTCTTTACTTCCAAAGTCTTTAGCGCGCGCGCTCAAAAATTTAGCGCACCTCAAAATGTAGTGCATACTAGTAATATAGCCAAGAAATGGGCTTAAAGTAGGGAATTAAACATTCCTTTTGAGTAGCGCGCGCTAATTGCCGTTTTCTTAGAAATCGCGGATCAATATTCTGCAGAAGGTGGACGGTAATCTGCGCTTCATTTAAAAATCTTCTAATGCATGTCCCTCTCATGCCCAGCTTCTCTAGTTTTTCTTTTAGGCTGTAGTAGTTCCTTAAGCTTTGCTTCAACTCCATCTTCACCGATTTCTTTTATATCGCATAGCTTCTGCATGAGCATGATTAACTCTTTTCTCTTCTTAATCCTCTTCTTATATTCTTTTAACGCCTCTTCTTTGAGAGGTCCCATTGTGACTTCACCTTTATCGACTCTTATGAATGCACTTTCGCCAAGGAATGGGCCAACAGCAGGATCTACTTCGCTGACGATGTCTATGACAAAAGCGGAGAGCATCCCCAAATCGTATTCGGAAGAACTTTCCATCGAATATCCCAATAGTCTCGTCAGAAGAACACCTCCTGTGACTGCTCCGCATCCGATTATTGCGAAACCCGGGTTATCGTGAACAGGCTCAGCCAACCCCTTGCTGTCAAACATATATATTGAGGCCTTGCCCTTAGGGTCAACGCTGGCTAATATCATTTCGAAAATAGTTCTATGCCTTCCCTTCTCAGGCTGCTAAACCTATGAATAAGCTTATCCTCAATATCTTGAACAGCCTTGCCGAATTCTTCAAAGGTTAGATTCCTGAAGCCTACTTGCCTTGAATAATCCTTTAGAACTGACTCAGCTATACCATAGCCTTGCTTTACCAACGATGAATATCCCGCACCACCTGCCACTCCCAGATCAACTTCTTCACCATTGTGAATGACATAAATAGGGTAGATTTTTCTAACTTCATATGCTATTTCACCAGCCGTGGCCCTAGAATCCGAGCTTATAACAACCCCTTCGCCTTTCTCCCAAAGCCATTTAAGTGCGATGACAAGCGTCATAATAATTATATCTACCTAAGGGCCTTATTTAAAATTTCAATTTTCCCAAGCTTATGTGTATTTTCTAAGACCATAAATAAGCCAGTAACCTTAGCAGCCAACTAGAGGAATGAACCTTGAATACAGAGTAGCCCGTGGCGTTTATTACGAGTTGACGTTTAACCCTGTGGGGCCAGAATTCAATGACGGAAGGTTTAATCCCTTCTCCAATCGGCGGATCAGAGAGGCCATGAACTACTTGGTTAACAGAACCTACATAGCTAACGAGCGCGCGCGGGGGGCTTGAGGATGAGAGACTGGAGATAGGGAATTATGTGTGCGACCAGCTGGAGCGACTGGGTTTTCACAGTAGAGAGGATGTACAAGACTGTGGAAGAATCCAGCGCGCGCTAAGTAGAAAAAGCCGTTAGGAAGAGATGTAGGAAATGCAATATTGAAAGAATAATTTAGCGCGCTATAAGGATATTGCCTTATGTCGCTCTTTTTCGTAGACGTATGTGCTTGGGTTTTAGGAAACTAGGTTTTTCTTTCAACTATTGCTTCTACTTTTTAGCTATAAATCCTTCCTCCTTCAGCAGCCTTTTACAGTCATTGCAGAGCGACTTCAGCCACTTCGCCAGTAGTTCCCTTTCTTGCTTCGCCGACTTTATCTCCACGCTGAAAATCCTGTCGAACTTCCTTCTGCATTCTTCGCATACGAGGTCATACTCTGAGGAGCACATTCCTTGAGATAGAGGGTAGGGATAATTTAAGCGTTTGTTGTCGAAAACAGCAACATGTTGCACCCAGCGTCATAAGCCTTTTTTAACACGGTTTGGATTAGCGCGCGCTAAGGGTTGAAAATTTTGGTAGACGTGGTTAAAGATAAGAATACATTGCGTTTACGCAGATTGCTTGATTTAAAAAATGAAAAAGAAGCTTGAAACAGTGTTTAAGGAATTAAAAGGAAGCTGGATAGCTTGTAGACGATGTCTAACGCTCTAAAATAGCGATGAGTGGTAAATGGATGTAATCGCAGCGTGCTTTTGCTGATTTTAAAAATCAAGCCGCTCACGACCCTTTTTCAGAGACCTCTGATAGGCTTGAATTGGATAACGGAAGTACAGTATGATTTATTCTTAAGGCAAAGCTTAAAAGTAGTGTGGAAGGTTTATAGTTGGATGAGAAAA
>Ga0272449_1002699_pt1 | contig 16183 bp, 18 predicted proteins | sample YNPCB0241_FD_198679 | JGI IMG/M metagenome (GOLD analysis project Ga0272449, IMG submission 198679) | Hot spring sediment microbial communities from Yellowstone National Park, WY, United States - YNP-CB-024-1 | ecosystem: Environmental > Aquatic > Thermal springs > Hot (42-90C) > Sediment...
TTGATATTGAAGAAGCTGAAAAAATTTTGAATATGAAGTTTAATTTTGTAAACATAAAAGGTATCCATTTTCATCTTGGTTCTCAAATAAAAGACGTTTTTCCATATTTGAAAGGAATTGAAGCAGTAAAAAATTTCTGTAAAAAAAATAATTTTTATCCTGAAATAATTGATATAGGTGGAGGATTTGGAATACCTTATACTTATGAAGATGAAATAATGCCAATCTATAAATTTGGGGAGAAAATCATAGATGCAATTAAAAATTTCAAAATAAAACTGTTGATAATTGAACCAGGAAGATTTTTAGTGGGAAATACAGGAGTATTAATTTCAAAAGTTTTATATGTGAAAAAGAAAAAAACAAAAAACTTTATAATAGTAGATGCAGGAATGAATGACCTTATAAGACCCTCCCTTTATGGAAGTTATCATTTAATATATCCGACCAATTTGAAAAATGGGAAAAAGTTAAAATTTGATATAGTTGGTCCCATCTGCGAAACAGGTGATTATCTTGGAAAGGATAGAGAATTTCCGGAAGAAATAAAAAAGGGAGACTATATAGTAATTATGAGCACAGGAGCCTATGGTTTTTCAATGTCATCAAATTATAATACAAGATTAAGAGCCTCTGAAATTCTTGTTAATAAAAATAAAATCAAATTAATAAGAAAAAGAGAAAAGTATTCTGAAATATTTAGTTTAGAGAAAGTTTAGGAAATTGGGATGATTTATAAATCTTCCCATTTATATCTATTATCAAACATTCAACACCCTGCAATTTATTTATAATTTTCAATCCTTTTTCAATACCAAGAACAAAAATGCCAGTTGCAAATCCATCAGCAATTGTACAATCTGGAGCAATAATTGTAGTACTTACAATATCTTCGCCAGCCGATAATCCTGTTTTAGGATTAATTATATGCCCTATCTTCTTATTCTTTATTTTTAAATATCTTTTATAATTTCCACTTGTCGCCACTCCTCTATCTGTAATTTCAAAAATTCCAATAATTTTATTCTCTTCAAAAGGATTTTCTATCCCTATTGTCCATTTTTTCCCCCCTTTTAATCCCCAACAATATAGATCTCCACCAGCATTTACAATTCCATTTTTTATTCCTTTGGCTTTTAAGAACTCCGCCACTTTATCTACAATATAACCTTTTGCAATCCCACCCAAATCTATTTCCATCTCTTCTGGTAAAATTATCAAATCCTCCTTAATTTGTATTTTTTTCCAACCAACTTTTTTCAAAACTTTTTCTATCTCTTCTTTGGAGGGAACTTTCTTTTCTTTACTTTTAGTTTTATAAAGATCAATTATTGGTTTACAAGTTATATCAAAAGCACCATCTGTAATTTCAGAAATATAAATGGCTCTTTTTATAAGTTGGAGGAACTCATTAGAGGCCTTCAATTTTTTATATTTATTAAGTTTTGAAACTTCGCTTTCTTCTTTAAATATACTAAATTTATTTTCAAGAGTTTTAATAAGATCAAAAGAGGAGTTTAAAATCTTTTCACTATCTTTAGTCTTTTCAATTTTTATCTGAATTACCGTGTCTAATAAAAACTCTGTTTTTTCAACAAAATCGTTCAATGAAAAAACAAAAGGAGATAAAAATAAAATAAACAAAAAAATTTTTCTTGACATTTTTCTCCTTTTTTGAAAAATATTATATCATAAATTGGAGGAGAAAAATGAAAAAAATTCTTATTTTGAAGGGAGGATATCATTCTTACAATGAATTTATAAAAATTATAACAGAAATTCTTAAAGGATATTCTATAGAAATTGCTGAATCAAAAAATATTCTTTCTTCTGATAAGATATTTAATTACAATGGAATCTTTATTTATACTGACACTAAAAATTTCAATAAACTTGATGAGAAAGAAGAAAAAAATCTTATAAAATATGTAGAAAATGGAGGAGGGTTATTTTTGTTACATTCTTCAATTGTTTGCCTTAATGAAAATAAGAAAATTCAGAAAATTCTTGGATGTAAATTTATTTCACATTCACCTGTGTGCGAATTTGAATTAAAAGGGAATAATTCTCACTTCATAAATAGAAGAATACCAAATACTATAATTGAAGATGAGTTTTATTTTATAGAAATTTTTGAGGATATTAATGTGCTTTTTCAAGGATACTGGTATGGTAAATTACTTCCACTTGGTTATATAAAAAACTATGGTAATGGAAGAATATTTTATTTTTCTCCAGGACATAATATAGAAACACTTAAAAATAAGGACATTTTGAAAATTTTAAAGAGAGGAGTTATATGGATAACAAAAAGTGAAAGGGAAGAAAGGGAAATAAAATGTGGAATAATTGGATATGGACCTGCTTTTGGAATGGGTAAATTTCATGCCGATTTAATTAATTCCACTTATGGAATGAAGGCAATTTCATTTTATGATATAAATAAAGAAAGGATAGAACAGGCAAAAAGGGATTTTCCTGAAAGCAGGGTATATACTGATTTGAATAAATTTCTAAATGACAAAGAAATTGAACTTGTAGTTATTATAACTCCTCATAATACCCATAAAGAACTTACAATTAAATCGCTTGATGCAGGAAAAAATGTGATTGTAGAAAAACCAATATGTATAAAATTAAAAGATGCAGATGAAATGATAGAAAAGGCAAATAAGAGAAATTTAATGTTAAATGTTTTTCATAATAGAAGATGGGATGGAGATTTTCTTGCAATAGAAAAAACCATAAAAAAAGGGGAAATAGGTAAGATATTTAATGTTGAAATCTTTATAGGTGGATATGGAATGCCAAGAGAATGGTGGAGAAGTGAAAAAGAAATATCAGGTGGGATTTTTTATGATTTGGGAGCCCATTTTCTTTACTGGTTGTTATTACTTATCCCATCAAAAATAAAAAATATTTATGGAATTATTCAAAAAAGAAAATGGTATAATTTTTCAAACGAAGATGAAATTAAAAGCATAGTCACTTTTGAAAATGGAGAAGTAGCAGATATCCAATCATCTTCAATTGCTTCAATTTCAAAACCAAGATGGAGAATTCTTGGAGAAAAAGGTGGAATAATTCAGACAGATATAATTAAAGTTTACAAATATGAAAATGGAATGACTGAAAAAATAATTCCCCCATTAAAAACAGAATATTTCAGATTTTATAATAATATCGCAGATCATTTGATATTCAAAGAAGATTTAGAAATTGATGTCTTAATCGCAAGGAATGTAGTCGGAATTATGGATAAAACGGTTGAGTCAGCAGAAAAAGGAAAGATAGTAAAGTTTTAATCCTTTATAACTTTTTCAATAACTCTCTCAAGTAATGTTTCTTCATCTGGAATATTTTTAATATCAAATTTTACATTTTTAAATGCATCAATAAATACCCGTATCAGTGTATTCTTTGTAATCCTCTCTTTTCTGTATTGAGGCTCTCTATTTTTATGTATTTCTCTTATAAGTTTTTCAAGAAATTCAAGCTGGTCTTCTCTCAATAATGATGTTAAACGAACCTCAAATGTCTTATATTTTGGTATTTTTTCACTTCTCTCTTCTGTAACTTCTTCCTCTTTTTTTCTTTCAATTCTTTCCTCTTCAACTTTTTCCTCTTCAATTACAGTTGAATTTATCCAACTCAATGGATCCTTTCCAAGTCCCCTTTTTTTCATTTCTTATTCTCCTGTTTGATAACTTCTCTTGCTAGTTTCTTATAATCTTCTGCTCCATAACTATTTTCATCAAAATCACCAATCGCCTTTCCATAACTTGGCGCTTCTGCAAGACGAACGTTTTCTCTTATTCTTGTTTTAAATACTTTATCCTTAAAATGTTCCTCAACTTTCTTTTCTACATCCCTGCATATATTTTTTCTCTTATCATACATTGTTATTATAATTCCTGAAATTTCAAGGTCTGGATTTATTCTTTCCTTTACTATTTTAATTGTCTGAAATAGTTTTGTTAATCCTTCAAGAGCAAAAAATTCTGCCTGTATAGGGATAAAAACTTCTTTTGCAGTTGTTAATGCATTTAAAGTAAGAAGCCCTAAAGAAGGTGGACAATCCATAATTATATAATCATATTTAACTTTATTTTTTTCAAGTATTTTTTTCAAAATTATTTCCCTCCCAACTTCATTAACAAGTTCAATTTCTGCACTTGCAAGATCAATTTTAGATGGAATTAAATGTAAATTTTTATAATTTGTTTCTTTCAAAACCTCTTTTAAATCTGTTTGATTAAGAAGAAGATTATAAAGAGATTTTTTAATTGAAGGTGGGTCAAATCCAAGATGAATGGTAGTATGTGCCTGAGGGTCAAGGTCTATAAGCAACACACTTTTACCAAATTTTGCAAGATAATAACCAAGATTCACTACTGTTGTGGTCTTCCCAGATCCTCCTTTCTGATTTATAACTGCTATTTTTCTCATTTTTAACTTCCTAAGTTCTTAATTTATTTTAACAGATAAAATTTAAATGTCAAATTTTGTTTCAAGAGAAAAACAGGTTATAATTTAAACATGAATATAAAAGGAACAACAAAAATAACTGGTGTATTCGGATATCCAGTAAAACATTCATTATCTCCTATATTTCAAAATGCTGCTTTTGAATATCTTAACCTTAATTATGTTTATATTCCCTTTGAAGTAAACCCCAAAAATTTAAAAATTGCTACACAATCAATAAGAATTTTCAATATGGTTGGTGTAAATGTTACAATTCCTCATAAAAAGGAAATTATAAAATATATTGACGAACTTGATGAAACATCTGAAATCCTTGGAGTTGTTAATACAATACACAATATAAATGGAAAATTAAAGGGCTATACAACTGATGGAGATGGTTTTTTAAAATCACTTAAAGAAGATGGAAATTTTAATCCTGAAAATAAAAACATAGTTATACTTGGAGCAGGTGGTTCTTCCTATGCAATATGTGGTGCTTTAATAAAAGAAAAGGCAAATTATATCTTTATTACAAATAGAACTTACGAAAATGCTTTAAAACTAAAAAAACATCTGAACAAAAAGTTGAATTTCAAAAATGTTGAAGTAATACCGTTTGAAAATAGAAATGAAAAATATGTCTGGAAAAATATTGATCTACTTATAAATACCACATCTGTTGGAATGAAAGAAAATGACCCTTTATTAATAAAAAAAGAAAATATTGAAAGGGTGAAATTTGTTTATGATATTGTATATAACAGAAAAACTGAACTAGTGAAAGTAGCTGAAGAATTAAAAATCCCAAATCTTGATGGCCTATCAATGCTTATTTATCAGGGAGCGATATCGTTTGAAATATGGACAGGAGAAAAAGCACCTGTTGAAATAATGAAAAAATCTTTATATGATAGATTAAAAGATGGACGAAATTAAAGAAAAATTAATAGAATTGGCTGGAAATATAGGAGAGTCGCTTGGATTAAATAGGACAACATGTCAAATTTATGCTTTATTATATATCAATCCTTCTCCACTTTCTCCGTCCCAGATAACAAAAGAACTTGGAATAAGCAAAGCAAATGTAAGCATAAATCTAAAAAGACTTGAAGAATGGAATGCTTTAAAAAAAGTATGGAAAAAGGGCTATATAAGACCACTTTATAAAGCAAACGAGAATATAGAGGAAATAATTTACAATAAACTTCAGATAGGACTTGAAAAAAGAATAAATGAAATAAGAATATATATTGAGGAGATAAAAAATAAAATAGGGAAGGGGAGAAAAAATAGCGGAATAAAAAGTAAAATTGAAGAAATCAAAAAACTGACAGATAAACTTGAATTCCTTATAAAAAATCTTGATTATTTAAAAAAAAGTAAATGAGAAAAGAAAATAATAAAATTGAAAAATTTATGGTTAAATATCTCAAAAATTTTAAAAAGATATATTAATTTATATCCATTCAAAACTCTGCACAACTATCGTGTATTTTACTTTCTTTAAGTTTTGCTTCAAGATGTTCTTTAAATATATTTTCTTCCTTTTTTCAATTTAAGATTTGGAAGAAAAAAGTTGAACCGTACACAAAATTTTTGAAAACTGTCGGTTAAAGAAAAGAGTTATTTCAGAAAGAATATAAATTGAAAAACAGGACAAGTTCCAGGAGATAGGACAAAAACCATCTACTTTTAAAGATTTGCCGTAAGATACAAAAATTACACATCAGACCATAAAAATAATTTTCTTAGAAAAAGTAAAATCGCATATTCACCATACACCTCTTGACACATACTTTTCTGCAAGTTATGATAAAAATGTAATACAATTTGAATTTTTGTTAATACACTCCCTTTGCCCTCAGAAGTGAACTAAAAAAACATGATGTGGGAGGTAAAATTTATAGGTAAGGTATAGTCATAGTGGAAATGGGATTTAAAGTGAGTGAAATAAGGGATTTTGAAAGAAAAATTTTACTGAATATATAAGAATGAAACATCTTTATAATATTGAATCAAAAGAGAAAATAATAAGATGGTTGGAAATCTGTGACATATCTTTTGAACTTTTCAAAAATAGTTTTAAAGGACATAAAAAAGAAGAACAGGTGTATAAAAAATTAAAAAAAATTCTAAAAAATAAAACCTCTTTGAAAATAAAAATATTATCTATGCTGGAAAGAATTTAAAATGATTTCTAAAAGTATTATTCTTCTTATCAGAAAAATTTTAAAGATAAGTCAGCAAGAGAAAATTAATTTGATGTTTATAGGTGGCATTGCAGTTAGTGTATGGGGGAATCCAAGAGCTACCTATGATATAGATATAGTCGCACAGATAGAGATAGAAAAGATTGAAGATTTTTTGAAGATATTTTACAAAAACAACTTTGGATATAATAAAAAAGAACCTTTGAAGTCAATTCAAAATTTACAGTTTATTACTTTTACCTACCCAAGAAAAAAGAGCAAAATATTTATAGATTTTTTTATTGTAAGGGGGAATTATTTTCAAGAAGCATTAAAAAGAAAACAGATAATAAAAATTTTTGATTTGAAAATTCCTGTTATTTCCCCGGAAGACCTCATACTTTATAAATTACTTTCAAGAAGAGAAAGGGATATGGAGGATATAAGAGATATACTTACTTTACAAAAAGGGAAAATAGATATTGATTATCTAAAAAAATGGGCAGAAAAATTAGGTGTTAAAACATTTCTTGAAGATGAACTAAAAACCATTTATTTTAAAAGGAATGAGAAATAACAGGCAGATTTTATATAAAGGTAGAGTTAAAATCTTTCAGGACTTATGAACAATCATTAAAAAGAACGAAAGATACCGGCAAGTTTTACCCAGAAATGTTCTGTTATTATAAAAACTTGACAAATTTGTTTAATTTGTTTAAAATAAATTGAACAAAATGGAAAAAATATTGATAAAACCCGGTTCAAAGATAGGAAAAATAAATTTAAAGGAGATATATGAATTTAGAGAATTGTTATATTTTTTAATCTGGAAAGATATAAAGGTAAAATATAAGCAGACGATTTTTGGTATTGGATGGGCAATTTTACAACCACTATTTATGATGATTATTTTCACTTTATTTTTTGGGAAATTTGCAAAAATCCCTTCAGACAATATCCCTTATCCTATCTTTTCATATACAGGATTAATTATCTGGACATATTTTTCTAATTCTTTAACATTTGCAACAGATAGTGTAGTAAAACATCAAAATGTCATCACAAAAATATATTTCCCCAAAATTTTACTCCCACTTTCTTCTGTTTTAAGTTATTTAATAGATTTTTTCATTTCTTTCATAGTTTTGATAGTTTTTTTACTTTTTTATAGAATTACACCCACTTTAAATATTTTTTATCTTCCATTCTTTATTTTTATCACTGTAATAACTTCTTTCACATTTTCATTATATTTATCTGCCCTGAATGTTTATTATAGAGATGTCCGATACATTATAAATTTTTTAATTCAGATATGGTTTTTCCTTACACCAATTGTTTATCCCGCATCAATAGTCCCAGAAAAATATCGTTCTATATATGGTTTAAATCCAATGGTTGGAGTTATAGAGGGAATAAGATGGTCTCTTCTTGGTAAAGAAATAACATCTTTAAAAATGATGTTTATTTCTGTTTCTTTAATCATTTTCCTTTTTATAGGAGGAATTTATTTTTTTAAAAATATGGAGAAAACATTTGCAGATGTCATATAAAAATGGAAGAAATAGCAATAAAAGTTGTAAATTTAAGTAAAAAATATAAAATTGGAGAAAGAGTTCCTTACAAAACTCTAAGAGAGGAGATTATCAAATTTTTTAAAAGGGATAGAAAAAAAGAAAATGAATATATATGGGCATTAAAGGATGTATCACTTGAAATAAAAAAAGGAGAAATAGTAGGTATAATTGGACCAAATGGAGCAGGAAAAACAACTTTATTAAAAATACTTTCCAGGATAACAGAACCAACAGATGGCTATGCAGAAGTATATGGAAGAGTAGGTAGTTTACTTGAAGTTGGAGTTGGTTTCCATCCAGAATTGACAGGAAGAGAAAATATATATTTAAATGGTGCAATGCTTGGAATGTCAAAAAAAGAAATTGATAAAAAGTTTGACCAGATTGTATCTTTTGCAGAAATAGAAAAATTTATTGATACACCTGTAAAACATTATAGTTCAGGAATGTATGTTCGGCTTGCTTTTTCAGTTGCTGCCTATCTTGAACCAGAAATTTTATTTGTAGATGAAGTTTTAGCGGTTGGAGATATATCATTCCAGCAAAAATGTCTTGGTAAAATGGACCAGGTCACAAAAGAAGGAAGAACTGTCCTATTTGTAAGTCATAATATGTCAGCAATAAGAAGTTTATGTAAAAGAGTAATCTGGCTTGAAAACGGTAAAATAAAAAAAGAAGGCGATGCTAACAGTGTAACAATTGAATATGAAGAAACATTTTTAAAATATGGAGGAGGGCTTTCACCTGAGAGAGTAAGAAAGAATGAAGAAATAAAAAATAAAGAGTTTTATTTTAAAAAAGTTGGAATTTTTGATGAAAAAGGGAATCAAAAGATTGCTTTTAAGTATGATGAAAAAATTGTTTTAAACATAGAACTTGAAGGCAAAATTGAGGAAAAATTTCATATTGTATTTAGAATATATGATAAATTTGGAATAATGGTTTTTGCAGGTGCTTCAGCAGAATTCTTTAATAAATATTTTACTCCTGATGTAAGAAAAATTAAAATAGAGATAGGACCGACTAATTTAACAAAAGGGACATATAGAATTGAACTTCTTTTAAGAAAAGGGAAAATTCAAAAATTTGAAAGGGATGAAATAGATATATGGGATAATGCCTGTTTTTTTGAAATAATTGAATGCAGTCCTTTTGAAACCAATTGGCAAATGGAATCAGGAAGGGATGGTATTTTTTTAATTCCAAGCAAATTTGAGGAGATATAAATGAGATTTTCAATTATAACTGTTTCATATAATCACGGAAGGTTTATAGAAAAAACAATAAAAAGTGTAATTTCTCAAAGAGGTGATTTTTATATTGACTATTTAATTATAGACGGTGGTTCAAAGGATGAGACAATAGGAATATTGAAAAAGTATGAAAAAATGTTGAAAAATAAAAAAATAGAAATAAACTGTAAAGGAATTGAATTTTTCTGGATTTCAGAACCGGATAATGGACCAAATGAGGCATTAAATAAAGGACTGAAAAAAGCAAAAGGAGATATAGTTGGTATTATAAATTCTGATGATTTTTATTTAAATGAAAAAGTCCTTGAAAAAGTAAAAAATGTATTTGAAAAAAAACCAGAGGTTGATGTTGTTTATGGAGATGCTTATTTTATAGATGAAAATGATAATATAATTGGAGAAAAAAGAGGATTTAAAAAAATTGACTGGGATACATTAAAAGTTGGTTCATATGTAGCACAACCTGCACCATTTTACAGAAGGAGTTTATTTTCAAGGATTGGTTATATGAATGAAGAATTAAAATATACTGATGATTATGAATTCTGGATTAGATGTGTAAAAAATGGAATAAAATTCTTTTATATTCCTGAATTTCTTTTAAATTTTAGGGTCCTTCCAACAGCAAGAAGTTATGGCGCTACACCATTTATATTTATAGAAAATCTTTATCTACAAATAAAAAATTTCGGGATTGAATGTGCAATAGGAAAAGATAAAATGGCAAATTATATTTTGGCTTATTCACAAATAACTGGAATGAATATAGACGAAAGTTTTGGAATTATAAAAAATGGACTTTTTAATATTTTAAAGAAGAAAATCCCCTCAAAGTATCTAAAAAAAATAAAAACAAGATCATATATAAAAAAGCAATGGATGAAGTTTTTAAAAATAAAAAAGAAGCAGTGAGGGATTATATAAAATATATTTGGATATCTCCTTTTTGTTTTTTTACAAAAGATAGTATTGTTTTTATAATGAGGCTCTTTTTAATGAGAGAAAAGTTTTATTTTGGAATAAAAGATAATATAAAGAAGTTTCTGGGATTAAAAAAGTAGTTTTTGATAAATTAGAAATGGAGAAAATTTGATGAGAAACATAAATTTTTATATAATTTTCATGAACCTGAGAAAAACAATGATTTTGTGATTTATAAACTAAAATGATAATAACAAGGACACCTTTTAGAATATCTTTTTTTGGTGGTGGAACTGATTATCCTCTATGGTATAGACAGAATAAAGGTGCTGTATTAACAACAACTATAGACAAATACTGTTATATTTCAGTTAGACATCTTCCTCCTTTTTTTGAACATAAGCACAGAATTGTTTATTCCTTGATAGAGATGGTAAAAGAAATAGATGAAATAAAACATCCTGCTGTAAGGGGAATTTTGAAATATTTAAATATTGATTTTGGACTTGAGATACATCATGATGGAGACCTACCTGCAAGAACAGGACTTGGCTCAAGTTCTTCATTTACTGTTGGACTTTTAAATGCTTTGTATGCTTTACTTGGAAAAATGAAATCAAAAGAGGAACTTGCAAAAGAAGCAATATATGTTGAGCAGAATGTTTTAAAAGAGAATGTTGGTTGCCAGGACCAGATTGAAGTTGCTTTTGGAGGACTTAATAAAATTACATTTTTACCAGATGATAATTTTATTGTTGAACCAGTTATTTTGCCACCCAGTAAAAAAGGAGAATTTGAAAAACACCTACTTTTATATTTTACAGGTATTTCAAGATATGCTTCTGAAGTGGCAAAAGAACAACTTGAAAATATGGAGAAAAAGAAATATGAACTCAAAATTCTTCATCAAATGGTTGAAGACGGAATAAAAATTCTTATAGGAAACAGTGATTTGAGAGATTTTGGAAAACTACTTGATGAGGCATGGCAATTAAAAAGGTCTTTATCCAATAAAATCTCAAATCCAGTTATAGATGAAATATATGAAAGAGCAAAAAGGATAGGAGTAATTGGTGGAAAACTCCTTGGTGCAGGTGGTGGTGGATTTATGTTATTTTTTGCTCCTCCTGAATTACATCAGAAAATAAAAGAAGAAATTAAAGGACTTTTTGTTCCATTTAAGTTTGAAAATCAGGGTAGCCAGATTATTTTTTATCAACCAGAGGAAATTAAATGAACAGATGGAAAGATTGGTTTGAGCAAGGAAAAAGAGATTTAGAGAAAGCCAAACTTGACCTTAAAAATGGATTTTATGAATGGGCATGTTTTACAGCACAACAATCAGCAGAGAAAGTTTTAAAAGGTTTGGGGTTAAAATTAGGAGTAGTTCTATTTGGACATTCTCTAACTGAATTTCTTAATATTTTATCTGGAAAAATAGAAATTTCAGAAAAAATGAGAGAAAAAGCAAAACTTCTTGATTTTTATTATATTCCGGCAAGATATCCAAATGGTTTTTCTAATGGAAAACCATCTGATTATTTTACAAAAAAACAGGCAGAGGAGGCAATTGATGCGACAGATTATATCATCAGGTTCTGTGAAAGGCATATATCTGAAAAGAAATGAGATTCTAAAAAGATTGAAGGAAGTTTCTAAAATCGCTATAAAAAAATTTCCTGAAATAAAAGATATACGAATTTTCGGTTCCTTTGCAAAAGGGGAAGAAACTGGTTTAAGTGATATTGATATTCTTATAATTTCTGATTATAAAAACAGAGAGCATTTAAAGGTGAGTATGAAATATTTTAATTTTTTTCAGGATAATATACCAATTGGAATTGATTTACTTGTTGTAAAACCAGATGAACTTGAAAAATTTAAAGATAGTTTTTCTTTAATAGAAAAGATGTTAAAATAAAAATATGGAAACATTAAGAGAATTTTTAAGGTTTTTATTGAAGAGGAAAAAGTTTTGGTTGATACCTTTGGTGATTTTGCTTCTTTTGATAGGGATTTTAATGGTAGTAAGTTATACAACCGGGATAAGTCCTTTTATATATCCTTTATTTTAAAAAATGAGTGAAAAAACTTATTTCCGGTCTTTTAGTTCTTTGATATTGTTTTTATTGATTATTTCTCTTTTAACACATAAACTCATTTTTATATATCTTGCAATTTTATTTTTGTTTCTCGGAATTCTATTTCCAGGGATAGGAAGAATATTATACAAAGGAACAATATATTTTACAAATTTCAATACAAAGGTTTTCCTTTTTTTGCTTTTTATTTTTTTCTTCACGCCTTTTTCTTTTTTGAGAAAAATTATTAATAGAGATACTCTTAATTTAAAGAAGAAAAAAATGACTTTTTGGGAAGAAATTGATTTTAGTTTGAAAAAAGAAGATTTTGAAAATATGGGTTAATTATGGACAAAAATATTTATATTTTGGGAATTTCCGGATTTTATCATGATTCTGCAGCATGTTTATTGAAAAATGATGAGATTATTGCGGCGGTCCAGGAGGAAAGATTCACAAGAATAAAACATGACCCATCTTTCCCTAAAAATTCTATTAAATATTGCCTTGAATATGAAAATATAGACCTTCCTGATGTTGACTATATAGTATTTTATGAAAAACCATTTTTAAAATTTGAAAGAATACTTGAAATATACTCTAATTTTGCTCCTAAATCTCTATTTCAATTTTTAGAAGCAATCCCTCTTTGGATGAAAGACAGAATTTTTATGAAAAATATAATAAAAAAGGAGATAGAAGGAGTTTTAAATCAAAAATTCTCAACTAAAACAAAAATATTGTTCTGTCCACATCATCTATCCCATGCTTCTTCAGCATTCTTCCCATCTCCTTTTGAAAAATCAGCAATTTTAACAATTGATGGTGTTGGGGAATGGGCAACAGCAACATTGGGAATTGGAAAAGGCAATAAAATTAGTTTTTTTAAAGAATTAAAATTTCCTAATTCTGTTGGACTGCTTTATTCTGCTTTTACTTATTATACTGGATTTAAAGTTAATTCAGGTGAATATAAACTGATGGGACTTGCACCTTATGGGAATCCATATTCTGAAAGGACAAAAAGATATATTGAATTGATTAAGGAGAAATTAGTTGAAATAAAAGAGGATGGTTCAATAAGGTTAAATATGGATTACTTTTCCTATTGCACATCTTTTAAGATGGTTAACGAAAAAAAGTGGATTAATCTTTTTGGTATTCCACCAAGAACACCTGAAACCGAAATCTCGCAAGAATATGCAGATATGGCTTTTGCAATTCAAAATATTCTTGAAGAAATTATAATTAAGATGGGAAAATACTTGAAAGAAATAACTGGAGAAAAATATCTAACAATAGCAGGAGGAGTTGGATTAAATTGTGTTGCAAATAGTAAACTCTTTAATGAAGGACTTTATGAAGATATATGGGTTCAACCTGCTTCAACTGATGCTGGAGGAGCATTAGGGGCTGCTTATGCTGTCTATCATATATATTTGAATAAACCAAGATTTTGTAATGGGAAAGACAAAATGAAAGGAGCATTTTTAGGCCCTTGTTATACAGATGAAGAAATAGAGAAAACACTAAAAAGATATAAAATAATATACGAGAAAGAGAATAATTTTGAGAATTTATGTTATAAAACTGCCAAATTGATAGATGAAAAAAATGTTATAGGATGGTTTCAGGACAGAATGGAATTTGGTCCAAGGGCATTAGGCAATAGAAGTATACTGACTGATGCAAGAGACCCTGAAATGCAAAGAAGGGTGAATTTGAAAATTAAATTTAGGGAAGGTTTTAGACCATTTGCTCCATCAGTACTGGAAGAAGATATTAATGAATATTTTAATTCTAATAGACCTTCTCCTTATATGTTATTTATTGCATTTATAAAGAGTGAAAGAAGAAATTCTTTACCTGAAAATTACTGGGATTTACCTTTAAAGGAAAAATTGTATTATATAAGGTCTGATATTCCTGCTATAACCCATATAGATTTTTCTGCTCGTTTACAAACAGTTAATAGAGAAACAAATTATAAATTCTGGAAACTTTTGAAGACATTTAAAGAAATAACAGGTTATTCAGTGATAATAAATACAAGTTTTAATATTAGAGGAGAACCAATTGTTTGTTCCCCTGAAGATGCATTAAAATGTTTTTTAAAGACAGAGATGGATTATTTAGTTATTGGAGATTTTATAGTTGATAAGAGTAAGCAGGAAAGAATAGAGGAGAAAATAAAAATAGAAAGTTTGGTTTTGGACTGAAATGAAAGAGAAAATTTTTAATTTTATTTTTATCTGTTTAATCATTCTTTTGGCATTTTCAATATTTATTGTTTTTTCAAAGGTGTGTTTTAAAATATATTTTAAATTTTCTTTTGCTGATACATATTGGGAACCAGGAGCTATTTTACATTTAAACTCTTCCAATCCTTATAGATATAGTAGTAAATCAAAAATTAAAAATATTGCAAAAAAAATAGCATATAAATACACAAATTTATTAATTCCAGAAGTTAAATATCTTCCGCTTAAAATAAACCATCCTTTATACCAGGTTCTTCCTGTAGAAAATAAAGAGGCATATAATAAAAAAGTTGATATTATAGAAGCAAGACCTATCATGATTTTTACACAAGGAGTTATTTATGCTCCTATACATGGAAAAAGTTATTCCAGTTTTCATAATATTCAGCAATTCAGATATCCATATGACCTAAAAAAAGAAAAAAATAAAAATGAAATAAGGATTTTTATAACAGGTGGTTCTACAGCATGGGGTTACGGCGCTCCGGATGATAATTCTACAATTTCATCATTTCTTGAAAAGTTTTTAAATGAAAAATTTAAAAATTACTCTATAAAAGTGATAAATGCAGGTGTTGATGGATATGATACAACTTACGAAAGAATATGGATTTTCAATAGGATTACAGAATATAACCCTGATATAATTATTTCTTATTCAGGATATAATGACATTCGGTACACTTATTTGATAGGAAGAGATTTATTCTCTAATATTCATAATGATGGTTCATATTTTTTCTGGGCAATTCAGCAATATGAATGTTTCAATAGAGGGAAAGATTTGGCTGATAGAATACAACAATATGATTTTCCAAAATTGTTTTTTGATAAAAATGATTTTCCATATAAAACATTAAAAAATGTCACTATAATATCTCTTTATTTAAATTATGTAGGGATTAAATATGTTTTTATCCTTCAACCAATCAATAGAGAAAAAACTTTACCAGAAGTAATACCTCTGGCTAAAAAATTAGAAGCCAATTTAGAGGAATTATCAAAAAATTTAAAGTTTATTTTTATCAGTCATATGGACTTATTTTATGGTAAAGAAAATTTATTCAGAGATGATTGTCACCTCGGAGATATTGGAAATCAAATTATAGCACAGAGATTGGTAAAAGATTTAGAACCTGTAATTTTGGAAGTAATTAGAAAAAGGGAGAAATCTGAAAAATAAATAGGGAGAAGAAATGAAAAAAAATTATAAAAAGTATGAAGAAAAGGCGAGATATTTAAGAAGAAAAGTTCTTGAAATGTGTGTAAAAGCAGGGACTGGTCATGTGACTTCTTCTTTTTCATGTGTTGAAATTCTTGTTGCACTTTATTATGGGGGGATATTGAAATACAATCCTAAAAATCCGAAATGGGAAAAAAGGGATAGATTTATTTTAAGTAAAGGACAAGCAAGTCCAATTTTATATGTAA